>CHCFC05602__coassemble_246_pt1 | contig 30304 bp, 27 predicted proteins | sample CHCFC05602__metabat2_low_PE_036 | metagenome-assembled genome bin CHCFC05602 | reverse complement strand
TCAACATCCGGTTTACATGCGGAAATGCAGTCCTTTCTTCATAAATGAGACTAATCTAGTCACATATATTTCAACAGAAATCCATAGATGAAAAAATCCACAATTCGGCTCTATTCGTGGCGACCTGGGAAACCATGTTTCAACCGTAATTCAAGCTGATTTTGGGCTTGAAATCGGGGTGACGGCAAACTACTATACCTGACGAAAAGCAGAGCGGTTGCCCACAAGATATAGTGTATGGTGCCGCTACATCCACGACAATGTATCCACTTATAGCAGGTGGCGGGAACCTGGTCGCCATGCGCGCCGCGACATCGTGGCAGGGTTGTCGTGCGCCCTATTCTGCCCGCCTTCATTTCGAAGCTGGGCAGAGGAGGGTACGGCCGGAAGGCCAAAAGACGGAAAGCGCGGCCTGTGGGGCCGCCGGACAGACGGGAGCGGCGGCCTGCGCGGTTGCCGCAAGCGAAAAGAGGAACTCATGGAGCACACGAAGACGGTTGCCAGCATTGTCAAGCGCGATGGCCGCGCCGTTCCTTTCGACGAGTCGAAGATTGCCGCCGCGGTCGAGCGCGCCTTCGCCGCTTCCGGCGCCATGCAGGGCCGTCCGGTTGCCGACCAGATTGCGCGTGCTGTGGTCGAAAAGATCGAGGAAGGCGCTATCGAGGGCACCCCGACGGTCGAGGGCGTGCAGGATTTGGTGGAAGAGGCGCTCATCGAGGCAGGATTTGCCCAGACGGCAAAAGCCTACATCCTGTACCGCGCCGAGCGCAGCCGCGTGCGCGACGTCAACAGCCGCATTTTCCAGACGCTCAAGGACATCACGTTCTCCAAGGCGTCGGACTCCGACATGAAGCGCGAGAACGCGAACATCGACGCCGACACGGCCATGGGCACCATGCTGAAGTACGGCTCGGAGTCCGCCAAGCAGTTCTACGAGATGTCCGTCATCGCGCCGGAGTTCGCGAAGGCGCATCGCGAGGGCGACATCCATATTCATGACATGGACTTCTACACGCTGACCACGACGTGCTGCCAGATTGAGCTGCGCAAGCTGTTCAAGGGCGGTTTCTCCACCGGCCATGGCGTCCTGCGCGAGCCGAACGACATCGCCAGCTATGCAGCGCTGGCGTGCATTGCCATCCAGTCGAACCAGAACGACCAGCATGGCGGCCAGTCCATTTGCGACTTCGACCGCGGCCTTGCCGAAGGCGTTCGCAAGACGTTCCGCCGTCTGTACAAAAAGCATCTCGCGGAAGCGCTCGAGCTGCTGTCGTCCCTCGCGGACGTGCGCGGCTTTGTGGAGTCGACCCTTGCGCGTGCTGAGGAAGAGACGGGCTCGTGGGCTCGCATCGAGCAGGATCCTGCGTACGTTCGCGTGGTCCACGAGGCGCTTATTGAAGCGGGCGTGGACGAAGAGGTGGCGCGTCGCGCCGAGGCGTATGCAAGCAGCCATGCACTTGCAGACTCCGACCGTGCTACGTTCCAGGCTATGGAGGCGCTCATCCACAACCTCAATACCATGCATTCCCGTGCGGGCGCGCAGACGCCGTTCTCTTCGGTGAACTACGGCACGGACACGTCGCCCGAAGGCCGCATGGTCATCAAGAACGTGCTGCTTGCGACCGAACAGGGCTTGGGTTCTGGCGAGACTCCTATCTTCCCGGTGCAGATTTTCCGCGTGAAGGAAGGCGTGAACTACAATCCGGGCGACCCGAACTATGACCTGTTCCGCTTGGCCATGCGCTGCTCGGCAAAGCGCCTGTTCCCGAACTTCAGCTTTATCGACGCGCCGTTCAACCTGCAGTACTACCGCGAAGGCCGTCCGGAGACGGAGATTGCCTACATGGGTTGCCGTACGCGCGTCATGGGCAACGTCCACGATCCCGAGCGCGAGATTACGCCCGGTCGTGGCAACCTGAGCTTCACGTCCATCAACCTGCCGCGCCTTGCTATCCGCGCGAAAGGCGACCTCGATCTGTTCTTCGACCTGCTCGACCAGAAGCTCGCTCTTGTTATCGGCCAGCTGAACGAACGCCTGGAGATTCAGTCTCGCAAGAAGGTCTACAATATGCCGTTCCTTATGGGGCAGGGCGTGTGGATTGACTCTGAGAACCTGTCTCCGAACGACGAGGTGCGCGAGGTTCTGAAGCACGGCTCGCTGACGGTGGGCTTCATTGGCCTGGCGGAGTGCCTCGTGGCGCTTACGGGCAAGCACCACGGCGAAAGCGAAGAGGCGCAGCGCCTTGGCCTGGAGATTGTAGGCCACATGCGCGCGTACACGGATCGTCTGGCGGCGGAGACCGGCCTGAACTACGGCGTCATCGCCACTCCGGCCGAGGGGCTTTCTGGTCGCTTCGTGCGCATGGACCGCAAACGCTACGGATCCATTCCGGGCGTCACGGACCGCGACTACTACACGAACGGTTTCCATGTGCCGGTTTACTATCCGATCAGTGCGTTCAAGAAGATTGAGATCGAAGCGCCGTATCATGCGCTTACGAACGCGGGTCATATCAGCTACGTCGAGCTCGACGGCGACCCGACGGACAACCTGGAGGCTTTCGAGGCGGTCGTTCGCCACATGAAAGAATCCGGCATCGGCTACGGCTCCGTGAACCATCCGGTCGACCGCGATCCGGTGTGCGGTTACAACGGCATCATTGGTGACGTGTGCCCGAAGTGCGGCCGCACGGAGGCGGATGGTGTTCCGTTCGAGCGCATTCGCCGCATCACCGGCTACCTGGTCGGTACGCTCGACCGCTTCAACGACGCGAAGCGCGCTGAAGAGCACGACCGCGTGAAGCACGACGTTCCGCGGGCTTAACGGCCCGCGGAACGGGCTGCCGCTGCGAAGCGCGGAGAGAGCCCATCTTGTCGTTCAAACGCCCTGCGGCGGACCTTAGTCCAGCCGCAGGGCGTTTTCACGCCAATCTGGGCTCTCTCCGCGCTTCTCGCTGTCGTTACGAACGACCTGTGAGTTTTGCGCATTCGACCTGCTTGCGTGCGGGCTCCGGGTGGGCGGCGTACGGTACGCCGATTGCGCGAAGCCCCGCCGCAGGACGGGGCTGGAGTCGAGGCCGCAAGCCTTGTCCGTGCGGCCGGTGATAGTTGGACGTCGTGGCAGAATCGTATCTGCCCTTGCATCGTAGCCTCGATGCTCCGCCCGAAAGCGGCACTCGACCCCAAGCGTCAGAGCTGCCTGAAAGTGGAGCGGAGATATGAAGCGTACCGTACGCCGCCCGCCCGGAGCTCGTGGGCGGGCTCGGGAGAAAGCGGTACAGTGGTGAGAGCGAATTCAGCCGACCAAAGGAGCGAAGTGTGAGCGAACTTCCCGACACTATCAGGCTGTTCGGCACGGTGGGGGACTCCATCGTGGACGGGCCGGGACTGCGGTTCTCTGTGTTCGTGCAAGGATGCTCGCACGCATGTCCCGGATGCCACAACCCGGAAAGCCAGCCTGCGTGCGGCGGCACGGTGCGCCCGATAGAGGACGTTATCGCGGAGATTTCGGCGAACCCGCTCGTGCAGGGCGTAACGCTCACGGGCGGAGAGCCGTTCGAGCAGTGTGCTGCGTGCTTAGCGCTTGCGCGTCGGCTTAAAGCGCGCGGTTACAACATCTGGGCGTATTCAGGCTACCTGTACGAAGACTTGGTGTCCGGCATGGTCGATCCCTTGGCGCCCGAGCTTTTGGCGTGCTGCGATGTGCTCGTGGACGGTCCGTTCGTCAAGGCGCTTAATTCCTACGATCTGAAATGGCGCGGATCGTCCAACCAGCGCATTGTCGATCTGGCGGCCACGCGCGAACGCAACGAGGTTGTCCTGTGGGAATCGCGCGATGACTTTCCTGAGCCGCCTGCTGCATGGTAGCCTAGCGGCATCATGGAGGCGCTCGAAACGAACATAGAAGCTGTCAAAGGCGTGGTAGGCGGATGGCCCGGCACGCTGCTTGCCGCGCTCGTGATCGCGGCGGTCACGCTGTTCGCGGCGCGCCTGGCTTCCGCTTTCTTCGGGAGGGTGCTGCGCCGCGACGGGGTGCCTATCCCTTCAAGCTCTATTTTCCTGAACATCATTAACGGCCTCATCTGGGTTATCGGTGTGTCGGTCATGCTGGGCACATGCTTTGGCATTGACGTAAGCGCGTTAGTCGCGGCGCTGGGCGTCGGCGGTATCGCCGTCTCGCTGGGCTTTCAGGACACCATCTCCAACTTCTTCGGGGGATTGCAGCTGTCCGTCATGCGCATCGTCGAGCCGGGGGACAATATTCGCGTCGGGTCGGACACGGGCGTGGTGCACGATGTGACCTGGCGCCATACGACCATCGTCACGCCGACAGGCGAGCAGGTCGTCATTCCGAATTCGGTTATCAACAAAAGCTCTCTTACGAAGCTCGCTCCGCCCGAAACGGTGGTCGTGCCGTTTGTATGCCGCTTAGCGGACGAGACGCCTGAAAGCGTTCACGAGAGCATCCGCTGCGCCGCCGACGAAGCGGCCAAATCCGTAAGCCCGCTCAAACAAGCAGCAAAGGTCCTTTTCACGGAAGTGACCGAATGGGGCTTGCGGGGCAAGGTGATCCTGCAAGTGGAGGATGCCTCGAAGACCGCTGCTGCGGCAGACGCTGTTGTGCAGGCGATCTCTCCGTACCTCCAACCGCGCGACGGACGGTAGGAAGGGTTTGCGGCGACGTGCCTGAGAAGCCAGGATGTGTACGTCGCCGGGCGATATCGTCCGTTCACCGGGGAAGATAAAAGGAAAAATTGCCAGCTGACCAGGTGTTTCATATATCTCACACATTTTTCGAACATTCAGTGCGAATCTTGAGCGTCGCTTTACAAAATCGAAAGGTTTGTAAAAGAAGCCAAGCACTTCTGTAAGCGGTCGGTAAAGCATTGTCACGGTTCCGTCATGGCTTGGCGCTGATGGCAAAACGCCGCAGCGGACCGCCCTATGATTCCCACGGCGCGAATCCCGCGAGGGTCGCGTGCGGACTGCCGAACGGTCGGCGATCCGATGAACGAGCATTTGAAAGGGGATCATCCAATGCAGGAGAGATTCGTTTCCCGCCGCACCTTCCTGGGCGCGGCAGGCGTCATGACCGCTGCCGTCGCAGGCATGGGCCTGGTTGGTTGTGGCGGCAGCGGCAGCTCTGCGAGCAGCTCTGCTTCCAGCTCCGCTTCCGGCTCCGAGAGCGGCTCCGCTGCCGAGCTGTCCGGCTCCATTACCGCTGTCGGCTCTACTGCGCTGCAGCCGCTTTGCGAGGCTGCCGCCGAGCTGTTCATGGAAGAGAACCCGGGCGTTCAGATCACCGTCCAGGGCGGTGGCTCCGGCACTGGCATCACCCAGATTGTCCAGGGTGCTGTCCAGGTCGGCAACTCCGACGTCTTCGCTGAAGAAAAGGTCGAGAATCCCTCTGACGTCGAGAAGATCACCGACAACCGCGTGTGCGTTGTCGGCATGGGCCCGGTCGTGAACGCTGACGTCCAGCTGGATGACATCTCCCTCGAAGACCTCGCCCGTATCTTCAAGGGCGAAGTCACCAACTGGAGCGAGGTGGGCGGCAACGACGCTTCCATCGTCGTCATCAATCGCCAGGCCGGCTCCGGCACCCGCGCCGTCTTCGAGGCGGCGGTTCTCGGCGGCGAAGAGTCCGCTACCTTCCAGGAGCAGGATTCCTCGGGCACGGTCGTCCAGATGGTCTCTCAGACCCCGGGCGCCATTTCCTACCTGGCCTTCTCCTACTTCTCCGACGACATCAAGGCGCTCTCCGTGGGCGGCGTCGCTCCCGAGCCCGCCAACGTCGAGGACAACTCTTGGGTCATCTGGGCGTACGAGCACATGTACACCGCCGCCGACCCGGACGAGGCCACCCAGGCGTTCATCGACTTCATGATGGGCGACGAGGTTCAGGGCTCGCTCGTCGAGGAGAACGGCTACATCCCGGTGTCCGGCATGAAGGTCGAAAAGGACGCCGAAGGCAACGTCACCGAACTGTAGTCCTGAAAGGAGACGCTAGCGATGGCAAAATCCATGCCGAAGCTGAGCGTCGAACGAATCGGCAAGGGCGTCACGGGCGCATGCATCGCGCTCGTGGCGCTTCTTGTCGTAACGCTCGTCGCTATGGTTGCCTCACGCGGTATCTCGACGTTCACCGTGAACGGCATCGACTTTTTTGGATTCCTGACCGGCACTGAGTGGAATCCCCACCAGATGGACGAAAACGGTCAGCCCACCGTGGGCGCTCTGCCCATGATCACCGGCTCTTTTGCCGTTACGATTTTCTCGACGCTCCTTGCGCTGCCGATTGCTATCGGCTCCGCCATTTTCGTCGTCGAGATCGCGCCCGGTTTCGGACGGCGTGTGTTCCAGCCGCTTATCGAGCTTTTGACCGGCATTCCTTCGGTTGTCTACGGCCTCATCGGCCTGGGCGTCATCGTCGCCACCACGCGCGATGTGGCGGGCATGTTCGGTTACGGCATCACCGGCTACGGCATTTTCTCCGGCTCTATCGTTTTGGCGGTCATGATCTTGCCGACGGTCACCTCGCTTTCCATCGACGCGCTTGCCGCGGTTCCCAACGAGTATCGCGAGGGATCGTACGCGCTCGGTTGCACGCGGTGGCAGACCGTGTGGAACGTCGTCCTGCGCAGCGCGCTGCCTTCTCTCATGACGGCCGTCATCCTGGGCATGACCCGCGCGTTCGGCGAAGCGCTTGCGGTACAGATGGTCATCGGCAATGCCGCGCAGATGCCGACCTCGCTGTTCACGCCGGCGGCCACGCTCACGTCGGTCCTGACCATGGGCATGGGCAATGAGGCTATGGGTACCGTCTACAACAACGTGCTCTGGTCGCTCGCCCTGCTGCTGATGGTGATGTCGCTCATCTTCATCCTCATCATTCACCTGATCGCGCACAAGGGGGCGAAGCACCGTGGCTAACTCCGCTCGCTTCGACATGGCGGCGCATGTGCGCCGCATCAACAGCCAAGACAAGGTTGCTACGGGCATCCTGACCTTCATCGTCGGCATCGTCCTTTTGATCTTGGCTGCTATCATCATCTATATCCTTGTCCAGGGCGCGGGAAAGCTCTTCGACATCAGCTTCCTGACCGGCGAGCCCGAGCAGTTCCGCGCAGGCGGCGGCATCGGCCCTGAACTGTTCAATTCGTTCTACCTGCTTTTTCTGACGCTGCTCATTTCCGTGCCGATCTCCCTTGGCGCCGCTATCTTCCTGGCGGAGTACGCCCCGGAAAACGGTGTCACTGCAGCGGCGAAGACGCTCATCGAGACGCTTTCCTCGCTGCCCTCCATCGTCGTTGGCCTGTTCGGCTTCCTGTTCTTCGTGCTTATGATGGGCTGGGGTTTCTCTATCATCTCAGGCGCTATCGCGCTCACGATGTTCAACATCCCCATCCTGGTGCGCGTTATTCAGCAAGCGCTCGAAGACGTTCCGCGCTCGCAGCGTGATGCGGCGCTTGCGATGGGCTTGACCCGCTGGGAGACCACTATCCATGTGCTTTTGCCGGTGGCCATGCCTGCCATCGTGACCGGCATCGTGCTTTCTGCCGGCCGTGTGTTCGGCGAGGCGGCGGCGCTCATCTACACGGCAGGCCAGTCTGCGCCGACGCTCGATTTCACGAACTTCGACCTGACGAGCCCGACCTGCCCCTGGAATATCTTCCGTCCTGCCGAAACCCTTGCCGTGCATATCTGGAAGATCAATAGCGAAGGCGTCGTGCCCGACCTCGAGGCGGTGTCGAACGGTACGGCCGCCGTCCTCATGGTGTGCATTCTGGCATTCAACATCATCGCCCGCCTGGTCGGCAAGGCGCTTGAAAGGAGGCTGACAAGGGAATGACGGCCCAGACCAACCAGACCGCGCTCGTTCAGACGCGCGACGTAACGGTGTCCTACAACGGCAACGAAGCGCTCCACGGAACGTCCCTGAACTTCGAAGCAGGCCAGGTGACCGCGCTCATCGGCCCGTCCGGTTGCGGCAAGTCCACGTTCTTGCGCTGCCTGAACCTCATGAACCGTGAGATTCCGAAGTGCAAGGTCGGCGGCAGCATCATCTACCACGACCACGACATCAACACGCCGAAGGAGAACTTGTTCGAACTGCGCCGTTCCATCGGCATGGTCTTCCAGCAGCCGACTCCGTTTCGCAAGTCCATCCGCGACAACATCCTCTTTGCCCCCAAGCGCCATAAGCTCGTTTCCGGCAAGGCGGAGGCAGACCAGCTCGTAGAGGAATCTCTGCGGGCGGGCGCCCTGTGGGACGAGGTCAAAGACAAGCTTGATCAGAGCGCGCATGCGCTTTCTGGAGGCCAGCAGCAACGTCTGTGCATCGCGCGTACTTTGGCCATGCATCCCGACGTCGTGCTTTTTGACGAGCCGTGTTCGGCGCTCGACCCGATCTCTACGCTCACGATCGAAGAGACCATCCGCTCTATCGCCGAATCCGGCATCTGCGTGATCATCGTGACGCACAACATGGAGCAGGCTGCGCGCGTCTCCGACCGAACGGCCTTCTTCTACATGGGCGACATGGTCGAGACGGGCGAAACCAGGAAAATCTTCTCCGAGCCTGAAGACCAGAGGCTTGCCGACTACCTGACGGGGAGGTTCAGCTAATGCAAGAGACTGCGATAGCGGGACACCAGAGCATCGTTGGCGTCCCGACGATGATATCCGTCCGGAATTTCGACCTCTGGTACGGCGATTTCCAAGCGCTCAAAGATATCACGCTCGACATTCCGGAAAACCGCGTCACGGCGTTCATCGGCCCGTCCGGTTGCGGCAAATCGACGCTTTTGCGCGCGTTCAACCGGATGTGCGACCTGGTTCCGAGCGTGCGCACGGAGGGCTGCATCGAATTCGACGGCCAGGACATTTTCAAGTCGGATGCGTACGCGCTCCGCGTCGGCGTGGGCATGGTGTTCCAGCACCCGAATCCGTTTCCCATGAGCATCCGCGACAACATTCTGTACGGTCCGCGCCGCATGCGCCGCATGGGCAGGGATGAGGCGGACGAACTGGTAGAGCGGTGCCTGCGCGATGCCGCCCTGTGGGACGAGGTCAAAGACAAGCTCGATCAGAGCGGCCTGGGCCTTTCCGGCGGTCAGCAGCAGCGCCTGTGCATTGCACGCGCTCTGGCGGTCGACCCGAAAGTCCTGCTCATGGACGAGCCGACGAGCGCCCTCGACCCCATTTCCACATCGATGGTCGAAGAGCTCATGATGGAGCTTTCGCGCGACCACACGGTCGTCGTCGTGACCCATAACATGCAGCAGGCGACGCGCGTGGCGGACAAGACCGCATTCTTCTACCTGGGCGAGCTCATCGAGGCGGGAGAGACCAGGCAGCTGTTCTCCAACCCCCATGAGCCGCGTACGAAAGACTATCTGACAGGGAGGTTCAGCTAATGCAGACCAGGAGCAAGTACATCAAGCAGCTGGAAAACCTGGAAGGCTACCTGACGCGCCTGAGCGAAAAGACCGTCGCGGATATCCGTGCGGCCGGCAGCGCGCTTGCAGGGAATGCCGAAGCTGCCGATGCCGTCCTGCAGGGCCGCAATGTCGAAGATCGCCTGCGCACCGAAATCGAGCGCGAATGTCTGGACATCATGCTGCTCCAGCAGCCTTTGGTCGCAGGCGACCTGCGCTTCGTTTCGGGTGCCTTCCGTGCGGTGTCGGACATTGCGCATATCGACTCCAAGACGCGCGATGTGGCGTATCTTGCCCAGAACATGCCCGCTGAAGCGACGGCGGGGCTGCAGGAGAACTTCGCTGCCCTCGCGGAGCGTACAGCGAACATGGTCGAAACCGCCTACCGCGCGTTTTCCGAAGCCGACGAAGAGGCTGCGCGCGAGGTCTTTGCCATGGACGATGCCGTTGACGAGCTTTACCACAAAACGGCGGCGAGCGTCGTCGAGCTTATTCGCGCTTCGAAGGAATCCTCCGAGATCGACTATCTTCCCGAGCTGCTCATGGTGGCGAAATACTTCGAACGCATGGGTGACGATGCCCAGCGCGTTGCCGACTGGGCGCTGTTCCGTGTCACGGGCGAGCATGATGTATACTCTGCTCAGCGAAAGGGAGCGGACAACGCGGGAGAGTAGGCCTCTTTGATCTATTACGTCGAGGACGACAAAAACGTGCGAGAGCTCGCGGTCTACGCGCTCTCGCACGCTGGCATAGAGGTGGAGGGCCTTGCCGACGACGAGGAGTTTCGCGCGGCGTGCGCGCGACGGCGGCCTGACGTGGTCGTCCTCGACATCATGCTTCCAGGAACCGATGGTCTGGAAATTTTGCGGCGCATTCGGCAGACGCCAGGCCTTTCGCGCGTGCCGGTCATGATGGTAACGGCAAAGAGCACCGAGCTCGACATCGTGACGGCGCTCGACGAAGGGGCCGACGAATACCTCACCAAGCCGTACGGCATGATGGAGATGGTCAGTCGCGTGCGCGCCCTTTTGCGGCGTGCGTCCGACTGGGGCGCAGAGCCGACGGACGACGGCACGGTCGTGGTCGGCCCGCTTTCGGTATGCCTTGAGCGCCGAGAAGCGACCTGCGGTTCGGAGCCCCTTTCCTTGACAGCGCGAGAGTTCGACCTGCTTGCGTATTTCATGCAGAGTCCGGGAACGGTGTTTTCGCGCGAAGACCTGCTCAGACAGGTGTGGGGCTGGAGTTTCGGCGGCGGAAGCCGCACGGTTGATGCCCATGTCCTGACGCTTCGCCAAAAGCTCGGCGATCACGCCGACATGATCGAAACGGTGCGCGGCGTGGGCTATCGGTTGAGGGAAGAGTAGCGAGAGACAGGCAACACGGTGATTTACTACGTCGAAGACGATACCAACATTCGCGATCTGACCATCTATGCGCTGAAGCAAGGCGGGTTCGAGGCCGAAGGGTTCGAGCGGGCTGACGAATTCTATGCGGCGGTCCGTCGCCAGGTTCCCGAACTCGTGCTGCTCGATATCATGCTGCCCGAAGTGGACGGCCTGGAGATTCTGCGCGAACTGCGCAACAATCCTGCTACCAAGCACATTCCTATCATGATGCTCACGGCGAAAGGCACTGAATACGATACCGTCTGCGGCCTTGACGCCGGCGCGGACGATTACCTAGCGAAGCCTTTCGGCATGATGGAGCTTGTCTCCCGCGTGAACGCGCTGCTGCGCCGCGCGGGCGAGCCTGCTGCCAGCCTGCAGGATGCGCTGACGGTCGGCGACATCACGCTTTCGGTTTCCGCCCATTCGGTCGTTGTCGGCGGATGTTCAGTGACGCTTACCCTGAAAGAATTCGACCTGCTCAAAGCCTTGATGCGCCATGAGGGGCAGGTGCTTTCGCGCGATCAGCTCCTTGAGGACGTCTGGGGCGTCACGTATGCGGGCGGCACGCGCACGGTGGACGTGCACGTGCAGACGCTGCGCCAAAAGCTTTCGAACGCCTGCCCCGGAGCGGAGTCGCTTATCACCACGGTCCGCGGCGTCGGCTATAGCATCAAAGTTCCGCAAGCGAGCGCATAATGCCCTCGCGCGTTCACGGCAAAACCCTGGCCGGCACCATTTTCCGTGCGGTGCTGGCGTTCTCGCTGGCGGTCGTGCTCGTTATCCTGATCGGAGCTGCCGCAACGTTCTTCGTGCTGTTCGAAAACCAGGCCGAAAGCCGACTTTCGACAGAGGCGGAGTCTGCTGCGGCGGTGCTCGAGGCGGCGGAAGACCCTGTCGCGGTCGCGCGCGTGCAGTTCCCAGGAGCCATTCGTTACACCTACATTGCGCCAGACGGCACGGTGCTCGCCGACACGGAGGCGGACGCGGATGCGCTCGACAACCACGCAGACCGTCCCGAGGTGCTGGATGCTATGGAGACGGGGGATGCGGTGGTCTCGCGGTATTCGGAGACGCTGCAAAGCGATACGATCTACGCCGCGGTAAGCCTTTCGGACGGTTCGGTCGTGCGCCTTTCCGAACAACGCGATTCGTTGTTTTCGTTTGCACGCTGGTTTGCGCTTCCGGGCATCTCCATGCTCATTGTCGTCGTGGCGTTGACGTACTTCGTTTCGGTGGCGCTTACGAAGCGCATCATGAAGCCGGTCGACGCGCTGAACTTCCGAGAGCCGCTCAAAAACGAGATCTATGCGGAAATGACCCCGCTTCTTGAGCGCATCGATGCCCAGCAGACTCAGCTCAAGCAGCAGAACGTGGAACTGGCGCGCGCCGAAAACCTTCGTCGTGACTTTTCTGCCAACGTAAGCCACGAGATGAAGACGCCGCTTCAGGTCATCTCGGGCTATGCGGAGCTCATGATGAACGATATGGTCCAACCGGCAGACCGTCAGAAATTCTCTGCGCTGATCTACGAGGAAGCGCAGGCCATGCGTTCTCTCATCAACGACGTGCTGACTATCTCGCGCCTTGACGAGGTAGGCATCAACGGGGAGCGTCTCGAACGGATCGACCTGCTGGCGCTTTCCCGCATCGTTTCCGAACGCCTTGCAAGCTTTGCCGAGTCGAACGGCGTGACCATCGAAGTGAAAGGCTCGCCCTCCTACATTATGAGCGCGGGCACGCTTGCTGAAGAGATGATCTACAACCTGGTCGAGAACGGCATTCGCTACAACCATCCGGGCGGTTCGGTCGTGGTCGACGTAAGCAGCGGTGCGCACGGTGTGGACATGAGGGTGTCGGATACCGGCAGGGGCGTGCCGGACGAATACAAGGACAAGATTTTCGAGCGTTTCTTCCGCCTGGAGAAAAGCCGCTCGAAAGCGACCGGCGGCACAGGCTTGGGCCTCGCCATCGTCAAGCACGCCGTCCAGTTCCACGGTGGCATGATTTCAGTGGAGAGCGAAATGGGGAAGGGCACGACCTTCGTGCTGAAGTTCCCGAGCGCTCCGACACTCGTCAAGCACCACAGCGAAGCGGAATAAGGCAACGCTTACGGCGAACTATGCTGTCGCAGGCAGAAAAGAGAGAGGCTTGCAGGTCGTTCGTAATGTCAGCGAGGGGCGCTCTGACGCAGAAGGTAGACATGAAGCAGGGGCTCGGTTGGACTTCGGTCCACCGAGCCCCCGCTGAATGGCTAGATTCTGCGCCAGAGCGCCCCGCAGCGTCTGCTTGTTTCGCCGTTCGTAGAACGGCGAAACAAAAAAGAGCCCTACCCCCGTGCCCAGGATGAACCCACCTCGTAAGGTGGGTGCTCGCAGCCCGATTCCTGGCTTTCGTGCCAACAGGCACGAATCTCCATTCCACGCGCTATCTTGAGCTCCCTGAAATTGTGCATCGGTCCATCGCAATGAACGGCATCGGAAGCAGGACTTGATTCGAGTATAGACCTGCCGTTTGCAAAGAAAAGCCTTGACAAGCATTTTACGCGGGAAATCCGACAAGGCCGCGTGACCTCGCTCAACGCAGGCACGGAGCGCCGTAGTGCGGACGATGGGGTAGAACATGCGTACGAATATGATAGAGTGTGCAGCATGGAGAACTTGTTTACAGAGATAGAGAACGAAGCGAAGCTGAAGAACGCTCCGCTTGCCGTGCGTATGCGTCCGCGCACCCTCGAGGACATCGTAGGCCAGCAGGCCGCTGTGGGAGAGGGCAGTTGGCTGCGCGTCGCCATCGAGCGAGACGCGCTCAGCTCCGTTATCCTGTACGGCCCCGCCGGCACGGGCAAGACATCGCTTGCGCATGTCATCGCAGAGACAACGCGCGCGACGTTTGTGGAGGTGTCTGCCGTAGGCGGCACGGTGGCGGACCTGCGGCGCGAAATCGACGCAGCGGAGAAGCGGCTCATGCTTTCAGGCGCACGCACAATCCTGTTCGTTGACGAGATCCACCGCTTCAATCGCAGCCAGCAAGATGCCCTGCTGCATGCTGTGGAGGATCGCGTCGTCGTGCTGGTGGGCGCCACGACGGAGAACCCGTACTTCGAAGTGAACTCGGCGCTTATCTCGCGCTCTCGCATCGTAGAGCTTTCGTCTTTGTCCGACGCCGACGTGGAGCTTTTGCTTGACCGGGCGCTTTCCTCCGATCGCGGTTTTGCCGGCTGCTACACGCTTGATCCTGAGGCCCGCGCTGCCATCGTGCGCATTGCAGGAGGTGACGGGCGCTCGTCGCTTAATACGCTCGAGCTTGCGGCGCAGCTTGTCGACGCAGGCACGAAAGAGGCGCCAGCGCTCATTACGGCAGAGGCGGTGGAGCTTGCGTCGCCGCGCGTGGGGCGTCCGTACGACAAAAACAAGGACATGCACTACGACGTCATCTCCGCGTTCATCAAATCCATGCGGGGCTCGGACCCGGACGCTGCGCTGTACTGGCTTGCCCGCATGATCGAGGGCGGAGAGGACCCGAAATTCATCGCACGCCGTATGCTCATTGCTGCTTCGGAAGATGTGGGCAATGCCGACCCCCAGGCGCTTTTGGTAGCGGAGGCGGCATTCCGGGCGGCGGAGGTCATTGGCTATCCCGAATGCCGTATCAACCTCGCGCAGGCTGCCATCTATCTCGCACTTGCGCCGAAGAGCAATGCTGCCGAAGCCGGCATCGATGCTGCGCTTGCCGAGGTCCGTACGGGGCCTGCGCGCAAGGTGCCCGACTACCTGCGCGACCGGCATCGTCCGGGCGCTGAATCCTACGGTGCCTACCAATATCCGCACGACTATCCGGGCGGTTGGGTGGAGCAGCGCTACCTGCCCGAAGGCCTGGAGCGCGGTTGCTTCTATCGTCCGAGCGAACGCGGCTGGGAGGCATATCGCGTCGAGGCAACGGCACGCGACCGCGGTAGGCGCGGACCTGCCGCTCCTGCATCCGGTACAGGGGCGCCGGATGCGTCCCTGTAGCTTTCCGGCAGGCGCGGTGTGGTAAAGTAGCCTTCGAACAGAGGAGGTCACCATGGACGGTTTCGGCACTATCCTTACAGTCGTGCTCATCATTGCCCTGATAGGGTTGATCTGGCTTGTCGTAGAGCTGGCAGTCACCGTGCGCAAGACGCGCGCGACGGTCGAGGAGGTGCATAAGCAGGTCGAGCCCACGCTCGCCAGCGCTCAGCGCATTACCGCCTCGCTTGAGCCGGTCGCAGAAGACCTCAAGGAAATGACCGCTACGATCAAGCCAGCGGTCGACCGGGTCGATCCGCTGGTGGAGCGCGTCTCGCTTACCGTGGACGCGGCGAACTTGGAAATCATGCGCCTTGACCAGATTCTGGAGAACGTCGGCGAGATCACGGACACGGCAAGCTCTGCGGTGAACGCCGTGGAAGCGGCGACGAACGCCCCGATTGCGGTCGTGAACACCGTGACCGACCGCGTGCGCGGCGCGTTCAAATCCCGTCGCGCTTCGGACGAGTCCATTGCGCTCGGCGAAAAGAAGGCGGGCGCGATCGAAGGGGAGAACCCCGCCGCTTCGTTCGTTTCCGAAGGCATCGACGCGGCAGGCCGTTTGGTGCACGAAGCGCGCACGAGCGTGCAGGAGCGTCGTGAGGCACGCGCGGAAGCAAAGCGCGAGGCATCTGCGGCAGCCGTCCCTGCAGCAGAGCAGCCTGTCGCTCCGAAGGACGCGGAGAGCACAGATCCCGTGCAGACGGTAAGCCCGCGCGAGGCTGCCGAGGCCGCGGCGCGGACGAAAGACCGGCAAAACCAGTACGTGACCTATACGCCGGTCGACGAATAGTCACCGCGTTCGGCACGGTGCGAGGGAGGGCGCATGCAGTTGCCTGAAGTGAATTCTGAGAGCGCGCGTGCGAGAAGCAAAGAGGACTCGTACGCGAGGCTGAAGAGACGCTGCCTGATAATCTGGGGTGCGGTCGGCATCATTCTGGTGGCGGGCGTCGTCATCTATCTGCTCGAAATCCTTACCGTTCCGATCGCCATCCTGATCTGGACGCTGATTATCGTGTTCTGCCTGCGCGGCATCGTCAACTTCCTTGACGGCAAAGGCGTGAACAGGGCTGTCGGCACGGGCATAGCCTACGTTGTCATGGCGATCGTCGTGGCGGCCGTCGTGCTCATCCTGTGCTCGCCGGCGATCGGCCTGGGCGACCAGTTCCATAGCCTCGTCACGTCAGCCCCCTCGTACGTTCGGCAGATCTCTGGCTGGCTGGGCAGCGTGTACGAACGCTACTCCGACGTGCTCCAAAACGACACCGTCCACCAGTGGCTCGAGACGGCGCTCGGCTCGCTTTCCGACGCCGCGACCGACATGGCGCGCCAAAGCGCAAGCGGCGTGGTCGCCTTCGGGTCGGGCGTGGCGAACACGTTCGTCGCCATCGGCTTTGCGCTCGTCGTCGCCTTCTGGATTCTCATGGAACTGCCCGCGCTCGGCCGCGAGTTCAAGCGCCTGTTCGGTCCCGAGCATGAAGAGACGCTCGAGTTCTTCCATATCACGTTCACGCGCGTTATGGGCGGTTATATCAAAGGCACGCTTCTGCAATGCGCGATCATCGGGCTCGGGTGCGGCGTCTGCTTCGGAATCCTCGGGATACCCAACTATGTGGCGCTGGGCGTAATCGCAGGCCTGCTCAATATCATTCCTATCATCGGCCCGTGGTTCGGCGGTGCGCTTGCGGCGGTGGTCGGGCTGTTCGTCTCTCCGTTCGTTGCCGTGATCGCGCTCGTGGCGACCGTCATTATCCAACAGTTCGTCTACACCATCATCAGCCCGCGCATCATGGCCTCTTCCGTCGACGTCCATCCGGCGCTCACGCTGGTGGCGTTGATGGCGGGTTCGGCGCTCGGTGGGGCCATGGGGGAGCTGCCGGGATCGCTTATCGGCATGCTCGCGTCCATCCCGTTCGTCGCGGTGGCGAAATCCGTATTTGTATACTATTTCGAAAAGCGCACGGGTCGTCGTCTCGTGGCGGAAGATGGTGTATTCTTCCAAGGCACGCCGGGGGAAGACGTCAACCCGTTCCACGACGCTACGTCGCCCCATCCGGACGCAACAGCGCCGATTCCCGTGCTGAACGGCCTGAGCGGCAAAATTGCAAAGGCAAGCGGCAAAGAATCGCCGCCGGGAAGGCACGGAAAACGATAGAATGGACGCACGCGCGGCGGCCGGGGTTTCCCGGCCGCCTTCATACGGTTACGAGCGAAGGAAACGCAGGGAAGGCACGACATGCAATACATGACATCGGCAGAGATACGCGAGGCGTACCTGAAGTTCTTCGAGGAGAAAGGCTGCCAGCGTTGGCCGTCCTCCTCGCTTATTCCGGACGACCCGTCCCTTCTGCTCACGAGCGCCGGCATGGTTCAGTTCAAGCCGTACTTCCTGCATGTGAAGGAGTGGCCGGAGCCCTATATCGGCACGACGACGGTGCAGAAGTGCGTTCGCACGAACGACATCGACATCATCGGCACGACCGGCCGCCATCTGAGCTTCTTCGAGATGCTCGGCAACTTCAGCTTCGGCAAGTATTTCAAAAAAGAGATGTGCGCTTGGGCGTACGAATTCTCGACCGAGGTTTTGAAGCTGCCGAAAGAGCGTCTGTACTTCACGGTCTTCGAAGACGACGACGAGACCATCGAGATCTGGAAGAGCCTCGGCGTGCCCGAGGATCACATCTCCAAGCTCGGCGAGGACGACAACTTCTGGCGCGCTGGCCCCACCGGTCCGTGCGGTCCGTGCTCTGAGATCTACTACGACCAGGGTCCGGAGTTCGGCTGCGGCAGTCCGGATTGCGCGCCCGGATGCGACTGCGACCGCTTCCTTGAGTACTGGAACTGCGTGTTCACCCAGTACGACGGCCAGGAGGACGGCACGCTGAAAGAGCTGCCCACCAAGAACATCGACACCGGCATGGGCCTTGAGCGCATCGCCGCCATCATGCAGGGCGTCCAGTCCAACTACGAGACCGACGTCATGCGCGACCTCATTGCGGTAGGCGAGCACCTGTCCGGCAAGTCTTACCACGATAACGCCGAAGACGACCTGTCGCTGCGCATCGTGGCCGACCACAGCCGCAGCGTCACGTTCATGATCGGCGACGGCATCCTGCCGTCCAACGAAGGTCGCGGATACGTGCTGCGCCGCCTGCTGCGCCGTGCGGTCATGCGCGGCCATATGCTCGGCATTGAAGGCCCGTTCCTGGCGAGCTACATCGAAAAGATCGTCGAGCTCATGGGCCATGTCTACCCCGAGCTGACGGAGAACCGCGAGCTTATCGACCGCGTGGTCCTTTCCGAGGAAGAGCGTTTCGGCGCCACGCTGCGACAGGGCCAGGTTTTCCTGGGCGAAGCGCTCGACGCGCTTGAGGGCACGGTGCTCGACGGCGAAACCGCCTTTACCCTGCACGATACCTACGGCTTCCCGATCGAGATCACGCAGGAGATTTGCGCGGGCCGCGGCATCACGGTGGACGAAGAGGGCTTTGCCGCCTGCATGGAGGAGCAGCGCGAACGCGCTCGCGCTGCCACGAAGGCGGACGCCGAGGCTGCCTGGAGCACGTACGGCGGCATCCATGCAGACGTGCTCAAGGAAGTGGGCGCCACCAGCTTCGTGGGATATACCGCAACGGAGGCCGAATGCCGCGTTGCTGCCATCCTTGCCGACGGACAGCGCGCTGAGCGTCTCGAGATTGGCCAGGAGGGAGAGATCGTCCTGGACGTCACCCCGTTCTACGCAGAAATGGGCGGCGAAGTGGGCGATACGGGCTTCATCGTCGCAGACGGCGGGAAGGCGGAAGTCCTTGACACCCAGGCTCCGGAGAAGGGCCTGGTCTGCCATCGCGCGAAAGTGGCCGAAGGTTCCCTTGCTGTGGGCGATGTGGTCACCGCCAGCGTCGACGCGGGTCGTCGTGCGCGCATTACGCGCAACCATACGGCGACGCATATCCTGCACGCGGCACTGCGCGAAGTCCTGGGCGAGCACGTTAAGCAGGCGGGCAGCTATGTTGGCCCTGACCGCCTCCGCTTCGACTTCACGCACTTTGAGGCCGTTACGCCTGAGCAGCTTGCCGAAGTGGAGCGTCGTGCGAATGCCGTGATCATGCAGGCTATCCCGACTACCATCTACGAGACGTCGCTCGACGCAGCGCGCGAGGCGGGCATCATTGGCCTGTTCGGCGAAAAGTACGGCGACGTCGTCCGCGTTGTCGAGGCGGGCGACTACTCCCGGGAACTCTGCGGCGGCTGCCATGTGGCGAATACCGCCGAGATCGGCATGCTGAAGATTCTTTCCGAGTCCAGCGTCGGCGCTAACCTCCGCCGCGTTGAGGCGGTCACGAGCTACGATGCGCTTGCTTACTTCGAGAAGGTCGAAGCGGAGCTTCGCGAGACCGCCGCCCTTCTGCGCGTGCCGCTTTTCGACGTGAGCGAGCGTTCGGCATCGAACCTGCGCCAGATTAAGGACATGCAGGCAAAGGCGAAGGCGAACAAGCAGCGTGCGGCCGAAAGCGAAGGCGTCGAACTGCTCGAGAGCATGGTGGACGTGGGATACCCGCTTGTCATCGCCGAGGTCAACCATGTCGATGCAGGCGGCCTGCGCAATGCGTGGGATATCATCCGCGCGCGCATGCCGAAGCCGGGCGCATGTGTGCTTGCTTCGAACAACAACGGCACGCCCATTCTGCTGGCCGCGGGCACCGACGACGCGGTAGCAGCAGGCTTCAACGCAGGCGCGGTCATCAAGGCCATCGCTCCGTGCGTCAAGGGCGGCGGCGGCGGAAAGCCCACGATGGCCCAGGCTGGCGGCAAGGACGTCGAGGGCATCCCTGCTGCGCTTGAGGCTGCAAAGGAGATGCTCGTCAAATAGCTATTCCGCCGTTCTGGCGAACGGCGGAAGACCCGACGCGGCGCGTTTCCAGCGCACGTTTTCTGAACGCTCACGAGGGGCGCGGCGGACCGAAGTCCAGCCGCGCCCCTCGTTCACGTCCGCAAGGCGCACGCTGAAAACGTCGCTGACCTTATGAACGACCCGCGAGATTGCGTTTTGGCCCGGGGTTCCGAGCGGGTGTGCACTGCTCCGCCCGGACCCTTTTCCAAACGACAGAAAGGACTGCAACATGCGCATCATGGCGCTTGACATCGGGGAGAAGCGCATCGGCATTGCCGTGAGCGATCCGGGCGAGCGAGTCGCTTCGCCTCTTGCGGTGCTGCCTGCGAACGAGGTGTTGCAGCATGCTCCGTCGTTCAGGCGGCTTGTGGAGGACTGGGAGCCGGAGCTGCTTCTGTGCGGCCTTCCGCGCACCCTGAGCGGGGAAGAGGGCCCTCAGGCGAAGCGTGTTCGAGAGGCTGCGGAACGCATTGCGCGCGCAGTTGCGCTTCCGCTCGAGTTCTCCGACGAGCGCCTCAGCTCGCAGGAGGCGAAGCGTAGTTTGCGTGAAAAGGGCATGTCAGAGCGGACGATGCGCGGGAAAATAGATATGATTGCGGCATGTGTGTTCTTGCAGGCGTGGCTTGATGCCCGCGTGCAGCCCGAATGACAGAAAGGTTTGCCATGCGGCGTCGTCTTTCGTACTCCGAGCGTCCCACCCATGCAGCTCGCGCTGCGCATGCGCGCGGAGAACGCCAATTCAAGACCTACGATACCTCTGCTATCCGGCCGAAGCGCAGCAAAGCTCCCGCCATCGTGTGCGGAATCATCGTGCTTGTCTTTATTGCTGCCGTCATCGTGGGCGTTGTCTCGCTGATGCGCGGTTGCTCCGCTGAGCCGACGAACGAGTTGCTCCCTGCTGGCCAGGAGGCAACGGTCACGGTCGAGTCGGGTGCAGGCCTCTCGACGGTTGCCCAGCAGCTCTATGACGCAGGCATTATCTCGTCCACGAAGGATTTCCTCTCGCAGGCTTCCGGGCTGGAGACGTCTCTTGCGGCGGGCAGCTATTCGTTCACGGGCGGTATGGCGCTCGAAGATGTCGTGGGCGTGCTGCAAGCGGGTCCCGTGACCGCGTCGTTCACGGTTACGGAGGGCATGACGGCCGCTCAGGCGGCGGAAGCCGTCGCAAGCGCCTACGAAGGGTCCATTACTGCCGAGGACTTTATGGCCGCTGTGCACAATGCGTCTGCCTACGTTGCCGACTATCCGTTCGTCGAAGGCGCCTACGACAATTCGCTCGAGGGCTTCCTGTTCCCGAAGACCTACGACATCGTTGAAGGCGCGACGCCCGACACGGTCGTCCGTCAGATGCTCGACCAGTACCGCACGGAAACCGCGTCGCTCGATTACTCGTACGTGGAATCGCGGGGCATGACGCCTTACCAGGCGCTCATCCTTGCTTCCGTCGTCGAGAAAGAGGCGGCGGAGGATAACCGAGCGACGGTCGCGTCGGTGTTCTACAACCGTCTGGCCATCAGCATGCCTCTGCAAAGCGACGCGACGGTGGCTTACCTTATCAGCGACGACCCGACGCCGGAAGACTTGGAGATTGAAAGCCCGTACAATACGTATCTGAACAGCGGGCTGCCTGCCGGGCCGATCTGTTCGCCGGGCCTGTCCTGCCTGCAGGCAGTGTGCGCTCCTGAGCAGACCGACTACCTGTACTTCTACTTTGCGACGGACGAGTCTGGCCAGCTTCAGTACTACTTCAGCCAGGACTACGACCAGCATCAGAACGCTATCGCCACGTCGTAAGGCCTGCCATGTCGTTCATGCAGCCAGACCGGTTCTTCTCGCGCATCACGCGCGTGGACATCGAGCGCGATTTGCGGGCGTGCGGTAGGACGCACGTGCTTTTGGACGTGGACAACACGATCCTGACGCGCGACACGGGAGAGGTCCCGCGCGATATCGGGGCATGGCTTGCTCGCGCGCGTATGGCGGGCATCTCGTTTTGCCTGGTGTCCAACAACTGGCATCAAAGCGTGTTCGATCTGGCGGCAGAATTGGAACTTCCGCTCGTGGCGCGTTCGGTCAAGCCGTTGCCGCCGGCATTTTTGCTGGGCATGCACAAGATAGGGGCCAAACGGCGCAACACGGTGGTCATTGGCGATCAGCTGATTACGGACTGCATGGGCGGGCATTTTCTGGGAATGCCCGTCTACATGGTGCTTCCGCTCGTGGAGGCGGATTTGAAGCATACGCTTATGCTCCGCCATGTGGAAAAGCTGTTCATCGGCGGTCTTCGTCCCGAGGACGAAGGGACGGGCATGCCCGAAGGGGTTGTTGCCACCGTGCGCGCGAAAGACGTGGCCGCTACCGGCGCGCGCGACAGCGCGCGCTGACCGCCTTTTTCTGCGGAGGATTGCTGTCGGCCCTAAACGAAGGGGCTCAAGGCGCGTGTTGCCTTGCAAGAGTGCTAGAATCGCGGACGCAAGCAGGAGACGGCGTCAGCAGGCGCGATTCCTGCTGCGTTGCCTTTGGAACACGTTATGACCTTGCCTCGTGCGCACGCGGTTTGTTCGCACGAAGGCTCAGCAGAGGAGCGCCCATGCACTATGTCACGGGAGGAGAAAGCCATGGCCCGGCGTTGACGGCTATCGTCAGCGGTGTGCCAGCGGGCCTGATTATCTCCGAAAAGCAGATCAACGCCGATCTGGCTCGTCGCCAGTCCGGCTACGGCCGCGGCGGCAGGCAGCAGATCGAACGGGACCAGGTGCGCATTCTGTCGGGCGTTCGCTTCGGGCGCACGTTAGGCACGCCGGTCACCCTGCAGGTCGCGAACAGGGATTGGGAGAACTGGACCGACCGCATGGCGGCGTTCGGCGAGGCTCCGGAAGGGCTGCGCCGCGAGACCACGCCTCGGCCGGGCCACGCGGATTTGCTTGGCGTCATCAAGACCGACACCAACGACTGTCGCGACATCCTCGAGCGCGCAAGCGCGCGCGAAACGGCCGCACGCGTGGCGGCGTCCGGCATCGCGCGGGAGTTCCTTGCCGCGGTCGGCGTCGAGGTGTATTCGTACGTACGGCGCATTGGGTCCGTGGAGATGTCGGAAGAGGGCAAAGACTTCACGTCGTTGCCGTACAATCCGCTCGACATCGAGACAAGCGACGTGCGTTGTCCCGACCCCGACGCGACTGCTGCCATGAAGCGCGCCATCGACCGTGCACGGCAGCAGCGCGATACCCTGGGCGGCGAATTCCGCGTTGTGGTGACGGGCCTCGTTCCAGGCCTGGGCGGCTATGCCGAGAGGAGCGACCGCCTGACCGCCCGTTTGGGCGCGGCGCTGTTTTCCATTCCTGCCATCAAGGGCGTGGAGTTCGGCATAGGGTTCGACGTGGCGAAACGGCCGGGCTCGCAAGTGCACGACGAGATTTTCTGTGCGCAGCCAGGCGGCTTTTCGCGTTCGACGAACCGCGCAGGCGGTCTGGAAGGCGGCATGGCGACGGGTCTTCCGCTCGTGATCACGGCGGCCATGAAGCCCATCCCGACGCTGATGCAGCCGCTCAAGACGGTGGATATCGACACCTTGGAGCCGACCGAGGCAAGCAAGGAGCGCAGTGACGTGTGCGCCGTTCCCGCTGCTGCGGTGGTGGCGGAGGCGGAGGTCGCCTTCGTTCTGGCGGATGCGTACCTGGAAAAGTTCGGGCGTGACAACATGACGGACATCCGTGCCGCCCTCAAAGCGTACCGAGACCGCGTCAAAACCATGTCGCGCTAGGCTTTGCGCGGATCGTCGAGAGCAAAAGCGCGAGGCTTCCGCCGAGCGACCCGTTCCGCCGGAGGCGGAACACGAATGATGAGAGGAGAGCCGAAATCATGGCGCAGGACGAATCGAGCGCGGTCGACCCGCAAAAGGCGACGGCCGCGCGTTCAGTGCGCGAAGGACGCTGGAATCTAGCAGTGCCTGTGTTTTTGATCGGCTTCATGGGGGCGGGCAAAACAAGCGTTGCTCAGCAGCTTGCGGTCACGCGCGGGCTTATGTCCGTCGACGCCGACGAGTATCTTGAACTGCGCGAAGACCGCGTCATTGCCGACATATTCGCCGAAGAGGGCGAAGAGGCGTTTCGTCGTATGGAGACCGAAGTGCTGCGCGATCTGGCGGGGCGCGTTCCTCGCCTGATCGGGTGCGGAGGCGGGGCGCCTTTGCGCGAAGAAAACTGCCGGATTATGCACGACGCAGGCTTCGTGGTGTACCTGGAGGTCACGGCCGATGAGGCGGCGGCGCGCATCCCGAACACCGTGTCCCGACCGCTCTTCAAGGATTTGGACACGGCGAGGCACACTATCGTCGAGCGCATGCCGAAGTACGAGGCGGCGGCAGACGCGAAAGTGAGCACGATGGGGCGCACGGTTCCTGAGATAGCCGACGAAGTCGCCGACATCCTTGAACGTGCGGGCGTGCTCTCGCGCATGGCGGCGCGGTAGCCTCGGGCAAGAGTGCAGAAACGCACCCCCCTGCTTCTTTACCGTCTTGCAAGGTGAAAGATTCCCGCTCAAGACGAACGAACGAGCGAGAGAAGGTCGAGAAAGGGCGAACATGGCCATCAAAGTCGTCGTGAACATTCCGGGGCATGTGCCCTACGACGTGCGCATAGGCAACGGCCAGCTGGAAGGCCTGGGCACGAAGCTGCGCGCGATAAGCTCTGCGCCAGCTGCGTTCGTGCTCACTGATTCGAACGTGGGACCACGGTACCTTGAGACGGTTCGCCGGTCGCTCAAAAGCGCTGGATTCCGTACGACGGCGGTCACCATTCCGGCGGGGGAGGAGTCAAAGTCCGTCGCGTGCGCCGGCGAGCTGTGGCATGCCATGGCCGATGCGAAGCTAGGCCGGGACGCGCTCGTGGTCGCGCTCGGAGGCGGCGTGGTCGGCGATCTCGCCGGGTTTGTCGCGTCTACGTACATGCGCGGTGTGCCGTTCGTCCAAGTCCCTACGACGCTCCTGTCTATGGTGGACTCGTCTGTGGGCGGCAAAACGGGCATCAACCTTGATGCGGGCAAAAACCTTGTCGGCACGTTCTGCCAGCCGCTCTACGTGTGCGCGTCCACGGACACGCTCGATACGCTTGACGCGTGCGAATGGGCGTGCGGGTGCGGCGAGGTCGCAAAGTCCGCCGCCATCGAAGGGGACGATTTCTTCTTCTGGCTCATGGAGCATGCCGAAGCCATGGCGGCGCGCGACGCCGCGGTGGTGCAAGAGGCGATCGCGCGCTGTGTGACGTTCAAGGCGGACGTTGTCGCGCGCGACGAGCATGAGAGCGCCGGCGTGCGCGAATGCTTGAACTATGGGCACACGTACGGTCATGCGGTGGAAAAGATCGCAGGCTATGGCGTCTATTCTCACGGGCATGCAGTCGCCGAAGGCATGCGGTTCGCCGCTCGTCTTGCGGTGGCGTACGCAGGAGCTTCCGAAGAGTTCGCGCAGGCGCAGGACGAACTGCTCGACGTGCTTGGCCTGCAGCCACTGGACTTCGCGGCATCGCCGCAGGAAGTGCTCGACTGTATGAAGGGCGACAAAAAGGTGCGCGGCGGCAAACTGCGCTACGTGCTCGTGCACGATGCAGGCGATTGGTCGGTCGAAACGCCGGACGATGAGGCGGTGCTCGAACAGCTGGAGGCGTGGATGGCCTCAAAGTGCGCATAGTGCGGCGGATGCGCGCTTCCATTCTTCGAACTAAAGGAGGGCGAACATGGCCAAGGCGGCAGAATCGGCGTCCGGCGCGCGCATTGCGCGATTGCGCGCGGCGTGCGCGGAAGCGGGGATCGACGCATTCTACGTGCGCGGCACCTCGAACATCGCGTGGCTGACGGCGTTCGATGGGGTGTTCGACGACGAGGCGGCGCATGCGCTCGTCGTCACCCCGGAGCGCGCGGTGCTCCACACGGACTCGCGTTATATGCTCGCATGCGAAGCGGCAGCCCGGAATACGGTCATCGAGGTGGACGCCGCACGCCGTGCCCATGCTGATGTGGCGGCCGAGATCGTGCGCGATGCTGCAGACGGCCTCTCCGCGGAACCACGACGCTTCGTGCTCGGCATCGAGGACGACATGACGCTTGCCGAGTTCCGTCGACTTGAATGCGCGTTCGCGGCAGGAGAGGGTGCGCCGAAAGACGGTGCGGAGGGCACCCTCGCTGTGCCCTTACGGGTCGAGATGCGCGAGACGAGCGGTTTTGTCTTCGGCCTGCGTGCGGTGAAGGACACGGCCGAAGTCGAGCGCATGAAGGCGGCGCAGGCGATCACCGATGCTGCGTTCGCCCATATCGTCGCGTTCATGCGTCCGGGCATGACGGAACGTGCCGTGCAGATCGAGCTTGAGGACTTCATGCGTCGCCATGGTGCGGACGACCTGGCGTTCTCTTCCATCGTTGCCACGGGCGCCAACGGTGCGAGCCCGCACGCCATCCCGGGCGACACCGTGCTCGAGGCAGGACAGTGCGTCGTGCTCGACTTCGGCGCGAAAGCGCGCGGCTACTGTTCGGACATGACGCGCACGGTCTTCCTGGGCACGCCCGAAGGCACAATGCTGCGCGCATGGGAAGCGTTGCGCGCAGCGAACGAGGCGGTAGAGGCTGCCCTTCGCCCGGGCGTCACGGGCGCTGAAATGCATCAGCTTGCTGAAGACATTCTGGAGGAAGGTGGCTTTGGCGGACGCATGGGCCACGGTCTCGGGCATGGTGTCGGCATGGACATCCATGAAGAGCCGGTGCTCTCGCCCCGCAACGGCAGGCCGCTTGCGCCGGGCAACGTGGTCACCGTCGAGCCGGGCATCTACCTGCCGGGCGAATTCGGCATGCGCTTGGAGGATTTCGGCGTGGTCACCGAAGAAGGATTCGAAGTCTTCACGAAATCAACGCATGAGGCCGTTATAATCTAGCGGTTTGTTTTTCGGTATCAAGGCAAGGGCGGACGCAAGGCAGCAGCGTCGCGGAAGGCGCCGAGCCCCTTTCCGCGCAGGCGCGTCCGCTGTTTGGCAAGGAGGATTTCTGTGGCTATCTCTACTGCGGACTTCAAGAACGGCATGTGCATCATGAACAACGGCAAGATGTGCACCATCGTGGAATTCCAGCACGTCAAGCCGGGCAAGGGCGGCGCGTTCGTGCGCACCAAGCTGCGCGACATCAAGACCGGCCGCGTGGTCGACTACACTTTCAACGCTGGCACGAAGTTCGACCAGGTGCGCCTGGAGACGAAGAAGATGCAGTATCTCTACAACGATGGTGCTGACTACTACTTCATGGACAACAACACCTACGAGCAGATTGGCATTCCTGCCGACGTGGTGGGCGACAACGCCAAGTGGCTGAAGGAGAACGACGAGGCTTCCCTGCTCTATGCTGACGAAGAGCTGATCAGCATCGAGCCGCAGATGTTCGTGGAGCTGGAGATCGTCCAGACCGATCCGGGCTTCAAGGGCGACACCGTTCAGGGCGGCACGAAGCCGGCCACGCTTGAGACGGGCGCGGTCATTCAGGTTCCGCTCTATATGAACCAGGGCGAAATCGTGCAGGTCGACTCCCGCGACGGCCGCTTCATCAAGCGCGTTTAAAGCTTCGCCGTTCTCCGAACGGTGAAATGGGCTGTCGCTGCGGCAGCGTCTGGCACGCCATCTGGGCGTTCAAAAGGGCATTGACGGACTTAGTCCAGCCAATGCCCTTTTTCATGTCCACCTGCCGCTTTCGGCGAGTGGGGGAATCGTTCGGCGACGTTCATCCCGGTGTAGTCGCTGCCGTCGTACAATCGAGGTTGGAACAAGGTTTCGGAACGTTGCGCTGAACAGCGGCAATGTCGCCGTACAGCGCACGCGGTGCCTTCCTCACGCGACGAAAGGGGAAGCCATGGAAATGTTGTCCGTCCTCAAGAAAGGTGCGCGCTTTGTCGTGGCGTGCATGCTCGCGGGAGTCATGGCGGCAGGGCTTACGCCTGCACCCGCATGGGGCGCGCCGGACGCTGCGGCGTCGGGCGCGGAAGGCGGTGTCGCGGCTGGCGTCCGCGCGATTGCGCCGCTGTCGTCGAGCAACGTCGGAGTCCAGGACTACAGCCTCGGCTGGGATCGCTGGGCAGAGCCGGTGACGAGCTACCTGCACGAAGTGTCCGGTGGCCTTCAGCGTGTGGAGTACGCGGACGGCAGGCTGGTCGTGGAGGACTACGACGCCGAACGGAACGTGGTGGCATCCCGCACCGTCGACGCGTCGACGTACCGTCCGACCGGCGCTGCCAGCGTCCTGTGGGGCGGCTTCTTCTCAGGGTCGACGGCGAACTTCGTCGTCACGGGCCAGAGCAATCCGAGCGAAGACGACGAGCTGCCGGTCGTGCGCATCACGAAGTACTCAAAAGACTGGGCGTACCAGGGCGGCTTGGAACTGGCGGGCATCAACACCTATATCCCCTTCGACGCAGGGTCGCTGCGGATGACCGAGGTCGGCGGGAAGCTCTACATCAGGACAGCGCACGAGATGCACGAATCGTCGGACGGCCTTCATCACCAGGCGAACATGACCTTCGTCATCAACGAGGCGGACCTGAGCCTCGACGATTGGGAGACGGACGTCTGGAACATCAGTTCTCCTCTTGGTTACGTGAGCCATTCGTTCAACCAGTTCGTCACGACGCTTGACGGGAGCGTGTACGCTCTCGACCACGGCGACGCCTACCCGCGCTCCGTCGTGCTTAAGCGCTTGAACGGCGGGTACATCAATGTGCTCGATATCTGGGGGACCACGGGCGACAACTGGACTGGCGTCTCGGTGGGCGGCTTCACGTCGTCCGAGGCATCGAACACGCTGCTCGGTGTCGGGAACTCGGTCGACCAGGATGCGGTGACGAGCTCAAGCGACTTCAGCTCCTTTGCACGCAACGTCTGGCTCAGCGTCACTCCCTCCGGCCTTGGGTCGAGTCGGCTCGTCGAGCTCACGTCGTACGGGACCGACAGCCTGACGATGGCGTCGACGCCGGTCATCGTCAAGGTGGACGAAGACCGGTTCCTGGTGGCGTGGGAGGTCTACGAGCGTCAGGCCGCGGACCAGTCCTTCTATCCGACCGGTCGCTTCTCGTACGTTTTCGTGGACGGCGACGGCAAAACGATCGGCAGCGTGCGGACGGAGACGGGCGCGCTGTCGGACTGCCAGCCGATCGTCGTTGGCGGGGATATCGTCTGGTGCGTGACCGGGACATACGGTGCATACGGCACCGTGTGTGCGGCGGCTGCAAAGCGGCCGGCGGCATTGCCGGATGGATCTCTATGGATCATCAGGGGCCGGACCCCCTCACTGTCGTGGACTGCTGCCTGACCCTGGGGGATGTGATCCAGTCCCCCAACAGCTCCGGCGGCTCCTGCGGCGGCATCGTGGGGGAGATCTACAACAAGCCCCCGGACACTACTCTACTTCTGGTGCGGAACTGCGTCTGCCTGGGCAGTCTGATCCTCCGGGACCCCGCCGGCAGGGCCCATCCCATTGTCGCCCACGCGGATGGGGCCGTATTTGAAAACAACTACTTTGACCAGCGCCTGCCCATCCAGGGGGACGGCGTGCCCCAGGAGCAGGTGGCCCAGGGCTGTACGGCCTGGCCTGCCGAAAAGCTGTTGGCGGAGTTCCCGGCCCTGGACAGCCGCTGTATCATCGGCCCCGACGGGGCTCTGACCATTCGGAATTTGGAGATCGTAGGCGGAATATGATGCGAACCACGGAAGAACGGGTTGCCGCAGTCAAGCGGCGCATTGGAGAGATCAACCGGCGGAATCGGCGGTGGGCCATTTTCGCTGCCATCGGCGCGGTCCTTGCAGCGGCCGCGGCCATCGCCGCTTTAATCCCTGTGAGAGCCAAGGAGGAAGTGTGAGATGAAAAACCGGTTTTTAAGCCTGCTCTGCGTGTTGGCCCTCTGCCTGGGGCTGCTGCCCGTCACGGCGCTGGCGGCGGAAGGTGCGCCTAGTCAGCTTTATGTTGGAAATCAGCAGGTTATCAGTGGCAATGATATCACCTACTGGACCACGGATGCGAGTGGGGGGCTGGGTTCAGCCTCAGGCGACAGTTGGAATGTCAAATACGACCCAGCCTGCGCCACCCTGACGCTGAACGGGGCGACGATTAAGGGAGGTAGTGATGTAGCCTCAATTCCTTATGGCGCCGGGATCTATGCTCTGAGCAGCAGCAATCAACCAGTTGCCCTGACTATCGAACTGATTGGCACGAATACCATCACAGGCAACTATGGGATTTATGTGGATGCACAACAAGGAGGGACAGTAGGCACAAATGCCTCCCTTCTCATCCAAAATAGCGACGATGACGGCAGTCTGGAAGTATCTGGTTCTTCTTACGGAATATATGTCAAAAGCGGAACAGGCGATGCCTCCTTGACCATTAAAAACGCTTCCGTCGATGCAAAGACTACTCAAATCTATTCTAGCTACGCCGGCGTCTGTGTGCAGTCCGGCGCAAGCGCCACCGGCTCCCCGAATATCTCTCTTTCCGTCAACGGCGGCAGCCTGACCGCCA
>CHCFC05602__coassemble_238_pt1 | contig 31182 bp, 28 predicted proteins | sample CHCFC05602__metabat2_low_PE_036 | metagenome-assembled genome bin CHCFC05602 | reverse complement strand
GCGATCGTTCCTACCACGAGGCGGAATGGAACGGTCTTTCTTTCACTCTCATCGACACGGGCGGTATCGAGATGGGGATGGACGACGCGTTCCAGGGCTCTATCCGTTCCCAGGCGTTCTCCGCTACGCGGGAGGCAGACCTTATCCTGTTCCTGGTGGACGGCAAAACCGGCATCAACGTGGACGACGAAGAGGTCGCGCGCATCCTGCGCCGCGGTGACAAGCCGGTCCTGCTGGTCGTGAACAAGATGGACACCCCGGGCTACACCGACGACATGTGGGAATTCTGCCGTCTGGGACTGGGTGACCCCTGGCCGGTGTCCGCCATCCACGGTATCGGCACCGGCGACCTTCTGGACGAGGTCACCAACTACCTCAGCCAGCTGCCCGACCGCTCTGGCGAGGACGACGAGAGCGACTCCATCAACGTCGCCATCATCGGCCGCCCGAACGCCGGGAAGTCTTCCCTGACCAATATGATGACGAAGCTCGACCGCTCCATCGTCTCCGACGTCGCGGGCACCACCCGCGATGCGGTCGACACGACCATCGAGCACGAAGGCCGCCGCTACACTATCGTGGACACGGCGGGCTTGCGCCGTAAGAGCCAGATCGACCAGGACGTCGAATACTACGGTTTCGTGCGCGCAATGCGCGCCATCGACCGTGCGGACGTTGCGCTGCTGGTCATCGACGGTTCTATCGGCTTGACCGACCAGGACCAGCGCGTGGCAAGCTATGCTGCCGAGCGCGACTGCGCCATGGTCATCCTCTTGAACAAATGGGACCTGGTGGAAGGTCCGGACGCAAAGCAGGAAGTGCGCGACCGCGTGGAAGACCGCCTGATGTTCGTCGGCTATGCCCCGAAGATCGCCATCTGCGCGAAGACGGGCAAGAACGTCCAAAGCATCTGGCCTGCCATTGACAAAGCGTACGCGAACTTCTGCCAGACCATCCCCACGAGCCGTCTGAACGGCTGGCTTGAGGAGATTCGCGACTTCGGCCACACCATCTCGGAAGGCAAGCGTCGTCTGAAGATCAAATACGTTACCCAGACGTCTACACAGCCGCCGCAGTTCACGTTCTTCTGCAACCATCCTGACCTGGTGAACGACAATTACCGTCGCTATCTGGAGAACCGTCTGCGCAGGACTTTCGACCTGGTGGGCACGCCGGTGAACCTGCGCTTCAAGAAGAAGAGCGACTAGGCGACCGGCTTTGCGCGGCGGCTGCTCGCCGCGTATAATGTGCATACTTTCGGCGTGCGCGCGTTCGTATCGCGCGCACGCCGTTTTGCGTTCAGGCGAGGATGGGAAGAGGCAGATGGAAATTCTGGTCGCAATCGGGCTGTTCGTCGTGGCGTTCATGCTGGGATCGGTGCCCTTCGGGGTCATCATATCGAAGGTCTTTTATCACACGGACATCCGCGAGCACGGCTCCGGCAACATCGGCACCACGAACGCCATCCGTACCATGGGCAAAGTCGGCGGCTATTCGGTGTTCGTACTGGACTTCGGCAAAGGTTTGCTGTCCGGTGTGCTCGCCATGCTGGCGTGCTGGTTCCTGCTGCCGGGCGGCGGTCTTGCTCCGGGCGCGTTCCCGACGTACCACGAGATGCTTGCCATTGCGGTGTGCGGCTGCACGCTTGGTCATATCTTCTCTCCATGGCTGGGCTTTAAAGGAGGCAAGGGCATCGCGGTCGCCATCGGCTGCGTGTTCATTGCGCTCGGTCCCATCGCGGCATTGCTGGAAATCGTGCTGTTTGCCGTTATCGTCATCACGACGCGCTATGTGTCGCTTGGCTCTGTTGCCGCGGCAGTGGCGTTCCCGTTCTTTGCCCTGTACTTTTTCTGGGGCGATGCGTTGGCGATCGCGCTGTGCGCCGTGACGGCGCTCGTGGTCATTTGGGCGCACCGGGGCAATATCAAGCGGCTGCTTTCCGGCACGGAGCGCCGTGTGGGCGACAAGAAGAAAGAATCCTAGCATTTTTTGCTTGCAGCAACGTTCTGCGGGCGATTGCGCACCAGGATGCCGCTGCGTTTTCTGAGCTTTGCCGCTGCGCGGCTGTCGGTAGAATATGGATTACAATAGCTCCGACTGTTCTGACGACGGGAGGGAACGATGGACGTTGCGGTGATCGGTGCTGGCTCGTGGGGCACGGCGCTTTCGCAAGTGCTCGCAAACAACGGCAACAACGTGCGGTTGTGGGCGCGCAAGGAGTCGGTCGTCCAGGGTGTGAACGAAGAGCACCGCAATCCGCGTTACTTGACCGACGCTCCCCTCAATCCGCTTATCACAGCGACCACGTCCATGGCGTGCGCTCTTTCGGGGGCAGAGGCGGTTGTGGTCGTCACGCCGTCGTCGACCATGCGCGAGACCGCGCGTTCTTTCGAAGGCCTGGTGGGGCCTGACGTTCCGGTCATCATATGCTCGAAAGGCGTCGAAGAGGGCAGTGGTCTTTTGCCGGTGGAAGTCTTCGAAGCGGAGCTTGGCAATGCGGCACGTCTGGCGGTCCTCTCCGGTCCGAACCATGCCGAGGAAGTCGTGCGCGGGATTCCGTCCGCTACGGTCATTGCCTCGGAAGGCGCAGAGACAGCCGCGTTCTTCCAGCGGCTGTTTGCCCGCGAGGAGTTCCGCACGTACGTAAGCGAGGACGTGTGCGGTGTCGAGCTGTGCGCGGCGTTCAAGAACGTCATCGCTATTGCGGTCGGCGTTTCGTACGGCATGGGGTATGGAGACAACACGGCCGCTATGCTCATGACGCGCGGCGTTGCCGAAATGAGCCGCCTTGTCCAGGCTATCGGCGGGCAGGCTATCACCTGCATGGGGCTTGCCGGCATGGGTGACATGATTGCCACGTGCACTTCGGAGCACTCGCGCAACCGTTCGTTCGGCAAGTACGTGGCCGAAGGCCGCACGCTCGCGCAGTACGAGGCCGACACGCACATGGTGGTTGAAGGCGCGCTGGCATGCCGTACCATCCAGACGCTTTCCCAGGCTTATCGAGTGGAGCTGCCTATCACGGACATGGTGCGTGCGGTCGTGTGGGAAGGCTTCGACGCGCATGAGGCAGCGCGCATGCTCACCGGACGTCCGTTCAAGACGGAGTTCTACGGGCTGTAACCAATCTTTCGCTCCAACGCCGCGCCCGCGCCCACGCTGTGCGCTGGCATGTGTCGCGCTCAGTTTCGTTCTTGCATGCGGATTGTGGCCGTATACCCGCTCTTCGAACGGGCGTAATAATCGAAGCGATCATGCCATGCATGCTACGAATCGGCCACGTTATCCACTTTCCAAACATTTCAGGCCGATACTGGGGGCTTCGAAGAAACGCGCCCGTTCGAAGAGCGGAGCGCGCCAGACGCCAGCACACAGCGTGGGCGCGGCCGCGGCGTTGGAGCGGCATGTGTCCAAACGCCAAAGCGCGCCGTTCCGAATGCTGCGCTGTGCTACTTCTTTCGCGCGATGTCCACGATGACCCAGACAGATAGGATGAACGCGCCGAGATAGCCGAAGAAGGAAAGGACCGGCACGCCGAGCCAGCGCGGTTCCATAGAGCTTTGTGCCATAAGGCTCGACCCGACGAACAGTCCGGCGATCATCAGGCCGATGGTCAGACGGTTCACGATACGTCCAAGGTGCGCGAGCGGCACCTCCGACCCTAAGACCTCCATGTTCACCTTCAGCTGCCCGCGCGTGATCATGCGCATGGTCTCGCCCGTGTAGCCTGCTGCCTGCACCATGCTTTGCGCTGCTTGCGCCAGATGGATGGCTGCTTCCTCCAGGCTGTCTTCGAGATCGGCCTGCGCATCGCGCGTGTTCTGGATGTGCTTGTTGATGATGTCGACGATGTTGAACGAGCCGACGAAGTTCGTAAGCGTGCCCTCGATGGTCACGATGCCGCGGGAGACCATCGTAATGGAGGAGGGCAGCGTGACCTTGCATTGCCGTGTCAGCGAGACGATGTCGGTCAGCATGGCGCCGATGTCGATGTCCGCGACATCACAGGTCGCGTAATCCTGCAGGAGCAGGTCGATGTTGGCCAGGAACAGCCCCTGGTCAATCTCTGCGTTGTCCTTCTGCACGGCAAAGGCCAGAAGGGCGTCGCGCAGTTTGCTGGCATTCTGGGTGCCCACGGCTGCGATGATCTTGCCGAACGCGGCGCGGTCCCGCGCGTTGAAACGCCCCATGATGCCCAGGTCGATGTAGACGATCTTGCCGTCTTTGATGAAGATGTTGCCCGGATGCGGGTCGGCATGGAAGAACCCGTGGTCGAGAATCTGCGTGGCGTAGTTGTCGAGGATCTTTTCGCCGATTTCTTCCAGGTTGTAGCCGCGCGCCCTCAGCGTTTCTGTTTCGCGGATGGAGATGCCGTCCACGTACTCCATGACAAGGACGGATTCGTTGGAATACTCAGGGTAGGGCTTTGGGCAGGTGATGAACGCGACGTCTTTGTTCAGGCGTGCGAACTCCGCAAGGTTAGCCGCCTCGATGGAAAAGTCCGTTTCCTCCAGGAACGTCTGCCATAGCTCTTCCACCACATCCCGCAGGTCAACCATCTGGTTGTCGCGGATGAAGAAGGAGGCATGGCGCGCGAGCATGCGCATGACGTCGATGTCCTGCGCCATGGTCGCGCGCACGCCGGGCCGTTGCACTTTGATGGCGACGACGTCGCCGTTGTGCAGGGTTGCTTTATGCACTTGCGCGAGCGAGGCGGACCCCAAAGGGGTCGGGTCGATGCTGGCAAAGACGTCGTCCCGATGGTGATCGTAAAACGTGTCGAGCGCTTCAAGGACGTCCTTGAACGGCAGCGGCTCGCACTGCATTTGCAGCTTCGACAGTTCGTCGCGGTAAGCCTTCGGAAGAATTTCCGAGCGGGTCGAAAGCGTTTGGCCTACCTTGATGAAGCTTGGCCCCATGTCTTCGAGCAGCTCGCGGAATTCGACCGGCGTAAAACCGCCAAGGATGTTGTGCCTGCGCAGGATCGACGTGATTTTCCTCAGACGGCGCATGCGAGAGCGACGGCTCAGGTCGAACCGTTTCTCAGGGTCGACGTCAGACCCTGCGCTGAAAAAATATGTGAGCAGCGTGTTGCGGGGCATGCAGGCGATGAGGCGTTAAGCCTGTTCGTCTTCGGAAGCGGTGGGCTCGCTGTCTTCGACCGCCTCGACGGCGGCTTCTTCCGCATCAGGCTTTGCGGCGATCTCTGCCGCCTTGGCAGCGAATGCAGCGCGCTCTTCCGGGGTCATGGCTGCCATGGCGGCTTCCAGTGCGTCGACGCGTGCTTTTTCGAGTGCGCCCTCTGCCTTGTGCTGCAGCTCTTTGTTGATTTCTTTGCCCTGGTCAACGGTCAGCTCGCCGCGGGCGATGAGCTTGTCCACGACTTCAGATGCTTTCTCGCCCGTAATGGCCATGGCGCCGATGCCTGCCAAAAAGATGTCTTTCAGTCCGTTCGTGATGGGAGTGGGCATGATAACCCCTTTCGCGTTCGCGTATTTTCCGGCGGGGCGTTGTAGCAAGGCTGCTTTGCTGTGCGCGGTGTACGCTGCCAACTTTGCGCATGCGACATTCGCCCGTGCCGTCCTTGGTTCCATAGTGCGCCCGATAGCCGGAAAGCGCAATGAAAAACGTGTTGCAAGATGGCAACGGATTAGCGTGCGATTCGGTGAGTGCGGACAGGGTGTCTCTTTACGCCATAAGAGCGCGCGCGTCCACGCCAAGCGGCGCGACGACGATTCTTCCGCACGCTTCGGCGGCGCGGACGATCCCGGTTTTCGCGCAGAGCATAGTGACCGTATAGTTGGCACGTGCGCAAGGAAAGGCCGCTTCGCCTGTCTGGGCGGAAAGGCCGCTCGGAACGTCCGCGGCGACGGCAATCGCAGGGCTTTCGTTGAGCAGCGCGATCAGACGGCCCGCTGTGCCGGTTACCGCCTCGCCCGAAAAACCGGTTCCCAGCAAGGCGTCGACGGCGATGTCCGCCTGGGCAAGCACGTGGGGGACGCGCTCGTCGTCGGCGGAGAGGACCGTGCATTCGGCGTTGAGGAGCGCTTTGTGCGCAGGGATGGCGGCATCGCGCGCTGGCTGCGCTTTGATGTCGTCCGCACTCCGGGTAGCGACGACCGTGACCGGGTATCCTTCCTGCGCAAGGATGCGCGCGCACACCCAGCCGTCCCCGCCGTTGTTTCCGGGGCCGCACAAAAGCACGATGCGGGGCGTGTGCTCGGTCTCGAACGGTGCGAGCGACCGTACGAGGTCTGCAAGCGCTGCGCCCGCGCGCGCCATGAGGGACGCAAGGGGAATGCCCGCCTGCTCGGCCCGTTTCTCAAGCTCTGTTACCTGCTCCACGTCCAAGACGAGGTCGGCCTGCTCGTCGAAATCGTGCAAAGAATCCATGGCGTGTTCCTCCCGGCATCGTGTGGGCGTTGGCGACAAGTCGGGCTGTTCGGCGGGCATATTCCTGCATTCTGCAGGAGGTGATGCCGTTGTGCTCGACGGTCTGTCTGCAGCTTACGCCCTAAAACGACGGAAACGTGCGGTAAGAGCCATCCTGCCGGCAAAGGGCGTGTGTACAGGCATCGCAGTTTCTTCGGGCGGATTGCGCACTGGCAGGGCGAGGTGTGCGGAGGGCGCGTGAAAAAAGCGCAGCATGCGGCAAGAATGCCTTCGCGGCGTTTCTAACGGTGCGCACGCTCCAAGTCCAGCAGGCGCTGTTTGAGGGCAAGGCCGCCTGCGTAGCCCGTGAGCTTTCCGTTCGCGCCGACGACGCGGTGGCACGGGATGAGCACGGCAATAGGGTTGCGGTTGTTCGCGGAGCCGACTGCCCGCGTTGCTTTAGGGTTGCCCACAACGGCAGCGATGTCGGCGTAGCTGCGGGTCTGGCCGTACGGGATGTTCTGCAGCGCTTTCCAGACCGCACGTTGGAAGTCCGTTCCTGCGGGGGCAAGCGGGATGTCGAAGGCGGTCCGCTTGCCGGCGAGGTACTCTTGGAGTTCGTTTGCGGTGCGGTTGGTAAGCTCGCTAGGCGCAGCGCGTCCTTCGAGCACGTGCGTTCCGAAGAGCACGTGCGTGACGGCGGTCCCATCGGATGCCAGGGTCATGGGGCCGAGAGGAGTGGGGTAGGTGAAGTAGGTCTGCTCTGCCTTGGTCACGGCTGCCTTCTTTCACGCGGTTTGGGGACATCATAGCATGTGCAAGGATGCCCGGCCGTCTTGGGGTAGAATCGGACGGGACAGTACAGGAGAAAGGACAACCGTGTTTGGACCCGTCAAGATAGCGCCGTCCATCCTGTCGGCGGATTTCATGAACATGGAGCGCGATGTGGCGCTCATCGAGGAAGGCGGCGCGGGCTTCGTGCACGTCGACGTCATGGACGGTCATTTCGTGCCGAACCTTACCATCGGCGTGCCGTTCGTTGCTGGGCTGAAAAAGGTGACGCGGCTGCCGCTCGACGTCCATCTTATGATCAGCAACCCGCTCGAGCAGCTTCCGTGGTACCTGGAGCACCTGGGCGAAGGGGACTTCGCTACCGTCCACGTGGAGGCGCTCGACATGGAAGCGGGGGAGGCGCAAAAGGCCATCGACCTCATTCACGAAGCGGGCGTGGGCGCAGGGCTTGTCCTGAAGCCGGACTCTCCGGCAGACGTGGTCGCGCCGTACCTTTCCCAGCTGCAGATGGTGCTTGCGATGAGCGTTTATCCGGGCTTTTCCGGGCAGTCGTACATCGAGGGGACGGAGGATAAGGTGGCACGCCTGGCAGCGCTTGCGCGCGAGGCGGGCGTCGCGCCTTTGCTGGAAGTGGACGGCGGCATCGGCCTGAAGACGGCCGGACGGGTGGCGCAGGCAGGCGCTGACGTGCTCGTCTGCGGCAATGCGGTCATGAAGGCCGAAGACCCGCAAGCTGCCATCCGCGATATCACGGCAGCCGCCCTGGCTGCGCGCGAGGAGGCGTAAGCCCATGCGGCAGGTGTACCTGGACTGGGCCGCCACGGCGCCTTTGTGCGAAGAGGCGGCCGAGGCCATGCGTCCTTACCTGGAACCGGGGATGGCGAACATTGCGCACAATGCGAACGCGAATTCGCTCCATACGCCCGGCAGGACTGCGTTCAGCGCGCTCGAGAAAGCGCGTGCGTGCGTTGCGCGGTGCGTAGGGGCGCGTCGGGCCGACGAGATCACGTTTACGTCGGGAGCGACCGAGGCGGACAACGCCGCGCTATTCGGCATCGTGGAGGCATGCGCCCGCAATGCGCGCTTACAGGGGCGTAAGGGCTTTGTCCCGCACGTGGTGACTACCGGCTTCGAGCACGATGCCGTGCTCGTGGCGGCGCGCGAGCTGAAGGCGCGCGGGTGCGAGGTCACGGTGGTCAACCCGCGGCGCGACGGTTTTGTGGACGAAAGCGACGTGCGCGCAGCGCTTCGCGAGAGCACGGTGCTCGTCTCGGTCATGGCCGCGAACAACGAGATCGGCACGATTCAGCCGGTGCGGGAGCTTGCCGCCCTTGCTCACGAGGCCGGCGCGCTCTTCCATACCGACATGGTTCAGCTGCTGGGCAAGGCGCCGGTGGGCCTGGAGGAGTCCGGAGTGGACGCCGCCTCGTTTTCGGCGCACAAAGTGTGCGGTCCGAAGGGCGTCGGCGCGCTCTACCTGCGCTCTCGCACGCCTTTCGTGGCAACGGCGCTCGGCGGGGGACAGGAGTCAGGCCGCCGGTCGGGCACCCAGAACGTGTGCGGGATCGTCGGCTTCGCTGCCGCGTGCTCCGCAGCGTGCGGCGCGCTCGATACCGAGCCTGAACGCGAGCGTGCACTTCGCGACAGGCTCTATCGCGAGCTGGAGAAGCGCCCGGGCGTGCACGCGAGCATTCCGGTCCCGGAGGGGAGCGTGCGCCATCTCCCGAACATCGTCAACGTGCTCGTGGACGGATTCGAAAGCGAAACGCTCATCTTGAGGCTCGACATGAAGGGCGTGTGCGTTTCGGGCGGGTCGGCCTGCTCGTCGCACGACCTGGGCCCCAGTCACGTGCTGCGCGCGCTCGGCGTGGACGCCGACGCGGCACTCGGGTCGCTGCGCATCTCGCTGGGGCGGTACACGTCGGAGGCTGACGTCGACGAGTTCCTTGCGGCGTTCGATGCGGCGCTTGCCTGGGAGTAGGCCCTGCTTTGCCGCCAGGTTTCTAACGTGAGGTAGAGGATACGAAGGAGGTTGTGTTCGTGGAGTTAGTGACCACGCACGTGCACACGACGTTCTGCAACCATGCAGACGGCAGCATTGCTTGCATGGCGGAAGCGGCAGAGCGTGCGGGCATTACGACGCTCGCGTTCACCGAGCACTACCCATTGACGCACGCGTTCGATCCTACGGAGCGCGTGTCCATGCGCCCATGGCGCGTGGGGGAATACCTGCGGACTATCGACGAGGTGCGCGCAGCGCATCCCGGCATGGAGATACTTTCCGGGTGTGAACTCGACTGGCTGGGCAGCACCGACGATCGCGGGCTGACGGCAGAGGACTTCGCGGACTTCGAGATCGTGCTCGGTTCGGTCCACTATATCGACGGCTGGGGCATTGACGACCGAGGGCGGCAAGACCACTGGGACGAAGTGGGCGTCGACGTGCTGTGGCGTCGCTATTTCGAATTGTGGTGCGAGGCCGTCACGTCCGACTGGCCCTTTACGGTCATGTCCCATCCCGACTTGATCAAAAAGTACGGGCACGTGCCGAGCTTCGACCCGCTGCCGCTGTATCGCGAGGCTGCGGAAGCGGCAGCGGCAAGCGGCCGCATGGTCGAGGTGAACACGTCGGGCTCGTACTATGCATGCAAAGAGATCTTCCCGTGTCCGGCGTTCTTGCGCGAACTGTGTCGTGCGGGCGTGCCCTGCACGGTAGGCACGGACGCGCATTCGGTAGAGGAGACCGCCCGCGATATCGAGGCGGGATACCGTCTCATGCGCGAAGCGGGGTACCGGTGCGTGACGGTTCCTTGCCGCGATGGCGGGCGGCGGGAGATTGCGCTCTGAGAGGAGGCACCATGGCAGGAGAGAATACGACGAAAGGTCTGGCCGCATTGCGCTCTGGCACGCTTTCGCGCCGTGCGGGCATCACGACCATCGGGGCTTTGGAGCAGGCGTTGTTGAGGAGGTTTCCGGCAGCGACGGCGGAAGGCTGGGACCGTACCGGGCTGCTTGCGGGAGATCCGGCGGAGCCTCTGCGCGGGGTGGCGGTGGCGCTTGACCCGACGGTGCGCGCCGTGCGCGCGGCAGAAGAGGCGGGCGCGAACGTGCTGTTGACCCACCATCCTGCATTCCTCGAGGCGCCGGGTTCTTTCAGGCCCGCGACGGTCGTCCCCTTCGCGGACGGCGCGGTGGTCTACGAGGCCGTCAAGCGTGGGGTGGCGCTCATGAACTTCCATACCGCCCTCGATGTTTCGAAGGAAGCGCAGCGCGTGTTGCCCGAAAAGCTCGGACTCCAGTTCAAGGGTGTGTTCGAACGCGCCGAAGAAGGACGCGGGCTTGGGTACGGCCAGGTCTGTGCGCCGAAATCGTCGGATGCCCCGTTCTCGCTGAAGCATCTTGCGGCCCGCTGTACGTCCGTGTTCGGCCGACCGCCGCGCGTGTGGGGCGATTTCGACCGCGTTCTGGGAACCGTGGTGACGACGACAGGGTCTGCGAGCGACATGCCTGCACACTGTCTGGAGGCAGGATACGACTGCCTGGTGTGCGGCGAGGTCAAATACCATGCTGCTCTCGCGGCGGCGGATGCGGGCTTGTGCATTGTCGACCTGGGCCACGACACGTCGGAGCTGCCTTTGTGCGAAGTGCTCGTGCAGGCGTGCGCGGCCGTGGGCGTGCCGGAGGGGCTTATCACGGTGTTCGAGCAGAACGGCAATTGGTCGCATCCTGAGGCAGTTCGCAGGTAAACGCGCTCTTGCGTGCGAACAGGGGTTGCGAGGCGCTATAATCGGCCTGAACATGCGATTGAGGGAGGGGCGAAAGCTCTTTCCTCTGCATCGCGGGCCAAGGCGAGATTTCGCCAAGCAACCCTGTCCTGCAAGGGCAGAACAGGAATTCTGTGAGGAGGAGCGCATGCCGCTTTCCATCGAGGACGTCCAGCCGCTTTTGGTGCTGCAGCAGATTGACTTGGAGATTCGTCAGAAGCAGAAGCAGCTCGATGCGCTGCCGCAGCGCGCGCAGATTGCGGAAGCGCGCCGTAAGCGCGCGCAGATCCAGGAAAAAGGCGAGCAGGTCTCCGCGCTGCGCGCAAACGTCGAGCGGGAGCTGGAGCACCAGCGTTTCGAAGACGCGCAGTTGGCTGAAAAGCAGGAGCAAACCCAGGAGAAAATCACGTCCGAGTCTGGCGATTATCGTGCGGTCGAGGCGCTCACGCAAGAGCTTGAAGGCTTCGCGCAGCGCAGAACGGCGCTTGCGGAGAAGATTGGCGGCTTGAAGACGCGCAAGGCGCAGGTCGACCAGGTTGCAGCGCAAGTGGACGCGGCGCTTGCGGCGATAAACGCCCAGGAGCAGAAAGCGGTCGAAAGCTTCCAGCAGGAAGGCGGCGCGCTGACCGAAGCCATCGCGAGAGCGCAGGCGGCGCGCGAAGACCTCGCGGGAAAGGTCGACGCCGACATCCTTGCTCGCTACGAGAAGACCGCGCAGCGCCTTGCGGGCGTCGGCATTGCGCGCCTGGAAGGCCAGCGGTGCACGGCATGCCGCAATACGATAGAGGACAACCGGATGCCCCAGATTCGCCGCGAGGCGCCGCTGTCCACGTGCCCGCACTGCGGACGCCTGCTTGTGGTCGGGTAAGGCGGCGGTTTCATGAGGGTTGCGGTTCGGGAAGACCGGGAACGTCTGGAGGCTTCGGGCATGCTTGCGGCCGACGCGGCGTTCTCTTCCCGTGCGGCGCGGGCGGACGGTCCGGCACACGATCGCCTGAGGACGGATTATCAGCGCGACCGCGACAAAATCATCCACACGAAGTCCTTCCGCCGCCTTTCGCATAAAACGCAGGTGTTCTTGGCGGCCGAGGGCGACCATTTCCGCACGCGTTTGACCCACACGCTCGAAGTGGCGCAGATAGCGCGCACGATAGCGCGGGCGCTCGCGCTCAACGAGGATCTGACCGAGGCTATCGCGCTTGGCCATGACCTGGGGCATACGCCGTTCGGCCATGCGGGCGAAAAGGAACTGGCTGCCTGCATTGCGCGCGTAAAGGGCGTAGATCCTGCTTCTGCCGAGGCGAAAGCGCTCTATCGGCACAACGAACAGTCCCTGCGGGTCGTCGACGTTATCGAGCGTGACGGGCGCGGCCTGGGGCTTACCGACGAAGTGCGCGACGGTATCGTCCACCATACGGGGTCTGTTCGCCCCCGGACGCTCGAGGGGCGTATCGTTGCCATCTCCGACCGCATTGCCTACGTGAACCACGATATCGACGACGCTATCCGTTCGGGCCTTCTCACGGAAGAGGACTTGCCGCAGACAACGCGCGAGGTGATAGGGCGCGACCATTCGGCGCGCATCGAAGCGCTTGTCGACGACCTGGTGGACAACGCGGCGGCCACCGGCGACATTCGCATGACCGACCCTATGTGGGAGGCGTTGTGCGAACTTCGCGCGTTCATGTACCGGGCGGTCTACTATTCCGACCCGGTGGTGCACGAACAGCAGAAAGCACGCCATCTGATACGGGATTTGTTCGGCTACTTTCTCGAGCATCCCGAAGAGGTGCCGACGGAATACCGTGCCATCTCCGACGGCGACGACGTTCGCGCGGTGACGGATTTCGTTGCCGGGATGACCGACCGCTATGCGCGCATGGTCTACGAGGACCTTTTCATACCGCGCCCGTGGCGCTAGGTTGCAAGCGCGAGGCGGCAATCCGCGGAACGCGCAGGTCATACGTCGAATCTTCTTCGCGTCATAATTTGTCTGCCATAGCGTGATTCCAGTGTATAATAGCGCCTCGTGACACTAAGAGAGGACATAGAGAAAGCGTTCGGCGCCGCGTTTCCCATCATGCTGGGCTACGTGGCTATCGGCCTGCCCTGCGGCATTCTGTGCTCGTCTATCGGGCTGGGTCCGCTGCAGGCATTTTTGCTTTCGGCGTTGTTCTATTCGGGCGCAGGGCAGTTCATGATTCCGAACATGTGGCTTGCGGCCTCCCCGGTCTCTGCCATCATCGCATCTGTTGCGTTCGTGAACACGCGGCAGATGCTTTACAGCGCGTCTTTCGCGCCATTCTGCCAAAACGAGCGCAAACGCCTCTCTTTCTTCTTTGCTGCCACGGTGACCGACGAAAGCTACGGCGTGAACATGGCGCATTTCCAGCTGGGGGAGTGGACGGTGCGTCGAGCACTGCTCGTGAACCTGCTCTCGCAGTCGAGCTGGACGCTTTCGAACGTGGTGGGAGCGCTCGTCGGCAATGCCATTTCCGTGCCGCTCGCCATCGCCTCTTTCGCCATGACCTCTATCTTCATCTGCCTGCTTTGCAGCCAGAAGATGAGCCTGGACAATATTGTCGCCGTGGTCGTGTCCATGGTCGGCGTCGTCGTGTGCAAAGCGGTCGGCCTCTCTGGTCCTGCCATCCTGATCGGCGCGGTCATCGGCGTTATCGTGGCCTTTGCGTTCTCGCGCGTTCACGCGTCGCTTAAGGCGAGAAAGGGGCGTGCCGCATGACGAACATGGGGTGGGGGGACTTTCTCCTGATTTTGGCTGCGTGCGGCGTTGCTATGCTCATTTGCCGCGTGCTGCCGCTTTTCTTGCTGAAAGGACGCGAGCTGCCCGAAGGCGTGAGCAAAGCGCTGGGGTTCATCCCCCCGGCTGCGTTTGCGGCGCTCGTAGCGAACGACCTGCTGACGCCCGGGATGTTCGACGCAGGGTTCTGGCCTGCCGCCGAGCCGCTTTTGGCCGCCGTCGCAGTGGTGATGGTCTCGGTGATCACGAAGTCGCTGCTGTGGAGCGCGGTGACCGGCGTTGCCGTGTACGCGCTTTTGAGCATGATCGTGTTTTAGTGTTTTGCGCGTCTGCGTAATATGGTATTATTCGAAGGTCGCAAAAAAGGCGCGGGGATGAACCGTCCCTGGTCCAGCCTTCTGCAGGAAAACGGGGTGCATGCACATTCTATGGTGTATGGGCATGCTTCTCGAATACTACTTGCAGGAGTGAGGGCAACGAACTATACTATCCAATCGCGTCTTTTGACAGACCTTTCAATTCTGTAATTGAGCACATAGAAGGATTAGGGACAATGGACATCATCCGCGCTATCGAACAGCAGCAAATCAAAGAGGACCTGCCGACGTTCCACGTGGGCGACAACGTGAAGGTCCACTACCGCATTAAGGAAGGCAACCGCGAGCGTATCCAGGTCTTCCAGGGCGACGTCATCCGTCGTCATGGCCATGGTGCCCGCGAGACCTTCACCGTCCGCAAGATCAGCTTCTCCGTCGGCGTTGAGCGTACCTTCCCGGTTCACTCTCCGAAGATTGAGAAGATTGAGGTTACCCGTTACGGCAAGGTTCGCCGTGCGAAGCTGTACTACCTCCGCGACAAGGTGGGCAAGGCTGCCAAGATTAAGGAGAAGTCCTTCCGCTAAGCCCGCAGCGGTTTTCCGCAGCACATACCAAGGATTCGAGAAGCCCGGTTCGCCGGGCTTCTCTTTTGGATGGCTTCATTTCCATGATCTGGGCGGTTGCCGCCATGATCGTCTACACGAACGGCGCTGCCGAAGCGGGCGTCACGGGCGCCACGGCGGTCGTGGGCATCGTCTCGCGCAGCTTCCTGGGCCCACGTGGTCGCGGGAGTGTTGACCGTCGCGTACGCGGCGCTTATCTTGCGCGCGGGCGCACGCCGTCGTGCCCGTCTGGATTCGGGCGAACTCGACCCGAAAGAGTTCGACACGCCCGACGCGTGGGACGGTGTCGAGGAAGGTGCGCCCAAGGAGGCGTAAGCCTTCGTTTCGACGAAAAGAATCGCGCACGAAAAGTACCTCGGCATAGGGGCTCTTCGGCGTTCGCGCGCGAACGTGCGCTTTGCGCGCTGTGGCGCTCTGTCACGCTGACGGCAAACTCCATGTGTGCGACATCGAGCGTAGCAGGGAGAATAAACACCGGCGGCCCGCTTTCCGTAAGGGAAGGCGGGCCGCCGGTGTTGGGTGTTGCATGGCTGTTTCGTTGCGAAGCGTTAGTAGAGCTCCTGAACGTCTAGCGCCGTTTTCGCACTTTCGATGATCTGCTTGTTGCCGAAGACGCAGACCGTGCGGCGGTCTTTCAGGCGGTCGAAAACGGGCGCCTGGGCACGAAGCTGCTCGGGCGTGGCGTGCAGCGCTTCGTCGCGCAGGCGAGCGCGCCAGTCATGTGGCAGGCGGCAGAAGTACGCGGTATCCTGGCGGCGGGCTAGAGCGCGCGGGGTGACGGGAGCGTCGATGCCCGCAACCGTGCTGATGACGTAGCCGCGCATTTCCTCTTCCGAGGGATTGAATGCGGCAAGCCAGGCGCCTGCGTTGTCGAAGCGCTCAAGCGTGGCGTCCAGGTTCGGGTCACGGTAGGAATAGTACGACAGCATGCCACGGCGGGTGGATGAGAAGGCCGCGCCGTATGCGCCGCCTTTCACGCGCACCTCGTTCCATAGGTAGTCGTACGTCATGAGGCGGTTCACGACGCTCCATACGCCGTCGTGCATGCCGTCCTGAGGCGTGCGCATGTCTCCTGCAGCGGCGAAGCACACATCGCACGGCACGGTGAACGCTTCGTTGCGCGGGGTGGGCGCGGGGATGGCCAAGGCGTCCTGCCATTCCGTCGACAGCGCTGCGCTCTCGGTGAGCGCGAAATCTGCCCCTGCGGTCCATGCGCGCTCAAGGTCGCTGTCGGCGCCTGCAAAGGACACCACGACGTCGGTCGTGAACACGCGGCGTGCCACGTCCTGCAAGCGTGCCGTCAACTCCTCCGTGCGCTCGTCGAAGTGTTCGAGCACATCTTTCAGGAAGCGGTAGAACTCGACGCCGCCGAGCGCTTCGTTCATGACGCCGAATCGGCTCGTGCCGGCGCTCATGCGCATGGTGGCGGCGGCGTTGCCGGAGTTCGCGAAGAACTGTTCCATGCCGATACGGCGCTGTTGCAGGATAGCCTGCACGCGGGCGGTGTCGTCAAGGCGCGAGGTGCCCCAAATCTCCGCCACCAGGCGCACGGCATCCTCCACGTTTTCGCCCAGGCAGCTTGCATCCACCATGAACTTCGGGACGACCTCGTCGTTGCCCGCATCGAACGATCCAGCTGAGAAGCGCAAGCGGCCGAGCGTGCGCTGCACGAGCGTGTCCACTTCGACGGCAGTGTGCTTTGCGGTGTCGAGCTTGCCCAAAACCGAGGTGAGGATGGAGACGTAGGGCAGCTCTTCGAAGGCGACGTGCGACAGGTCGAAATAGAATGTGAAGTAGTCGATGCCGTGCGTGCGCACGTCGTGGCGCAGGCAGGGCAGGGGCGTGCGCTCGTCCAGGCGCGCGGGCGGCTCTTCTTTCGAGGGCGCAATGTCAGAGAGCTCGAGCAGCGGCAACGTTGCCAGGTCTTCGGGCGCATCGGGCGCTTCCTGCAGGCGGTGCAGTTCAGCGCACTCGTCCACGATGGCCTGGGCCTCCTCGGGCGTGAGCGATGCCTGCTTCGCGGCGAGCTCTTCTGCTTCCTCATTGCGCTCGGGCGCTTCTTCCGGCACGATCTCCACGCTGCCGCAGTGGTCGTTCTCGAGCACGAGCTCGCGCAGCAGCTGTTCGAAGTAGCCTTCGTCCAAACCGGCGTGCATGCGGGCGAACGCGTCTTCCCAGCGCAAGGAGTCCACGGCCGCATCGTCGTCGTAAAGCCAGCCAGTCAGGCAGTTCATGGCGTGCACGACGCCTTTCGACGTGCCGAAGTCCATCTCGCGGAGCAAGAACTCCTGGTGCTCGAGCGACGCTTCGATGAGCGCATGGTCGATGCCTTCGGTCGTCAGTCGTTCGACCTCTCGTTCGAAGACGGCACGGAACTCGTCAAGCACGTCAGGCTTGCTGCCCTTGAGCTCCACCATGAGCAGCGGCTGCAGGCGCGCATCGTCCACGAATGCGTACGCGTCGCCCGCAAGCTGTGCGTCGAGCAGCACTTTCTTAAGCGGGCTCTCGTTGCTGCCCATGAGCGCGTCCATGAGGATTCCCGCCGCAAGCATGCGCGCGCGGTCCGTGGCGTCGCCGATGACGTAGCCGAGCGCCGCGCAGGCGTTCTCGGGCGCGGTCACCATGCCTTGGCGAACGCCCCATGCGGTACAGGGCGTTTGGCGCACGAGCGGGTTCGGGGCGCCCAGTTCAGGTGCGGGTGTCGGTTCACAGCTTAGATAGCGCTCGTCAAGGAAGGCGAGCGCGCGCTCTACGTCCAAATCGCCGTAGAGGAAGATATAGCTGTTGTCGAGGCGGTAGTGGCGTGCGTGCTCGTCAAGATAGCCTTCGTAGGTCAGCGTGGGGATGGCGCGCGGATGGCCACCGGACTCGAAGCGGTAGGCAGTGTCCGGGAAGAGCGCTGCGTTCACGGCGTCGTAGAGTACGCTGTCAGGGTCTGACAACGCACCCTTCATTTCATTGAACACGACACCGTTGTAAGCAAGCTGCCCGCCAGCCGATTCCAGCTCGTAGTGCCAGCCTTCCTGTTCGAAGATAGCGCGTTTGCGGTAGATGTTCGGGTGCAGCACGGCGTCGAGGTATACGTCCATGAGGTTGTAGAGATCCTGCTCGTTCGTGCTGGCCACAGGGTACATGGTCTTGTCGGGGAACGTCATGGCGTTCAGGAAGGTCTGCATGGAGCTCTTGAGCAGGTTCACGAACGGCTCTTTGACGGGGAAGCGCTCAGAGCCGCACAGCACCGAGTGCTCGAGGATGTGAAAGACGCCCGTGTCGTCCTTCGGCGGGGTCTTGAAGGCGATGGAAAACGCCTTGTCCACATCGTCGTTCGACACGACGAGCAGCCGCGCACCGCTCTTTTCGTGACGCAGGAGCGCGGTGTCGGCCTCGAGTTCCGCAAGGCGTTCGGTGCGCTCTACGCGGAAACCGTGCAGGCGCTGTTCGGGAGTGAGATCCATATGCTTCCTTTCGAATTCGCCTGCCTGCGCAGGCGACGAATGGTCGGGCAAGCGTCTGTGCTGGAAACGCAGACGAAGCATGCCAGGCTTGGCATCGTGCGTTATTGTGCCGCGCGCAGCATGCGAAAGAGGGCAGTAGGGTGGGCGCCGCATCTCTTGTCGTGCGGTTGCGGAAGGTGCTTACTGGGCATTGCCCACGATGCGCACCTCAGGCTCGAGCTCCACGCTGAAACGCTTGCGCACTACGTCCTGTGCGTGGGCGATGACCGCAAGCACGTCAGCGCACGTGGCGTCCCCCAGGTTTACGACAAAGCCCGCGTGCTTTTCGGAAACGGCCGCCCCGCCGACGCGATAGCCTTTCAGTCCCGCCTCGTCCACGAGCGCCGAGGCGTAGTTGCCCGGCGGGCGCTTGAACGTGCTGCCGGCGCTCGGGTATTCGAGCGGCTGCTTCGTGCGACGGCGTTCATCGAGATCGGCCATGCGCTCCTGAATGGCAGCGGGGTCGTCCGGCGTCAGTTCGATTTCGGCGGAAAGCACAATGCCGCCTGCCTGGATAGGGCTTTTGCGGTAGCCGAAATCACCTTCGGCGACTTCGGTCGTACGTACCGTGCCGTCCGCTTCGAGCACGCGGGCGCGCACGACGACATCGGAGAGCTGTCCGCCGTAAGCGCCTGCGTTCATGAAGAGGCCGCCCCCGAGCGTGCCGGGGATACCGCTGGCAAACTCCAGGCCGGCCAAGCCTGCGCGAGCTGCTTGTTTTGCCAGAGAGGAGAGCGAGATGCCGGCCTGGGCGCGCACGGCGGTGCCGTCGATTTCGATGTCGCCCATCGCGCGGCCGACTTCCACGACCACGCCATCGTAGCCTTCGTCGGCGAACAGCAGATTGCTGCCCTTGCCCACGACAAGGTACGGCTCGTCGAATCCGCGCAGGGCGGCGACGAGCTCGATAAGCGCCTGCTCGTCCTGCGGGCGCGCAAACAGCCGCGCGGGCCCGCCAATGCGGAACGTGCAGTGACGGGAGAGCGGCTCGGAGGCGAGCACGTTGCCTTCGCCCACAATGCGCTCTATCGCGGCAGCGTCGATGCGGCCTTCGTCAAGAGTGGTCATGCGTATCCTTCCTTACTTCTTGTCGGCGCGGGCTTCGCGCAGGTCAGCACAGTAGTCGCGCCATGCGACGCGATTTGGGCTGCCGGGGAACAGGAACCCATGGAGCGCCATGAAATAGCTGTCGGTCATAGAGGCGATATAGTCCACGACCACCTGGTCGGGACCGTTCGCCAGGTACTCGTCGGCGCGCAGCGTACGCGACTTCAAGGCGAGCTGGCGGATGTGGTGACGGTAGAGCGGCGAATCCTCGTCGTGGCGAACAGCGTCGTCGCGCAGCTTCTCGTACAGTTCGCCGAACATCTCCTGCACCACGTTGCCGGCGCCTTTGATGACGCCCTCGTCATGGTAGATGAGCTCGTAGTTCTGGCGTTTCGCACGCTTGAGGTCGGCGAAGGCCTCTGGGCTCATGGAGATGTGGTCGCGCCCGTAGCTGTGATTGACGATGTCGACGGTCATGTTGTTGATGATCTGGGCGTTCGAGCGGCCGATGATGCTGGCATCGAACTGGTCAAGCGAATCCACCAGCCCGAATGCGAGCGCGTCCTGGCGGTCTTTGCCGATGTAGGCGATCATGTCGCTCACGCGCACGACGCACCCTTCGAGGGTGGAGGGGCACAGATGCTTGATCTCCTGTTCGTCGGCCGTGCAGGCTTCCACGGCAGCATCGAGCGTCGCGAAGTCCGGCATGCTGCCAAGGCGCAGCGTCTGCTGGGCGAACTCGCCGTTATGGCACAGCACGCCGTCGAGCGTTTGCAGGCTGACGTTGCGGCGGTAAAGCTTGTCGAGCACGCGTACGGAATGGACGTTATGGTTGAAAAAACGGCCGGTGTGATCGTGGAAGCGTTCGGAGAGAAAGTGCTCTCCCGCATGGCCGAAAGGCGTGTGGCCCACATCGTGGCCAAGCGCGATGGCTTCGATGAGGTCGAGGTTCAGGCCCAAGAGCGCGCCAATACCACGCGCTATGCGCGAGACGAGCTGTACGTGCAGGCCGCGACGGCACAGGTCGTCGTTCTCCACGAAGGAGAAGACCTGCGTCTTGTCCGCGTAGCGGTTGTACGCGGGCACGTTCAGGATCTTCTCGATATCGCGCGCGAACGCTGGCCGCGTGAGGGTCGCGGTGTCGTGAGGGTTGTCCTCGCGGCGCACGACGCGTTCGTCGGGAAAGCGCCAAGGGCACGCGATATGGTTCTGGCGGTCCGTGCGGATGCGCGTTTCGATGTCAGGATCGAGCGCAAGATAGGGTATATCCCGGTCGGGACGGGTGTTCTCAGGCATAGGTCCTCCTGGGCGCCGCAGCCAAGCCCGCGGTGCGAGGTCTCTCGTGTTTCGTCTGCCATTGTACCGCTGGCCGGGCGGGCAGGCCGTCGGCAGGTGCAAGGTTTGCGCATTCGTGAAGGAATCGCCACGAAGTGCGCGTGTGAAACGCCCTCTCTTTTCTTGTCGTGCAGGCAGGCGGTGCGTCCTTCGGCTGTGCGCGGGCGCTGTGCTAAAGTTGGAGGGATACAATCGGCTGTCGCACGATGGCAGGCACTGGCAGAAAGGGGGCGGCATGGCGGGCATCAGCGAAGAGGACGTGCGCCGCGTGCGCGAGGCGAGCGATCTGGTCGCGCTCGTGGGAGAGCGGACGCCCTTGCGCCAGCGCGGGCGCGATTTCTGGTGCTGCTGTCCCTTCCATGAGGAGCGCACGCCGTCGTGCAAGATAGACCCATCCACCCAACTGTGGCACTGCTTCGGATGCGGCGAAGGCGGCGATGTCTTTTCTTACGTCATGAAGCTTGAAGACCTGAGCTTTCCCGAGGCGGTTCGCTGGCTGGCGGAACGGGCGGGCATCCAGATTGCCGACGCAGGCCCTGCGCTTCCGCGCGGCCGCAAAGCCCGCCTGAAGGAGGTCTGCAAGAAGACGGCGGAGTTCTATCATCTGCAGTTGATGCGTTCGAAATCGACCGAGGCGGCCCAGGCGCGCGCGTACCTGGGAGGCCGCGGGCTGGGAGGGTCCGTTCCCGCGGACTGGGACTTGGGCTTTGCGCCCGGACGCGGCACGCTCGTGCGCCATCTGCGGCAGCTCGGCTTTACGGACGAGGAGATGGTCGAAGCGAACGTTGCGCTCTCTTCGGACGGGCGCGGCCTGCGCGACCGTTTTTACAACCGGGTTATGTTTCCCATTCGCGACGTGCAGGGCGAATGCATTGCCTTCGGCGGCCGCGTGGTAGGGCAGGGAGAGCCGAAATACCTGAACTCTCAGGAGACGCCCATTTTCCACAAGTCGGAAGTGCTCTACGGTCTGGACAAGGCGAAGGCCTCTATGGCGTCGACCGGTATCGCCGTGGTGGTCGAAGGCTACACGGACGTTATTGCGCTTTCTGAGGCAGGGGTGAAAAACGTGGTCGCGACGTTGGGGACTGCTCTGACGCCACGCCATATCCGTGCGCTTTCGCGGCACGCGCAGAAAAGAATCGTCTATCTGTTCGACGGCGACGCGGCAGGTCAGCGTGCGGCGGATCGTGCGCTGCAGTTCATCGATCGCACGATGACGCCCGAAGCTGGCCGCTCTCAGATCGAGCTGTGCGCCGTCACGCTTCCGGACGACCTCGATCCGGCCGACTTCGTCCGCGAGCGAGGGGTCGAAAAACTGCGCAGCCTGCTGGATGATGCCCAGCCGCTTTTGAAATACGGCATCGAACGGCGTTTGGCGCGCTTCGACCTTAGCACGGCGGAAGGGCGTAACCGTGCGGTGGGGGAGGCGCTTGCGGTGCTTGCGCCTATTAAGGATTCGCTGCTTGCAAAGGACTATGCGGTGCAGATCGCCGGGAAGGTTCGTGCGCGCGAAGAAGATGTGCTCGAGATGCTTGCGGCGCTCAAGCCGCCTGCATTGTTGCCGGACCAAGGCCGCGGGGCTGGTTCTGAGCTGTCGGGCGCATCCGGCGCAAGCGGACGTCCGGCTGCGACCGGTGATCAAGAATTCGCGTCGTCTTCGACCTCCTCCCGCGCATCGACTGGCGCGCCTGCGCTCCCTTCCTCTGAGCGAAACAGGCTCCGGTTTGAGCGTGAGTTCTTATGCCTGATGGCGCGTCGTTCCGATTTGGCGATGAGCCATTTGGGCGTGCTTTCCCAGACCGCGTGGCATCTCCCGCTCCACGAGCGCGCGGCTGCGACGCTGCTTGACGTGATGGCGGAAGAGCCAGGGCTTGGCGCGGCAGAGACGGTGGCGCGGGCGGAGGCGCGCGAGCCCGGGGTCGCGCGCATTCTTACCTCCGGTGCGCTTTCGGGTGCGCAGGATGACACGACCTTCGCATCGTTTCTTGCAGAGGAGCTTTCCATAGGGGATTTGGAAGACCAGCTTGCGGCCATGCAGGAACAGCTGAAAAACGCGGACAGTCTGCCCGAAGAGGTTTCGCGCAGCCTGTTCGAAAGCGTGATGGGCTTGGGTGAGGAATTGCGGGCGCGCCGTCTTTCCCATGCGGCGGAGCAGCGCAAAATCGGCCATGCGCCTGACGAGGGATAAGGTCGCTTCTTTTCGGGCGCTTCGTGTCGGCACAGACCGGCGTTCGCCGTTTTCGCATGCAGTGCGGTTTGGCCGCACTTTCTGGCGTTTGGCGCTCTGGACGGTCCAAGGTTTGTGCAGTCGGGTAGAATAGGCGGGTAAACCGACGGTATGAGCATTTCCAGGCTGCAGCGTAAGATTCGCTGCCGTTTGGATGCAAGGAGAGAAGACGTATGAACATTGTGGTAGCGCCCGACCCCACGCTTCGCCAGGTATGCGAGCCGTGCGAGGTCGGCGACAAAAGCCTTAAGCGCCTTGCCAAGCAGATGGCGAAGGCCATGTACAAGAACAACGGTTGCGGCTTGGCGGCTCCCCAAGTGGGCGTCACCAAGCGCTTGGTCGTTATCGACTGCGACCCTGAAAGTGCGGGCAACTACCTGACGCTGGTGAACCCGGTCATCGTCAAGACCTGGGGCGAGGAAGTTGCTGAAGAGGAAGGATGCCTGTCCTGTCCGGGCATTTCCGTTCCGATCAAGCGCAAGGAATGGGCACGTTGCGAATACTTCGATCTGGACGGGCAAGCATGCGTTCTCGAAAGCGACGGACTGCTGGGTCGTTGCATGCAGCATGAGTGCGACCATCTCGACGGCAGGACGCTGTTCGAAAGCTGCGCCCCCATGGACCGTATTAAGGCGCTGCAGGAGTACGAGGTGGCAAAGGCGGCGGGCGCCCGTCCGGGCGAGACGTCGATCGAGCCGCGCGTTCGCTAACCTGCGCGCAGGGAGGAGCCGACCATGCGAGTTGTGTTTATGGGCACGCCGGATTTTGCGGCGACCATACTGGAAGAGCTGGCGAACCATCATGAGGTGCTTGCGGTCTACACGCGTCCTGACGCGGTGCGCGGACGGGGCAAGGCGCTGGTCGCATCGCCGGTCAAGGCGATGGCGGAACGCTGCGGTCTGGAAGTTCACACCCCGCGGACGCTGCGCGATGCCGAGGTGCAGCGCGAGCTTCGGGAATTGCGCCCGGATGTCATCTGCGTTGCCGCATACGGTGCGCTGCTTCCGAAAGAAGTGCTCGATATCCCGCCGTTCGGCTGCGTGAACGTTCATGCCTCCTTGCTGCCGCGTTGGCGCGGGGCGGCTCCCGTCGAGCGCGCTATCCTGGCAGGCGATCGCGAAACGGGCGTGTGCGTCATGCGCATGGAGGAGGGCTTGGACACGGGCGCTTACTGCGTGTGCCGCAGTGTCGAAATCGGCGAGCTCGGGGCCGTGCAGCTTACCGACGAACTTTCGAACCTGGGCGCCCATGCGCTCTTGACCGCCCTTGCCCATCTTGAGGCGGGGGAGGCCGAATGGGTCGAGCAGGACGAAAGCTTGGTCACCTATGCGCATAAGATTGAGAAGCACGAACTGTTCCTGGACCCTTCCGAAGGGACGGTGACGAACGCGCGGCGTGTTCAGGCTTCGAGCAAAGCGCACGCAGCCCGTTGCGGCATTGCGGGGAAGAGCGTCACGGTTCTCGATGCATGCGCTGCCGCCCGGGAGGGCGAGTGCGCGGACCTTCCGTCCGTGGAGCCGGGGTTCGTGTCGTTTTTCCAAAAGAGGCTTTATCTTGGTTGCACCGACGGATTGCTCGAGCTGTTCGAAGTGCAGCCTGACGGCAAACAGCCGATGGACGCCCGTGCGTTCGCGGCAGGATTGCAGAATGTGAAGTCCGGAACGTTGGAATGGAGTCGACTGGATGGCTGACGAGACGAAAGGCCAGCGCACGCCTGGGGGACGTCCGAACACGCCGGGAGGGCGCAGGCCCGACCGAAATGGCGGCAGAAACGGCGGCGGGCCGCGGCGCTCGGGGGGACGCGGCAAGGACGCGAAGCCTGCTGCGTCGAAGGCGAGCCCTGCGCGCGTGTTCGCTTTGCAGGTGGGAAAGGCCGTGCGCGAGCGCGAGGCGTTCACGCATGATGTCATCGAGGCCCAGCTTCCCGAAGCGCGCCTTTCCGAAGAGGACAAGGCGTTTGCGACCAAGCTTGCGCTTGGCGTGACCATGAGCGCAGGAACGCTCGATGAGCTTATCGACCATGCGTGCACGAACCCGAAAGCGCTCATGCCCGAAGTGCGCGATGCGCTGCGCGTCTCCGCATACGAAATCATCTTCCTGGACAAAAGCCCGCATGCCGCGGTCGATCAGGGAGTGGAATTGGTGCGTTCGGTCGAACCGCGCGCGGCGGGGCTTGCGAACGCGGTACTGCGCAAGCTAGTCGACGCGCGCCGGACGTTTCCTTTCGGGAATCCCGACGTTAGCTTGGTCGCGCTTGCGCGCAAGAACGCATTCCCGGTCTGGATGGCGAAAAGCGTGCTGGACGACCGTGGAAAAGACGAGCTCAAGGCATTCCTCGAGGCGTCCAACGAAGTTGCACCCCTCTACGTGGCGGAAAATGCGCTTCGTGCTGAAGCAGGGGAAGTGCAGGCTGCGTTCGGTGAGGCTCGGGCAGAAGCAGAGCCGGTCACCGTCGACGGGCGTGCTATTCCGCGCTGTTGGAAGGTCGGAAACCATCGCGCCATCGCGCGCCCCGAAGTCGCTGCCTTGCTGAAGGGTGGCAAAGCTATTGTGAGCGATGCGTCCGCGCAGGCTATTGCCCGCTTGGCGGTGCCTCGCACGATGCCAGGAAGGTTCTTGGAAGTCGGCGCAGGCCGCGGAACGAAAAGCATTCTGCTGCAGAATGTCGCTTTCGAGCGGTTTGGAGCCCAAATGCCTCTTGAGACGGTGGACAATCTGCCGTTCAAGGCAAAGATCCAGGAAAAGCGTGCGGCGCTGACGGGAGTGAGACTGGACGAAGCGCATGTTCTTGACGCCCAGCGTTTGCGTGCGAAGTTCGGCGACGAGGCGTTCGATGCCGTGTTCGTGGATGCACCGTGCTCAGGGTTGGGAACCTTGCGCCGTCATCCGGAGATTCGTTGGCGCATCACGCCGCGCGATATCGAGTCGCTTGCACGCTTGAATGCCGTTATCTTGCAGGAGGCTGCATACTGCACGAAGGTTGGGGGACTGCTCACCTATGCTACCTGCACGATCACGAAAGCTGAAAACGAGCTGGTGGTCGAACGCTTCCTTCGCAGCTCCATTGGCGAGCGATTCAAAATCGTGCCGTTAGGGGACGCTGCGGCCGCGAAGGCGCCAGGTGCCTCACGACAGGATGCGGCTAAGGCACTGTTCTTTGCGTCGAATTTGCGCAGCGACGGGCCTGACGCTCATTTTGCCGCTCAGTTCGTGCGTGTTCGCTAATCGCTTGGCTCGATGACGCGCCTGCTTGGTTGCAGGCGCGTTTTTCTTTTGCGCGCTTTGCGGTTGTTCTTGACGCAATGAGCCCTGCAAAGCGATACTGAAACAAAGACCAAGCGAACGATTCGCATGATAACCGGGCACTTCTCAGGAGGCGCTTGGTGGGAAAGTAGGCTGTTATGGATGCAAAACCCCAGGTCATTAAAGTTTCCAGCAAACGTCAGATAACTATTCCCGCTAAACTGTACCAAGCGCTTGGATTTGGCGAACATGCATGGTGCGTTGTCGTTGGCAACGGGCTGTACCTGTGTCCCGCAGATGATACTGCCCAGGAGCCTTCGCTTGACGTTGAGGCGATCGAGCGCGAGGCGGGCGCTCCGCTGCGTGAAGCGGTCCATGAGGCAGAACGCGCATCTGACGGCGATTCCGTTCAGGGCGCAGAGGCGCTTCTCGCCGATCGGGCTCAGGAAGAAAGCGCCAATGTGCAGGATTCCGACGAAGGTTGGCAGGTTGATGAGTCCGCTGTCCGCAAGCTGCGCCCGGTGAAGCGCGGTTCTGCCGACCGCCCGCTGCTTGGCATTGAAAGCGAGCCCGCTATCCGGGACGACGAGCAGGTTCGCGCGCTCGTTTCCATGGTTCAGGACGCTGCAGAAGAGTATCCTGCCATCAAAAAGGTCTATCTGTTCGGTGATTTCGCGCGCGGTGCCTACACCGACGAAAGCGCTATCGACCTTCGTCTTGAGCTTGGTCCGTTCGCAAGCTTTGGCCTGCATGATCTGCTCGTGTTTTCCGGTGCTCTCGAAGAGCCGACAGGCCGCCGCGTAAACGTCATTTCGGCCGAGGTAATCACGAACCAGGAGCTCGCCGCCGCCGTAGAGCGTGACAAAGTGCTGATCTACGAACAGTAACGGGCCAGGAAGCCTCGCTTTGCCTTTCCGTCGCTTGTTTGGTCTTCTTGCGTTGAAGGCATAGGTGGTAGGCAATCTCATATCCAACGAGCGTATTGCATAGGGAACTTTATTCAAGGTGCTTACTCCCGTATGGGATCGCCTAGAGGGCAGGTGCGTTTTCTTTCGCTGCATGCTGTCGTACAATGAAAATTGTCTTAGGATAATTTGAGGCAAGCAGGCGGGCGAAATGTGGGAGATGGCGCATGGTCAACGCCTCATCCGCCCGACGGCGTGCTGCTCAGCGAAAGGGGAGGCCATGTTCAGCTCGTTGATAGTCGCCTACCTGTTCGCGGGCGGTATGGGCGGTGGTGCGACAATGGTCTTGGGAGTGCTGTGCCTGATGTCATTCAGCCGCGGTCGTTCTCTCGCTTCCGTAGAGACCGTCTTGTACGCTTCGGAACCGCGCCGTGTTGTCCCTGCCAGCTTGCCATCTTGTCGCGTTTTGGCCCGTTCGTTCGGAGCAGCGTCCGTAGCGTTGCTGGCTGGAATTTCTTGCCTTGTGCTGGATGTCGGCAGAGCGGAGCGCATGCTTGACTTGTTTGTTCCGCGCCTGACGTTCCTGACGTTCGGCGCGTACGCTCTTGCAGCATGCTTGTTCATAGCGTTGATTGTCGGTTCGCTGTGGGGTTTTCCCTGGCGTAGCGTCAGGACGACGTTGTTCGTTGCTTTGCATGCGCTTGCGATCGTAGTCGGCTTGGCGGTCGTGCTGTACGCGAGCATCCTGCTTGCGAGCATACCGGCTGTTCCGCTCTGGCATTCACCGTGGCTCGTGGTGCTGTTTGTTTTATCGTCCCTTTCGTGCGGACTTGCCCTGGTGCTTGGCGTTGCGCACCTAAGCGGTCAGGCATCTGGCATTTCGTGCGTTCGTGTACTCTCGGGCATCGACACGGTTTTTCTCGTCTTGGAAGGAGCGGCATGCTTACTGTTGGTGTTCGGTGGTTTTGCTGCTTCAGCAAGCGGATCGAACGGTACGGAAGTCGCGCTGGCTGCCTCTTTGGAGACATTGCTGTTCGACGATAGTTCCTGGGTGTTCTGGCTGGGGTTTGTTGCCGTTGGCCTCTGCGGGGCGATCGTTGCTGATTTTACGGTCGTTTTGCGTCCGGACAACAATGTCGTCGGGCTCACCGCATCTGCTTGCGTCATGGTTGGAGGATTTGTCTTGCGCTGGTGCGTCGTAGCAGCGGCAACCCATCCTTTCATCATGGAATCGCTTATGGCGTTTGGCGCGGGATAGAAACTGATAGGCGATCGGATGAAGGCGAGCAAAACGTTGTTGCGCATGAATCGAAAGCGTAGTCGCGAACGAGCTGCGCACGGTACGCGACCTGGCAAGAGATTCTGCATGACGTAGAATGCAGAAAAGGACGGGGTGGCAGCGTGTTGACTAGCAAGAAAGAAAGGGCGTTGAAATGAACGAGAAGCCGTTCACGTTCGAAGTGGATGCAAACAGTGACGTGCCGTTATGGGTCCAGCTTCGCCAACGTCTGATGAGCCTCATTAGCACGGGTTACTATCAGGCAGGGGATAAGCTTCCTACCGTACGTGGCCTCGCGGCAGACCTTTCCATCAACTACAACACGGTCAACAAGGCCTATCTCAGCCTCGTTTCGGACGGATATCTCGAGTCGACGCGCGGTAGAGGCGTGTTTGTCCGTGATTTCGACGCCGAGCTCGAGCGCGAGTACTCCCAGGAAGTCGACCAGGTGCTCGACGATTGTGTGTCCGCATGCAGAGAGCTTGGACTGACGCTTGATGAAGTGCAGCTGTGCATGGAACGCAAAATCAAGTCGATTAAACGTGTAGAGGGCATGGCGTCAGCACGCGAGGCGGCGAGCGTTCGAGGGCGCATTGTGGAATTTACCGGGGAGGATTGCGTTGCTGCGCAGGACATTTCCTGAGCATCCGCACGCCGGGTGAGCGAGTAAGGATTCATGCCCTGTCATCATGGCGCAGGGTATCCGATTCGAAAAGAAGGGATGGATGGCTGCATGTTCAAAAGCAATCCACGGAGCGGCCGCAAAGACAAATCAGGTCGCGCCGCGCACGAGCTTTGTCCCCCGCTGCCGGGCTCGTTTGCGAGCACCCAGCTTGCGGTAGGAGAACGCGCTTCAAATGCTGGCGTCGTTCTCTTTACAGCGGTCGTGTTTGCAGCTGTCTTCGGCGTTGTGCTGGCAGCGGGGACGGTGCTGCTTTCTGCAAGCGTTGTGCTGGTTGCATGCGCGGTGTTGGTTGGCGCGCTGGCGGCGATGGCTGTCCATATTGCTCAACAGTGGGAAAAGGTCGTTGTCTTACGGCTGGGAAAGTTCAACCGCGTTTCGGGGCCGGGACTCTTCTGGACTATCCCTATCATCGAGCAAAATGCCATGCGCGTCGATGGCCGTGTGCGCGTAACCACGTTCGGTGCGGAGGAAACGCTGACGGCTGACTTGGTGCCTTTGAATGTCAATGCGGTCTTGTTCTGGATGGTGTGGGACGCTCAGGCTGCGTGCACGGAGGTGAGCGATTTCACGCGTGCGGTGGAGCTGGCGGCGCAAACGGCGTTGCGCGACGCTATTGGGCGAAGCGGTGCCGCAGAGGTCGCTATCAAGCGAGAGCAGCTCGACCGAGAACTCAAACGCGTATTGGAAGAGAAGGTGTCCGCCTGGGGCGTGAGCATCATGTCTGTCGAAGTGCGCGATATTCTGCTTCCAAAAGAGCTGCAGGATGTAATGTCTCTTGAGGCGCAAGCTGAGCAGCGAAAAAAGTCGCGCATTATCCTTATGGAGGCAGAGCAGGATATTTGCGAGATGATGACCGAGATGGGCGAAGCGTACGCTGAAAACGATGCGGCACTTCGTCTTCGCGCAATGCATTTGCTTTACGAGAGCGTGCGCGAGACGGGTGGAACCATCGTGGTTCCGAGCAGCTTCAGCGAAGGCTTTGGGGATGTGCTGGGAGATGCGGCAAAGGACATGCTTGGAAAGCAGGGCGCACGATAACGGTTGCGATTAGCCGGTCGTGATGCGACGATAGACCGGCAAGATGCCTTCTTCATAACGTTTTCTCAGGAGCGTTTTGTGCGATGTGCGCACTGGGTCGGGCATGAGGATGATGCCGTATGCCTCTTCCGGAATAGAGTCGATGAGCTCGTCTATGGCGGCAAGGTTCACTCGTTCTGCGAAACGAACGATGGCAGCGGCAAGATCAGGGTTATGAGTGCTTTCCATGTAGCTGAAAGGATGGATGGGGATTCCTTCGGGTTGTTGATGCTTGGGAGCCGATAGCAGGAAACGTTCGTGCCGAAAACGTCTTGTTCAAGCTCATCGGGACTGTCGAGTCGGCGCATAGCCAACGATGCACTTCGCTTGCTGAAAAGCGAGCTGCCATTATCGTAGACCGGCGCAAGCTCGTATGTTCCGTCGGGCAAATAAAGCACGCCCCAATTTCCGTTATTGCGGTTAGGGTTTTTGATAAAAGCATCTATGACAAACATATCCCAGAAACGTTCTCTTACGCCGGGGATGCTGCGTAGTACGGGGGAGAGCTCAATGGCGGAAAGCACGTCGGGCAGATAAATACTTTCTCCATCTGAAGGCGCTGATGAGAATTCTTCCTCGTCATCTGACAGGGAGTTTTTCAGCATTTTGAATTCAAACAATCGCTTGTTCGGCCATGTGAAATCTTTGCACGCGCAAACTATTTTACCTTCTCGGTATCCCAGCACTGTCTCATGGACCGGAATGCCAAGCAGGTGATAGATATGTGAACCGAGGTGTTCCGAAATAGGGCTTGAGGTATAGGGCGGCAGGTGTTTTCCGGTTAGATCGCGTGTCGTACGTGGATACTTAGCAATCCAGTGTTCGTCGTGGAAGACGATACCGTCTTTCCGACCTGCTCTGCCGACATAGAAAAAGCCGCTTGGTGGGCAATCCCTCAAATCGAAGATTTCCATGCCGTGCCTTCCTGCTGCGTAGCTATCACCGTCTCTAAAATGGTATAGAAACATTTTTAGCTGGTTGCTCCTGTTTTCGGAAATGTGCCAATGAGTTGCTTTGAGCCGGCTGCGCGATCGGAACGACAGCAGGCGGCAAATCAAGGGAATCTGCTTTTGGTTCGGTATATTTGACGAAAAGTAATTATCCAGAAAAAGTACAATCATATGACAAATAATCCTATGACAATAATTGATTGTCATAGGATTATTTGTCATACTGTACTCATGAAGAATTAGGCCAATTCTTTTCGAGAGATGTTGGGGGACATCCGAAGGATTGGACTTGAAACGAGCGGTGCTCTCGAATC
>CHCFC05602__coassemble_219_pt1 | contig 32945 bp, 28 predicted proteins | sample CHCFC05602__metabat2_low_PE_036 | metagenome-assembled genome bin CHCFC05602 | reverse complement strand
GCGGTCCCGGCTTGCAGGATGCGGGCTTCGTTGCGCGCCCGCAAAGCCTGCTGACGGCGTTCTTACTGTCGGAGTGGAATATCGCGTTTCCCGCCGCGTAGCCGCGCGCCTTGGCCGTCTCGAGCGCGGAGGCCGCGACGTCGGCGGCCATGCGCTCGGAGAGCGGCCAGCCCGCGACCGTCCTCGTGCGCAGGCCGATCGCCGTCGCCAGGCAGAGCCAGCCCTGCCCGGTGCGCAGGCAGGCGATGTCGCCGCAGAGCACGGTGGTCGGCGCCGGCGGCTCGAAGTCCCGGCGCACCAGGCCGGGCCTGGCCGGGGCGCCCGGGCCGGGGACGGTCGTGCGCTTGCGGGCGTTTGGGACGACGCCGCGTATCCCCAGCTCGCGCATGAGCTTGCGCACGCGGTAGAGCGTGAGCGCCGCGCCGCGGGAGGCCAGCACGGCCCGCACGCTGCGCGCGCCGAACCTGCGGTCGGACTCCAGCCAGCAGCGCTCGACGGCGGCCCTTGCCTCCGTCCACGGGTCCTCGGGCGGCTCTCGCCGGGCCCGGTCGTAGAACCCCGAGCGGCTGACCCCCGACAGCCGGGCCATCATGCCGACAGGGAAGCGCGCCGACTCCGCCGCCATGAGCCGGTAGCGGCTCGCAGCCCCTGCTCCCGGGCGAAGTAGGCGCTCGCTTTCTTCAGGAACTCGTTCTCCATCTCGAGCTGGCGCACCCTCTTCCTGAGCTCGCGCAGCTCGCGGTCCTCCGCCTTCGGGTCCGGCTCGCCGGAAAGCTCGCGCCGCCGCTCGACGACCCACCTGTTCACGGTCTTGGAGTTCAAGCCGAGCTCCCGGCAGCACTCGGTTATCGGCCTTCCCGACGAGATGACGTAGTCGGCGGTCTCGCGCCTGAACTCGTCGGTGTACTTGGTCGCGGGGTTGGTCCCCATCTCCGCACCTTCCTTTCTTCGGATGAGCAGATTCTACAGACGCTCCCTCGAGTCTGCGTGTCCGAAAAAAGAGTACAGATCAAGCTTCGATATCGAAGCGAATGGTCTTCGCGCTGAGCCTCACGCAGGGAATCGAGCCCTTGCGGGCCATCGACAGCACCCTTCTGGGCGTTATTCCGAGATGCCGGGACACTTCCTCCGCATTAACGAGGTCGGACAGCGATCGGCTTGATCCCCCGAATCGCCGAAGGCCTCTGATGCTGTCTTCCGATATGTCCATGGGTTTCCTTTCGTCTCCGTTGAGCGCTCTTAATGCGGTTCGAGCGCCAATAAGTCCAATGAAGTCCTTTCGGTCATGTTCGAACTGGAGTCGAAAGGGGTCAAAACGGGAAAGGAGGGTTCATCCTGCTAAATCCCCGTATGTCATTCGTTGACGAAATCTGCGCAATCCGCTGCGGGCTCCGCCTGGATAGTACGTTTCGTTTGGCTGCGTCCGAAGTGACGGATCGCGCTCTGCGGCTCAAACATCCCTGTCGCAGAGAATCGCAAGCTTGGGAGGGGGCCTGGCGGGAAGAAAGAGGGCAACATAGGCAGGCGGCCCCCGATCGATTCGGAGGGCCGCCTGCTGGGAAGGGAATTCACCAGATGAATCGGGGCTATTATGAAAGATAAGCTGGCTCCGCATTGTCGAAGACGATGAAGCCTGTCGTTTGGCGATGCCAATCCCTTTACCGAAGGGAATCCTGGATCTGCTCCAGATGTGAAGAGAGCTTCTCGAAAGAATCCGTGGAAATGCAGTGCTCCATACGGCATGCCTCTTTAGAGGCAACTTCCGCATCTACCCCGGCGTCGAGGAGCGCCCCCTCGAAGAAGCGGTGCTTAGATAGCGTCTCCTCGGCAAGGCGTTCACCGATGGCGGTTAGACGCACATCGCGATCAACCACCTCAACAAGGCCCTTACGAACCAGGCTGCCGAGCGCCTTGGTGACGCTCGGCTTGGTAACGCCCGTATGCTCCGCGATATCCACGTTGCGGCACGACCCGCGCAGGCGGCGAATCACGAGGATGGCCTCGAGGTAGTCCTCGGAGGATTCCCGGACGTTATTCCTGCACCTTCCGCCCGTCATGAGAAATACTCCTCGAGCCGGCATGATACGTCCGCGTCCGACAAAGGCCCCGACCAGGAAACGCGGCCGTTCTCGAGGAACAACGCCTCGTCGCAGCAGCGCAATACCAGCTCGGGATCGTGGGTGATCACAAGGCAGGTTATGCCCAGGTTCGAGAGATTCCTAAGGTTCCTCGCGGTGTCGAGCATGTGCGCCCAGTCAAGGCCGCTCGTCGGCTCGTCGAACACGCACACGCGCCTGCCGCTCGCCACCGCGCTCGCTATCGCGACGCGCTGTTTTTGCCCGCCGGACAGCGCCATGGGATGCGACTCCTCGAGGCCGGAGAGGTCGAGCTCCGACAGCACTTGGGCGATCGCCTCCTTGTCGGCATCGCGCCCGCTGCCACGCAGGGACAGTGCGACCTCCTCCGCCACGCTTTCCGTGAAGAGCTGGTGGTTGACGTCCTGCATAACCATGTAGCACAGGCGCTTTCGCTGCGAGGGGCGCACGGTGGCTCCATCTATCGATATGTCGTCATCGCAATGTTTCTCGAGTCCGCAGAGGCACCGGGCAAAAGTCGATTTCCCGGCGCCGTTGTCCCCGACCACCCCGATGATAGCACCCGCGTGAAACATGGCATCTTTCACGTCGATGCCCTTGGGGTCTGACGGAGATGGGCGCCTGCCGTGGTTGGCGCCGCCAAGCGACTCGAGTGGGCCGGAACCCTGCTTGTGCGCGAACCTCATCCTGCGTATCTCGACCCCGGGGGCAGCATCTTCGCTCGAAGGCTTTCCGAAGCCGGGCACCTCAGGCCGATGGCGGAAAGAAACCGGCGACACCGACCGAAGGCCGAGCGTATGGAATTCCTCGTCCGTCATGGACGCAACCTGTTTCGCCGTTCGATCCCATGCAACGCGACCGGACTCGAGCATCACGAAGCGGTCAGCAACATCCAAAAGGTAGCCGAGCCGATGTTCCGCCACGACAACGGTCCGGCCCTCCGCCTTCCATTCCGCGATAATGCCGGACAGCATGCGTATCGCCTTCATGTCGAGGTTCGAAGCCGGCTCGTCGAGAACCATCACGCCGGGACGGTGCGCCGAGGCGCTCGCGCACGCGATTTTCTGCTTCTCGCCGCCGGACAATCGGAAAAGGCTGCGATCCAACAAGGGCCGGAGCCCGAACCGCTCCACCGCGTCCTCGAGAGCGGCATCGATGCGGCGTACGTCCCATCCCATGTTCTCGCAGGCGAATGCCAGCTCGCTTGTCGTGTCGACGTTGAAGAACTGGCTTCTGGGGTTCTGGAACACGCTGCCGACGTGCGCCGCCGTCTCGGTTATCGGCTCTACGCTCGGGTCGATGCCGCCGACCGAGACCTCGCCCCACAGGTCGCCTTCGTAGAAATGGGGGATGAGGCCGTTCACGAGCCTGGTTACCGTGGTTTTGCCGCATCCGGAGCGGCCGCAGAGCACGACTACCTGGCCTGCTGGGATATCAAGGCACACATCATCGAGCGCAAGCCGCCCGCCTTCCGCCCCTTTGTGGCGGAAGGAGACGTGCCTAATGCTGACCGGAACGCCTTGCGCCACGCAGTTGGAGGCTACCATCCTACCATCCCCTTCACCATCGCCGCCACGGCGAGAGCGGCCATCACCGCAACCATCGCCGCATCCGCGGACCCGAATCCGACGACGCAGCGGTTGGTGCGCTTCGCCGAACGGCCGAGACCGCGGGTAACGCTCGCCGCCGACAGTTCGTCGCCGATTTTGACCATGCTCGCTATCAACGGAACGAGCCGGTACTCGACCATGGCGATGGGACCGTTCTTCCAGCTCACGCCACGCAATTGCATGGCATCCCGTATGGAGCGGTACTCCTCCGCCACCGTGGGGAAGAAGCGGAAGATGACAGCGAACGGAATGATCACCTTCTCGGGAAGCCTCAGCCTCGTGAAGGCCGCGACGAACTCGCTCACCTTCGTGCTCGCAAGCAGGTAGTACGCGAACATCGTGCCAGGAAAGAACGAGAGAACCATGGATGTCAAGAACCGCAAGACCACCGCAGCCAAACTCGTTGATCCCAGCGCCTCGAGAAGAAACGCCTCGTTCACCATCTCGAGGGCGAAAGCCGCGAGGTACGCGACCGCAAACGCCGCAGCCACTCGCCGCATTCGGGCCAAAGAGAGAAGGGCGACGAGCACCCCCGCAGTGGCGAACTTGACGACGAACCCCGTCGGTGTGTATCCCGACGTCAGAAACGCCACGTTAGCGCACAACAGCATCGCTATCTTTGTTCGCGGGTCTAACCAAAAGCCGCGCCCTTCTGTGGGAGGGATGGCTTGACGTGCAACCGCTTCCATCAGGCAATACCCGCGCGCTCGAAATGCTTGCGAAGGACCTTGGTGCCGATAGCCGCTCCGACGAGCGCGCAGACGACGATTCCCGCGACGACGATGGCGAGCATCCCTCCGGAGAGGTACGCCAGCGATTCGTTGACGAAGGCGTCGCCTTGACTCGCTCGGTACGGCTCGAAGTACGCCTGCCCCAGAATCCACATGGGAAGCATCGTCCCAATCACCCATAGTGAGAACACGCAGTGCGACGCGACCGAGCATTTCAGGCTCTTGTACCCTCCGGTGCGCAGGATGAGGTCGGCGATGAGCCCGCACGCAACGCCGAGGCACAGACCGATCGGGCCGTACCCCATGAGGAACGAGATGAGACCCAGAAGCGCTCCCATGATGGTCACCATTCCGAAGGAACGGACCTTCGTGTAGAAGAGCATCTGAGGGATGCCCGAAACGAGGGCAAGCGGCAGCGGGAACAGGAACGCCATGATCGGGACGAGCCCCGTCATTCCGCAGGCGAAGAAGATGATGAAATAGATGACAGTGAAAATGGCGCAGGTGACGAGGTCTCTCACCCCGATTCCGCTCTTCTTGTCGATTTGGCGCTTCTCGGCGCTCGGAGTCTTGGCTTGGCTCATGTTTCCATCCTTTCCCGAGGGCCCGCCTCACTGGCGTGCCCTCTCGTATCGTATCTTCAGGGCTTGTCGCCCCGTTTCCCCTTTTGAGGCTCCTCGAGGGGCTACAGCCTCCACCCGATTGCCTGGGACCTGCCTTCCACGAAGCGGCGGTACAGCCCTCCTTCCCTCATGAGTTCTTCGTGGGTGCCGCGTTGTGCAATCCTGCCTTCGTCCATCACGACGATCTGGTCGGCGTTCCGCACGGTCGTGAGCCGGTGGGCGATCATCACGACGGTCTTTTCCGCCGTGAGTTCTTCGATGGCGGCCTGGAGCTCCTGCTCGTTTTCGGGATCGACGCTCGCGGTCGCCTCGTCGAGGAGGATCACGGGAGCGTCCTTCAAGAGGGCGCGGGCGATTGAGATGCGCTGCTTTTCGCCGCCTGAGACGGTGGCGCCGCCCTCCCCGAGCATGGTTTCGTAGCCCTGAGGCAGCTGCTCGATGAACTCGTGGCACCGCGCCCTCCGAGCTGCATCGACGACCTCCTCGTGCGTGGCGTCCGGCTTGCCGAAGCAGATGTTGTTCTCAACGGTATCGTTGAAGAGATAGACGTCTTGGAACACCATCGAGAAGCGCTCCATGAGGGAGTCGAGCTTCCATTCCCGTACGTCGGTGCCTCCCACCGTCACGCTGCCCGAACTCACGTCCCAGAAGCGGGCCATGAGGTTCACGAGCGTCGTCTTGCCCGATCCGGAAGGGCCGACGATCGCGCAGCTCGTGCGTGCGGGAATCGAGAGCGAGACGTCGCGGATCACGGGTCGTTCGTGGGCGTTCTCCGAAGAGGGATACGCGAACGTCGCGTGCTCCACGTTGATTGCGGCGTCGGGGGCGTCTTCGACCGTTCCCTGCTCGTCCATCCTCGGCGCATCGTCCACCTCGAGAACGCGGTCGATTGAAGCGTCGACCATAGGCAGCATGAACGCGAGCGAGCTCGCCTGCTCGATTTGGCTGTAGACGAAGAACCCGCCGATGAGCATTAGCAGGCACTCGAAAAGCTCCATCTCGCCGGCAAGGTACAGCCAGCACGACAGTGCCACCGCAGCGACGCCGAACATGCGGAGCACGCACTGCTGGGCGACGGTGTAAGGAGCCCCCTTGCTCTCGAGGAAGAAGTTCTGTCGCTCGGTTTCGTCGATGGTTCGCTCGAGGGACGTCGCCTGTGAGCCGCCGAGGTTGAAGGATTTGACGACGCCCATGCCCTGGATGTACTCGAGAACGCCATCGACGAGCCGCATCTGCGCCGCAAGACGGTCGGGAGAATAGCGCCGCGACACGGCGATCATCCTCGAATTTACCAGGAGCATGCAGACGATGCCGGCGAGGAGCACGAGCCCGACGCGCCAGTCGACGATAGCGAGCGCAGACGAGCAGACGACTGCATGGATTATTCCCGTGAGGATACGCACGATGATGGCGGTCGACATCGACTCCAGATCGTCCATGACCGACGTGCACACGGCAGTGAGGTTGCCTAGGCTGTGCGCGTTGAAGAACCCCATCGGCATGTACTTCACTCGGTCGCCGATTGAGAGACGCTTATCGTCAAGCATGAGATACGACGCCTGCATCTCGAGCTTGTGACTGAAGTAGTGGAGGACGGCCTGCGCCGCGATCGAAGCAGCCATGATGGCGAATGCCGCCAGGGCGGTAGACGATGAGAGCGTCCCGCCCACCATATCGCGCAAGACGATGAACAACGGTATGAACTCGGCGGCTACCGCCATGCTCTGCAGGAATTCCAGCACGATGGCGAGATACCACTTTCCTTTCTGCCTTCCTGCGAAACGGAAGAACTTCGTGTAGATCTCACGCATGGGAAACACCCCCTTCGGCAGTGTCGCGCGAGGCGATATGCGCAGTCCACATGTCCGCATACAGTGGGCACTCCTCGAGAAGCTGCTCGTGGGGAGCGCAGGCGATGACTCCCCCGTCGTCGACGACGGCAATCTTGTCTGCGCCCACGATCGTCGAGAGCCGATGCGCGACCACGACGAGGGTCTTCCCCTCGGTCAGTCTGCCCACCGCCTTCTGGATGACCGCCTCGTTCTCCGGATCGGCATAGGCTGTGGCCTCGTCGAGCACCACAACCGGCGCGCCTTTCATCATCGCACGGGCGAGAGCGACTCGTTGGCGCTCCCCACCAGACAGATGCCCGCCTGCCCCGCCGACGACGGTGCCGTACCCCTGGGGAAGCCCCTCGATGAACTCATGACAGCCGCTGGCCTTCGCGCAGGCGATCACCTCGTCGTCGGTCGCTCTCGTTCTGCCGGCTCTGATGTTTTCCATCACCGAGTCATCGAACAGGAGGTTGTCCTGCGAGACGTAGGCGACCAGACGCGCCACCTGGGAGAGAGGCATTTTTCGGACATCGGTTCCCCCGATGAGCAGCGAGCCCGACCCGACATCCCACAGCGAGGCGATGAGCTTGGCGATCGTCGATTTGCCGGAACCGGAAGGGCCGACGAGCGCTACGGTCGATCCTTGTTCGATGGAGAGGCTTACGCCCTTGAGCACTGGCACGCTCCCGTACGAGAACCCGACGTTGTGAAGCTCGATCCCGAAGCCTTCCACGGGTGCGGGGTCGTCAGGACGATCAAGCTCAGGCTGGTCGAGAACCTCGCCGATCTCGCTCATGATGGTGGCGATTTTGGCGATATCGTCCGTGAACATGATCGCTGCGAAGAGCGGGCCCATGATTCCGAGCGAGAGCACGGCGACGGTGATGAAGGAGGGCACCGTGAGCGACCCGTCCAGAACGAGCAGACACCCGACCGGGAGCACGCCGATGAGCACTGCCGGCCACACGCTCATCATGATCGCCGTCCACGGCAGTGTCGTCCGGCTCCAGTCGATCATGAGGCCGGAATTCGCCTTGACTGCATCGGTGAACTTCCTATAAGACGCCGCGCTCTGGCCGAACGCCTTGATGATCTCGATGCCGTTGATGTACTCGACGATGGTGGCGCCCATGTGTGCCTTCGCGGCGACGACTCGCCCATACTTTTCGGCATAGTCCCTCATCTCGATCGCATAGCATCCGAGCCCCACGGGGATGGTAACGAGCGAGACGAGAGCCATGCGCCAATCTATCGCGAACTCGGCCGCGATGATGGCCAGAGGGACTATCACGTTGGCGGAAACTTCGGGCACGACGTGCGCGAGCGGGACCTCCAGCTGCTCGGTTCGCTCCACGAACGGTGCCTTGAGCTTGCCCGACGGGGTTTCTAGCACGTATCCGAGCGGCATGCGGTCGAGCTTTCTCGCCAAGGCGCGACGCACTTCCGAGAGAACCGCGAACGTGGCGCGATGAGAGACGACCGTAGATCTGCCCATGAGCCACGCTTTCGCCACCTGCCCGACAGCGGCAACTGCGCACCACCCGAGATAGACGGCGAAGTCCCGCACGCCGCCGAGCAGGGCAGTTGCCATGGCGGCTGTGGCAACATAGGGGGCGAACCCGCACGCGACGCCGATGATGGCGAGGGCGACCGAGAGCGCATAGCACCCCTTGTGCGGGGCGGCGAACCCCCACAGCCGCGCAAACGGGCCCGTTTGCGCGGCTCCGGGCGCGCGTTTCGGCCCGGATAAGGCTTCCTTTTCTTTCATGCTTTTCCTTCCGAAAAAAACGAGCCAGCCGATTCGTCCTTCAAGCAGAAGGCGAATCGGCTGGCTCTGGATCTAAGTCTCTGGCTCTACGATGTGGCGAGCGGTTATGCGCTCGCTCTATTGACAGCGCTTCGATGCTTCCGGATGTCCGGACCGCTTTCCCAGTTCACGATTGTCTCGTGATGGCATTTCGGGCAGAAGAGCGGGAAGTTCTCGAGCACCGTATCAGGCAGGACCTTGGTGCGCGTCTTGCATCCGCATACGGGGCAGCGCACCCATCCCCGCGCATCAACGCTGCATCTCACGGCGACCCGCCTCTCGTCTCGACGAGCTCTTTCGCTCCGGGCGAAGCAGGGATATCTGACGCTGATGCCGGGAGCAAACCGTCTCCCTCGTCGCAGTCCGTGCAGAAGATAGTCGACCACCCGGCTCGGTAGAAGCGGCACAGGCGGTCGACGTAATGCTTGGCAGCCTCGCGGCTCATATCGTGCCGCACGATTTCGAAGATGCCGGTAAAGCACGCCGTGTTTATCATGTGCATGATTTCGGGGGTCAGACGCCCGGCCTCGACGGCATCGTTCCCAACCGCTTCAATATAGCGGTACGTCGTTTTTGTATCGAGCTCGACAAGGCGGTCGATAAACGATGAGTAGAGGGACTCCTCGCCGCTGCAGGTAAGAATCTTGAAGTCCTTGAAATGATCGTAGATGTAGTCGATCATCTCCGCGATGCCGTCATCAGCGTACGAGTACATGCGAGCCTCTTGCTCATCAGCTGGAATCTGGCCGAATTCCCCGAATGAGGAAGCCAAGCGTTCGATAAGACCATCGGCAGCGGGTTTGACAACGGCTGCGTACAGTTCGGCTTTATCGGCGTAGCGGATGTATATCGCGCCTTTGCTCGACCCAGCGCGATCGGCGATGGACCTCAGCGATGCACCGTCATAGCCTTTCTCGAGAAACTCGGCACGCGCCGACTCGATAAGGCGTTCGGTCACCCCCTCTTCTCTTCTCGCCATCGCATGCTCCAATCAAGACCATCGGTTTCAAACTTATGGTCTGAATGATAAGCCTAGGCTAACTTTTGTCAATATCTTTTTTCTTTTCGAAAAGATAGATAGCGCGAATGGTTGCACACCCAAAGATTAATGGACAGTCTCGAGACACGGACAAATACCGACGAAACGCCCGCCTTGCAAGAACGGAAAAATAATGCCCTCACGTCGCGTGGCGCTTGCTCCACTCGAGCAGCTCGTCCCTGAACGCGAAGCGGCCCCTCTTCCTCCCCATCATCCTCCTGAGCGGCAGGGGGTCGTCCTTCAGGAGGCTCCATTCGTAGACCGCGTTCCTGCTCACGCGCAGGAGTATCGCTATCTCCGCCACCGAGTAGGTGTCCTGGATCGGCACGGGAACCTTGACGTACGGGCATCCCGCTGATTCGACCGCCATGTGTCTGCTCCTTTCGGAGCGGCAAACGGCTGCATCTCAGCGTCGCGGGGTTCGGCGGCGATGGCGCGAGGCCCGTTGCCATCGTCGCCGCTCGGTATCGTGTCGTCGCCCGCACGAGGGTCGCCGGACGGGCGAAAGCGGCGCATGCCGCCTGCCGTGCTGGCCACGTGCGCCGCCGGGTTCAATGCGCTTTGCCTGGGCTCGCGGGCGCCCGGGCGGTCACCCGCCCCCGCCCTGCCCCCGCAGGCCCGCGAGGTGGTTCGCCAGGCGGCGGAAGGAGGGGTCGGAGATGCAGTGCTCCATGCGGCACGCCTCCTCTGACGCGACTTCCGCATCCACCTCGGCGTCAAGAAGCATTCCCTCGAAGAAGCGGTGCTTGGCGAGCGTCTCTTCGGCGAGGCGGCGCCCTTCGGAAGTGAGCCTCGCGTCGCGGTCGACGACGTCAACAAGGCCCTTTCGCGCCAGGTTGGCGAGCGCCTTGGTCACGCTCGGCTTGGTGACGCCCATATGCTCCGCGATGTCGACGTTTCGGCAGCGCCCGCGCTCGGCGCGTATGACGAGGATCGCCTCGAGGTAGTCCTCGGAGGAATCACTCCTTGACAAGAGAGGCTCCCCCCATGCGCCAGCCGGCCGCCTCGCGGCGCACCTCGATGAAGCGGCGGTAGACACCTTGCTCGCGCACGAGCTCCTCGTGGGTGCCGCGCTGGACGATCCTCCCGCCGTCCACGACGAGTATCTGGTCGGCGTCGCGCACCGTGTTCAGCCGATGGGCTATGGTGACGAGGGTCTTGCCGCGCGTGAGCTCCGCGATCGCCGCCATGAGGAGGTGCTCGTTCTCAGGGTCGACCGAGCTCGTCGCCTCGTCGAGGATGACGATAGGCGCGTCCTTCATGATGGCGCGCGCGATGGACACGCGCTGGCGCTCCCCTCCGGAGAGGTTCGCGCCGCCCTCTTCGAGAACGGTGTCGTACCCCTTCGGCAGCTCCATGATGAAGTCGTGGCAGCGCGCCCGTTTCGCCGCGGCAATCACCTCGTCGCGCGTGGCATCAGGCTTTCCGAACCGGATGTTGTTCTCCACGGTGTCGTTGAACAGGTACACGTTCTGGAAGACCATCGAGATGCGGGAGAGAAGGCTCTCGGCCGTCCCCTCGCGCACATCGACGCCTCCGACGCGCACGCATCCCTCGTCGACGTCCCAGAAGCGCGCGAGCAGGTTGACGAGCGTAGTCTTGCCCGAGCCGCTCGGACCCACGAGCGCGCAGGTCGTACCCTCAGGAATGTCAAACGTCACGTCGTCGATCGCGCGGCGGCGGCCGTCGTAGGAGAACGAGACGCCCTCCATCGCGAGGTCGAATCCCTTGCATGCAAGCTGCTTGTCCGTCGAATCCTGCCTCGGGACCGCGCACACCTCGTCGATGCGGTCGAGCTCGCCCTCGATCTTCTTGGTGAGAAATGCGCCATTGTTCGCGCTGATGAGCTCGCCGTAGATCATGAACGCGGCGACCAGCAGCGTGAGCGCCCAGGAAAGCGGAAGCGCACCTGTCAGATACAGGGCGCACGAGGCGAACAGGACGCCGCAGCTGGCGAGATTGAACACGAGCGCGTAGAGCTTCAATATTCCCTGGGCGGCTTGCTCCTGCTCGAAGTCGGCTTTCCGCTTGCGCTCGAAGGACGCCTTCGCCTTCGCCAGAGCCTCGTCGGACGAGGCAAACGTGCGCAGCACCGCCATTCCCCGTGCGTACTCGATCACCGCGTCAGCCATGTCCTCCTGGGCGGCCGTGATCTCGCGCGTGACCGACGTCGACCGCCTCCGCAGCCACTCGAGGACGACAAGCCCGACCGCGATTCCCGCGAACGTGACGGCGGCCACGGGCGGCGCGAACGCCAGGAAGAACAGGCTCATGATGACGGCCATCGCCACGCCGCCTGAAAGCCCCGTCAGGCAGATGGTCATGAACTCCTCGAGCTGGTGGACGGTCGTGGTGAGCGTCGTCGTGATGGCGGAGAGGCGCTGGTCGGAGAAGTAGCCCATGGGAGCTCCCTTCAGCCGGTCGCCAACCCTGAGACGCAGATCGCGAAACACGTGGAAGCCCTCCGCGTCCATCTTGATGTCGACGAGGTACTGGAACGCGAACTGGCCCGCCACGCTCAAGACGAGCATGCCGAAGCACTGCAGGGCGACCTCGGCGCCTATCCGGTCGCGGTTCTCGAGCGCCCACCACACCGCGGCGAGCATGCCCGCCATGAAGAGGGCCTTGAGAACGTTGCACGCCATCCCGACGACGAGGCTGCGCCGGGAGGAGGCGGAGAAGCTCCCCGCCAGGTCGAGTATCCTTTTCATTATCGCCAGCATCTAGTCCTCCCCTCTGTCGTCGGGCAAAGAGCTCGTGTGCTCCGCCCACATGCGCGCGTACAGGGGGCAGGATGCGAGAAGATCATCGTGCTTGCCGCATGCCGCCACGCGCCCGGCCTCCATGACGACTATCTGGTCCGCGCCCGCGACCGTCGAGAGCCGGTGGGCTATCGTAACGAGCGTCTTGCCCGCCACGAGCTTTTCGATGGCTCGCTCTACCGCCGCCTCGCTCTCGGGGTCCGCGTACGCCGTCGCCTCGTCGAGGATCACCACGTCGGCGTCCCTCAGGATCGCCCGCGCGATCGTTACGCGCTGGCGCTCGCCGCCCGAGAGACGCGCTCCCGCCTCTCCCGCCGGCGTGTCGTAACCCTGAGGCAGGCGCTCTATGAACCCGTGCGCGCCCGCTGCGCGCGCGGCCCGCTCCACCTCGGCGTCCGTCGCGTCGGGCCTTCCCAGCCGGATGTTGTCCGCGATCGTGGCGTCGAACAGGAACGTGTCCTGCGCCACGTAGGAGACGTGCTCCATGAGCTGCTCGAAGGGGATCTCGCGCACGTCGCGCCCTCCGTAGCGCACCGTGCCGCCGCTCGCGTCCCAGAACCCAGCCATGAGCTTCGCGACGGTGGACTTCCCCGAGCCGGACGGGCCGACGATGGCGGTCATGGCGCCGGGCTTCGTGCGCAAGGTCACGCCGTGGAGCACCTCGGCGCCCTCATGGTAGGAGAACGACACGTCCTCGAAGGAGAACGGCTCGCCGGTCAGCTCCGCCCGTTCTGCCGGGCGGGAGAGCTCGGGAAGCCCCAGGAAGTCCCAGACCACGTTCAGGCACGCGTCCATTCGGGATATCTGGCCGGCGGCCTGGGCGAACTTGAGCACGCCGCCGATGAAGCCGAGAGGTATCGTGATGCACACCATGAACTCCGGAAGGCCCAGCTCGCCCGCCGACATCAGCCAGACCCCGAGCGGGAGCGAGAAGAGGAGCGTGCAGGGGACGACGGCTCTCACGAGCGCCAACCACACCCAGCTCTGACGGAACCAGGCGAGCGTGGAGTCGTGGTAGTCGGCGACCGCTTCGGAGAACGACCCGTACGAGGAGGCGCTGCGGCCGAACGCCTTGATGACCTGGATGCCGTTGACGTACTCGACGAGCGTCGAGTTCATCCTCTGCTCGCTTTCGATGTAGCGCGCCATCTTCTCCCGATATCCGCGCATCATGCCGAGGTAGAACAGCACGCCGAGCGGGATCGTGGCGATCCCCGCCAGCCCCATTCTCCAGTCGACGGCGAACACGATCGCCATCGCGAGCACGGGCGCGAACACGTTGCTGGGAAGCTCCGGCATGAAATGAGCGATGGCGTCCTCCAGCTGGTTCACGTTGTCGACGAAGCGGTTCTTGAAGGTCCCTGTCGGGGTGTCGACGATCGTCCCCATGGGAACGCGGGCCATCTTCTCCGCCATCTTCTCCCGCATGGTACGCAGGGCCTTGAAGGCAATGCCGTGGCTCATCATCGAGGAGCGCCACGTGAAGAGGAACTTCGCCACCTGGCAGATCGCCGCCCCGGCGCAAAGCCATGCTGCCGCCTCGAGAGTCAGGGCGTTCTCCAGAAGGCCTGCCGCCAGCACGGCGATCACGACGTAGGGGACCATGCCGAATATCTCCCCGATGCAGGCCATCGCGAGTGACAGCGCCATCTTCCCCTTGTCGGGGCGCATGAAGTAAAGCAGCTTCGAGAACGCGCTCGGACGCGCGTTTCGATCTTCGGGGTTTACGTTTCCCATGCATCTCACCTCTCTTCGGACTTAACGGACAGGCTCACTACGCGATCCCCTGCCAGCCGCGCGAGCGTATCGTCGTGGGTGATGACGACCACCGCCTTGCCGCTCGCGGCGAGCTTTCGGCACCATGCCGCCACTTTCCCCATCCCGCGGCCGTCAAGCCCGCTCGTGGGCTCGTCGAGCACGATGAGCTCCGCGTCCGAGCAGTACGCCGCCGCCAGGGTCACGCGCTGCTTCTGCCCTCCCGACAGGCTCGCTGGGTGCCGGTCGGACAGGTCGGCGAGGTCGAACGCGGCAAGCGCCTCCCATGCCCGCGCTTTCAGCGCCTCGTCCACCTTACGTCCGAGCACCACCTCGTCTGCGACGCTTCCCGCGTAGAGCTGGTAGTCGGCGTCCTGCATCACGAAGTAGCTTAGGCGCCTCCGCTTCCGCGGGGAGAGCGCCACGCCGCCCCTCGTCACGCGCCCCTGCTGCTCGCGTGCCGCTCCGACCAGCACTTTCGCGAGCGTCGTCTTCCCGGTTCCGTTACCGCCGCACACGACCGTGACGCACCCCAGGGGGAACTCGGCGTCGACCTTGCGGATCCCGCGCTTCGTCGACGGGTAGACGAAGGTGACCCCCTCGAGCCGCCATGCGGGAAGGTCGGGCCGCGCCTCGCCTTCGCGCGCGACCGCCATATCCGGATGGCGCAGGCCGAACCGCGAGACGTCCGCCAGAGAAAGGCGCGCGAACTCGTCGACGCCCCAGCGCGCGGCGACGCACCCCGACCTCATGCACACGAACTCGTCGGCGACGGGGAGGAACCGATGCAGCCGATGCTCCGAGACGACTATCGCGACGCCCTCGCCCTTCAAGCGCGCCAGGATCCCGACGAGCGCCTCCGAGCCTGCCGCATCGAGGTTGGACGTGGGTTCGTCCAGCACGAGGATCCCCGGGCGGCACGCGATGGCGGCGGCGAGCGCCACCCGCTGCTTCTGCCCGCTCGACAGCTCGGTGAGCTTTTCCGACAGCAGATCCTTCACACCGCAAAGTTCCGCCGCCTCCCGGACCCGCGCGACCGTGGCGCCCGGTTCGGTGCCCAGGTTCTCGAGGGAGAAGGCTATCTCGTCGGCGACGATCCCCATGAAGAACTGGCTCCTCGGGTCCTGCATCACCACGCCCATCCCCTCGGTCCGCTGTCGGGGCGACAGGTCGAGCACCTCCGTTCCACCGACGAGGACGGCGCCCTTCCTCTCGCCCGGAAAGAAGGTGCCCGCCAGCCCGTCGATAAGGCGCAGGACGGTCGACTTGCCGTCGCCCGACCGGCCGCAGAGGACCGTGCACGAGCCGTGCGCCACGCTAAGCGACACCCCGCAGACGCGGCTGCCCGTCTCGGATGGCTCCTGTTCCTGCCCCGCTATCTCCGACTCGTCAAGATAGCGGAAGGACACGTCGTCCAGCTCCACTGCTTCCGAGCAGCTCATAGGACCACCCCTAGCGCGTACACCGAAGCGGCGGAGGCGATGGCGAGCGAAGCGCATGCCGCATCGCGGGCGGAGAACCCGACGTGGTACACCGACGTGCGGCCCTCGCCGATCTCGATGCCCCTTAGCTCCGCCGAAGCAGCGAGCTCGCTCGAAAGCCGCAGGGAGCGCATGACGAGCGGCGTGTAGACGCACTCGTACGCCAGGGCGGGACGCCTCACGACGTCGAGGGCGCGGGGGAAGATTCCCCTCATCCTGATGCCGCGGATGATCGAGCGGATCTCGAAGGAGAGGATCGATGCGAACCTGAACACCATGCAGATCCCGACGAGCACCCCCTGGGGAACGCGCCAGCGGTCGAGCGCGCACATGATCGCGGACGGCGAGAGTGTGAAGAGCGCGCAGCCGACCGTGAAAGGCGGCACCATATGGAGGATGCTCACGAAGAGGACGCCGTAGAGGCCCGACAGGGGCAAAAAGCTCAAGCCGCAGACCGCAGCGAAGCTCACGCACGCCTTGACAGCGAGCTTCGGCCTGCCGTTCGCCGCGAGGTAGGCCGCCGCGATCGCCTGCAGAAGTGCCGTCTCGAGCAGCCCGGTGACCAGCATGGCGGCAACTCCCACGGCCAGGAAGGCCGCGAGGTGCGTCCTGGGATCGAGCCCGAGGACACCGGTCCTTATGCCTGTATCTTCCGCCCGACTCATGCGATCTTCGCCTTGCGGACGTGCTTCTTCAGGAACTTGGAGCCGATGAGGCCGCCGACGACCGTTCCCGCGACGAACATTGCCATCATGAGCAGGATCCAGGGAAGCTCCGTGTACTGGGCCACCATCGCCGCGACGTCCGCGGCGTTGTAGTACGTTCCGAGCTGCTCCATGTAGGCCTCACGGAAGAGCAGGTAGGGCATGATGCCGTAGAAGCCGAACGTCACCCAGTAGACGACGTAGCCGCTGACGATGCGCTTGATGTCATGGTAGGAGCCCTTACCCCACATGACGAGCTCCCCGACGACGGCTCCGACGACGGCGACCGGAGCGCAGTAGAGCCCTCCCATGAACGTGTAGAGAATGCCGAACACCAGGATCGATGCGGCCAGCACCCCTCTCTTTCCGATGCGGTCCGCCATCACGACGTAGAACGGCGTCGAGAGCAGGGGGAACAGCCACGATCCCACGAAGAACGTGTTCTGGGGAGCGAGGATCATATCCTCGATCATCTTCGCCGCCATCGTGAGGAACACGATGACGAGGTTGAACACGACGAACGTCAGGATGTCTCGCGTGGTCCATCTGCCGCTTGCCGGTCGAGAGCTTTCTGCTTCCATTGGTAATCCTCCTTGACATGATTGTTAGCCATAAGAAACTTTGGTCTATAATGAACGGAGTGAATTCTTCAGGGTCCGGAATCGGCGCAAGCGCGCCTCGACGCGGAAGAACGGAGCCCGAATTCGGAAGGGAGCAGCTAGGAGCGCACAGATGGATAGTTTGGAAAAAGACCTTTACGGCGCGGCGTTTCGAAAATGGGAAATCTCGCCGTCCTCGAAAGTACACGGATACGGACCAGACGGCACCTTTCGAACCTTCGAGAACGACTTCGGCGAAGGGGAATACTGGTCTTATTTCCGCGGGAACCTCTTCGCGATCAACTCTTTTAATATGAGATTCACGAAAAACTGGGTGTTGAAGTACCGATGCACAGAGCACCTCTGCATCGGGTTCTATGATGAGATCGAAGGAGTGACGCAAAGACAGGGGGCTCCGCTCAGCGTCGGATCGATTTCGGTGTACCTTGGAGGAGAGGGCGAGGAATACGAAGCACGCGTTTTGGAAGGAGCATCGGCAAAGGGCACCTCGATCACCTTTTCCCCTGACTACTACCGAACGTATCTTCAAAACAGATTTGGAAGTATCAGGGATATAAGGAGAGCCTTCCTGGAAGCCGACGGAAGGCGCGATATGTCCGACCTCATCAACCTGCTCCGAAAGGCGCGGAGCTACAAAGGCGCGGGAATTGCGGCGGAGCTCTTCTACGAAGGAGTGATTTCGGAAGCCGTTGCAATTGTCGTGCAACACTCCTCGTTGTACTCCAAAAAGCACGGTGCCAAGCACCTGTCTCAAGAAGACCGCAGGGCTATCGATTTCATCTGCGGATATATCGCCTCAAACCTAGGGGGAGATCTTTCCTGCTCGCGTCTTGCAGAAGAGCTCTACATAGGGCAGACGAAATTGAAAGCCCTGTTCAAGGCGGCAACGGGTACATCGCCATCCCTCTACGTTGCGCGAGAGCGCATGGAGGAAGCATCCAAGCTGCTCGTCGAGACTGATTCCACGATAGCCGAGATCGGTAGAATGGTGGGTTACACCAAACCGGGCGCGTTCACAGAAGCGTTCCGGAAAAACAAGGGTTGCACGCCGATGCAGTTCAGAAGGCAGCGATGGCCGAATAGCAGTGAACAGTATGCGCAAGGAGGGACTGCATGCCGGAATTCAGCGCTCTAGAAAACACATTGTTCATCCCGATGCTGGGCAGGATCTACGCCAGCGAGCATTTTCGGAACATCCTGTACGACGAAACGGCCCTGTCGCTGAAAGACGCGCTGCCAAAAGACCTCACGGACAAAGGCTCCCAGAGCCAGTACACCCTGCTGGCTTCCGCCTCCCGTTCCGCCAACATGGACCGATACGTCCAGTCCTTCCTTCGCCGCAAGCCAGGCGGCGTGATCGCGGAGCTGGGATGCGGGCTGGAAACCACCTATTACAGGAACGACGATGGACATACCCGCTGGTACGCCGTCGATCTGCCGGACGTGCTGGAATATCGCAAGGCGCTGCTGCCCAAGCCGCAACGACAGGCGTGCTTTGCCGGCGACGCCTTTTCGGACGACTGGATCAGGCGGATCCGCAGCGGCGCGCCGGATGCGCCAGTGCTGGTTGTCGCCGGAGGCCTGTTCCACTACTTCAAAGAGGAGAAAGTGGTCGCCCTTCTGCGGATGCTGCACGGCTTCGGGAGTGTGGAGGTGGTGTTCGACGGCGTGAGCAGAATCGGAATGGGCATGATGCGGAAGAAATACATGAAGCAGATGGGGCATGCTGACGCAAGAATGTTCTTCTGCGTGGATTCCGCAGCGGAGCTCGCCCGGAGAATCGGCGGTGACGCTTGCGCTGTTTCGGAGGAGCCCTATTACCGCCATATCGACAAGACCGGGCTGAAGCCCTCCACGAAGCTCAGCATGGGTGCGTCCGACCGCTTGCGCATGGTGAAGATGGTGCACGTGAGAGCGAACGTGGGGGTCGCCCCGGCAAAGGGGTGATGGCTCGCAAGAGCCGCCCTTTTCCGGCAGGCGGCAATCCGCCTTGCCCCCGAAAACGAGGGAAGGCCCGGCGCCATCGCCGCTTAGACCGCAACGCTCACGTCGCGTGGCGCTTGCTCCACTCGAGCAGCTCGTCCCTGAACGCGAAGCGGCCCCTCTTCCTCCCCATCATCCTCCTGAGCGGCAGGGGGTCGTCCTTCAGGAGGCTCCATTCGTAGACCGCGTTCCTGCTCACGCGCAGGAGTATCGCTATCTCCGCCACCGAGTAGGTGTCCTGGATCGGCACGGGAACCTTGACGTACGGGCATCCCGCTGATTCGACCGCCATGTGTCTGCTCCTTTCGGAGCGGCAAACGGCTGCATCTCAGCGTCGCGGGGTTCGGCGGCGATGGCGCGAGGCCCGTTGCCATCGTCGCCGCTCGGTATCGTGTCGTCGCCCGCACGAGGGTCGCCGGACGGGCGAAAGCGGCGCATGCCGCCTGCCGTGCTGGCCACGTGCGCCGCCGGGTTCAATGCGCTTTGCCTGGGCTCGCGGGCGCCCGGGCGGTCACCCGCCCCCGCCCTGCCCCCGCAGGCCCGCGAGGTGGTCCGCCAGGCGGCGGAAGGAGGGGCCGGAGATGCAGTGCTCCAGGCGGCACGCCTCCTCGGATGCCGTCCTCCCGTCCACCCCGGCGTCGCAGAGCAGCCGCCTGAAGAAGTCGTGCTTCTCGAGCGTGGCGCCGGCGAGGCGGCGCCCCTCGGGGGTGAGCCGCACGTCGCGGCCTACCACCTCGACGAGCGACCGGGACGACAGGCCCGCCAGAGCCTTGGTGACGCTCGGCCTCGTGACGCCCAGTCGCTCCGCGATGTCGGCGTTGCGGCAGAACCCCCGCTCGGCGCGGATGACGATGATCGCCTCGAGGTAGTCCTCCGAGGATTCGGTCGCACCGGTGTTTTCGTGCCTCATCTCATCAACCCCGTTCTTTCCCCGAAAAAGAATTTGCTAGAAAAATAGCAAGCTCACGTGGTAGACCACGCATCCGAGCAGAAGCGAGGAGGCTATGTAGAATACCGCCGTTATGACAGTCCACTTCGTCGAGTGGACCTCGGCCCAGGTAGCAGAGACGCTTGCCGCGCACGGCATGTTGAACGTGAACGCGAAGATGAAAGCAAGCGCTTCGGGAGCTGAAATCACCTGAGCCATGACCTCTCCGACGTTCGCCGCAGCCGCCCCGCCGCCGGTCATGATCCCCACGAGGACGGCGTTCGGCGTCGCCGCGCCCGTAAAAAGACCCGAGAGCACGCCGAGGGCCGATTCCTTGAGGACGAGCGCGCAGAGCCACGCCGTGAAAGTCTGCCACCCCATGCCGAACAGCCTCGTCACCGGCTCGATGGCGGTGCCCAGCGCGTAGAGAACCGACCCTTCGACGCCGCCGGTCGAAGTGTAGGTGAGCGCCCAGATGACGAACGCGAAGAGTGCGACCACGCGAATAGCGCGCACGAACATCTGGCGGCTCTTGAGCAAGGCGCCGCGCACGATGCCCTTCAGATGGGGGCGGTGGTAGGGCGGAAGCTCCATAACCAAGCCCGCACGCTCTCCATCTGCCACTAGGCGCGGCCCGAACACCTTGCCGACGATGCCCATGATGACAATCATCACAACGAATATCCCCACGATTACGAGCGGTGCGCCAACTATGCCGAAGAACGCGACGGCCAGCACCGGCACCACGCCCCACGTGGAGCCGCACGGGATGGCCCAAGCCATCATGACGGTGAGCATGCGCTGCCCCCACGAGTCGATGACGCGCGAGCCCGACACGCCGCCCATTGTGCACCCCAGGCACATAAGAAACGGCATGAGCGACTTCCCCTGCAGCCCGAAGCGCGCCATGGTGTGGTCGAACACGTAGCCGATGCGCGCCATGTAGCCCGCCTCCTCGTAGAGGCCGAACACAAGGTTGATGCCGAATACGTAGCCCACCATCATCGTGCCGAAGCACAAGCTGTTGAACACCACGCCCGCGAGGAAACTGCCCACAACGTCAGGCGCGCCCGCCTGCGCGAGCGCCCCGGCAGCGACCTGCCCGAGCGAAGAGATGGCACCGCCGAGCATCATGATGGGTATGGCGGGAACGAACGCGAGAAGGAACCCTGCGAGAATCATGGCGACGGTGATGGGTTTTGACCAGCGAGAGCCCGTGGCGAGCCGGTCGAAGCGCGACAGCGCGTGCGCTTTCTCGGGAGCGGACACCGCCCCGTCGAGGAGCCATTCGATCCAGGCGAACCGCGCCTTCCCCGCCCCCTGCGCCGTCGCCGGGGCGGAAGCCATCTCCCGACGCAGGCGGTCGTCGTCAATGGACGGGCGCTCGCGCGCCGTCCGCTCGATGGCGCAAAGCAGATTCCCGTACCCTTCCGGACGTGACGCCACGAGCGGCACAACAGGAATCCCGAGCCGCTGCTCGATAAGCGCCGAATCGATGCGCTTGCCTTGACCCTCCGCAACATCCATGAGATTCAAAGCAAGGAGAGAGGGCTGCTCCGGGTGCGCGGCAGCGAACTCGGCGAGCATGTAGAGGCTGCGCTCGAGCTGGGAGGCGTCGGCCATCACGACCACAACGTCCGCATCGCCGGACTCGAGGTAGTCGCGCGTCACCTCCTCCTCGGGCGAGTTGGCGGAAAGGCCGTAGGCTCCGGGGAGGTCGACCACGCGGCACTGCGTATCGCCAATCCCGAACGACCCCTCTTTCCTCTCGACAGTCTTGCCCGGCCAGTTGCCCACATGCTGCCTCGCGCCCGTAAGGCCGTTGAACAGGGTAGACTTCCCGGAATTTGGCTGGCCAAGAAGAGCGACCGCAACACCGGCGCCCTGCCCTCCCGACGTTCTTGCCCCCTTGGCCGCAGGGCAAGCGGCCGCGCACGTCTCGCAGCTCACAAGGCCACCTCCACATCAATCAGTTCGCAATCCCCTCTGTCGATCGCAACGGCGCTGTCGCGGACGTATACCAGCACGGGGCGCTTTCGGACGTTCTGGAGGACTTCTATACGGCACCCTTCGGTGAGTCCGACTGCGGTGACCCGCGAGACGAACCGCGCATCACCCGACACGGCCAAAACGCGCGCAGCCGACCCCTCTTTCATATCGTGCAGTTTCATCGATCAACTCCTTTCCAGGGCGGGCGTCGTGCCCGCAACCTGGAGAAAGCTTAAGGTTGAAGAGGAAACCTCCTCAACTCCATGCTATGCAGTCAGCTCCATATCTCAGTGATGTTAGCTATAATTAACTATCAGAAATGCAATCGCCGCTGCCGCAAAGCATCGGCACGTGTCGAAAGGGGATGGTGCCGTGGGCCGCGCATGCTCCGATAGAAAGACCGACGGACAACTCCTGAAAGCGAGGGTCACCCCGGGAGTCGAGCTGGTTGAGGATCCCAAGGGCCTCTTCGAACTGCAGATCTCGAAACCGGTCGGAAGCGGCTCCATGCGCGGTCGCGCCCTGTCGCGCGGTTTGTTCATCGCCCTCGTTGACTTTACCTGCACGAGGTGCCCAAACATCCCTTCCGACACGCCCCTCCAGCTGCCCTCGTTCTCCAGCGGGATGTGGCTGACGGTGAACCTGTGCTGGGAGGGTCGGTGCGAAGTCGACATCCCCGACGGCGGACTGGGAGTAGTTGCCGCCGGGGATCTGTGCGTAAGCTACTCCCGGAAGCGGCCGGCCGAGTTCAGATACCCATCGGGGCGCTACCGCGGCGTCGAGCTGTTCGTGAACGATCGAGTTGCCGAGGAACCGGCGTTCTCCCTGCTCGGCACAGGGGACAACGCCATCCGGCGCATCGCCCGCAAAGCGGGGCCGGCGGCCGTCCTCGCGGGAGACGCGGAGCTCAACGGACGCATGGAGCGCCTGGCAGCGCTTCTCGACGCGAACGACGACGCGATGGCGGAATACGAGGTTCTCGGACTGCTGCTCGGCCTCCAACGGCGCGACCTTTCAACGACGAAACCCCGCTTCCTGCTCACGCGTGCGCAGATGGGGATGGCTGCCGCAGCCCGCGACGAGATGGAGCGCGCCCTCAGCGCGCGTCACGACGCCCGGACGATGGCCGCCGCCTTCGGCGTGAGCGCAACGTCACTCAACGAGTACTTCACCCGCGCATATGGCAGCACGATCGCGACCTACCTCCGACGACGCCGAATGGAAGAGGCGGCAACGCAGCTCGCACAAGGCGCGAAGGTGACGGAAGCAGCAACGTATGTGGGCTACGCAAACCCGAGCAAGTTCGCCGCTGCGTTCAAGAAAGCCTATGGGGTGCCGCCGAGGGAGTGGAAGCACGCCAGCGGGATGGGGCTTCGCAGCGTGTAACCGTGTCAACCTTGGAATTGACAACCCTTCTCCGCCCAGCATAAACGCACGATTCTTCCCGAATACTGTTCGAAGGACATCACTGCGTTCCCTCAGCTGCCATACGCCCGTTCGCGCCCCAGCTGCTGCTCCGCAGCTGGAGATCCCAAAGATGCCGGTAGAGGCCGTTGCTCGAAACGAGGTCGTCGTGGGTCCCCTCTTCGACGATGTTCCCGTCGTCGAGAACGACGATCTTGTCCGCGTTGGCGATGGTTCGCAGGCGATGGGCGATGACGATTACCGTTTTGCCTGCGCAAAGGGTTCCGACTGCTCTCTGGATGAGCGTTTCGTTCTCCGGGTCGAGCGAAGCCGTGGCTTCGTCAAGGAGGACCACGGGGGCGTCTTTCAAGAGGGCACGCGCGATGGAGAGGCGCTGGCGCTCCCCTCCGGACAGAGCGGCGCCGTTCTCGCCCAGCATCGTGTCGAACCCCTGGGGAAGCCTCTCGATGAATTCCATGCAGTGCGCCGCCTTCGCCGCCTCGGCCACCTCTTCGTCAGAAGCCCCCTCGCGACCGATCCGGATGTTGTTCGCGACCGTGTCGTCGAAAAGGATCACGTCCTGAAAGACTATAGAGACGTGCGCGAGCCACGATTCCTCGGAGAACCCGGCGATGTCCTTGCCCGAGCAGAGGATCCTGCCGCCGTCCGGCTCCCAGAATTTCGCCGCCAGCTGGGCGCAGGTCGACTTGCCCGAGCCGCTCGGCCCGACGAGGGCGGTGACTTCTCCTTCGCGCGCATCGAAGCTGACGCCGTGGAGGACCTCCTCGCCGCCGTACCCGAACCGGACGTTTTGGAAAGACAGGCTATGGCCGGAGACATCTGCTGGAGCAGAGCCCTTCGCCTCGGGCTCGTCCATGATCGCCTTGATCCGGGCCGTCTTGGTCGACAGGTTGAGAAGGTTGGGCAGCTGGGACACGAGGGCGAGGATGGGGCTGTACACGCGCGAAACGATGAGCAGGAACATGAGCAAGACCATGAAGTCGACGCCGCCGGAGGCGAGGAGCATCGCGCCGACGCAGACGGTCAGGCCCATCCCCGAGCGGAGGATGGCGCTCGCGAGGGAGACGGAGACGTCGACGGCGAGCTCGACCCGCATCGTCACCCTCTTGAGCTCGAGCATCGCCTGCTCCATGGCGGCGAAGTCCTTGCCCACCGCCCTGCAGGCCCTTATGTCCTTGATGCCCTCGAGGTAGTCCTGCACGCGGGCCAGCGCATCCAGGCGGACGCGGTTCTGCCTTTCGAAAAGACGCGACTGATGGCGGCGGCTCAAGGCGATGACCGCAGCCGAAAGCGGCAGTGTGACCATCACGCAGCAGGCGAGCCTCCAATCGAAGAAGGCGAGCATCACGCAGATGACCGCGGTCGACACGATTCCCGCGATGAGCTGCGGGAGCGTCGAAGACAGCATGGACTCTTGCGCCGTCACGTCCCCCATGATGCGATCGGCCACGTCGGTCGTGTCCCGGCGGTTGAAGAAGCTCATGGGCAGCTTCCTCAGATGGTCGGCAAGGCGCAGGCGGATGCTTTCGGACTCGGTGTAGGCGGCCACGTATGTTTTCTTGTAGTCGTTTCTCGAGGCGATGAAGACCACGATCGCTCCTGCGATTCCCACGGTGAAGATCGCCCAGAGCGCGTTCGCGTCGAAGGGCTCGCCCGCAAGGGTCCCCACAAGAGCCGCGAACGCGGCGACCGTGCAGACGAAGGGGATCATGAGGGCCAGATCGCTCAGAGTGCATGCGAGGGCGGAGCGCTTGAGGCCGGCATAGCCCTGATCAGTTAGGCTGAACGCTCTCTGAAGCCAAGGCGACCTGCCCCTCGACGGCTTTCCGGGCTTCTCCGCAGGGTCGTGCTCGCCGGCGGAAGCATCCTGCGCCGCATGCGGGGCGACCGCTTCGAAGGATCGGGCTTCGTCGCCGCCTGGAGCCGATTCGATGCCCCATTCGACCGCCTCCGTGTACTGGCCCCACATCTTCGCGTACGTCCCCGATGCGGCGAGGAGCTCCTCGTGTGTGCCCTCCTCGACCTTGCGGCCGCCGTCAAGCACAACTACCTTGTCGGCACCGACGACGGTGGAGAGTCTGTGGGCGATCATGATCACGGTCTTGCCGGCCATGAGCCTCTCGAACGCCATCTGGATCAAGTGCTCGTTCTCGGGATCGGAGAACGCGGTCGCCTCGTCCAGCACCACGATGGGCGCGTCCGAGATGATCGAGCGCGCGATGGCTATCCGCTGCTGCTCGCCGCCGGACAGGTGCACGCCCTCGGAGCCTATTACCGTGGCGTAGCCGTGGGGAAGGCTGCTGATGAATCCGTCCGCCTGGGCGGCCTTCGCGGCCTCGACCACCTCGTCGTCGGTCGCCCCCGGCCTGCCGCGCCTGATGTTGTCCGCGATGCTCTCGCGGAACAGGTGGGAATCCTGGAACACCAGGCTGAGGCTGCCCATCAATTCGTCCTGGCTCATCTCGCGGACGTCGACGCCGCCGACGAGCACCTGCCCCGAATCGACGTCCCAGAAGCGGGCGACGAGGTTCGCCAGCGTCGATTTGCCCGAGCCGCTCGGCCCCACGACCGCGCATACCGTGCCAGCAGGGATTTCCAGCGAGACGTCGCGCAACGCCGGCTCCGCGTCGTCCTCGTAGGAGAAAGTCACGTCCCGAAGGGACACCGAGGCGTCCTTCGGGGTTTTCGGCGCCTCGGGACAAGAGAGCTCCTCGATGCCGTGCACCGAGTCGATGCGGTCGATGTTCGCCTGGGCGAGCATCCCGTCCTCGCTCACGTAGAGGATCTTCGCGAACACGCTCGATATCGAATGCACGAACAGGAGGTAGAAGACGAGCGAGAGCACGAACGTCGGCCAGTCTTGCGCGCCCGGGGCGAGGAGTATGCCGACGGGCAGGACGAACAGGTACGCGTTGTTGATGATCGCCGTGAAGCCTGGCATGGAGTTCCGGAAGAAGAGCGTGACGTCAAGGGAAAGCCCCGTGTAGTCCTTGATCGCGTCTGTGAGCCGCTTGAACGATCTCGCCGTCTGGCCGAAGGCCTTCACGACGCGCATGCCGCGAACGTACTCAACGGCGGCGTTGCCCATCTGCTCTTTCACTTCCTGGTAGCGCCCCATGCTCGCCATGACGCGCTTGTCGGCGTAGCCGGAGAACTGTATGACGCACGCGACGGCGACCGCCGCCAGCGTGGCGATGCCGAAACGCCAGTCGAAGACGAACAGCAGCGCTATCAGGACGATGGGCGCGGTGACGGTGGCGGCCAGGTCAGGGATGGAGTGCCCGATGAACTGCTCGATCCCGCCGACGCTTTCGTCCATGATCTTCGAGATCCTGCCCGTCCCGAGCCTGGCGACGTGCCCGAGGGGAATCCTCCCGAGGTGGGCGGCTATGTCGAGCTTCGTGCGGTACTGCGTGTCGAACGCCGCGGCATGGGAGCATATCAGCGCGGCGAGGTAGAATCCCACATCGGCGACTACCCCCACGATCGCCATGATCGCATATTCGATCATGGCCGAAACGTCGACAGCCGACAGGTCCGGATAGACCCCGGCCACGTCCCGTATCATGAAGTAGATCGCCACGTACGGGACGAAGGACGCCGCCGCGGATAGGACCGCCAGCGCCATGGAGGCGAACACGAGGGGCTTTCTTCTCCCCGCGAACCGCAGGCAGCGGGAAAGGGCCCCCGGCTTCCTTCCTTTGCTTTCCTTGCTCATTGAATACCTCTTCTCTCATGTTGCTTTGAAAAAGGGCGCTAGGCGATTCCCGCGCGCTCGAGGTGCTTCTTGAACACCGCCCGTCCGACCAGCGAGCCGATGATGCCGCCCGCGAAGGTCACGACCGCGATGATCGCGAACGTCTCGGGAGTCACCGTGGACAGAAGGGCTTCCATGTAGGCCGGGTCGATGCTGTTGGACCCCATCAGCTCGCGGTAGTAGTCCTGGGAGGCGAACATGGGAACGAAAAGGCCCGCCGCCCAGCAGGTCTCGAAAAGCGCGTACCCCACGGCGACGCCTGCGAACTTCCCGTACCCGAGCGCTTTCCGCACCAGCTCGGAGACGGCGCCGCCGACAGCGAGGCCGAGCGCCACGGGCCATCCCGACCCAATGACGAAGATGACCACGGCGAAGACGAGGGCCATGATCAGCGAGGTTCCTGCGCGCGGCACGCGCGCATGCATGTAGACCCAGACGATCCCGGCGGGTATCGCCGCGATGGCGCAGCAGCCGCAGTACGCCACGACGCTCATGGAGGTGATTCCCACGACGAGCATGCTCACCACCATGAACAGCAGGGAGAAGACACCGAGGGCTATGAGGTCCCTGGAGCTGAGGCTGCCGCTTTCCTTCTGTTTTGCTTTTGCTGTCATTTCCAAATCCTTTCTTCCATAGGAATCCTTTTCAGTCTTTGCAGGCTGGCTCACTCGATGAGCACGATCTGGTCGCAGGCCTTAGACAGGAACTCCGTGTCATGGCTGACGACCGCCACCGTCTTCCCGCGAGACGCCTCTTCGCGCAAGATGAGCGCGAGGCGCTCCATGTTCCGGAAGTCCAGGCCGCTCGTGGGCTCGTCGAGGAGAAGCGCCTGCGCTCCCGATTCCGACGCGATGGCGCAGACGCACCGCTGCTTCTGCCCTCCCGAGAGCGATGCGGGATGGCGGTCGGCGACATCTCCCAGGCCAAACTCCTCCAGGACCGCTTCGAGACGAAGTTCGTCGACATCGGAAGGAGACGGGGCCGCGGATGCCAACTCGTCGCGCACGCTCGGGCGAAAGAGCTGGTAGTCGGGGTCTTGCATGACCAGAAACGCATGATTGGGTCTTCTCTTGGGAGGGATCACCGAGCCTTGGAACCGGACATGCCCGAGCTCTTCTTTCTTGATCCCCGCCAGGCACTTGAGCAGGGTTGACTTGCCTGCCCCGTTTCGCCCGACCACGCCAACGACCCTCCCGGGGTCGAACGAGACGGTAATCCCCTCGAGGACCGGCACGCCCTTCTCGTACCCCGCATAGATTCCCCTCGCCTCGACGGCGGGAAAGGCGGAGACGGGACGGGAAAGGCGCTGCATCAGGTCGGCGAGCTTCGGCGGCTCGAAGGATCTGAGCCCGCAGGACTCTCGCTGCGCGTCGGTCAGCCCCAGGAAGCGCCGGGCGTCCCATTCGGCCGCGACGGAGCCGTTTTCGAAGAACAGGTACCGGTCGGCGACGTTTGCGAGGTAGGCGAGCCTGTGCTCGGCGACGATCACGGAGCACCCGCGCGCTTTGGCCTTCGAGATGAAGGACGCGAGCCTCCCCATCGAAAGGGGGTCCAGGTTGCTCGAGGGCTCGTCGAGGACGTAGACGCTCGGCTCGCAGGCCCTCACGCTCGCGAAGGCGACCGACTGCATCTGCCCTCCGGAAAGCTCGAAGATGCCCCTATCCATAAGCCCACCTATGCCGAGCTCGCACGCGACATCGCGCACGCGCCCGCGCATCTCCTCCCGGGGAACGCCGAGGTTCTCCATGCCGAACGCGATCTCCCCGGTCGTGTCGAGGTTGAAGAACTGGGTGCGCGGGTTCTGGAAGACGCTGCCCGTCAAGGAGGCGAGCTCCCAGTCCTCCAGGTCGTCGACGTCCCGGCCCGTCACAATGACCTCCCCCGTCCGGCTGCCCTCGTAGAACCCTCCCGCCAGCCCGTTGACGATCCGGGTCGCGGTGGTCTTCCCGCAGCCGGACTCCCCGCAGAGGACGACGCACTCGCCCGGCGAGACCGAGAAACTCACGTCCTTGATTGCCGGGGCATCGAACCCCGCATAGGTGAAAGAGACGTTTCTGAGCTCGACGGAGCTTTTCGTCACAGCAGTCCTCCAATCCCCTGATTGACCTTCGCAGCTACGAGAAGTGAGCAGCAGATGACGAGAAACGCGAACGACAGGAAATCGGCCCGTTCGAACCGGGGCGCGTTGTAGGAGGTCTTCCTCCCGGGCCGGTCGATGCCGCGCGCGACCGCCGCGGCTGCAAGCTCGTCGGCGATCTTCGCGCAGCGCAGCATCACGGGCACGACCGCGGATTCGAGCATCAGCGCCGGCTTCAAAACGAGATTCTTGAGCGAAAGGGCAAGCCCCCTCACCCTCATCGCGTCCGCCACGGCAGAGGACTCCTCCTTGAGCGTCGGAAAGAACCGCACCGCTATCACCAGCGGAACGACGGCAGCCTTCGGGAGCCTCAGTCCGTAGAGGGCGGCAGTGAGGTCTCCTATCTTAGTGCTCGTCGCAAAGATCGCAGCGAACAGGCAGATGGGCATGCACGTGCGGCAAGCCAGGGCGAACGAGCCGAGGGCGCCGGCGGCGTTCGGCGGGAGCATCGTCGTGGCCCAGAAAAGGGCCATGAGAAAGAGGTAGGCGAAAGAGAAGGACACTGCCGTCCTGCCGCGCCCGATCGCGAAGGAGAGAAGCACGACGACGGCGAAGAGGACCGAGCCCAGAACGTAATCCTTCACGATGGCCCCGGTCGCTATGAGCACGACGAGCATGGCCATCTTGGTTCTGACGTCGATACGCTCCGCGAGCGTTTTTTGCACTCTGCTTCGCAAAATCGAACAACCTTCCCTTCACTGCTATAATCGACGTAAGAAATGTTAGCCATGACTAATTCAAATCAAGATGCGCGCGGAGGAAAAGGTCCGAGCGCACAGGAATCGCGTCCGAACGCAAACAAAGGATCGGAAGATGCACTGCAAGGAAACGACGTTCTCCCACGCAGCTCAAGACGCGGCGGAAACCTTCGCCGCCTCGCTCGAGGCAATCGGTCTCGTCTTGTCGGACGGATGGAGCGGAGAGGGGGCGCTCTTCGAAGGCGACGGGCTCAGATGCGAGGGATGGTATTGGGCGTGGCAAGCGCGGCGGTCCTTCTCCGTCGTCTGCTGCGACTTCACTTTGAAGGAGCGCCTGCCCTTCCGCTTCGACTTCGACCGGTATTTCGCCGTCCGCTGCGAAAGGCACGGCCTCATGCCGCAGGCAAGCGTCTCGGTTTTTCTGGAGACGACGCCGAAGACCAGCTCGATTCTCCTGCCCCAAGGGGCGAGGTTTTCGTATACGGAGATCGAGTACTACGACGGCTACTGCCGAAGCGTTTTCGGGGAGAGGATCGACAAGGCGCTGAAGCCGTTAGCGACCAGCCTGAGAGGCCTTAGAGATCAGGCTTCCTGGGATCCGGAAATCGCAAAGATGCTCGGTGAGATATCCCCGAGAGAGGTTCGGGGGCCGGAAGCGGGTCTCCTGTATCCGGGGATTGCGAACCTGGTGATGGCAAGGCTCCTCAAGATGGAAGAGGTCCTGTGCGGAGGCGTGCCCGAGCAGGACCGTCTTTCGATTATGGAGGTCGTATCGCATATCGAGAACAACCTAGGCGAGGCAATAAGGCAGAAGGACCTGCTCGAGATCGCGAACATGGGGTCGACCAAATTCAAGCGTGTGTTCAAACAGGTAACGGGATCGACGGTGACCGGGTTCGTTTCGGCAGAGAGAATCGAGCTGGCGAAAAGGCTGCTCGCCAACCAGGATATGAGCATAGGCGAGATAGCGCATCGCTGCGGATACGAAAGGGCAACGAGCTTTTCCGCTCTTTTTACGAAATCGGTTGGCGTGTCTCCACGCGAGTGGAGGTCGATCGCGAAGGTCGCCTTCGACGACGACCCGGAATCGAAGATGCTGAATGCCATCGCGAGAAGACACGGCGACGACGGGTCGACCACGACAACGGAGAAGCCGTCGTGAGTTCACGTCGGGATAAAAACGAATTCCTCTGAACTGCGAAATCGTCCCCTTGAGTTTCAGTCAGAATGGTAATTGACAAACCAACTCGAGATGAAAGGCATCGAGAGCTCTTACCGTAGTCGCGTTCTCAGTGGAGATTTCATTCGGAAAAGTAGGATTCAAGCGAATAGGGATAACGGGTTTTTGCTGGTCATATGGTAATTCTATTCCCCATCAGAACTCAGGTGCAAAACTCACGAAATGGTGGAATGAAAAAGACTGAGTTCGGGATGAGTTTTCCTTCAGAAGGGCCAACCGAATACGGGTGATAACAAGAAGAAACTCTGGATAAAACGAGGGTGAAATCGTAAAAACAGAACATTTTTGTTTTATCGAGTGGGAGTAGTAGATTCCACCTGATTTTCTCCAAGATTTGCTTTATTACGACCTTATTTTCGCCATTAAGTGCGAAAATAAGGTCGTACTCATTTTAGGGGAGGAGCTTGCATGGAACGATTCCTCATGGATGAGCTTGTTGCCTGGAAGGACAAGCCGCGCCGCAAGCCGCTCATCCTCAACGGCGCGCGCCAGGTGGGCAAGACGTGGCTGCTCAAAGAGTTTGGCAGGACGCAGTTCGAGAACGTCGCATACGTGAACCTCGACGACAACCCCAGGATGCGCGAGCAGTTCGAGCTGGGCTACGACATCCCGCGTATCATCTCCGCCATACAGTTCGAGACCGGCCAGGTCATCTCGGAAGGCGGTACCCTCATCGTCCTGGACGAGATACAGGCGTGTCCGAAGGCGCTCACCTCCCTCAAATACTTCTGCGAGAACGCTCCCGGGTATGCAGTCGCCGCAGCGGGGTCGCTCCTGGGCATCACAGTCCACGAGGGCAGCGGGTATCCCGTTGGGAAGGTGAATACGCTCGACCTCTATCCCCTTAGCTTTCGGGAGTTCCTCGCCGCAACGGGGAATCGAACGCTCTGCGACCTCATCGACACGGGTGACGCGAACCTCATCAACAGCTTTTCAAGCAGGTTCGTTCCTCTCCTTCGCCAGTACTACTATGTTGGGGGGATGCCGGAAGCAGCGAGCGTCTTCCTTGAGCGAGGTCTGTTGGAGGATGCGCGCGAGGTGCAGCTCGATATTCTGCGCGGCTACGAGCGCGACATTTCGAAGCATCTAAGCAGGACCGAGACCGAGTATGCGCTCGCCGCATGGCGCTCGATTCCGTCCCATCTTGGGAGGGAGAACAAGAAATTTGTGTTTAGCCACATCGCGCAGGGGGCGCGGGCGCGGAACTACCAGGCGGGCATCACGTGGCTCACCCAGGCTGGCATCACGACCCTCGTCCGCAGGATCTCGAAGCCCGGCATTCCTTTGGCCCCTTACGCCGACGACACGGCGTTCAAGCTCTTCCTGGTGGACGTCGGCTTGCTGGGCGCGATGGCGGGGCTGGACAAGGAGACGGTCGTTGGGGGCAGCGACATTTTCGAGGAGTTCAAGGGCTCCCTCACCGAGCAGTACGTCTGCCAGCAGCTCGTCTCCGACTGCGGGCTCGCGCCGTACTACTGGTCCGCCGAGAACTCTTCGGGCGAGATCGACTTTCTGGTGCAGGATGCGAGCAGCGTCTACGCCATCGAGGTGAAGGCGGAGGAGAACCTGCGAGCAAAGAGCCTCAGGGCGTTCAAGGGTGCCCATCCGGAGATCAAATCCGTCCGCTTCAGCCTGTCGGGCTACCGTGAGCAGGACTGGATGAGGAACGTTCCGCTGCACGCGATGTCGAACATGCGGCTGTGGGGATAGGTCGAGAGAGTCTAC
>CHCFC05602__coassemble_213_pt1 | contig 33927 bp, 27 predicted proteins | sample CHCFC05602__metabat2_low_PE_036 | metagenome-assembled genome bin CHCFC05602 | reverse complement strand
CCAGATGTCCACGCCCTCGGCTGCCACGCAGTGCGTCTCAGGGATGCCGAACATGTTCGCAATGCCACAGAAGTAGTCGTAGCCGTAGTTCGCGCCCTCGATGGAGCCGCCCGCCGTGGTGAGGTACACCAGACGCTTCGCGTTGCAAATGCCCACGCAACGCGCGTCTTCCGTATACTTGAACGTCAGATCGCACACGGACACATGCTCAACGTAGACTTTGAGCGCTGAGGGGAACGAGAGGTCCCAATACGGTGCGCCGATGACAATCTCGTCAGCCGCCGCAAACTGCTTCGAGAGCGCGAAGAGCGGGTCCGAAAAATCCCCCGCACGCTGCAAGCGCGTGCGCTTTTCCACAAAGTCAGCGTCGATAGGCTGCAGCCGCATCTCCGCCAGGTTCACTTCCTGGACGTCCTCTTTGCCCTCCAGGTACGTACGGCACAGTTCGAGCGTCTTCGAGGCTTCACCGCGCACGCATGCGTTCACAAACAGGGTGGTCATCGGGGCTCTCCTTCATCCAGGATCTCAAGTGCGTGGCGATATCCACCCGCACCGTAGTTCAGGCATTTCGACACACGCGCAATGGTGGTTGCGGATGCGCCTGTGGACTCTTCGATCGACGCATACGATTTGCCTGCCGAAAGCAGCCGGGCGACCGCCAAACGCTGGGAGGTCTCTTTGATTTCGCGGATGGTGAACAGGTCTTCCAACAACGCGAAAACACGGTCCTCGTCGTCTATGGAGGCGAGCACGTGCAGCAGGTCATCGACTTCCTTTGTCCGCAGGTCAGCCATCACTTCCCCATTCTCATCAAGCCGTATTCGATCGAATCGACCAGCGCGTTCCATGATGCCTCGATGATGTTCTCGGAAACACCGATGGTACCGAACGTGCCGAACGAGTCGCGTGTCGTAATCATAACGCGGGTCGTGGCGCCTGTGCCTACGTTCGTGTCAAGGATACGAACTTTATAGTCAACGAGTTCCATCTGAGCGACTTCTGGGTACGATTCGCTAATGGCCATGCGCAGCGCCGTGTCGAGCGCGCCGACCGGACCGGAGCCTTCGCCCGTCGTGACGAACCGGTTTTCTCCCACGTGGATTTTGACCGTCGCTTCCGAAGCAGCATCTTTCGCACGCGCGCCGACGTCCTCTTTGTCGTCCACGATGACGCGGAAGCTCTCCAGCCTGAAATGCGGCCTGAATTCGCCCAGATAGCCGCGCAAAAGCATCGCAAGCGAACCATCCGCCGTCTCGTAGGAGAATCCTTGGCTTTCCCGGTCTTTGATATCGTCCAGGATGGTCTGCACGAGTTCGGGCCGTGCCGTCAAATCGAACCCCAGGCTGCGCGCTTTCGCAATAAGCGACGCCTTGCCTGCCAGCTCGCTGACAAGCATGCGCGCGTTATTGCCCACGCGCGCCGGGTCAGCATGCTCGTACGCCTCCGGAAAGCGCGCGATGGCGCTCGCATGCAGACCGCCTTTGTGCGCGAACGCCGACGCACCCGTGTACGGATGATGGGCCGGCAGGGCCAGATTGCATGTTTCGGCCACATACTGCGCCACGGACGTCAACTGTCTGAGGTTTTCCTCGCCGACAGTTTCGCATCCCATCTTGATTTCCAAATCGGCAATGACCGTGAGCAAATCGACGTTGCCTACGCGCTCGCCGTAGCCGTTCACCGTTCCCTGCACCTGCGTGCAGCCAGCGCGCACGGCCGCAAGCGTGTTCGCGACCGCACATCCAGAGTCGTTGTGGCAATGAATGCCGAACGCCTGCTCCGGAAACTGCTTGCACGTCGTGGCGACTATTTCCTCAACCTCGAACGGCAACGCGCCGCCGTTGGTTTCGCACAGGTCGATGGAGTCAGCGCCTGCAAGGCTTGCCGCCTCGATGCATGCAAGCGCGTAGGCATGATTCGACTTGAAGCCGTCAAAGTAGTGCTCTGCGTCGAAAACGACGCGCACGCCACAGGACTTCAAATAGGCGACGGAATCGCCGATCATGCGCAGGTTCTCGTCAAGTGTCGTCTGCAGCGCACGCTCCACCTGCGCATCCCAGGTCTTGCCGACGATCGTGACCGTCTTTGCGCCTGATGCCAGCAAATCCTGCAGCCCCTGGTCTTCCGCCGCGGCAACGCCCTTTTTGCACGTCGAGCCGAACGCCGCGATATGCGCATGCTGCAACGGCAGGTCCCTCACACGCCGAAAGAACTCGATGTCTTTCGGGTTCGACGCCGGAAAACCACCCTCTATATAGTCGATGCCGAGCCGGTCCAAGCGCTCGACGATGCGCAGCTTGTCCTCCAGCGAGAACGTAATGCCTTCGCACTGTTCGCCGTCGCGCAGTGTCGAGTCGTACGTGTAGATACGGGTCATGAATATCTCCTCGATAGCCTTCGCGGACAGGACGTTGCCAACAAATCTTACGCCTGCATGTTGCCAACAGGTGTCCGGCCCATGCCCTCTTGTGGCAAGAACCAATCACGCAGCAACTCCCGCCCGCCAGCTGGCATCGCGTTCGCCCTCTGAAAGCCAGCAACCCCGAGCCAGTGGCCGGGGTTGCTGTGCACGGAATTCTGTGCGATCCGAAGGTCTTGAGAACCTTCGGGCATGTTCAGGGCTGTTTGAGCGCGAATCGGCTGGCCAAACAGCCCTCAGGTTGTATGCGTCCTAAAAGAACGGCTTAGACCTCCGTCAGCCAATCCTGGTACTCTTCGACCTTTCCGGCAACAACGTCGAAGAGACGGTCCTGGATCTGCTTCGTGATCGGGCCGCGGCCACCAATCGAACGCTCGTCGAGCGAAGCGACCGGGGTGAGTTCGGCGGCGGTGCCGGTCAGGAACATTTCGTCGGCAATGTAAAGGTCAGAACGCGTCAGGCTCTCTTCAAAGACCGGAATGTCCATGTCGGAGGCAAGCACCATGACCGTGTCGCGCGTGACGCCTTCCAGCAGACCATCGGACAGCGGCGGCGTGGACAGGTAGCCGTCGCGGACGACGAAGAGGTTTTCGCCCGTGCCTTCGCAGACCTTGCCCGCTTCGTTCAGCATGACCGCTTCGTCGTAACCGTGCGAAATGGCCTCCTGCTTCGCCAGGATGGAGTTCATGTAGGAAGCCGCGCTCTTCATCGACGGCGGAATGGCGTTGATGGAACGCTGACGCCACGAAGACGTGCCCATCTTGATGCCCTTCTCCAGCGCCTCCGGGCCCAGGTAAGCACCCCACGGCCACACCGCGATGATGGCCTCGACCGGGCAGCCGGCCGGGTTGACGCCCATGTTGCCGTAGCCGTAGTACACGAGCGGACGAATATAGCATGCCGGAAGCTCGTTCGCGCGGATGAGCTCCAGCGTGGCTTCGCACAGTTCTTCAGAGGTCCGCTCGAACGGAATGCCCGCGATCTTCGTGCTGCGGACAAGACGGTCCATGTGGTCCTTCAGGCGGAACACGTAGCTTTTGCCCGTTTCTTCGTTGTGGTAGCAGCGAATGCCCTCGAAGACAGCGGATCCGTAATGCAGCGAATGGGTCAGAACATGGGTCGTGGCCTCAGCCCACGGCACCAGCTCACCGTTCTTCCAAATGTACTTGGTCTCTTCGATAGCCATGTGTTCTCGCTTCCTTTCGGGTACGCCAACGCCAAGGAACAAGCCCTGACGCCTGGTATCGGGCTTGCCGCCCAAGTCATAGTGAATGTATTGTACTCCGCGCCGCACCGACCGCATCCACGTTCCGGTAAGCGCGCCATTGATTTAACCGGCAGGAAAAGCGCCTCTGCCAAGATTGCCGTCTGAAACTGCCAAAACGCCGCGAGAAGCGCTGGGGGGCACCGAGGGTCAGCGTGAGCGAACAAGCCCTTTGGCATGCTCGGCCCCTGAATATGCGTCTGAAAGGGCGCGACCTGAGCAGCAAGTATGCCGACATTGCGGCTAAGCTGAACATGCGCCCGAAAGGGAGCGACCCCGCCCGAACGCATCCCGGCGGGGTCGCTGAACTCTGATTCGCTCAAGGCGTTTTGAATGACAAATTCGGCGCCTCGGCGCTTCGCAGCGTCGGCGGGTTCCGTCGGTCTACAGCCGACGGAACCTAGTAGAACAGGATTTCGTTGTAGGTGGGAACCGGCCAGTATTTGCAGTCCACGAAGTTCTCAAGACGGTCGATGGGAGCACGCAGCGCTTCCATGGCAGGAATGATGTACTCTGCATAGAAGTTCGCGCGCTCCTGCTCATCCGCAATAGATTCGGCCTCGTCATGCAGGCTGTTCAGCGCGTTCAAGGCGCCGGATGCTTCCTTCATGCCGTTGAGCAGAATCTGCATGATCTCTTCCAGGTGCGATACGTCCGCGCTGGGCACCGCCGTCTTGATAGACGTGATGCGATCCGCCACGTCCGCGGCATACTTGCTGATGGCAGGCAGGTAATCGCGGCATGCCATGCGCTTCATGACGCGCGTTTCAATGTTGAGAATCTTGTTGTACTTCTCAAGCTTCACTTCGTAGCGACTGCGGACTTCGGTCTCCGACATGACGCCCATCTGGCAGAACAGGTCGATGCTCTTCGGGTCGACGAAGCACGGCAGCGCTTCCGCCGTCGTGCGGTGGTTCGCAAGCCCGCGGCGAGCGGCCTCTTCTTCCCATTCCTGGGAGTATCCGTTACCGCCGAAGATGATACGGCGATGCTCAGCGAGGCTCTTCTTGATGTAAGAAACGGCCTCTTTTTCGAAATCCTGGCGCGGAACCTGCTCCATAGCGTCGGCAAAGTCCTTGAGGGATTTTGCGACAGCGGTGTTAAGCACCATGTTGCAGTCGGACAGGTTCTGCTGGGAGCCGGGCATGCGGAATTCCCATTTGTTGCCCGTGAACGCAAAGGGGCTAGTGCGGTTGCGATCCGTGTTGTCTTTCAGGAAGTTCGGCAGCACGTCGACGCCCAGGTCCATGGAGACTTTCACCGCAGTCGTGTACTCGCTCTCATGGTCGGTCACCAGCGCGTCCACGATGGCGGAAATCTCGTCGCCCAGGAACATGGACACGATGGCAGGCGGCGCTTCGTCCGCACCGAGACGGTGGTCGTTGCTTGCAGTGGCGACAGACATGCGCAAGAGCTCCTGGTATTCGTCGACCGCTTCGATAACGCAGGTCAAAAACACCAGGAAGCGCAGGTTCTCGATCGGGTTGTCGCCCGGATCGAACAGGTTCACGCCGCCCGCAGAAAGCGACCAGTTGTCATGCTTGCCAGAACCGTTGATGCCTTCGAACGGCTTCTCATGCTGCAGGCATTCCAGGCCATGGTGGCTTGCCAGCAGGCGCATCTTCTCCATGGTGATGAGGTTCTCGTCGATAGCCCGGTTGCACTGGCAGAACACCGGCGCCAGCTCATGCTGGCAAGGCGCCACCTCGTTGTGCTTCGTCTTCGCGGCAATGCCGAGCTTCCACAGTTCGTCGTCGAGCTCTTTCATGAACTCGTTCACCGTGGGGCGGATGGCGCCGAAATAGTGCTCTTCCAGCTCCTGGCCTTTGCTCGGCGCCGCACCAAACAGCGTGCGCCCGCACACCGCCAAGTCCTGGCGCGCCGCAAAGGACTTCTCGGGAATCAGGAAATATTCCTGCTCCGCGCCAACGGTCGCCGTGACCGTGCCCAGGTCTTCTTCGCCAAACAGCTTCAGTACGCGGCGGCCTTGTTCGTCAATGGCCGCCATGGAGCGCAAAAGCGGCGTCTTCTTGTCGAGCGCTTCGCCCGTGTAGCTGCTGAATGCGGTCGGAATGCACAGGACTTCGTCCTTGATGAACGCATAGCTCGTCGGGTCCCATGCCGTGTACCCGCGCGCTTCGAACGTAGCGCGCAGGCCGCCGGACGGGAAGCTCGAAGCGTCCGGTTCGCCCTGGATAAGCTCTTTGCCGGAGAATTTGGTAATTGCCATGCCGTTGCCGACCGGGTCGATGAATGCATCGTGCTTTTCGGACGTGATGCCCGTCAGCGGCTGGAACCAATGCGCGTAGTGCGTGGCGCCGTGGTCGATAGCCCACTCCTTCATCGCATGCGCGACGGCATTTGCCACGTCCTGGTCCAGCGCCTTGCCCTCTTTCATAGTCTGGGAAAGCTTTTTGTAGACGTCGGACGGCAGCTTTTCCTGCATGGTGACGTCGTTGAAGACCATAGACCCATAGATGTCGACTGGCGTGTTCATAACGCTCCTCACCCGCCGGTTGGCGGTGCTCGTTCCTTCGGAGTTGTACATCCTCGTAGTGTACCCGATAACAAGCCTGCCTATTCGAAAGCTCCGCGCTTTTCACGCCTCGACGCATGCCCGCAACCAGGCTGCAACGTGCTCGCAACATTTGCCGACACGGGCGCCGAAGCATCCAAGCGGCTCTCGCGCACGAAACCCTTCCGCTTTCGCACCCTTGCCCGGCGCTTTCGGCCAACCCCTGCTTTCCGCATATGCAATTCCTCCGCCGACCTCTTCGAGATAGCACGCGGCACGACCATGCGCGCGAAAACGCCATGACGCAAAACGACCCCCGCGTCGCACTGACGCGAGGGTCGTTCCCATCCTTCGAATATCGAGAGCAAAAAGCTCCCGGTGCAAGACGGCTTAGCGCTTGCTGAACTGCGGGCGCTTGCGGGCCTTCTTGAGGCCGTACTTCTTGCGCTCGACCACGCGGGCATCGCGGGTCAGGAAGCCTGCCTTCTTCAGCTCAGCGCGGTAGTCGCCGGCGTCGAGCAGTGCACGGGAGATGCCGTGACGCAGCGCGCCAGCCTGACCGGAGATGCCGCCGCCGTTAAGACGGGCAACCACGTCGAAGTGGCCCTGGGTATCCGTAACCTTGAACGGAGAGACTGCGTAGTTCACGAGCGCTTCGCGACCGAAGTATTCGTTCGCGTCGCGGCCGTTGACGGTAACCTTGCCGGTGCCAGGCATGATGCGAACGCGAGCAACAGCGTTCTTGCGGCGACCGGTGCCGTAGTAGATAGCTTCACCTGCCATTAGTTATCCTCCAACTTGATCTCGCGGGGTTTCTGGGCCATATGCGGATGCTCGGGGCCGGCGTAGACCTTGAGCTTCATGCCCATCGCGCGACCCAGCGTGTTCTTCGGCAGCATGCCCTTGACGGCATGCTCGATCACGCGCTCCGGATGTTTGGCCATGGCTTCGGTGAAGGACTCGGACTTCAAGCCGCCCGGGTAACCGCTGTGGCGGTAGTAGCGCTTCGAGGCGGCCTTCACGCCGGTGAGGCGAATCTTGTCCGCGTTCACGATGATCACGAAGTCGCCGGTGTCCACATGCGGGGTGTACTGCGGCTTGTGCTTGCCTTTCAGAATCTGGGCGGCCTTGGTGGCAACGCGGCCAAGAACCTGGTCAGTGGCGTCGATGAGGACCCACTCGCGCTCGACCTCGAGAGGCTTTGCGTAATACGTCTTCACTGCATTCCTCCATTGAAACTACGTTCGTGTTTGTTTTCAAAAGTTGGCAGGCTCACGACAGACTCGGTTTCCTACGCCGAATGACGCCGGGGCTCGGTCTGGACTTCCTTGCCTGATGGCGTTCTGCGTGCGCACCTACCCCACGGGGCTTTTGAAAGCGAACTTTTGTATAGTACGAAGCGCGTTCGCCACCCGTCAACCACCTGCTGAATTCTTCGCACATTTTTCGAAAAAACCATCGTTTGCACATACCTCTTCGTCACCTACCGGGCGCCGGGTTTCCTGGCACGCCGGTAGACTGCCCTGGCCTGCCGCAAGCGCATGCGCTAAGCTTCCGCCAAACGAGTAAGCCCTGCGTCTGGCCGCCCTGCGGCAAGCAGCGCTTTTCCGACCGCACTCCCTTCCGACCAGGAGGCGACCATGAAGACCTTGAGCGTCCGAGACATCATCGGCCCTGTCATGATCGGGCCGTCAAGCTCGCACACGGCGGGCGCCTTGCGCATTGCGCTTATGACCCGCCAGATGCTGAACGCCAAGCCGCGCGAGGTCGAGTTCCTCCTTTACGGCTCGTTCAGCCATACCTACCACGGCCATGGCACCGACAAAGCGCTTGTCGCTGGCATGCTCGGCATGGCCCCCGACGACGAAAGAATTCGGCATTCGTTCGAGCTGGCACAGCAGGAAGGCCTTGCGTTCGCTTTCACGCCGCTACCTGACACGGAAACACGCCACCCCAACACCGTTGACATCGTGGTTACCGACGAAGACGGGACGCACCTTACCGTACGCGGCGAGTCTATCGGCGGCGGGGCGGCTGTCATCTCCGCCATCAACGGAGTCGAAGTGCAGCTGACCGGCGAACACCACAGCATCGTGACCGAACAGCGCGACGTGCAGGGTGTGCTGGCGCACATCACGGCATGTCTGAACGCAGCAAACATCAATATCGCCACCGTGCGCTTGTTCCGTACGAAAAAGGGGCAGACTGCCTATACGGTCATCGAAACGGACGAAGAGCTGCCGCCCGCGCTTTCGGATGCCATCCTGCTAAACCCGAACATCACCACAGTCAACGTCATTCGCTCCGAAAAGGTCGACGACGAAAGCGTGCACCGCGTAGAGGAAGACCAGAGCAACGCCACCTGGCATGGCCGTCCGTTGCCGAGCTTCGATGACGTCGACTTCCCTGACGGCGCGTCGATCCTTGCCTATTGCCGGGAGCATGACCTTCCTCTTTCGGACGCTATCTGCATTCGCGAGCGCGCCTTCCTGGTGCGCAACGGCTTGCACACCGACAGCACGAGCAAATACCTCGACGAGGTGCTCGACGTCATGCGCGCAGCAGCAACGGGACCGCTCACGGAACCGCGTCCATCCATGGGCGGGCTGATCGGCGGCGAAGCGCGCAAGCTCATGGACCTGTGGGAATCGGGCGAAGGTTTGCGCGACGAGCTCATGGCGAAAGCCGCAGTCTATTCCATGGCCGTTCTGGAAACGAACGCTTCCATGGGAAAGATCGTGGCCGCATGCACTGCGGGCTCGTCCGGCGTCATCCCCGGCGTGCTTTTTGCGCTCCAGGATACGCATGGTTTTTCGAACGCACGGCTTCATCGCGCGCTCGCGAACGCAGCCGCGGTCGGCTACCTGATTGCGCGCAACGCCACGGTTTCGGGGGCCGAAGGCGGCTGCCAAGCGGAGGTGGGCTCCGCAAGCGCCATGGCAGCAAGCGCAGCGTGCGAACTGTTGGGCGGCGCGCCCGAACAGTGCCTGGGCGCCGCGAGCATCGCCCTCGCTGGCCTGCTCGGCCTTGTGTGCGACCCGATTGCTGGGCTCGTGGAGGCGCCCTGCCAAAAGCGCAATGCCACCGGAGCCGTCAACGCCCTGGTCAGCGCGCAGATTGCGTTGGCGGGATGCACCGACCTGGTGGATTTCGACCAGACAGTCGAAGCCATGTACCGGGTAGGACGCTCCCTGCCTTTCGAGCTGCGCGAAAGCGCCCTGGGAGGACTCGCGGCAACCCCTGCCGCCTGCGCCTTCTGCGAAAGCTGCAGCCGCCAGTAAAGCCGTGCGTCGCTACAAAAGCTTTGGGCTTGCCAGGCAGTCCGTCGTGGTCATTTTTTTCGATAGAGACGCTCAAATCGGGCAGAAAGACAGAAAAGGAAGGTCTCTTCCCTTCAAATGGCGCAATCCGTGGTCAATTTTTTCGATAGGGACGCTCGACAGCGTCTTTATCGAAAAAATTGACCACCAAGCAGGCAATCTTCCGCGCAAACAGCGCACGCGCCACAACAACCTTGCACGAACAAAGGCAGCTCACCATGCTCTGTCACGAGCGCGCCCTCGTGCCGAAAGCCACCATGACGAACATACCCGCCTAGCTATGCTCGGTCCTAAACGCCCGTCTAAAAGGACGGCCCCGCTCGGGTATCCGAGCGGGGCCGCTGGAATCAGAATCGCTGCATCCTTGCCAAATAGCATGAATCAGTATTGAGGCGTTTCGCAACGCCAAACAGTTTCGCGCTGCAAATCGACGAAACCCTACTTGATTACGCGGACGCGACGCACGCCTTCGATGTCCCACAGCTTGTTGATGATGTCTTCGGTCACCGAAACATCGAGGTCGAGCATGGTGTAAGCATGGTCACCGCGCGCCTTGTTCGTCAGGTTGGCAATGTTTACGCCGGATTCGGCGAACGCGCCGGAGATCTGGCTGATCATATTCGGCACGTTGGCATGCAGCACGGCGATACGGCCGCCATCCAGCGGGCAGGGGCCCATGTTGCAGTCCGGATAGTTGACAGAATGCGTGATGTTGCCGTTCTCGATGTAATCCATAATCTCGCGAACAGCCATGACCGCGCAGTTCTCCTCTGCTTCTGCCGTGGAAGCGCCCAGGTGCGGCAGCGCGACCGCGTTCTTCATCTTCATGACCGCCGGGGTGGCGAAGTCCGTAATGTAGCGGCGAATCTTGCCGGATTCCAGGCCGTTCGCCATCGCGGTCTCGTCAACGAGCGTGTTGCGAGAGAAGTTCAGGACTACCACGTCGCCCTTCATGAGCGCGACCGCATGTGCGTCGACCATGCCGATCGTGTCCGGTAGCGCCGGCACGTGGATGGAGATGTAATCGCACGTGGAGAAGATGTCGTCCAGGTTCGTGACATGGTGCACGGCACCGGAAAGGCGCCACGCAGCCTCGACGGAAACGAACGGGTCGTAGCCGTACACATCCATGTCAAGGTCAACCGCGGCGTTCGCCACCAGGGCGCCAATGGCGCCCAAGCCGATGACGCCGAGCTTTTTGCCCATAATTTCCGTGCCTGCGAAGGCTTTCTTCGCCTTTTCGGCCGCCTTGGTGATGTTCTCGTCGTCAGCGTTCTCGCGGCACCATTCGATACCGCCCGCAATGTCGCGCGCACCCATCATAAGGCCAGCAATCACGAGCTCCTTCACGGCGTTCGCGTTCGCGCCCGGCGTGTTGAAAACGACGATGCCCTCTTCCGCGCACTTGTCCAGCGGAATGTTGTTCACGCCAGCACCTGCACGGGCAATAGCGCGCAGGTCCTCGGGGAACTCCATGTCGTGCAGCGACGCGCTGCGCACCAGGATGCCTTCGGCCTGGTCGAAGTCTTCCGTGAGCTTATAGCGAGAGGTCAGCAGCGCGATGCCCTTGTCAGAAATGTTGTTGAGGCAGTGAATGGCGTAGGTCATGAGAATCCTTCCGAACGAAACGCGCGCACATGTTTTGCCCGCGCGCGCCTTTGCCACTCTATACTGCGCGCGGATGCCCCGTGCGTCAATCGTGAGACGGCCGCACGGCGCATAAGGATGGGCGAAGGTCGGCAGATTGCGCAAATGTGAAGAAAAGTTTAGTTACATCTATTGACTTAACTTAACTCCAAGTATCTAGAGTATTCCATATCGCACGCAGCGAACGCGACATGATTGAGCGCAATCCGCAGAAAGGAGCCCTTTATGAGGAACACATCGGCGAAACTTTTCCTTGCTTGCGCGCTGTTCTTTCTCTGCGCCACCCTTATTACGACGGCGTTGATCGCCGGAATAGCCCGAAGCATTACGCCCGCTCAAGCAGCTGCCGAAGAAACGGCTGTCGAATCGTGCGCGGGATACGTCGCAGTCGCGCCGTTCAATATCTTGAACAGCTTTGACGAAGCCTCAGCTTCTGCGAACGGCACCGGCACGCAGCCTCTCGTCCCGACGAGCCCTTCGGCTCAAGACCCTTCTTCGACCTTCGACTACAGTTCCCTGGTGCCGGTCTTGCTGCAATACCCCGACATGCCTGCCGGGTGCGAAATCTATTCCCTCACCGCCGTGCTACAAGCCCTTGGGTTTGATGCAGACCCGCACGACATTGCGCGCGACCATGTGCCCTACACCGCTCTGGACGGAAACTATGCCACCGCCTACAGCGGAAGCCCCTATGGGGACGGCGAAGGCTTGCCGCCGGCCATCGTTCGCGCTGGCAACTCCTATCTTGAGTCGAGCGGATCGCCCTTCCGGTTCTTCGATGCCACGAACACGCCTTTTGAGGATCTGCTCGCATTGGCGGATAGAGGCCTGCCCGTCCTCGTCTGGACCACGATGGGCATGGCAGACCCTGGCTTTGCAGCTCCCCTGCCAAGCTACACATTCTATCCGCTGGAACATTGCGTGGTGTTGCAGGGCTCCGGACCTGATGGAACGGTCCGCCTCATGGACCCTCAGGCAGGCTCCTTAACTGTGGACGCCGCCCAATTCAGCCATCTGTACGAGCAGTGCGGAAGCATGGCAGTCACCCTTGGATGCAGTCATGAGCGTTCGTAAAGAGGCTTTATAGCGAAGGAAGGCGGGCCGAAACCCGCCTTCCTTCGCTCTGGTCGCCTATCGCGCAGACAACCGCTTTTCGCTCGACATAATGTTTAGCAAGCGTCGAGCGCCTGCGCCAGGTCGGCCAGCAGGTCTTCCGTGTCCTCGATACCGCAAGAGAGGCGCACCATATCCGGCTCGATGCCGCACGCCTTGAGCTCAGCGTCGTTCATCTGGCGATGCGTGGCATTCGCCGGATGCAGGACGCAGGTGCGCGCGTCGGCCACATGCGTGGCAATCTGCGCCAGCTTGAGGTTCTTCATGAAGGTCTCAGCTGCGGGGCGACCGTCCACAAAGCCAAAGCTCACGACGCCGCAGCCGCCGTTCGGCAGGTACTTCTGCGCAAGCTCGTAGTTCGCATCGCCCGGGAGGTTCGGGAAGCGCACGAAACGAACCTTCGGATGCTGGCTCAAGAACTCCGCCGCCGCCTGACCGTTCTTGCAGTGCTGCGGCATGCGCACGTGCAGGCTCTCCAGGCCGTTGTTCAGATAGAACGCGTTCTGCGGGCTCTGGATGCAGCCGAAGTCGCGCATGAGCTGGGCGGTTGCCTTTGTGATGAAGGCGCCCTCTTTGCCGAAGCGCTCAGCGTAGGTCACGCCATGGTAGCTCTCGTCCGGTGTGGTAAGGCCCGGATATTTGTCGGAATGGGCCATCCAATCGAAGCGCCCGGCGTCCACGATGGCGCCGCCGACGGCAACGCCATGACCGTCCATATACTTCGTGGTGGAGTGCGTCACGATGTCGGCACCCCATTCGATGGGACGGCAGTTGACCGGCGTCGGGAAGGTGTTGTCCACGATCAGCGGCACGCCGTGCGCATGCGCGGCCTTCGCAAAACGCTCGATATCGAGCACGTCGAGCGCCGGGTTGGCGATGGTCTCGCCGAAAACAGCGCGGGTGTTCGGGCGGAACGCAGCCTCCAGTTCCTCGTCGGAACAGTTCGGGCCGACGAACGTGAACTCGATGCCCATGTGCGCCATAGTGTGCGCGAACAGGTTGTACGTACCGCCGTAGATGGCAGAGCTGGCCACCACGTGCTCTCCGCAGCCGACAATGTTGAACACCGCAAAGAAGTTCGCTGCCTGGCCGGACGACGTCAGCATGCCGGCGGTGCCGCCTTCCATTTCAGCGATCTTCGCCGCCACGTAGTCGTTCGTGGGATTCTGTAGGCGCGTGTAGAAGTAGCCGGACTCTTCCAGGTCGAAGAGCTTGCCCATATGCTCGCTCGTGTCGTACTTCCACGTGGTCGACTGATAAATCGGGACCTGCCGAGGCTCGCCATTGCCCGGACGGTAGCCGCCCTGCACGCACGTCGTGCCAATACGTTCGCTCATGCGCGTTCCTTTCGTTGTGTGTATCACCTGAGTCGGTGTCGCGCTCTGCCGCACCTTTGTCTCGTTCGCAGAATTATACTCGCAACCTGTGCACGCCATGGAAGCACGGACCGCAATGGACGGTTGGAAACCCGCCCGAAACGGACTGCGCACAAACAGCCCACTTTGCGCTCTATTCCCTGCTCCTCTTGCCCGTCGACAATGCATTCGTGCAGTACAATCGTGCGTGATCACGCTCGCGCGGCGCCTTCGCCGCACACGACCAGACAGGAGCCCCCATGCCCATCAGAATTCCCGACGCACTGCCTGCCACTTCGGCGCTTGAGCGCGAGAACATCTTCGTTATGACGGAAAATCGCGCGTTGCACCAGGACATCCGTCCGCTGCGACTCGTGCTCTTGAACCTTATGCCCACCAAAATCGAGACCGAAACGCAAATCCTGCGCAAGCTGTCGAACACGCCGCTTCAGATTGAAGTCAGCCTGCTGCAAACCGCCAGCCACAAAGCCACGAACGTCTCTGCCCAACACCTTGAGTCGTTCTACACCACGTTCGATCAGATCAACGACGAGCGTTTCGACGGCCTCATCATCACCGGTGCGCCGGTCGAGCAGATGGACTTCGAAGAAGTGGACTACTGGCCGGAGCTCTGCGACATCATGGCGTGGAGCCGCACGAACGTGCATTCCACCCTGCATATCTGCTGGGGCGCGCAGGCGGGCATCTATTACCACTACGGTGTGCAGAAATACCCGCTGCCGGAGAAAATGTTCGGCGTCTTCACGCATAAGCTCATGAAGAAATACTCCCCGCTCGTCCGTGGCTTTGACGACGAATTCCTTGCACCTCACTCACGCCATACCGAAGTGCACGCCGAGGACATCAAAGCGAACCCGGATTTGGAACTGGTCGCCGTTTCCGACGAAGCGGGCGTCTATATTGCGAAAAGCGCCGACAGCCGCAACTTCTTTGTCTTCGGGCATCCGGAATACGACGCCGACACGCTGGGACGCGAGTTCACCCGCGACGTAGGCCGCGGTCTCAACCCGAACCTGCCGCGCCACTATTACCCCAACGACGATCCCGAGCAGCGTCCGGTGAACACGTGGCGTTCGTGCGCACAGCTGCTCTACACGAACTGGCTGAACTACTACGTCTACCAGACCACGCCGTACGACCTGAACATGCTCGGTGAGACGGACGCGTAAGCGCCGTCCCTCCAACGAGGCACGAGGCGCCTATGAGCACGTATGACGAATCGAACATGAGCGAAGCAGCTCGGCGTGCGTACGAGGCTGCGCGCCGAGCATTCTCCGATGCCCCGAGCGTTCCTGCCCATGGGTGGCGCGGCACGCTGGAAGCACGGAAGGCCGCACATGCCGACGAACCGGCGCACGCTGCGGAGACATCGCCTACAGGAGCGACAAAAGTAGCAGCTTCAACACAGCCGAAGGCGGAAGAAGCAAACCCGACAGTGCACGACAGGCAGAAAGCGACTATCCCTTCTGCTACCCTGCGCGAGCGCATTGACGCCGCGCGCGCGAAACAGCCATCGCCTTTCGCGCGCCCCGAAAACGAGGACGACGACGGATACGATCCGTGGTCCGACCGAAGGGAAGAGCTGCCAACTTGGGAGGAAGACCCCTGGAGGTAGCGGTCCTGAAAAGGCGACATGTCTGCGCAGGCCTCCCGCACTAAAACAAGAAAGAGCGAAAGGGACCGCAGGGTCCCTTTCGTTTTGCCTGGTCTTTCCTACCCGCCTGGATGCTGTCCAGCTCATTTACTCAGTCAAAAAGCGAGATGTCGAAACCTTCCCACGTCCTGATAGCAACGTTCGCTTCCGCCTGCAGCTGCTCCCATGTCGCGCTCGGGTCGGTGTCGTAGATGCCAAGGGTCCGGTATCCTGCCGCGTTCAGCGTGCGCACTGCGTAAATGGCATCTTCGACGCCCCATGTTTCCGCCGTCGAAGTGCCCATGGCATCGCGCGCTGCGTGGTAGACCTTCGGACTGCGCTTTGATTCGCCGACATCGTCCACGGAAAAGACCGCATCCATATACGGCAGGAAACCCGCGTGCGCAAGCCCTGCTTGCAGCATAGCCTGAGAGCTCGAAGACGCCACGCTCATGCGCACGCCCGCTTCTGCGAGCGCCTGCACAACCTCAAGCGCGCCCGGACGCGCGGTGGCGATAGTCCCGTAGCCTTCGATGGCGTCCTGCGTCAGCATGTCCAGCACCTCGTTATTTGACGAGCCCAAGCCGTGACGCTCGTGGAAGTATGCCGCCACTTCCGGCAGCGTAAGCGGCGCCAATTCTGCCGCAAGCTCTTCCGACGGCTCTACGCCAGAACGGCGCGCCAGCTCCGCCTCGATCTCATGCCACATATCCATGGTGTCCAGAAGCGTTCCGTCGCAGTCGAAGATAATGCCTTTCGTCGGCATGACCGTCCTTTCTCTTACCGAATCTTGCGCGCTTTTCGCCCCATGCACGCTTCGCCAGTACAGCACGCCGCCGCCGCCCAATCAAGCGTGTTTTCGTAAAGCCTTGGAAAGGAAATGCGACGGAAGGCCCTGCGGCGCGCGGACGAGGTGCTTGGCACGGCATTTCCCCAATTGCTAAGATGGCGGGCATGGCTATGACGCACTTCACACCACCGAACTGGATGTTCAAGGCATTCCTGCTGCTGGCTGCCGCTATTTGGGGGCTTGGCACCGTCGTCATCAAAGACATTGTCTATACGGTGCCCCCTGCCTGGCTGGTGGGCTTTCGCTTCACGTTTGCGGGGCTTATCCTGGGAGCGTTCATCTTCCCGAAACTGCGTCGGCGCTTGGACGCCAGCCACGTGCGCGTCGGTGCCCTGCTGGGAGCCATTCTCTTTTTGGAGTACTGGCTGAACTCGCTTGGCCTAACCGACACCACGGCATCGAAGAGCGCTTTCCTCACTTCGTGCTATTGCGTGCTCGTGCCGTTTTTGGGATGGCTTTTCTTGCGCCGCAGACCCACCCGCTTCAATATCATGGCGGCGCTGGTGTGCGTTGTTGGCGTCGGTTTTATCTCGCTCTCTGGGTCCGACACACTTTCGCTCGGATTCGGCGACGGCATCACGCTGATATCTGCCCTGTTCGTGGCACTGGAAGTTATCACGGTCGCGCGGTTCGCAGGAAGCCACGACATCCTGGTGCTCACCTGCGTGCAGTTCTTCGTCTCCGGCATTCTTGGCTTCGGCGGTGCACTCGTTGCAGAGCCCCTTCCGGATTTCGCGCACATAGGCCTCGATGTCTGGTTGGGACTGGCCTATCTTGCGGCGTTCGCTTCCTGCGCCACGATCACGCTGCAGAACACTGGATTGGCCCACGTTGAACCTGCCCAAGGATCGCTCCTGCTGGCGACGGAATCCGTTTTCGGCACGCTTTTTGCCGGCTTGTTCCTGGGCGAAAGCTTGACCGTCCAGCTTGCTATCGGCTTTGGGCTCGTGTTTGCCGCCATCGTCATCAGCGAATACCTTCCACAGCGTTTCGGGCAATCGTCACAGCCTCGACAAGAATAAGCACGTCCACAAGCACATCCAAAATAAACGGTGCAGCTCATGCGTGGTGCACGTCATAAGCAATACGCTTCTTGTGTGGTGCGCTTCTTGCGTGGTGCGCTTCGTACAAGAAGCACCTCATGCACGACACCTGCAAAGTACGGCAGGCGTTCTGGGCGAAAAAGTCTCGATTGGTGACAACAGCTCTGGTCGAGCCAGGGAAAAACAGACGCGCCTCGAGCGTGTACGGCTGTATTTCGACGGCGAACGGCGCGTTGTTGGGATTAAAGCCCCGTTCTGGCGAAAGTTCACGGATTATGCGGCGAATTAATTGCTTGGGACTGTCACCAATCGACAATTTTTTGCCCTCAGAACGATCCGCAGTCTGCAGCAAAGGACGCAAGGGAGCGCACAAATGGGACGCAACAAAGACAAGAACGGGGCGAGAGAGGAAGCGGGAGGCAAGATGAGGGCGGAAGGCGAGAGTGGAAGCGGGAGACAAGGCGAGAACGAGAGAGATGCAAAACGGCAGCGAAGGAGGAGCGAAAAAGCGGAGGAAGCGCGAGGGTAAGGACGTGCGACGCGAAGAAGCGGACGCAGAGCGTAGGCGTAACACAAAAGTACCGACGCGAACATAACGGCAGAAAAACGCCCTGCGGCTGGACTATAGTCCGCCACAGGGCGTTTGTTTAATCAGGATGCTTGTTTGACCAGATGAAACGCTCAGAGCTGACGCCGTATCGGACAGTTTGCCCCTTTTTCAATATGGTCGAACGCCCGTCGGCCAGAGTCAACGGGAGTTTCTCCTGCGCGGTTCTTTAGTCTTCTACGCGGATGACGCTCGGCTCGGCGCACAGGATATCCGGCAGCGCGGCAATCTCGCGCAGGACGTCGCGCACGGATGCTTCGCGCGCCGTATGCGTGATGTAGACCAGCTCCACCACGCCGCCGTCGCTGCGCGCACCACGCTGCATAACGGAATGGACGGACACGTTGTACTGCGCAAAGACGCTTGCCATGGCAGCGAGCACGCCCGGACGGTCATTCACGCGGAAACGGATGTAATACTTCGTCTGCAGGTCGTCCAGCGGCACGTGCGGCAGCTCGTCTGTGCAGGTGCAGCCCACGATCGGAGCCACGCCCTGCTGAATGTGGCGCGCAACCTCCAACACGTCGCCCATAACAGCGCTGGCCGCAGCGCCCGAACCGGCGCCCTCGCCAAAGAACATCGTCTCGCCGACAAAATCGCCTACCGCATAGATGGCATTGAAGACACCGTTCACGGACGAGAGTGGATGGTCGACCGGCAGCATGGTGGGATGGACGCGCACGTCAATGCCCTCCGGCGTGCGGTGTGCGTGGGCGAGCAGCTTAATGCAGTAGCCCATATCCTTCGCAGCCACCAAATCCGTCGGGGAGATGTTGCGAATGCCTTCGGCCGGCACGTCGTCGATGGTCACGCGGGAATTGAACGCAATGGACGCCAGAATGGCGATCTTCGCGGCAGCATCCAGGCCGTCGACGTCCGCCGTGGGATCGGCCTCGGCAAAGCCTTTCTCCTGCGCCTCTTTGAGCGCGTCGTCGTAGTCCATGCCGTCGTCCGCCATGCGCGTGAGCATGTAGTTCGTCGTGCCGTTCACGATACCCATGACCGAGTTGATCTGGTTCGCGATAAGCGAATGCTTGAGCGGGCCGATGATAGGAATGCCACCACCCACGCTTGCTTCGAACGCAATTTCCTTGCCGCGACGAGCCGCAAGGTCCATGACCTCTTTGCCGAACGTGGCCATGAGCGCCTTGTTCGCCGTGACGACATGCTTGTTGTTCGCAAGCGCATCGATGACGATGCTCTTTGCAACCGTGGTGCCGCCCACGAGCTCGATCACGATGTCGATATCGGGGTCGTTCACGATGTCCTGGTAGTCCAGCGTGAAAATGTCGGAAACGCCATGCGCCGCCGCCTGCTCGGGCTCGCGCGAGCACACGCGCGCAAGCTCGATGTCGATACCGAAATGGCGCTTGAAGTCCTCAGCGTGCTTCTGGATTATGTCGATGCAGCCACCGCCGACCGTTCCCGTGCCGACCAGGCCAATTTTCACGGACATGTGCTCTCCTTACGTGTACCCGAAAGATTCACCGCAGTGCGCCGACCTCAAGATGGCACGACCACGGCACGGTTTGTTGAAGTCATTCTAGCGACAAAAGCCTGCAAACCTGACCATGAGGCGGAAAGAATGCGGCAAGACGCCCTAATCTGCCGGGAGCATGCGAAACCGTACGCAAAGCTCCAACGAGCGAGCCTTCACCTTCCGGGAAAGCTCGCTCGCCGAACGCCAGGCCACCACATGGCGTCTGGCAGGTTCTCTCGCTTACAGGTCGCGTGCAAGCAGATCTTCGTACGTTTCCCGGCGCGTGGTCACGCGGTATGTGCCGTCTTTGACAAACACGACCGCAGGACGCGGCTGGCCGTTGTAGTTGCTGGCCATGGTATAGCAGTAAGCGCCCGTGCTGAACACGCAGACGATATCGCCCAAGTCGGGATGCTGGATAGAGCCATCCAAGACCACCGCGTCGCCGCTTTCGCAATGCTTGCCCGCAATGGTCACAATCTCCGTGCGCGGCTGGCCCGCCTTGTTGGCAATGACCGGTTCGTAAGATGCATGGTAGAGCGCCGTGCGGATGTTGTCCGACATGCCGCCGTCCACGGCCACGTACTTGCGAATGTTCGGTAGCGTCTTCAAAATGCCGACGGTATACAGCGTCACGCCCGCCGGAGCCACCATGGAACGACCCGGCTCCACCAGAAGGCGCGGCAGCGGCACCCCATGCTTTTCGCATGCTTCCTTGACCGCACCGGTCACCAGCTCGGCAAAGTCCTCGATGCTCGCCGGCTTGTCCTCGGCTTGGTAGGCGATGCCCAGACCACCGCCCATGTCCAGTTCGTCAATCTGGATACCGTACTCCCGCTCGATGCGGGCCATGAGGCCCACCATGACGTCGACTGCTTCACGGAAGGACGTGAGGGAGAAGATCTGCGATCCGATATGGCAGTGCAGACCTTTCAGGTTCACGTGAGGCGTGTTCAGCACGTCCTGGACGCACTTGAACGCAAAGTCGTCGCGCATCGTGAAACCGAACTTGGAGTCTTCGCAGCCCGTGCGAATATACTCATGCGTGTCCGCCTCCACGCCAGGCGTGATGCGCATGAAGACGTCCTGGACCACACCGTGACGGCCGGCGATTTCGGACACGCGGCCAAGTTCAATGCGCGTGTCGAGCACAATACGGCCCACTCCTGCCGAGATAGCCTCGTCAAGCTCTTTCGGCGTCTTGTTGTTGCCGTGCATGAACACGCGGTCTGCCGGGTAGCCCACGGATAGTGCGCATGCGAATTCCCCGCCACCGGACACGTCCAGGCACAGGCCTTCCTGTGCCACAATGCGCGCGCATTCCTTGTTCAGAAACGCTTTGCTCGCATAGATTACGTCGGAGTTCTCGTAATGGGCATGGAACGAATCGCGATAACGCTCCATGCGATGTCGCAAATCAGCTTCGTCGATGACATAGAGCGCCGTACCTTCGGTACGCGCGAGTTCCACCATGTCCACGCCGCCGATGAAAAGATGGTCGTCGCGGACTTCGGCGGTCTCAGGCAGAACCGCACCCAGTTCCATAGTGGTGCGGCCGTCGGCCTTTTTGGAGAGATCGGATGCAGGAAGTGACATGGTATTCCTTTCAGGCGTCATGAATCCGCATCAGTCTATCATCGCGCAGGAGCAAGGGGCGGTTTCATCGCCGTAAAATCTCGCAGGACGCGCGCGGCGAGACAGACACGGTTGCTTTCGCCGACAACGAACATCTCGTCATCCTGTTTCGTCCCACAGTGTTCGCCTGCGACCGTTCCGAACCGTAGAATGCGGCTCTATGATAAGGTCGTCGTAGAGTCGGAAGAAGAACGCGTTATGAGCTTTGCAAGCGTTTTAGCCCAAATGATCGTCATGCTGTTGGGCATGGCGGCAGGCTATCTCGCCCGCAAATGCGGTGTCATGAACGACACCTTCGACCGAGGCTTCTCCGATTTGGTGCTCGGCGTCACGCTCCCTTGTATGGTCATTGCATCCGTCTTCGGCAACGAGCAACTCCCGGATGCGCCGACGATCCTTTTCATCTTCGCCATCTCCACGAGCGCTTTCGTCGTCATGTTCGCCGTTGCATTCCTCATCCCCATCATCATGCGCGCGCCGAAAAAAGACTATGGCGTCTACCGCTACATGGTGGTTTTCGGCAATATCGGCTTTTTGGGCATGCCCGTGGTCGCCTCCATCTTCGGGCCTGATGCAGTACTGTACGTGGCCATCGCCAACATCCCCTTCAACGTCTTCGTCTTCACGGTGGGCATCATGCTCATCGCGGGAAACCAAGGGGGAACGCCGAAAGAAAAGGCGGTGCAGGCGCTCGTGTCGCTGAAGACCCCTGCGACCATCTCGTGCTTTATCGCTGTCGTGCTCGCGCTCCTGGGCATTACCGAAGCCGGCGTGATAGGCGAGGCCATGGACGTGGTGGGCAGCATGACGACGCCTGCTGCCATGTTGATCATCGGATCGTCCATGGCAAAGATGCCGCTGAAGCAGGTACTGGGAAATCCCCGCGCCTACGTGGCTGCCATCGCACGCGTAGGCATCGTGCCGCTCTGCCTCCTTCTCGTGTTCGGACCCATCCTGCAGGGGCAAACGCTGCTGCTGGGCATCCTGGTCATTACGAACGGCATGCCCGTCGCCACCAACGGTACGCTGTTCTGCATCCGCTACGGCGGCAACTTGGAGGTCATGACACAGGCGACGTTCATCTCCACCGTGCTTTCGCTCGTGACCATTCCCTTGTTCGCGATGCTGATCGTATGACAAGCGCACGGAGCATGCGCACGACCTGCCACGCTCGCTTGCGCGATTCCGACAAGATTGCTAGTTTATCTGCGAACGAGATATATCCAGAACGAAGGAGGCACCATGGCCCTTCCCGAACCGTCCATCGACCAGTGGTTGGCAGAGGCGAAACAGGACCCGCAGGCAGCGCAGTGCGGCATGTACCTCACGCACAACGGCGTCGTGCGAGCAACCCCGAAAGCGCAGGTGCGCGAAGGGGTGCAAGGGTTGTCCGAGGTTTCGTGCGTGGAGTTCTCCTACGATGCCGACGGCCTGGCGCAGGCGGTCGAAGAAGCGAAGACATGGCCCGGCGTCTACTACGTGCGCGTATGGCTGAACGAAGGCCGCGTGAACGTGGGCGATTCCCTCATGTACGTGCTTATCGGCGCGGACATCCGCCCGAACTGCATCGACGCGCTGCAGCGACTCGTGGGGCACATCAAGAACGACCTTGTCGTGGAGAAGGAGATTTCCGCGTAGTTGACCGCACCGCGCGGCCGCCCGAGCTTTGCGCGTCTTATTTATGGTAGGGCTCGCCGCGCGATATCTTGAAGGCGCGGTAGATTTGTTCAAGCAGCACCACGCGCGCAAGGTTATGGGGCAACGTGAGGGGACCGAACGAAAGCTGTTCGTTCGCGCGCTCGTAGACCGCTCTGCTGACGCCGTCGGAACCGCCAATGACGAACGCGAATTCGCTCTCCCCTCGAAGCGCAAGCTGGTCCAGGCGCGCAGAGAACTCTTCGCTCGACCGCTCAATGCCTTCGATGGCAAGCAGAATGGTATGCGCATGCGGCGGGATGGCGGAAAGGATTGCTTCGCCCTCCCTCGCGCGGGCCGCCTCCACACCGCCCGCTTTCGCCGGATCGACGTCCGCCACTTCACGTACGTCGACTTTGGCGTACGCTTGCAAACGCTTGAGATATTCGGCGCAGGCTTCGCGCCAGAACTTTTCCTTCAGCTTGCCGACCGCGATGACGGCAATCTTCATGCTCATGCCTCCTCGAACGTCATGCGCGGCAGGTTTCGAAATGCCCGGAATGGCGCCGTGCCCGCACGCAAGCGCTGACGCCAGGAGCGAGCAGGCAGGCGGCAAACGGACTGACAGGACTCTCTATTCCCAGTCAGACCCGACGATGACAAGGAAGTCGCCGTCGAAATCGTAGTTCCCGTCGTTGAGCTGGACCGTACCAATGCCCAGAGTCCGCGCAATGGCCTTTGCTTCGGCGCCCTTGCTGTTTTCGCTGTAGACGATGAGCGTCTCGCTGTAGCCGAAGTCGTCGGCATCGCCCGTTTCGACATCGTAGCCTTCAGGCGTGAGCTTGTCGGCTGCCTCGCTTGCAACGCCCGCTTCACCGCTGCCGTTGCGCACGATGACCGTGCCTCCCGGTTCGAACCCTTCGTTGGCGGCTTCTCCGGACCCATCGTTCGCAGCCGGATCCACACTGCCGTCTCCGACCGTAGCGAGCACCGTACCGGACGCTTCGTCGATCTCCGTCTCCGACGTAGGCGGCAAGCCCTGGTCAACCCGTTTCATCATGGCCTGCCATGCTTTGACGTTGTTAATCTCGTACCAGCCGTCGCCTTCGATGTAGGTCGAGGTGGTGGGCTCCATCGCGGTATAGAGGTCCGTGGTGACGTCCATGCCGTTCAGCGCCTGCGCCAACGCCACGATTTCGGTCAGCGTCAAATCGGTCGTGATGTGCTCCGACATAGCCTGAACCGTGCTGGTCATGGTCACGATGTCCGTCGAAAGAACCTTCTTTGCAATAGCGCTCAGCACCAGTCGCTGGTTTGCCGCACGGAACGAGTCGCCGTCGCCGTATTCGTCGTACGCATGGCGTGCGCGGCAAAGGATGAGCGCCTGGTCGCCCGTGAGCGTTTGCAGTCCTGCGCCCACGTATCCGCCCGCATCGTCGTCGTCAATCTCCATGGGCACGTCCACTTCGACGCCGCCAAGCGCGTCCACGATGTCCTTGAAGCCGTCGAAGTTCACTTCCGCATAGTGCGAAATGGGCACGCCCGCCAGCTTCGAAACAGTTTCCACCATGTAGGAAGGACCGCCCAGCGCATAGGCGGCATTGAGCTTTTGGTTGCCGTATTCGCCCATGTCGAGCAGCGTGTCGCGATGCAGCGAAACCAGCGTTGCCTTGTCCTCCACCGGGTCGATGCGCGCAAGTATGATGGAGTCCGAACGGTAGGTGCCGCCGAAGTCGCCCGTCTCGTCGCGCTCTGCCGAACCGTCAGTGCCCAGCAGCAGCATATAGAAAGGCTCGTTCGTGATGTCGGAATCCACGAGCACTTCGTCCATGTTCGAACCCAGGCCAATGTGGAGATTGCCCTCCAGGGCAGCAACGTATGCGAACGCGCCCGCACCTGCGCACGCCAAAGCCAGCACAAGCACGATCAAAACTACCTTGAGCTTGCTACCTTTGCGCTTCTTTGGGCCTCGAGACGAGGGCCTTCCGTGCGAAGGCCGTCGCGAACCGCTTCCGCGACGGCCCGAATCGCCATACCCATACTCGCCATAGTCAAAGTCGTAATCTCCGACAGGGCGGCGCACGCTCGAATAGGCGCCATGACTTGCCGAATGGGAGGAATAGCCCGATCGACGTGACGAACGGGCATAAGAATGGTTGTCTCCCCGCGAGGAGGAACTTGCCGCACGAGAGCGAGACCCACCTGCGGTGGAGCCATACGCGCCTTGCGCCGCAAATCGGTTGGAGTGCGAATAAGTGCTGCGTTTCTTTTCCATGGCACTATTGTGAAGAAGGAGCGGCTCCCCGGCAAGGGATTTCACCGCTCCCTCATGCAAAACGCGCAGTGCACGGCATGAAAACGGCCGCGAGCAACGCCACACCGCAGCAAGCCTACGAGACTAGTCGGTCCGCCATTGCCTTGTTCGCTGCCAGCTCCACCGTGTCGTCCAAAGGCGAAAGCTCAACCGGCTTGCCCGCCTTGCGCTCGAGCGCGCGAGCAATCAGCCAGTCGGCAATCTCCGGATTCTTGCCCAACAGAGGCCCATGCAGGTACGTGCCGATGACATTGCGGTACAAAGCGCCGTCAGCTTTATCATCATCGTTGTTTCCGTCGCCGGTCTTCGAAATGACCGACCCGAACGGCTGCACGCCTTCGCCCAGGTACGTGCGGCCCGCATGGTTTTCGTAGCCGACCACCGGCCGGGTCGCAAGCGACGATTCCAGCACGATGTTCTCGATCAGGCGACGCGTCCCTCCCCGTCGCGTGACGATGTCCAGAATGCCCAGGCCTTCCACGGTCTCGTCGCCGAGCAGCCATTCCGACCCCAAAATCTGATACCCGCCGCAAATGGCCAAGAGCACGCCGTCGCTTTCCACGAACGCACGCAAGTCGTCGCGCATACGCAGCAGCTGAGCGGACGCAAGGCGCTGTTCGCGGTCGGGACCGCCTCCCAAGAACACGATGTCGACGGTGTTCAGGTCGATATCCTCACCGTGACGCACGTCCACGACCTCCACCGGAATGCCGCGCCACGCGCAGCGACGCTGCAGGACGCGCACGTTGCCGAGGTCGCCGTACAGGTTCAGCAAGTCCGGGAAGAGATGAGCTATGCGCAAAACGCCGTCCGTCGAGGCATGCTCGTCCTGGCCACGCGAGGAGTCGGCGGATGAATCCGCCGTGCGCTCGCCAGGGGCAGCGTTCTTCTCACCAGAAACCGGGCTTGCGCCAGCGCTCGCATCGGCGTCGGTCGTTTCGCCCGCTTCGTTCTGAAGAGCTGCCTGCGCTTGGTCTGAAGACGCATCCGCCATGGCGTCCAGCTGGGATTTGACCGTCGGAAGCGCCGTGTAGTTCGCGATGAAGAACAGCCTGCGCTCCAGCGGGTCGCCCGCAATGCGCCCGACCACGTCTGCTGCGCCTTCCACCAGCTCCGCCTTGATGCCAGCATATTTGAGCCGCAGCTGCATATCGTTTCGACGAATACCGCCTGCGAAGACTTTGATATCCGGGTCCGCTGCCAGCTCTTCGAAGTCGACGTCCCACAGCCAAGAGATGTCGCGTCCATCTGCTTCGCGGTCGTTGATGAAGAACGCGACTGCCTTTGGACCTGCAGCGCCCGTCACGATTTTGAGGTTCTGATTGAAGCCGGTCGGGTTCTTCGCCAAGTTCAGGAGCGTGGGGCGCCCGTTCACGGTCATGGACTGCAGGCGGCCATTGTTCGGATCGAACCGGTCTATCGCCTGCTGCACGGCGCCCTCCGAACAGCCCAGCAGCGCAGCGGCCACGCTTACGGCCATGAGGTTATAGACCATGTACGACCCCGAGAACGACCCGCGCACGGCGCGCTCTTGAGCGGGCTCCGCCTCGAAACGCTGCGGCCCGCGCAGCGTGAAAGACAGCCCGCTTTCGCCCACCTGCACGCTCACTGCCTCAAAATCAAGCGCAGGACGTTCGAAACCGCAGTTCGGACAATGATAGTCGCCAAGCTGGCCGTACTGGCGATAGCGATATTCGAACATCGACGAGCACCATTGGCACATCTGGGCGTCTGTCACCGTGTTCTGCTCAAGCCCCATGTCTTCGCCTACACCGAACGCGACGGACGGCGTACCCGCGCGCTCCGGCAGCTTCGCCGCACGCGCAGCGATGGTAGCGCACAGCGGGTCGTCTGCGTTGTAGACGAGCACGGTCCGAGGAGATGCGGCAAGCGCGTCGACGATGCTGTCCTGGATGCGGTCGATCTCCCCACAGCGATCCAGCTGGTCGCGGAACAAGTTCAGCAGCAGCACGTAGTTCGCCTGCAACTGCGGCAACGAGCGTGCCAGCCACAGCTCATCGCTCTCGAAAACACCCCAGTCGGAGGTCTGAGCATGCAGAAGGGCGGTTGCCACACCGGAATCCAGGTTCGCTCCCGTGCGATTGCACACGACGGAATGGCCAGCGGTCTCTACCACGTCCGCAAGAAGGTTGCTTACCGTGGTCTTACCGTTCGTGCCGACGACCACGATCGAGCCGCACCGAAGCTTGCCCCGCAAATCCGCGATAATGTGCGGATCGACATACAGGGCGATCTTTCCGGGAAAATTCGCCGCAGGACGGCGGAACACATGCTTAAGCGCCACGGTAGAGAGCGCGCTCACCGCTTGCGCCCCGACCTTTCGAAGGCCCATGAAGACCCCTTTCCTCGTGCAGAAATCCGCTCTCTCGCAAAGAAACGCCTGCCTGGCGAGCGGCACCATGCAGGCAAGCAAAGCGTGCAAGCTTCCTTTTTCGTCGTTAGTGCGCCTCAGTATAGCGCCTCGCCCGCACGCTCGTTTTCAATCCGAATGAAAATGCAAACGAAGCACAGTCTGGACATGCAGTTTCACCCGCCTCTTTTCGCCGCTTTGGGCGTACCGACGCTGCACGCATGCCCATTGCCACTTTCGGCCTCCCCGTACGAATGCCTGCGACCACCGCACCACCTGGGTTAACGTACCCGCCAACGGCTTTTTCGCGCTCGAACGGCACCGTGCACATGGCAGCAGGGCAACGTTTTCTTTCTGCTTCAATGGAGAGTGGAGGCATACCAAACATGACAGAAGATTTCAAGTAAAATGAAGCATTGTGCGAAAGCGCATTTTCTGCGCGATCGCGCACCCGCAGCAACCATCCACCGCGCCTTCTCAGCCGCAGACCGAGCAAGCGGCTACTTTCGGGAGAGAACGTGAACCAGTACGACCCTTACAGCGACCCTCGATTCGACGACAACCTCAACGAGCACGACGCCCGCAGTCGCCAGTATGCACGTAGGCGAGCTGCCGAAGCGCGTTCCCAATCCCGTTCCAGCCAGGAAGGACCGTACGCCAGCGGACGGCGCGCGCCTACCTCGCGATACAGCACGCGCCAACCGCGCAACCACTTCGATGCGCGCGAAGAGTTCGCCCGCATCGACGAGGAAGCGCGCGAACGCGACATGCGGCGCATCGCCCGGCAGCACGGCATTGCTCCTCGAAGCGTCGGCGAGCGCCCTTCCGACCCTTACGAGCGTGCAGCAGTCGAGCACCTTCCCGCGCGCCGCTTGCGCGAGCGTGCCGAAGAGCACGACCATACGAACGACTACCACTCCGAACGCTATCGCGACCAGTCCCGTGCGCGCGTAGAGGATATTGAAGATCCGGCTCTTCTTGAGCAGATACACCACAGCGGAGACCATCCGCACACGCGACGTCGAGCACAAGAGTCGGGAGGGATGCTCGCATCCGTTGTCGGCTCGCTGCCGTTCTTTGGAAACCGTTCCGAAAACGACGAGTTTGACGAATTCGACGAGCCTCGCCGTTCCGCCGGGTCGGCTCGGACGCGGAATGCGTCGGCGCGACCGCGTGCGTCGCGCCGCACCGATAGTGAAAGAGACTATGCTCGGCAGGAACGCCCTGCGCGTCGTCCTTCCGCAAGCGGACGCCCACGCCCTGAGCGCACCGAGCGCTTTGACGGTGGATCGCGTTCCTATCGTGAAGGAAGAGGACGCGACTACTATTATCTCGACGACGCACACGCCGAGCGAGGCGAAGGCCGGACGCGCCGCGCAAGCGGAGAGGCACGCCAGCCTCATCGGGTCGGCGCTGAGCGCACTCAGGCGCAGTGGCGGTCGCGCAACGACCGTCCGCGCACCGAGCGTCGTCCACGAGAGCGTTCGCGCGGATACTCCTCTCGCAACCAAGTGGACATGAGCCCTATCGGCGGCGGCATTCTGCCCAGCGGGGGCTTTTCGGGCATTCCATTCGCGCTGATCGTGCGTGTTGTCATTGCGCTAGCAATCATCGCACTCGTGGTCTTCGCCGGAATGAACATTTCCCGCGCCATTGCGGGCGCACAGACCATTACGGTAACGGTGGACGGCAACCAGCAGGACATTCGCGGCTCGAAAGACCTGAACGCCCTTTTGGCTTCAGGCATATCTTCGCAGCCAGGAGACCTGCTTGCGGTGGACGGCTCCCTTATCACGGAAGGCGGCGGCTACCCGATCACCGCAATCGTCGACGGCGAAATGATCACGGACTACTCCAAGAAGCTCGACGACGGCGCTAATATCAAGCTCAGCCGCGGAGCCGACATCGTCGAGCCTTCGCGCACCGAAGAGCGCACGACCGATCCCGAGCCCGAAGAGAAGGGCACGGGTCCGGTGCATCGCGTGTCGCAGGAAGGCTCCCAAGGACGCGAGCGCGTGATCGTGGGAGAAATCTCGGGCGCGACCATCGTGGACAAGGTGCTGGAAGAAGGCTCTCCCCGCACCTACGCGAAGCAGTATGTCGACACAGGCGGGAAAAAGGTCATTGCCCTGACGTTCGACGACGGCCCGCTGCCTGAGTACACGAACCAGATACTCGACATCTTGCGGGATAACGAAGCAAAAGGCACGTTCTTCACGCTGGGAACGCGCATCGCCGAAGAAGGCGGCGCTGACTGCATCAAGCGCGCGGCTTCCGAAGGCCACCAGCTTTGCACGCATACCTTCGACCATGCAGCAGGGTCGGGTCAGGGCGTAAACCTCAGCTACATGTCCCCCGAAGAGCAGCGCGAGGAAATCCAGAAGGGCCAGGAGGCGATTTCCAACGTCACGGGGCAGGAAGCAAGCAAGGTCTTCCGCTCTCCGGGCGGCAACTTCCCTCTCGAAGTGTGGCGCAACGTCGAAGACCTTGTGAGCTCGGAAATCGGCTGGAACATTGACACGACCGACTGGAAGAAACCAGGAGCGGCAGCCATCGAGGAGGCATTGCTCAGCGCTTCGCCGGGCGACATCATCCTCATGCACGACGGCGGCGGCGACCGCCAGCAGACCGTCGATGCACTGCGCTCTGCTCTCCCGCAGCTCAAAGAGAACGGCTTTTCGTTCGTGACTATCGACGAGCTGTTGCAGTATTCTTTGGTGGACGAGCAGAAGAAAGACGAGTCCTCTTCGGAAGCGTAGGCATGCGCCGAACTCCTTCCGAATACGGCCGTAAGGACAGCGTCCCCAGGAAGGAAACCGCCATGGCCCGCATCAAAATCAATTTTTCCGCCAAGGAAAAAGACCTGCTCAAAAAGCTTGGTATCACGGGTAATTTCAACTCGTTGACCGACGACGACATCATGGGCATCGACGAAGCCGTGACGGAATACCTCATGGACGAATGCATTGACGAAGGTGGGTCCGTGAACGCCGAAGGGAAAGTGTGCGAAGGAATCATCGAGAAGCTCGCGGACTTTTAACCCCTCACAGACCATCCTGTACTATGAGCCGGGGTATCTTACTCGGAAGACCGAGCGGGACCCCGGCTTTCGGTTTTTCGACCTTTTGATTGCTCGCAAGCACAACCAGAGAGGCCCCCTATGCACGAAAACGAAAAAGCGCAGTTCGTGCGCATCGAGGACATTGCAGCAGACGATCGCACCGCGCAGCTGGGCAGCACGCTCGCCGAAGTATGGGAGCGTTCAGTGCGCGCAACGCATGATTTCTTGTGTGAAGAAGACATCATCGCTATGCGGCCGTACGTGAAAGACGCCGTCGAGCATATCGAGTCCCTTGCCGTCGCGTACGCAGCGCACGATGTTCCGCTCGGATTTGCAGGGGCGGCAGAAGGCAAGCTGGAAATGCTGTTCGTTGACGATATCGCTCGCGGCCACGGTGTCGGGCACGCCTTGCTGGCGCATGCGATCGAGCAGTTCGACGTACATCGATTGGACGTGAACGAGCAGAATCCTCAAGCACGCGCATTCTACGAGCACGAGGGGTGGCGCGCGGTCTACCGCTCTTCTGTCGACGATTCCGATCGTCCCTTCCCGCTCGTCCGCATGCAGAGAGCACAGGGCGTTCGCGCGGAGGTTTCGTCCGGCGCATGGTACGAAGCAGCGGTGCCGCGCATCGAAGCGGACCTTATGCGCGGACGACGCCTTATGCGGGCCTACGACGACGCCTACTACGCAGGCGAAGGGTGCACCGAACTGCTTCGACGGGTCCTTGGCGCGTTCGGTTTCGCCTCCACGCTTACGGCAGGAGCCCGCGTGGACTACGGCTATAACGTGTTCATCGGGGACCGTTGCTTTTTCAACTACGACTGCGTCTTTTTGGATGGCGCGCACATCACGTTCGGTGACGATGTGTGGGTGGGCCCACGCTGCTCGTTCGTAACCCCCATCCACCCGCTGCATGGCGACGACCGGCCCGTGTGCGTGGACGAGAACGGGAGAACCACGCATCTTGCAGAGCGCACAGCGCCTATCCACGTAGGAAGCCGCGCATGGCTCGCCACGAACGTGACCGTCGTAGGCGGTGTCACGATCGGAGAAGGAGCCGTCATCGGCGCAGGCAGCGTAGTCACACGCGATATTCCCGCGAACACGTTTGCCTGCGGAGTCCCCTGCCGACCCATCCGCGCCATTACCGAAGCGGACCGTCTGGACCCGAGCGTGTATCCAGGGATTCGCCCATAAGCGCACGGAAGGCGCATGCAGCGCTCACTGCAGTTAGTCGATGCGACGGCGCAGCTGCTTGACCTCGGACCGAGCGCGCTTCGCTTCCAAGCGTTTGCGCTTTTGCGAACGAGGCACCCGCGTCTTTTTGCGCTGCTTTGGAGGGCGCGAACGGCGTCGGCATGCCTCGCGGATCTTTTCAAGGCAGAGTGCACGGTTTTGGTGTTGACTGCGCGACTCTCGCGAGACCACGGTGATGCCGGTCGGCACGTGACGCATGCGGACGGCAGAGTCGGTCGTGTTCACGCACTGTCCGCCCGGACCCGACGCACGGAACGCTTGCACGTCGCAGTCGCGCGCAAGCTCGTCGTCGTCCATGCGCGCGAAGGAAGCGAAGTCGCGGTATGTCAGGCCGTTATGTTCCATGGCGTCAATGCTACCGCAAGCCTGAGATCTCAGGCTTGGAAACCGGCTTTCGCTGCGCACTCCGGCGAACGCTCTTCCCCTCCCTCGCAGGCTCGGTCGGGCGAAACGCTAAAAACGCGCCACCGGCGCGTTTTCTTCACGCGTTTCCACCTCATCGGTTCGAATCCTTCGCCCAAACATGAAAAACGCCCGAGGGCTTCGGGCGTTTCAGTGACCTGGCGGAGGAAGTAGGATTCGAACCCACGGAACCTTGCGGCTCAACAGTTTTCAAGACTGCCGCCTTCAACCACTCGGCCATTCCTCCGTGTTGTGTTCGTGGGCGCGAACGCGCTTACCGAACAGGGGACAGGATAGCATATAAAATAGGGCTCATGAACGAAGGCATGACTGACGAAGCGTACATGCGCCTTGCGCTCGAGCAAGCGCGCTTGGCTGCCGATTTGGAGGAAGTTCCCATTGGGGCAGTCGTGGTGTATGCACCCGTAGACAAGGGCACCCGACGTCCGCTCGCAGAACCGCGCGTCATCGCGCAGGCCCACAACCGTCGTGAAACCGATCGCAATCCTTCCGGACATGCCGAGTTTCTGGCACTCATGGAAGCTGCGCGCGCACTCGGCGCATGGCGCCTGACCGGCTGCACCGTATACGTGACGCTAGAGCCGTGCATCATGTGCGCGGGCTTGATGCACCAAGCGCGCGTTGACCGCTGCGTCTTCGGCGCATACGACCAGAAAGCAGGCGCGCTCGGCACTTTGTACTCCATCCATGCCGACGAACGACTAAACCATACGTTCGAAGCAGTCGGCGGCGTCCTCGAAGAAGAATGCCGCACCATGCTCACGGATTTTTTCAAGAGAAAGCGAAAGAAATGACGGTTGTTGAAAGCCAGGAAGAAATCGAGGGAGAACATGCGGCGTCCTGCGGCGGCGATGCGGTAATCGACCAAGCCGTCGCTACGGCGCGCGCTACCAACATTAAGACAAATCCGGCAAGCATCAAAGCCATCGCGCCGGCAAAAGTAAACTTGCATCTGGGCGTTGGCGCCGCTGGACCTGATGGCCTCCACCCGGTCGAAACCGTACTCCACGCCCTATCGCTGCACGACGTGCTCTATCTCCTCCGTCGTCCTGCCGCTCCAGGAAACGGCTTGTCCGTCGACCTCACGTGCACCTACCACGAAGGCCTGCCCGCCCTGGACATTCGGCCTGAAGACAACCTCGCGTACCGGGCGGTATTCGCTTTGGCGCGCGCCCTGAACCGCACGGAAGACGAGCAGCTGACTCTGCTGCTCGAAAAACGCATACCGGTGCAAGCAGGCCTGGGCGGCGGGTCTTCCGACGCTGCCGCCGCTTTGGTGGCAGCCTGCAGCGCCTGGGGCATTTCTCCCCACGACGAACTGGTAGAGAACGTTGCGCGCTCGCTCGGCGCAGACGTCGCGTTCTTTCTGCGCGGCGGCTGCGGCCTGTACGAAGGCAAAGGCGATCGATTCGTGCAGGCGCTGGAAGCAGGCACGCGTTCGGTCGTGCTGGTAAAACCGGGCGCAGGCGTACCGACCGCGCAAGCATATGCAGCATTTGACGAAAACCCCGCGCTCATCACAGAGGAAGAACGCGCTGAGCTGCTGGCCGCGCACGCTGCATCGGACGTTTCGCTGCAGAACAACCTGGCGCCCGCCGCCGAAAGCCTGGTCCCAGAGCTTGCGAAGATTCGAACCTGGCTGGCATCGCAACCTGGCGTGGCGGCAGCTATGCTTTCGGGCAGCGGGTCTGCCACGTTCGCGCTCTGTGACTCGTTCGAAGTCGCCTGCGCTGCAGCGACCGCAGCGTGCAAGCGCGGCTGGTGGGCGCGCACGACGTCGCTTTCGCCTGCACGTGCTGCAGTAGTTCCGCAACGATAGCCTACTGTGTTTTGCGCTGCCGAAACCAAGCAATCGGCAACAAGATGTCTCGATTGCTTTGCAGGCTTGCCCAAGCGCTCGTTCATTGGGTTAAGTTTCAAAAAGTGTGTATACATTGACCGCATATCTCCAGTTCACGCAT
>CHCFC05602__coassemble_206_pt1 | contig 35483 bp, 27 predicted proteins | sample CHCFC05602__metabat2_low_PE_036 | metagenome-assembled genome bin CHCFC05602 | reverse complement strand
GACGTCGAACGTGAAGCCGTCCGCTTCGAGGCCCGTCGCATCGGCTGCCTGCGCCTGCGGCACGATGCCCGCCCACGAGGGACACAGTCCTAATGCAAGCGCCATCGAAAGCACAAGCACCACCATGGCGCGCGACACGATGCCGATGCGCGCCCGCATCGTGCGAGCGCCCGAAGAGCCGACGCTCCCCTTCGCGCGTTCGTAACGTTCCCGGTCCGGCATGCTGCCCATGCTCCATCACCCCTTCACGGAATCGGCGTGGTGCGCCATATTTTCTCCATAAGCGATTGTATCAAGCGGCTTGTGCCTGTGCGATGACGCTGCGTTCAAGAAGGCAGATGCCGCCCACGTACGGCGACCGGCGTGGCGCAAAATCAAGCAGCGTCGCTGACATGTCCGCGCGGGGTCCTTGCACGCACAAGGAGTATCATGACCGCAAAGCGGAAATGAAAGGAAGGCACCTCCATGAGCATTCTGTCGCAGGAAGTCATCGACCTTATCAACGGCCCCACCACCGGCGTCCTCGGCACCGCCGCCCCCGACGGCACGCCGAACGCGGTCCCCGTCGGCGCCAAAGCGGTCGTCGACGAAAAGACCGTCATGGTGTCCGACCAGTTCTTCGGCAAAACGCGCACGAACATCGACGCGAACCCGAAAGCGACGCTGTCCATCTGGACCGACGGCCTGGGCGTGCAAGTCAAAGGCACCGTCTCCTACGAGACCGACACCGAGCGCGCGAAGGAATGGATTGAAAAGGTGAACGCGAACTTCGCCGCCAAGGGGCGCGACCTGAAAAGCCGCGGCATCTGCTTCATCGCCATCGAGGCCGTATACTCCACCACCCCGGGAGACCACGCCGGGGAACTCTTGTTCGGCCAGGCCGACGCGTAAAATCGGCTGCCGCGCAAAAGAGCGCGATGGAACTCGGCATCAATCTATGCCAGCTTGCCCGTATGGCTTGATGCTGCGCGCAGAGCAAACGTCGGCACAAACCACGATCCCCGGACCGCACGAAGCGCAGTCCGGGGATCGTCGTTTCTTCCGCGAGCGCAGCAGTTTGCGCTCACAGGCCGCACATGCCGCATGCGGAATGCGACATGTGCACCTCATCTTTCGAAAGCGCCCTTTCGCGCGAGGCGTGCACTACCCGTTGACGACGTAGCCACCCAACGGTTCGCACAACAGGCGCTCGCGGTCAGCAGCGCCTTGCGCGCCCTCTTCGTCCGTTTCGCAGAACACGAACGCGTACGACCCCACCGCATGAGGATCGAACTCGTAGCACTGCAGCACCTGCGCAAGCGGCGCTGTGAAACGTTCCGCATCGAAGCGGACGCCCGCCGGCGTATCGGCAGGCGCGGCAAGCAGGCTCATGCAATAAAGCTTTCCCTCTTTGCCTGTCAGCAGCGTATCCCAGTCAGGCGCCACATTGCGCAGGTAGTAATCGTAGGTATGGAAGCCGTACGCAAAGTACGCGAGCTCCGTGCCGCACAGCCCGGCGAAGCGCAGTGGATTGAACTCGATCGGCATGATCTGCACGCCCTCCGCAGACGCGCCTTCCCCCTTGCCGGAATCCTCCTGTACGCGCACTTCCACATGCACCGGAAACGCCCTTGCTCCCACCTGCTCGTTCGCGCGCGTCAGCCACGCCTCGAAGCGCGGTGCCCACGTGCGCACGACCGAAGCGCCCGTAAAGTACAGCCGGTCGCTCGTATCCTCCGGCCCCGCGAAATCATGCTGCAGGACGTTGAGCACGTGCGCGCGCCCCTCTTCGTCATAGAAGGCATCAATGGCGAACTCTTGGCCTTCGATGTAGGATTCGATGACGAACTCGGCGTTGCCGATCACGCTTTCCGGATACCATTCACGCCAGGTCGCGGCATCGTGCTCGATCGCGGCCACCGCCGCATCCCACTGTGCGCGGTCTTCCACCACGTGCACGCCCACGCTGCAGAAGCCGACCGCTGGCTTGACCACAAGCGGCTTTGGCAGCGCGTCGAAGTCGACAGCGCGCAAATCTTCGGCCGCTATGCGACGATAGAACACCCCAGGGCACAGCGGCGCCAGCAGCTCGCGCATGCGCGCTTTGTCCTTGAAGACGGCTATGGCGCGACGCATGGAGGCGTTGTCCACGTGCTCGCTCACCCAGGACAGAGCGTTTTCCGAAGAGGAGTAGAGCCGCTCCCCCGCCTCGACCGCGCGGGCGCACGTCTCGTCGTCGACCAGGTTGAGACGACGCCCTTCCGCCGTCAGGCGGCGTGCCATGCCGTTCGCCAGCACCGGATGCTGCGTTTTTTCCAGATAGTCCGCAAACTCAGGCGCCACGAACGGCTCGTCGACAATGATCACTTCTGCATCCTTTCTCTGCGCACGTCACGCAATCTCCTGCACGAGCTTCCAGACCGCGTCCAGCAAGCTGCCGTCCGGGCCGAGTTTGAAGTATTTCATCGGCAGTTGCAACTTCTTCGAAGCCGCCACATAACGCCCGCCCATGCGCCGTGCTGTCTTCATGAAGTCCGCAGGCGGCTGTGCCACCGGCTCCACGTTCACCTTGCCCGCTGCCACCGTCACCGTCTGGATGCCATGCTCGTTCGCATACGCTTTGATGCGCGCCTTCGCGAAGTAGTTCTCGGTGGCCTGGGGCATTTCGGGACGACGGCCCTTGAGGTCGGCGTAGATTTCCTCGACCGCCTCCAACGTGTCTGCAGACGCCACCTTGCGGTAGACGAGCACGCGCTCGTCGGCATCCGGCACGTACTCTTCGGGGATGTAGGCGTGCTCCGGCAGATTGACCGTGATGTCGGACAGCGCCGGGGGCAGGCCGTCCCCGCCCGCTTTGCCCTCGCGCGCGTCCGCCACCGCCTGTGCAAGCATCTGGGCGAACAAATCGAAGCCGACCGAGCTCATGTTGCCGCTCTGCTCTGCGCCCAGCAGGCTGCCTGCGCCGCGAATCTCCAGGTCGCGCATGGCGATGCGCATGCCGCTGCCCAGGTCGCGGTGCTCGTTGATGGCCTCCAGGCGCGCCGTGGCCTCTTCGGTCAGGCTCACGTGCTCCGGGAACATGAAGTACGCGTACGCTTGCGTGGTGGAACGGCCGACGCGACCTTTGAGCTGGTACATCTGCGCCAGTCCCAGCCGCTGGGCATCCTCGATGATGAGCGTGTTCGTATGCGGGTTGTCCAAGCCAGACTCGATGATGGTCGTCGCGACCAAAACGTCGGTTTCGCCTGCGGAGAATTCCTCCATCGCACGCTCCAGCTCTTCTTTGGTCATCTGGCCGTGCGCCACGCCCACGCGCGCTTCGCCTGCTGCCGCCTGCACGCGCGCGACCGCATCTTCGATAGAGCGCACGCGATTAGACACGTAATAGACCTGGCCGCCGCGCGCGAGCTCGCGGCGGATAGCGCCCGACACGATGTCCGGATCCCATTCGCCCACATGGACTTCGACCGGACGGCGGCCTTCGGGCGGCGTGAGAATAAGGCTCATGTCGCGCACGCCGGAAAGCGACATCTGCATGGTGCGCGGTATGGGCGTGGCCGAAAGCGTCAGGACGTCGATGGACTCGCGCAGGTTCTTCAGCTGCTCTTTGTGCCCTACGCCAAAACGCTGCTCCTCGTCGATGATGACCAGGCCTAGGTCGTGCGGGTTCACATCGCGGCTCAAGAGCCGGTGCGTGCCCACGAGCACCGGGATGCTGCCGTCCGCGAAACCCTCGAGCGCCTTTTTCTGCTGTTCGGGCGTACGGAAGCGCGAGAGCACTTCCACCTGCACACCAAAAGGCTCGAAGCGGTCTTTGAAGTTCGCGTAGTGCTGCTGGGCAAGGACCGTCGTCGGACAGAGCACCATGACCTGCTTTTTGTCCTGCGTTGCCTTGAACGCTGCGCGCAGGGCGACCTCCGTCTTGCCGAAGCCCACGTCACCGCAGACCAGACGGTCCATCGGCCGGGAAGACTGCATGTCGGCCTTCACGTCGGCGATAGCTGCCAGCTGGTCAGCCGTCTCCTGGTAGGGGAAGCTTTCCTCCATTTCGCGCTGCCAGGGCGTGTCGGGCGAGTAGCGGAAGCCCTGCGAGGCAGCACGGCGCGTGTAGACGTCCACCAAGTCGAAGGCGAGCTTTTTCGTGGCCTTGCGCGCTTTCGTGAGCGCGCGCGACCAGTCGCTCGTGTTGAGGCGCGTGAGACGAGGGCTGGAGCCTTCCGGCCCCACATAGCGCGTTACGCGGTCCAGTTGCTCGACGGGCACGAACAGTTTATCGCCCTCAGCGTACTCAAGCTGCAAGTAGTCGCGCACCACGCCGCCCACATCGCGTTGCACGAGGTCGCGGAAGAACGCGACACCGTGCGCCGCATGGACCACGTAGTCGCCCGGCTTGAACGGGAACGTGACCTCGGTGATGTCCACACGGCGGGATGCGCGTGCGGCGGACGTCGCGCCCTGCGTGTCCGCAAGCGACAGGATGGCAAGCTTCGCCTTCGGGATGACCATGCCCAAAGGCACTTCCACATCCACCACGTTCACCACGCTGCGGCGCAGGCGCGCAGGCACGGAGTCGTTCACGTCGAGCACTTCGACAATGGGAAGCTCATGGTCGACGAACGCAAGCTTGATGTCCTGGCGCGCACGAAAGTTCGGCGCCGAAAAGACCACCGTGTAGTTCTGGTCGATAAGCCCGCGCAATTTGCCGAAGAGCTTTTCGGCGCTTCCTGCCACATCGGCGCGCTTGACCGGCAGCTCCGCATCCACCGAACCGCCCAAGCGCATGATGGACACGTAGGTCATGCGCTGCCCCGTGCCGAAATCGAGCTGCGCCGCAGGCGTGTACAAGCCTTCGAGCGCGATGTTCGTGCCTTTGGCGCGTCCTGCGATGTCGTCGTAGGCGCGCACGGCATCGTCAAAAAGCGAGCGCGGTTCGACCAGCACGGTGAGCACATCGCGAACAGGCGTAGAGGACTCCTCGGATGCCGCACCAGACGTCGGGGACGCAGCTTGCACCATTGCGGCCGTGCGCTTATCCCCCGCATCCTCCTTCACGCGAACCGCCGGATCCGTGTAGGCAGAAAGCGTCTCCACGTCTTCGTAGAGGTACGGCAGCAGTACGTCAGCGCCCTCGAAACGCGCTCCGCCTTCCAGTTTCTCCAACACCTCGCGCAAGGCCGGGTTACTCTCCGCCGGACGCGCAAGCTTCTTGCGAACGCGGGCAATGCCCTTCGCGCTCAGCTGGAACTCCTGGACAGGATAGATTTCCACCGAATCCAGCGTAGCGATCGTCTGGCCCGTGGACGGCACAATGCGGCGAATCTCGTCGAGCTCGTCGCCGAAGAAATCCAGGCGCACCGGATAGACGAGGTTGCCCGGATAGACGTCGATCGTGCCGCCGCGCACGCAGAACGTGCCGTGGCCGTCCAGTTCGCCGGTATTCTGGTAGCCGCGCTCTTCCAGGGCACGCGCCACATCGTCAAAGGAGGAAAGGCCTGCGACGTCGCCTGCGTCCAGCGCATTGCCCTGGGCGAAAGAGAGCGGGCGCGCTGCCTGCGCTTTCGCCGGAGGAAGCGTGCGCAAAAGCGACGTCGCGCTGGCCACGACGATGACCGGACGCGCCGTTTGGAGCGCCCATGCCGCTTCCATACGCCGCGCCGCCTGACGCGGGTTGGCCGCCTTCGCGTCGAACGGATGGTCGGAACGCGCAGGAAAATGGAGCACGCGCTCGTCGCCCACGTAGGATGCGACGTTGCGAGCGAACGTTGCCGCAGCCTCTTCGCCTGCGACTAGCACAAGCGTGGGTTGCGGACGTGCAGCGAAACGCGCCGCGACCAAAAACGGGCGCGCGGAGGCAGCGACGCCCAGCGTGGCATCGCGCCCTTCGTCGAGCGCGTCCCACACCGGATCGAGCGCCTCTGATTTCCTGAGCGTGAACGTCAGTGCGTCGATGAGCATGCGCGTCCTCCTTCAGCGTTCGGCAAGCACGAAAAGCCGCATAAGCGGCTGGAAGGACGATTGTAAAGCAATTCGACGAGAAAAAGGGTCCGGTACTTTTTCTCATTGCCAACGTTCGCCCGCGCCATTCAAGCGCCTCTGAACGCCCGGGTGCCATACAATAAAGCCTGCAAGCCACTCGCGTCGAAAGGTGCACCATGCCCACGCCCATCCCCCTGGCAGCTAAGCAGCTCGTCTACCGCGTGCTTTCGGACGAATTCCCCTTCGACCAGCCCATCCCCATGGCGACCGTCGCGAAAGCGCTGATGGACGCCGGAGTCGAAAAGGAAGCGTACGGCCATACGAAACTCAAGGCGTTCCTGGCGGAAATGGGCGAATTCCTCGAGTTCACCGACATCGTCGCAGGGGGCGTGCCGCAGCGGCTCGTGACCGTGAAGAAGCGCGAGGACTGGGCGAGCGCGCCCGCTCCCGACGCCCCAGCGATGACGGCTTTGACCGAAACAGCGACCACGACGGCGCAGACCGCATTGCCGACGCGGGATGAAAGCGGGACGCTGGCCGGCTCATCGGGCGCTTCCGGCATGCCGGCCGTCTACGACCGCGCCACCGCGCCCGTAGACGGCGCCACCCCAGCACAGGCGCCCGTCCCTTCGGCCATCCCGCGCGGCATCTACGAAGAACTGCGCCCAGAGCTTTCCGACTTCGTCTACCTGCCTTCCAGCACGCTGGAAATCCTGCGCTCCAACGCAGCCGACGTCGACGATGTCCGCACGCTGCTTCAAGACGACTGGAGAACCGCGTTCGCCGACGGCCGCCTTCGCTATTACGAAGGCAAGGTCATTTTCCCGCTCAGCGTCCTGCGCTCCGACGGCACCACGCCCATCGAAGCGTCCATTCGCCACGTCAGCTACGAAAACCCGGAGGAAAAGCCCTGGTATCTGTGCTACATCGACAGCTACGTCCGCCCTGCGCAGCCTGCCTCTCAGCTCATCCCTAGCAAAGAGCTTGAACGGTTTGCCTGGCTGGGCCCGTGGGAGGCCTTCTTAGACGAGCTGGCATCTCTCGCGCTGCCGGAAGCCTGGGATTTCGAATGTCCCGACGAGCCGTCTGCGCACCGCAACGTCATTCTGAAAAGCTATATCTGCACCACGTTCTACCGGCTCAAACTCGAGGACAAAGTCTGCGTGGACGATGCAGCGCGGTTCGCGGCCTTCAACACCGGCCTCGTAAACCGCCGCTACGATGACATCTACGCGTGCTTCGAACCGGGCGTTGGGACCATACCCTGGAAATTCTCAGGCTTTTGCACGGGAGGGGCGCGCGGCCTTGGCAAGCAGCTCGTGAGCCTGTTCAACCCGCTGCCGGAGCCGGCGTCGTATTTCGGCAGCAAAGACGACCTGCTGTTTGACCTGGAGCGAGAGCTCATCATCGATTTCGATCACATTCTTATCGACAACCTGGAGCGCCTGCCGGTCGCCTTCCTGGAAGAAGAGCTGCACAGCAGCCCTGAAGGACTGCAGCTTGCACGCGCAGTCCGCGAAAGCGATGGTGAAGACGAGCGTGCGGACGCGCTTGCAGACCTGGCGGATTTCCTGCTAGAAAACGACCGCATGTTCCGCCGCTTGCGCTGGCGGCTTTCGGACGCCGTCGAGCTTGCCCGCAAGCGCGTGCGCTGGAACTACAAGACGGCCATTCCCTCGTACTATCCGCGCGCGAACGCCATGAGCCTGCTTTTGCCGCTATGCCTTCTGGACGACGAGCATGCCGATGCTGCGTTGGTAGTACAGCTCATGCCGTCGGGAAACTACCAGGGACAGACCATCCTCACCATGCAACAGGCTTACACGAACGCACGCCTGATCTGCCGCCCCGACAGCGACTGGCTCAGCACCGCCGGAACGAAAGAATGAGGGAGTCAGTCACTTTTTCTCATCCTGCGTCGAACCGGAATGCGTGTCTGCCTGCAACAGCACACTGCCACGACCTTGCGCGCGTACCGTGCCATAATGGGAAAAGGAAACCGACCCCTTTTCCCATGAACGAAAGGACCGCGATGCCCCGCGAGCTGAAAGCCGACAAGATTGCCCGTGCAGCGAAAATCGAAGCGCGCATGTTCGAACACTACGGCGAAGGCGCCTGCTCGCTTGACTACCTGACGCCGTTCCAACTGACGGTCGCCGTGGTTCTGTCCGCGCAGTGCACCGACGCCGCCGTGAACAAAGTGACGCCCGCCCTTTTCGCCGCCTACCCTACCCCTGCGGCCATGGCAAGCGCACGCGTGGAAGATGTAGAGGAGATCATTCATTCGCTCGGGTTCTTTCGTGCGAAGGCGAAAAACCTCGTAGCGCTGGCGCAAACCTTGCTGACAGAGTTCGGTGGCGAAGTGCCCAACGACCTGGAGCTCCTGCAGAAACTCCCCGGGGTCGGCCGCAAGACCGCGAACGTCGTTATGTGCGAAGCATTCCGTAATCCCCAGGGCATTGCGGTAGACACGCACGTCTTCCGCATCGCACACCGCCTTAAGCTTGCAGGCCCTTCGGCCGACACCCCCGCGAAGACGGAGCAGGCCCTGTTGCGCGTCTACCCGCAAAGCGACTGGCTCTACATCAACCACCAGTGGGTGCATTTCGGCCGCGACTTCTGTCGCGCCCAGCGCCCCAAGTGCGCCGATTGCTTCATCCAGGACCTCTGTCCGTCGTTTGCAGAATGACCGGTCTACATGCACGCCTGACGACCGAGCGGCACGCTATTGTTGCTCGATCAGTTCTATCGAGTTCGCCGTCACAGGTTCGCCTTCGTTCGCTGGAAAGAGGTACGTAAGCTCGACGAAGTCCCCCACAGCGAGCGAAGAAACCGCAGGACCGCTCACGATGCGGGACATGTCGAACGTTACAACCTCATCGTCGAAAAACTCTTTTTTCGGATCGTCCAGAAGTGCCACCTGCACCTCGTCGGCATCTATCGCCTCAACGATCCCTCTGCTTGTGTACAAAACCGTATCTTGCCCGCCTCCGGAGAACATGCCAGCGCATCCGGAAAGAGCCGCAACGGTCACGATGCACACTACTGCGCAAACGGCGCGACGGCACAAACGGTTCAGCAGATGTTCGCCCATGACGCCTCCCATTTTTTCTTTCGCCGAAAACCTGCATTCTGAACGCCTCTTGTTCCAGAACGCCTTTTACTCTCGCATGAATTGTCCTCGCGCAAGGTCTCTCTCGCAACATTGCTCCCGTTCTTACAACAAGTAGAAAGCTGGCAAGAGCCTGGCTGTAGACCAGCATGCTTCATAGGAGGATTTCGGCAGAGCCGCGTCGAAAAACCGCCGCCTCATGGTCGAATTTGGAGACAGTCTTTCAACGCCCCTTTTGCACACACCCCGCTCACGCCCGTGCATGCCCCCCAAGCAGACATGCACGGGCCGTGCTTTCTACCCTTCGTTGCGCGCGAAGAAATCCCGTGCGTTCTCAAAGAAGATACGTTCTGCCAGATCGCGTCCGAAATGGCGCTCAATGAGCGCATGCAATGTCCCGACGCGACCGCATCCTTCAAGCCACGTGGGAACGTCCGTGCCGTCGTAGTCGCTGCCCAGCGCAAGACCGCGCTCTCCGCCGAGCTCCAGGAGCCGGTCCACCTGTCGCAGCACGTCATCGGGTGTCGGGTCTCCCCCGCGCTCGGTCAGGAAGTCGCGGCAATAGTTCAGCCCCACCAGCCCGCCGCCTTCGAAGATGATCCGCGCTTGCGCATCCGTCAGGTTGCGCCGGTGCCCACAGACCGACCGCGCATTAGAATGCGATGCCGCGATAGGCCGTGTAGCGATTTCGACCACATCGGAGAAACCGCGGTCGTTCAAATGGGAAACGTCCACGACAATACGGTGCTCTTCCATCTCCCGTACGACTTCGCGCCCGAACCGCGACAGCCCTTCGCGCGTATCGTGCCCGCTTCCTACCGCGTTCGAGCCATTCCAGGTAAGCGTCATCATCTTGACGCCGACCTCTGCCAACTGCGCAATCCGCCGCAGGCCGCCATCGTAGGGTGCCTGGTCGGCATCGCGCAGGCCCAGCCGCTTTCCCACGCGCGCCGCGAATTCTTCGCGGGATTCGCCCGGCATGCTGGACGCAAACCGTCCGCCCTTCGCCCTTGCACCCGGCACGCTCTGAACCGAAACGACCTCGTCCTGCACGGTCGAGCCTTCGCTTTCCGCCGACGAGGCCCCCTCTCTTCGAAATGCCGGGTCTTCCAGGAACGCAGCGCCCTCGACCGTCAGGATGGCAGCCGACTTGCCCGCAGCAAGCACTTTCTCGATTTCGCGCGCGTCATGCACCTGTTCGACGAGATCGGCATGGGCTTCCATCTGCGACTCGAAGAACTGCCGCACATGGCAGAGCACATCCCATGCGGCCTTTCCCCGAAACTCATCTGGGATGAAAATGGAAAAGCACTGGCACCAGGCATAGTCCGCCATGCGGTCAAGCGCAAGGTGGCAGGCATTGTGGGCAAGCGACGTGCGGTATTCCAGCGGAATGTCCGCATCGTGGTCCGTCCACATGGTCTGCGCGGCAACCTGGCCCAAGCACAGACGATCGAGCGTATCGCAATGAAGGTCGAAGACGCGTTGCTTGGACGGTGCAATAGCAATGTCGTCCGACGTCTCCGCCTGTTCAACGACCTGCCCTTGTGCTGCTTGACCGTTGCCGCGCTCACGCACGAACGCTACACCTGGCGAAAGGTCGACCGCGCCCGCAAGCAGCTCCTCGAGCGTTGGTTCGTCCGCACGAGCCGAGGGTGCAGGCGCTTTCGTCGGGCGCTCGCCACCGTTAGCTGCTTTCGCGAGCGCGCGCGAAAGCGCCCCTTCCTCCAAGAGCGAATCCTCTTCGCGAACCGCAAACTCGGGATGCTCTTCCAGCATGTTCTTCCAGTCGTCTTCCGAGCCGATAAGAAACTCTGGCATATTTCCGCTGCCTCCCTGCATTGCCTCATCCCGCCATCTAGCGTGCTTGGGCTCATTGTACAAAAATGCCCGCAAAGTACCGACGGCTGCACTTGCGTTGCGCCGTCAACGCCCTGCAGACCGTGCGCCTACCACCGACGTTATTTGTTCCACGCAATGAACGCCCAGGTCAAAACGCGCGGTTCGTCAAGGCAGAAGGCACCTTGCGGCACGCCTTTTCTGTCCGGCTTGCCCGCTTCAGGATTTGGTACCGTATGCAAGCGCAGCCAATCGTGCAACCGCCCGCGCGCCTCTTCGCGCATATCTTCCGTCACGCCCGGACGGGGCGCGTCGACCATGCGCACGAACGTCTCGTATGCTTCCTGGTGTGAGTCGAAAGTATCCTTGCGAATGCTCTTGATGTAAGAAACCTCCGGCATGATGCCTGCTTGCACCAGGATGTTCACGGCATACCAGCAATCGCTGCAACCACTTTCCGTAATGCCCACATCGCGCAGGATCTTCGCGTCAGAGCGTGGTGAATCGCCCGTCGAAAGCGTCACGCACACCCGACGGCGCGCCACGCGGTCAAGACGCAGGAGCGCATCGCGCATGTCGTCAACCGCGATAGAACGACTCGCAAAGCACACGTCCACCATGCCTTCGCGCACGCCATGGGGCTCCCACGGCTCATCCCAGCTCATAAGCTTCGGAAACACCGAGCTCACCTGATGGGATTCCATCTCTTCGCGCAAACGGTCGAGCATGCCTTGGGAAAAATCGGCAGCAACCACCTTATGACCTCGCTCTGCGAGCGGAATGGCCAAGGCGCCCGTTCCGCACCCCATGTCGAAGACGGTCTCGCCCGGCATCAGGCATGCAAGCTCCAAAAACCGTTCTACATACGGGTTCGGGGCGTCCTTCGTCGTGAACGTTGCAGAACGTTTATCCCAAAATGACGCGTCGTCGCGGTGATGGCGAAATTGCTGGAGCTTCTTCCATTCGTCGTTCCAGTCGACCGTGGTCAGCAACGGTGTGAAGTCCACGTTCGTTTCGCCTTGCATGCGCACACCCTTTCTCTGCAGCCCCGACATCGCGCAGCATCGCCCGCCCGACGTCCGTTCCTTCCATTCTACAAAACCGCACAGAGCATGCGCCTTCTTTGCGCACGACAGCGCCTGCGCGGTCGCACCGACGCTAGCGGTTGTCCACCGGCTCCGGATACAGGTCATGGCGCGAAAGACGGTCCCATGCCACCTCTTCCCAGACCGTGCCCGGGCGACCGTAATTGCAGTACGGGTCGATAGAGATACCACCCCGCGGCAGGAATTTGCCCCACACCTCGATGTATTTCGGGTCCATGAGCTTGATAAGGTCCTTCATGATGACGTTCATGCAGTCCTCGTGGAAATCACCGTGGTTGCGGAACGAGAACAGGTAGAGCTTCAGGCTTTTGCTTTCCACCATGCGCACGTCCGGCACGTACGAAATATAGACGGTCGCAAAATCAGGCTGTCCGGTAATAGGACACAAGGACGTGAACTCGGGGCAGTTGAACTTCACGAAATAGTCGTTGTCCTGATGCTTGTTCTCAAACGTCTCGAGGACGGACGGGTCGTAGTCTTCCGGGTAGCCGGTATGCTGGTTGCCCAGCAGCGTGAGCCCTTCGTTTTCGCGGGCGGAATTCTCTGAGGTCATTGTTTGCTCCTTACGTTTGAACATGCATGCGGAGGAAGCCGCTTTAGTCACAGGCCGCTCCGCGCGGATGAGAGGGTCGTCATGCATTCGCTCGACCGACGCGCGTCTTTCCGTTCTGCGCATAATGGCGTCGAAAAGCGCAGCCTCGCCCTTTTCGTGGCGCGCAGGGAATCTGCAGGTTTGTGGGCGGCCGCCATTCGCCGGGCCGCCAAAACTGCACACCGTACAATTAGCTTAGCAGCGGGTCGGCGGCACCGTTCGCCTCGAACGCACGGGCCCGATCGATGCACGTGGCGCACACCCCGCACGGACGCTCGCCGCCTTCGTAGCATGACCAGGTCAGTTCGTACGGCACGTCCAGGCGCAGCCCTTCGCGCACGATGTCCGCCTTCGACCACTGGACGAACGGCGCCTCCAGGCGAAGTTCGCCGCCCGTCCCCTGCGAAATAGCGGCGGCCATTGCGTCCACGAACTCCTGCGAACAATCCGGGTAAGCGTTGCCCGCCCAATCGTCATGATGCGCGCCATAGTAGAGTACGCTGCATCCAAGCGAAAGCGCCTCGGACGCCGCAGCGGACAGGAACAGCCCGTTGCGGAACGGGACGTACGTGCTGACCGTTGCGCCTTCGGATGCCGCCAGCTGGTCGGCATAGCTGCTTTCGGGCACGTCCTCGGTGGAATGTGCCAAAAGCGAGCAATTGCTTTCAGCGAAAATGACGCCAAGGTCCAGAAAGCGCTGCCGTACGCCGTAGTACGCCGCCACCTGGCGGGCTGAATCGATCTCGCGCACGTGCTTTTGCCCGTACGAGATGCTGAGCGCGAAGACGTTCTCCGCACCGTAGCGTTCGACCGCCCTGGCAAGCAGTGTCGTAGAATCCACGCCCCCGCTGCACAGCACCAGGGCTTTTTCGCCCGCACGACCGTTCGTCATACGCTGCTGTCCCTCGCCCGCTTCTTCGTGTGCATTCATGTTCTATCCCTCCTTCGGACGCGCAGGGTAGTCGCGCCCTGCGTCCGTGATGTTCTTACACGCCTTTTTCTACGTTCGGCCAGATGATCTTATGGAGCTGCAATTGCAGCGTCACGCGCGCCAAGCGCTCCTCCTGCAGAAAAGCCGCAAGACGCGCAGGGGCAATCCTCCCGAACACGGGACTTACATACACTGCACACCGGTCGCACAAGGCATGTTTTCGCACGATATGCGCCATTTCGCGCAGGTCGTCGTCGGAGCCGGCCACGAACTTCACCGTGTCGGCAGGCCCGAGAAGCTCCAAGTTGCGGGGGAGCATACGCTCCTCCATGCCACTGCCCGGCAGCTTCCAGTCCATCGTGAAATGCAAGGTATTTCGCACGGCCGCAGACAGGCTGTTCGTTTGCCCGGCACCACGCTCGGAGGAAACGCCGCTCCCGCGCGCAAAAGCGTCCTGTGCGCTCTCGCCTTGCAATTCGGCAGCGCGCGTTCTGTTCGGACACGCGAAAGAGGCTGCAGCGTCCTTGTCCGCAGAGGCGCCCAGCTCACTGCGCAACCGCGCAAGCTCCGTCAGGTCCACTGCTCCGTTCGTCTCTATCTCCACTGCGCGCGCCGCCAAACCGCCCGCGCCGTCCGTCGCAAGAGGAAGCGCTAGCAGCGTGCGCACAAGCTGCGGCAAAAGCGGCTGAAGCGCCGGCTCACCGCCCGTAAGCGTCGTGCAGGCTGCCCCTGTGGAGGAAACCCAGGCAGCAATCTCGTCTACCGTCTGCAACTGCACGGGACAGCCCGGTTCGTTCGCCCACATCGTGTCGCAGTACGAGCAACGCAGGTTGCACCCCGCAAAGCGCACGAACGCTGCAAGGCGACCCGCCCGCGGGCCTTCGCCGTTTACGCTCACGAACCGCTCCACGACCGGCATCCGCCTGTCAGACAGCTCTCCCTGCTCAGGACGAAATGCCGTCTCCCCGCAAACGCCCGCGGACATTTGCGTCTTCGCGTCCGGCGGCCTTTGCGCGCACGAGTCAGCCCGCGCCCCGTCGGGCGTGCAGACGTAATCTCTTGAGGCTGCCGTCAGCTTTGTGCGCTCGCTCTCCGACACCGTTTCGTGCTCCTGCTTCACGGCGTTATCCACGGCGGTAGAACGCGCAGTTGTTCGGCGTCTCGTACACGTCCACCTGCGCGACCGGCAGCCCCTGCTCTTCCAGGCGACGGAAGAAATAGCGCGCCAGGTTCTCCGCTGTCGTGCGGAATGGCAGGATGGAAAGCTCGAAGCCTTCTTCGCGCAGGCAAGCAAGCGTCTGCTCCTTCAGCGAGCCCTCTTCCACCACGAACGAGTGATCGAGCTCTTCGGTCAGGTCGCGCAGCGCATTTTTGAACACGCCGAAATCGACCACCATATCCTTCATGGTGCCTTCCTTCTGAAGCTCTTCCTGCCCCAGGTAGGCGACCACACGCCAACGGTGACCGTGCAGGTTTTCGCATTTGCCGTGGTAGTCGGTCAAAAAGTGCGCAGCGTCGAAGCTGCTTTCAGTTTTCAGGCCGTACATTGAGGCCCCTTTCTCGCCTTGGCGTCCGTCGCGGAAAAACCAGGCGAGAAGACAGCGGCACTTTGAAGTCCGCGTCAACGTGCAGCGAAATGCACGCCTCCACGCCAATCGAGCGCATTCGCGGTGAGCACTGCTGCAGCAAGCTGCTCAGCGTGGTTATATCTTGCCTAGTTTTGTTTAACGACAGGAGGTTTTCGAACTGTCCGGGCGATAATACACCATGTAACCTGCATTGCGCCCGACCGGACGCTTCCCCGTTGCCGTTTCATCGCGTTTTCTGCAAAACCTGTCCGCAGTCGCTCCAAAGCTCTTTCTCCAAAGCCTCGCGCATGCTTCCCTGCCACGTTTTGGACAACCTGCACAGCACAAGACCCCTCGTCCGAACTTCACGCACGATCGTGCCGCCCTTTTGGCCACATTCGCATTCCAAGCGTCATGAAATACGCCTGTCGAATCCAAAATGCTCCTGCTAAAAGCTTCGAGCAGGGAAAACGCAAACTTACAAACGCCTTGCGCACGCAAAGAGACGCCCTTCGGCTGCTCTGACGATGCTCAGAATACGGATTTGTCCAAAAGCCCTTGTTTTCAAGCACGCTGTCGCCAGACGCAACGCTCCCTACGCAATGTCGAGACTCGCATCCCCGGCAATTCTGCTTCAACTCTCCTCGCACGTCCGTTTCGCCGTGCGGAAGGAGACGTGTACAATCGCAGGCACTGCAAACATACCGCATACCACAGCATTACCCCGCGCTAGCGCGCGGTCGCCCCTGAAAGGATTGCCCATGAGCTGTCAGCTTTTCGCGCATGAAACGCCTGCGCGCCGCACGGGTACCCCCTGCGCTGTACAGACGCTCCGTACGCGCACATTTGCCGCGCTTGCGACAATCGTGCTCGCATTCGCCCTGATGACGGTGATGTCGGGGTGCACGTCGACTGCGCAGAACGACAGCCCCGCAGGCCCTGCGCGCCCTCCAGCGGAAGTAATCGACAACCTCCCCGACTATTCGGGCCTTTCCTACCTCGAGCTCAACGGCAACGTGCCCTACTTTGAAGGCGAGACCGACCTGCCCGAAGGCTATGAGTCCTATACCTCGCTCGACCTGCTCGGTCGCTGCGGCACGGCAGAGGCGTGCGTCGGGCGCGACACGATGCCCACGGGCGAACGCGGCGACATCAGCGAGATTCACCCGTCCGGCTGGGACCAAGAGTTCTACGACTTTGTGGAAAATGAGGCGCTCTACAACCGCAGCCACCTTATCGGCTGGCAGCTTACGGCAGAAAACGCCAACGAAGCGAACCTCATCACCGGCACGCGCCATATGAACGCCGACATCATGGAACCGCTTGAAAGCGAAGTCGGCAGCTACGTGCGCCGCACGGGCAACCACGTGCGCTACCGCGTCACTCCCGTGTTCAAAGACGACGAGCTTGTCGCGCGCGGCGTGCTCATGGAAGCCGAATCGGTCGAAGACGACGGCGCGGGCATCCGGTTCTGCGTGTACGCCTACAACGTGCAACCCGGCGTGGAGATAAACTACGAGACTGGCGCGAACTGGAAGAACGGCCAGTCGACGCAGACGGACGTGCTCGACGCAAGCGCCGTGAACGGTGATGTGCCCGCAGAAACCCTCCTTCCCGCGAACGGCACAAAAGACCAAGAAAGCTCTGCCGCCAACAACCCTGATGCCGCAGGCATTGCAGCATCATCCGAAGCAGCGGAGCGTGCCGACGAGGCAGCCGAGAACGGTACCGCAAGCGAATCGGAATCTGTCGAACGCGACTACGCGCTCAACACCGGATCGCGCAAATTCCACGATCCATCATGCCCGTCCGTCCAGGACATTAGTGGTTCGAACCGAGAAAACTTCCATGGCACGCGCGACGAGCTCATCGCGGACGGTTACGAACCGTGCGGCGCCTGCCGTCCCTAGGCCAGCGCAAATCCAGATTTCCCGACATCCTCGCGCTCAACGCTTTTGCAACCCTTTTGGAGATGCAAAGGCACGCTGCTTGCTTGGACTACAATCTTTCATGCTAAACGATGCCAAGCGCCCGCAGGCAGGGCGCACTGAATAGACGAACAAGGAGTACCCTTATGACGCACCGCGATACGGCGGACGAACGGAACCGCCGCAACAACGGCCCCCAACGGCCGGAGGTGCGCCCTACTCGCAACATGCAGGACCAGCCGCCGCGCGCGGTGGAGCCGCCGAAGCTTCCCAGCAGTACGCGCCAGACGGACCGTTTTTCTACCGCGTCGTATCGTGTGCGTCCTGCAGGACAGACCGCGCCGACGTCCCCTTCTCGCGGACGCACCCGCGACCCGCGGCACGCCGCGCAACCGCAAGCCGAATCCTCCCGTTCTTTGCGCCTTCCTCTCGCAGGCAAAAAGAAAGCGGACGAATCGAATGCAGGCACCACGTTTTCTCAGCGTATTTCGGAGCGCGTCGCACAGGCTTCCTATGGCCCTGGCTCATCGGGGCGCTTTGGGACCGCAGGAGGGGCCGGAACGGTCCACAGCGAGACCGCTGGCTCATCCGCGCGCAAGCCTCGCAAGAAAAACTTCATCACGCGCTCGGTCGAGCACTGGTGCAACCGCTTGCTCGGTGCCGTTTCCGACCGCTCGCTTGCTGACCAGGAGGCCGAATACGCCTCCCATCGCACAACGCGCGACTTCATCTTCAACGCGCTGGGCACCGGACTGTGGGGGCTTTCCTTCCCCCTACTGTCCATCGTCGCCACGCAACTTGTCGGCGTCGAGCAAGCAGGCATGTTCTCCATGGCGTTCGTCACGGCGCTCGTGCTCATGATCGTCGCGAACTACGGCGTGCGCACCTACCAGTGCTCCGACTTGAACCAGGAGCACACGTTTACGGAATACCAGATCAACCGTCTTATCACCTGCCTTGTCATGCTTTTAGCAGGTGTCGGGTACTGTTATTTCCGCGGTTACGACGAGCAAATGTTCACCATTTGCATGGGCGTGTACTTTTACAAAATGATAGACGGCCTCGCGGACGTCTACGAAGGACGCCTTCAGCAGATGGACAAGCTTTACCTTGCAGGCATATCCCAGGCTGCTCGTTCGGCGCTTGCCGTCATCGTGTTCTCGGCCGTTCTGTTCATCACGCACGATTTGGCCGTCTCCTGCATTGCGATGGCCATCGCGGCAGCCGTTTCCTTCGTCTTCCTCACGTATCCGCTCGCGCTGTTCGAAACGCCCAAATCGAAGGGGTGGCAGCTCAACAGCCTTGCCGCACTGTTCAAGGAGTGCTTCCCGCTCTTCTTGGCCCTGTTCCTCTATAACCTGATCGACAACATGCCGAAGTTCGTTATGGAGGGCGTGCTTTCCTACGACAACCAGCTCTACTTCAACGCCATCTATTTCCCAGCGCATGGTTTACTCCTCATGTCGCAGCTCATCTACCGCCCGCTGCTTGTGCGCATGGCGGCGGTCTGGGCAGACCCGGAAAAGCGCCTTCGCTTCGACATCATCATCGTCGTGATCCTGCTCGTCGTCGTGGGGTTGACGCTAGCCATGGCCGCCATCATGGGCACGGTCGGCATCCCGGTCCTCGGCATGCTCTACGGCGTCGACTTCGAGCAATTCCGCGGCCTGGTCTATATCATGCTCGCGGCGGGAGGCCTGACAGCCGCCATCGACTTCATCTATCAGACCATCACCATCCTGCGCCGCCAGATGGCCGTCATGAAGCTGTACCTCATCACGTTCGGTTTCTCGCTGTTCGTGCCCGTTCTGCTCGTGAACTTCACGGGGCTTCCGGGCGCGGTCATCGGCTACCTGATCGTTATGTGCATCCTGTTCATGCTGCTGATTTGGGAGTATGGCAAAATTCGTTTGCAGCTCATGCGCGAGGACAAAAAGAAAGCACAAGAAGAGCTCGTCCGTCGTCGCCACGATTCGACCAAAATCCACCCGATCAAAGGATAGTCGACGCATCGACGGCCATTCGCACGCAGCATTCGAAAGATGCAATGTGCTCAAAGCAGCACACCGGCACAAAACCACGCTTGGCGCAAAGCTGTACCGACTTTGCGCCAAGCTTTTCGTCGCACGTCACCCCTCTTGGAAAATGCGCACCCTGGAATCGCACGGAACGCCGCGGCGTTTACAACTCCGGCCCTTCAACGCCGGTCTGGTCGAAGGGCGGGATGAAGCTTTCGCTGTCGGCCCCGCCTTCCTGCCAGTAGTAGTCTTCGATCCCGAGCTCGTCGGCGTAGTCGAGCAATGACTCGTAGTCGCCCGCTGGCACTGTCTCGTTCAGTTCGGGATAACGCTCGAAATGCCTGAGCGGCGTGTACTGGTTCATCAAGCTGAGAAGAACGGTATCCCCGTAGCGCTCGTGCAACAGCCGCACGACGCGCTTCGACTCTTCCAGATGGCCCGGCAACAGCAAATGCCGCACGACTACACCGCGCATAATCCGCGGCGGCTCGTCACCATCTGGCGCCTCTTCGAACACCGGGTGCCCCACCTGCGCCACCATGGCATCAAGCGCAGCAAGCGCCACTTCCGGATAGTCGGGAGCGTTCGAATAGCGGCGCGCGGTCTGCGCGTCGGCGTATTTGAAATCTGTCAGGTACACGTCCACCGTGCCAGCCAAAAGCCCGATGGCCTCTACCGTTTCGTACCCTGACGTGTTGTATACCACAGGCAGTTCCAACCCTGCCGTGCGCGCCAACGCCACCGATTCGACGACCGCAGGCGCATAGTGCGTTGGCGTAACAAGGTTCACGTTGCGCGCACCCTGCGCAGCGAGCTCCAGATAAATGCGCGCAAGACGCCTCACGGACACCTCCGTGCCCGCATCGCCGATTGCAATATCGCGATTCTGGCAGTAAACGCAACGCAGGGGGCAGTAGCTGAAAAAGACCGTCCCGCTGCCGGATTCGCCGCTGATACAGGGTTCCTCCCAGAAATGAAGCGCCGCCCGGGCTATGCGCACGCGCGCGCTCGCACCGCACACACCGCGCACGCCCGCCTTGCGGTCTGCGCCGCAGTCGCGCGGGCAAAGGCGGCATGCGCGCATAAGGTCTTTTTGCCCTGTGGTCATCTGCTAGTTGTTTGAGTAGCTGCCGAATCCGCCCAGGCCATCGTAGCCTTCGATTCCGTAATCGGCATCCTCGTCGTCATGATGATGCCCGCATCCGCAATCGTCGTCGTGGTCGTGGCCGTCGCCGTACACGCGCTCGGCGCGCGTCCAGTCCAGCCCGTGCTGGGCACAGGCGCTCTCTTCGCCGTAAATGAGACTGAGCGCCGCAACGCCCTTGTCAGAGCCGCCGATAACGGCAAGCAACTCCAGCAAGTGCTGCGCAGCCTCCCCTTGCGGCAAGATGAGGTCCACGTCGTCCGCGGCAGCAAGCGCCATCGTAAGCTCGGCCATGAGCATCTCCAGCGTGAACGCGCCATCGAAGCGCTCCTGGCAGACTGCCTCGTGCAGTGCCCGCACGCGTCCTGAAATCACGCCCGCCTCTGCAGACGCGCTCATCATGGCAACCGCATCGACACCGGAAGCGCGGCAAAGCGCGTCCGCTTCCATGAGCGAGGCGATCTGGGCGGCATTCTGCAGCGATGCGACTGCAAGCGCCGTTTGGCCAGCGCCCGCGACGCCGAGATACGTCACTTCGTCCGCAAGCACTTCCAAAAGCGGCAAGACCGCCTGATAGTCGTCCTCTTCGCCGCCTGCGAAAATGCGCAGGCTTTCCGGATGCGCGAACACGTCAGCGTCCGCCAGGTCGTCCACGAACAGCGGCGCGTCGATCGCATGTAGGTCGTTCACCAACGCGACCGCCTGGATTTCCTTCGAGAAGGAGGGAGTCGTAGCCCCCAGGTCGATGAGGTACGTTCCTTCGGCGCAGATCTGCACCAGGCCGTTCGTCTCGAAGTAGACGTCTTCTGTGGCCGTCTGGCCCTCGCAGAACGTGAGCACTACGTCAGCCGAGGCGACGTCGGAAGCCGCCAGATATCCGGCCTCCGTCAGACGCCGCGCAAGCGGCTCCCCCACTTTTACGTCCCCGACAAACACAAACGACATGCTCATGAAACTACCTCGCCTCTCCTTCTTCCTCCTCGAAACAAGCGCACGTCCGCTTCGCACAGCACGGAGCGAGCTCGCACAGCCCTCGCAAAGCCCCGGCACGACAAGTCGCCTAGGCGCTTTCGCCCCTTACGCGGCGCGCAATGCGGTCCGCGACCGAAAGGCCCTCGCGGCGGTCGCTTCCCCAGAACACCACCGCGATCATGCCCGGACCGACATGGCTGCCGATAACAGGACCGATGCTGCTCTCCAGGAACAGAACGCTCTCGACATCCTTCGTAACGAGCTCTTTCAACCGCTCGACATCCTTCGGGCAGTCCGCGTCGCCGATGACCACGTGCGGTACCGGCTGTTTCTCCGCTCGATTCTTCGCGTAGTAATCCGCCAACTGCTTGATGCCCTTTTTGCGTCCGCGCGCAACGCCCGCAAGCGCAAGCTTGCCGTCCATGTCGATGTTGAGCAGCGGTTTTACGTCCAGCTTACCGCCCGCATAGGCAACGGAGGCGGGGATGCGCCCGCCTCGGCGCAAAGCTTCCAAATCCTCGACCATGAACAGCGCGTTCACAAAATAGCGCGCTTCTTCCGCCCACGCGACCATCTCTTTGGCCGTCATGCCCGCATCGCGCTGACGAATGGCCTCGTAGACGAGGAGCGCCTCTGCCACAGAAGCAAGCTTCGTGTCCACGACATAAAGCTCAGCGCCAGGATTCTGCTCGACAAGCTGGTCGCGCACCATCACGGCAACGTCATAGGATCCGGAAAGCGCGCTCGAAAAGCAGAGGAACACCGTCGGGACCCCGGAGTCGATGGCGCGCTGGAACGTCTCTTGCAGCACAGGGATGGTCAGCTGCGAAGTGCTCGGTTCCTCTCCACCGCGCATACCCTGGAAGAACGCATGCGCGGTGGTGCTCTGGTACAGGTCGTCCTGATGGGCACCGTCCGACGTAATGTAGGTGAACTCGACCAACTCCACGCCCTCGCGGACCACGACCTCGCGCGGCAGGTCGCAGCACGAGTCGACGATCAGGTTGCACTGGGGTTGCATGGGGTGTTTCCTCCTTTGCGCTCACGGCGGCTTCCTTCGCCGCCGCAACGTAAGATTACCGCGGACCGCGCGCGTTCTCCGCGCTCCGACCAGTCCACGTTATTCTATGCCGCGCAAGCGCGCAACCAGCGCGCGCCTCCGCTCAAAAAGCCCATATTCCAAGCCGACAGGGTACGAGTGCGGGTTCAGCATGCGCTTCTGGCTCTCGTCAAGCGTCGCAAGGCCCTCGCGACACCGCCTTTGGGCCGTCATGGCATCACGGTACTCCGGCGCAAGCACCACGTTTCCGCCGCGCAGAAGAGGGTGAAGGAGCGTCTCGTAGCGCTTGCCCGCCAGGCACTTACGGCGCAAAAAGTCCGCCGGGTCCACGATGACTTCGCTCTCGCCGACGCCACGGTTCACGTCGTAGACCATATCTCCCGCCACACGGCCGTCCTCATGGTAGTAACGCCGGACGTCAAGCACGCCAGGCGTGGTGAGCTTCACGCTCTGCTCGGAAATCTTGATGCGGTCTTGCCATTCCTGCCCCGGCATGCGCGTGGCAGACAGCTTGTACACGCCGCCAAGCGTCGGTTGGTCGAACGCCGTGGCGAGCTTCGTGCCGACGCCGTAAGAGTCCGCCGGGGCCTTCTGCTCGCGCAGGGAGTGAATGGTGTGCTCGTCCAGGTCGTTGGACAGCACGATCTTCACATCCGTCAAGCCAGCGGCGTCCAAGCGCTTGCGCGCCGCTTTTGCCAACCATGCAAGGTCGCCCGAGTCGATACGGATGCCCGCCAACTTTTCGCCACGCTGGGCCATCTCGAGCCCGACGGTGATAGCGTTCTCGACTCCTTGCTCCACGTCGTAGGTATCCACCAGCAGGATGCAGTTGTTCGGCATGCTGCGCGCATAGGCGCGAAATGCTTCCAGCTCCGAATCGAACGACATCACCCACGAATGGGCGTGCGTGCCTGAAACAGGAAGGCCGTACTCCTTGCCCGCAAGCACGTTCGAGGTGGAAGCGCAGCCTCCCACGACGGCAGCGCGGCTTGCCCACATGCCGCCTCCGGCGCCCTGCGCACGGCGAAGGCCGAATTCGGCGACTGGCGCTTCGGCCGCCAGACAGACGCGCGCAGCCTTCGTGGCAATGAGCGTCTGGAAGTTGACGCAGTTCAAAAGCGCTGTCTCCAACAGCTGGCAGTCCAGGATAGGCCCCATAACGCGCACGAGCGGTTCGTTCGGAAAGACGACCGTGCCCTCATGAACGGCGTCGATATCCGCGCTCAAGCGAAATTCGCGCAGGTAATCCAAAAAATCCGGGGAGAACAGCTTGCCCCCTCCCGGCGCCGGCAGCTGGGCCAGGTACGCGCAGTCCTCGCCCGTGAAATGGAAGTCATCGACCAAGTCTGCCAGCTGGTCCATGCCGCACGCGACAGCGTAGCCGCCCTTGAACGGATTCTCGCGAAAGTACATGTGGAAGCATGCCTGCTCGTCGACCTTGCCCGCTTCCCAGTATCCTTGCGCCATGGTGATTTCGTACAGGTCGGTCAACAATTCGTGGCTGCATGCCATGAGCTCGTCCCCCTTTTTTGTGCGTTCTATTCCGGTCGCTGTCCTGCCCGCAGGCAGACAGTGGGGCCTGCCCTGAAAACGCCGGGCGGTCCTGCGTGGCCGCCCGGCCGCGTGCTCGACATCATGCGAGGTCGCTCGCATTGCCTCTCGCGTGGTCGCTAAGACGTTTCGGAGCCCGACGTGGGCTTGCCGCCTGCCTCGCTGCCGGTATTGGCGCGATGGCTGCGCCGACGTGCCGTACGGTGCGCAGTGCGCGCAGCCTGCTGTTCAGGCTGCTTGCCGGAACGCTGGCGTGAGGGGCGCTGCCCTTCGTCTGCAGAAACGCCCTGCTCAGCACGAGGCGGCTGCTTCGTGCGAGCTCCCTGGCCTGCACTCTGCGCCGAAGCGTCCTCCGACCGACGGCGTTTGCGGCGCTGAGGCGCTTCGCGCAGGGCGGAAGAATGCTGTCCTGGACGAACGGCTGCCTGCTTTGACGCGCCGCCCTTCGCTTTGCTCCCCTGCTTGGCAGACGCGGCGTTTTGCGCCTGCGGTTCTGCCGTGTGAACTTGCGTGGTGCGGTTGCGGCGGGAACGATGGCTTTGCGCCTGTTTCGGCGCGGATTTCTCGCTTGCAGCAGCGTCCGCCTGGCCTCCCGATCCTTTGCGACGGCGTTGACGACGCCCTGCCTCCGCCTTCGCGGCAGCGTCCTTGCGGGTACGCTCCCCTTCGCCTTTGCGCGCGCCGCGGCGTCCGCTCACGCGGACGGTACCGTCGGAGAGCTTGTCCGTCCCCGTAAAGCGCGGCGTCGCAAACGACACGAGCGAAGGACCGGACGCGATTTCGGGCTCCTTGCAACGCTCGAACGCCTCTTCCTCCACTTCGGTCGGACGGCCTCCTTCTTCGGCAGGAATGAAATCCTCGAGCGGGACTTTCACGATCTTTCCGTCTTCAAGCTTGAGCGAGACGATCTCACGCGGGACGTTGAGCTCGGTCACCTTTGCAGGCCCGTCAGGAGTGGAGATGGTCGCGCCCGCCTTCGGAGCGCGCTGTTTGAAATCCTTGTACGCTTCGAACTCATAGCGCAGGCAGCACATCAGACGGCCGCAGACGCCAGAAATCTTCGCAGGGTTCAGCGACAAGTCCTGCTCTTTGGCCATACGGATGGACACCGGGCAGAATTCGCCGCCCAAACGTTTGCAACAGAGCTCCTGGCCGCAATGGCCCAGGCCGCCCACCATGCGCGCTTCATCGCGCACGCCGATCTGGCGCATGTCGACGCGCACGTGGAAGTGCGCGGCAAGCTTGCGCACAAGCTCGCGGAAATCGACGCGCTCTTCGGCCGAAAAGTAGAAAATGGCCTTGTCGCCGTCGAGCAGGTATTCGACCATGACCGGATGCATGTCCTCGTTGGTCTCAGCCGCCATCTCGCGAAACACTGGCAGCGCCGCACGGCCAAGCTCTTCCATTTCCGCAGCCTGTTCGAGGTCTTTTTCCGTCGCCAAGCGCAGCACAGGCTTGAGCGGCGAGCGCAGCTTTTTGATGGCGGCCTCGTCCACTTCCGTGATGTCTTCCGCCATGTGGCCGAACTCGACGCCGCGCTCAGTGCGCACGACGACGGCATCGCCCTTCTTCGCCTCGATGCCCGCCGGGTCGAACCACAGCGTGCGCGGATTATATTGCAGCCCCACGGGGGCGATACGAACCATACAATGCCTCTCTTATCTCGAATAGCATGACGTCTATGCAGGTTTCAGGGGACACATTATACGCGATGGCATCCTTCATCTCCTGAGCTGCGTCGAGAGCAGCCACGACGCGCGGTGCGTCAGCATGCGCTGCAGCGCGCGCAATGGCTTCGCGATAGTCGACGTTCACCACTAGCTCTGGCGTGCCGGACGCCACCATGAGCACGTCGCGCAACCACGAGCGCACGATGGCCGCCAGCTGTCCCACTAGCTCAAGAGAGCGAGCCGACAGCTCGCGCTTGTTGCGCGCCTCAATCTGGCGCACCGCGGAAGATGCGAGAAAATCCGCATTTTCCGCCAAGGCCTCTTCCTGTACTTTGCGCACGGCGTCAAGCGGCATCTTCGCTTTTTCCAGAAGCTCCGCGGCGTATCCCAGCACGTCCAGGTCGTCGGCGACCTGCAGGGCTGAGAGCACTTCCAGCACGCGCGCACGGAACGCCATGCGGTCGCGCGATTTCAGCAAAGCGGCCGCTTTCGTAATGGAGCCGTCGCAACACTGGATGGCTATGGCCGCCTGCTCAAGGGTGGCGCCGGTGTTCTGCACGAGAATGCCAGCTGCCTCGGACGCGGGAATGTGCCTGAACGGCACCACTTGGCAACGTGAGACGATAGTCGGAAGGACCGCTTCGCGCGTGCGCCCGAGCAGGATAAGCGTCACGTCCGCAGGCGGCTCTTCGAGCGTTTTCAGAAACGCGTTCGCTGCTTGCACGCCCAGAAGGTCCACACGGTCGAGAATGTATACCTTGCGATCGGCCTGGATGGGCGCAAGCGAGGTGTCCGCCACGATTTCGCGCACCTGCTCAACCAGATAGCCTCCGGCGCCTTCAGGCGCGTAAAAACGCACGTCAGGGTGTTTGCGTCGCTCGATGCGACGGCACGTCTCGCAAGTGCCGCAGCCGCCCTCTTTGCACAGGATGGCAGATGCCAGCGCATAAGCGGCCGTCGTCTTGTTCGATCCTGCCGGGCCGGTGAACAGGTAGGCGTGGGATACCCTGCCCGAACGCACGCTTGCCCGCAGATAGTCCCGCACGTGAGGCTGACCGAAGACGCTGTCGAACACATCGCTCATGCACGCGCCCCCTCAGACCCGTCCGTCGGGCTGCCGGAAGCAGGGTTCTGGGACCCTTTGCCTTCGTGCGCGCCGCCAGCACGAGAAGCCGCAGCGCTCGCCCGCGATGCGTCGGAGCGTTTCCCGGAAGCACGCTTCCTCCTGCGCGCACCGCGTCCGCCGTGCGCACCGCCGCCAGCGCCTTGACGCGCCGCGCCCTGCTTTTTCCCTTCGGCAGTCTTCTGCCCCGTCGTGCGCCCGCTGCCTTTCGTGGCGCCCGAAGGACGGCGGCGCGGGCGGTCCAAACTGGCAAAGTCCGCATCGCACGGCGCCGTCACGCCGAACGCCGCTTCCAGGACATCCCCGACTGCTTCCCAGACGCTGCGCGCGGCGGCGCTTTTCGTGGTAGACGAAGAGACCGTGCGCACACGGTCGGGATGGGCAGCCGCTATTTTGCCGAACCCTTCATTCACGCGCTGATGGAATTCCGTGCCCGCAAGCTCAAGACGGTCTGCGCCCAGACGGCGCGTCGCACGGCGCAGCCCCAAGGAAGTGGAGTCCACCGTCAAAAGCACCGTACGGTCGGGCAGGATCCCCTGACAGGCGAACTCGTTTGCCTGCCGCACGAAGTCAGGGTCAAGCCCGCGACCGTAGCCCTGGTACGCCACCGTAGAGTCCACGAAACGGTCGCAGAGAACCACCGCCCCGCGCGCAAGCGCCGGACGAATGACCTCCGCCACGATCTGCGCGCGTGCAGCCTCGTACAGATAGAGCTCCGCGCGGTCGTCGAGCATGTCGTTCTTCGCGTCAAGCACGATTGCGCGCAGGTCTTCTCCCACTTTCGTGCCGCCCGGCTCGCGCAGGCGCACCACGTCCAAGCCCGCCTTTTTCAAAACGCGCTCCATAAACGCGATCTGCGTGGTCTTGCCCACGCCTTCGCCGCCTTCGAACGTGATGAACACGCCAGGTAGCCCGTGAGTCGCAGAAGCGTACGCCATCACACGCTCGCTTCCGTGCGCGCAAGAGCGCCGTCGTCCGCGGTGCAAGCCGACTCATGGCATGCGAGTTCGTAGGCATCCTCGCCGCGCACGTCCACGCCCACGAATGCGGGGAAATCGCGCACTTCGATACGACGCAGCGCCTCGGTGCCCAAATCGTCGTATGCGAGCACGTCAGAGGAGACGACGCATTGCGCAAGGTAAGCCGCAGCGCCTCCCACGGTCACGAAATAGACCGCCCCGTTGCGCACGCACGCGTCCTTCACGTCTTGCGAACGCACGCCTTTGCCGACAGTCGCTACGATGCCGGCATCGTAGAGCTCCGGCGCAGCGAAGTCCATACGGGACGCTGTGGTCGGTCCGACCGCGCCGAACGGACGGCCTGCCGCGGACGGCGTAGGTCCTGCATAGAAGATTGCCTGGCCAGAAAGCCCGTAAGGCAGCTCGTCCGCCGCACGCAGCTCTTCGAGCAGGCGCATGTGGCCTGCGTCGCGCAGCGTGTACAGTGGCCCCGTCAGCGTGACCGCATCGCCCGCCCGCAACTCCGCAAGCGCCGTTTTGTCCAGCGGCAAGGTAAGCGGAACGGGCGCGCTGGCGCCCGCAGCATCGCTGTCATGATGTGTGTGTGCAAGAGTATCCATGCATTCCATTGTAGAGCACCCCACCGCGCACACCGCCGCAAATGGCAGAACCGACGGAACCCGCACATGGTTTTGAAACGCCCGCTTGCGCAGTCGGCTTCGTCACGCTTCGGCATCCCCTGTTTGCAGCTCTTTGCCAAGCTCGCGGGCAAGCTGCGGAAGGAGCTCTGCCATGGTGGCGTCGATCGTGTCTTTTTTGAGCTGGCATTCCCAGATGACGTGGACTGTCCAGCCCATCTCTTGCAGCTGCTGCAGGTTGCGCTCGTCGCGCGCGACATTGCGCTCGAACTTCACGATCCAGTATTCGACGTTCGATTTGGGCAAAGGAAGATTGCAGTGCGGGCAGCGATGCCAAAAGCATCCGTTCACCATGATGCAGACTTTTTTGCCAGGCCACGCCACGTCGGGACGTCCAGGAACCTTCCACTGCAAGCGATACCCGGTCAAGCCCGCCTCGCGCAGGCGCTGGCGCACGAGCAGCTCGGGCTTTGTGTCCTTCGCCTTGTTCCCGCGCATGCTCTTGCGCGTGTTCTTCGCGACGACGTATCGCTCGGCAATACGCGGCGTCGTGCCACCGCGCGGTCCTACACGATGGGCGGCCTCGTAGCGCTCCTGACGCGCACGCTCTTTGACGTGCGCAAGCATGGCGCGCTGACGCTCCTTCGCGCTCCCGCGCCGTGCCGCCTCGTTTTTTCGCACGCGCGCATGCGACCACTGTTTTCCTTTTGCCATGGAATCCGCCGCCCCGTGCTATGTCCAGAACATGAACGTCTCAAGGATGTTCTGGTACGCCCACGAGTAGATGTCCGAATACCAGCCCGTCTCGGCCACCAAGCACAGAAGCGCGCTGTAGATAACGCTCGCGGCGACAAGCGCCAAGAGGATGCTCATGAACAGACCGCGAGCACGCGAACGGTACGGGATATTCTCGTTCACAATGAACGCCAGAAGGACCGCCGCTGTCAGGAACATGAAGCTGAAGTCGGCGTAATAGCGCTGGAGAATGCCCGCCATCTGTGCATCGAGCAACGCCACCAGCACGCCGGTCGAAATCAGCACGATGATAACGCCCGCGATCGTCCGCGTAGAGCGCTGGCGGAAACGCAGCGCCAGAATACGCTTGGCAAACGGCAGGATCCACAAAAACGGCAGGCAGGCGAAGATACCGCCGAACGTGACCTCTTTGATGGTCTGCCCCATGTACGTCGTGTCGAAATCGACCGCTTGGATGAACGGGAAGACGCCGCTGACGTTAGGCGGCTGGAAGAAGTACGCAAAAAGCGCCGGCGCCAAGCGCCCGACGTTCATGCCGCGCTTCGTCATATCGTTCACCGTCAGGTTATAGTTCGCCCCGAAGTCCGTGATGGACCCGAAACGCGCTTTGTTGTACCAGAACAGCCCCAGCGCTACCAGGCAGTACGGCGCAAGCAGGCAAGCGAACTCGACCGCCCCTCGGCGCGTGAGAATATGTCGCTCCGTAATGAAGCGACGCCAGAACAGCGGAAATGCCACCAGGGAAAGCATCACGAATTGAGGGCGGCACGCCACCACGAGCGCCATGCACAGCGACCCGGCAAAATACCACCCTGCGGCGCCCTTGCGGGATGCGCGCCCGCGCATCCACAAGTACAGGCCCCAGACGGAAAACGCCATGGCCATCATGATGGGCAGCGAATAGAACGTTGGATGCTTCACGAGGTACAGAATCCCACAGCAGAAAACGAGCGGAATCTGCAGCAGCAAGTACAAGCCTATGCTCACACGTTTGAAATGGTAACGTGCGAAACGGTCCAACAGCGCAGAACACCCGAGGATAAACGCCCAAGCCGCTATCAGCACGCCGATTGCCGTCGGGAAGTTCGCTCCCGTCAGCAGATAGAACGGCAGATAGAACACGAGCACCGGCAGCACGCCGAAATAGACGTAATAATGGCCGTCGTAGTACGCGACGTCGAACAGGTACTCTTCGCCCGTCTCTTTTTGCAGCTCGTCGCGCGCGCCCTTGTCGTACGGATCCTCCATGTCCTGCAGCCACTGGGGCGGCTCTTCCTCCAGGTACAGCTGGCCATGCGCCATAGCCTTCGCCAACTCCGCATACTGCTGGGCGTTGTCCCCTCCCACCTCGAAGGTGTTCGCAATGCTGCTGCCATCCCACGATCCCTGGTTGTAGAACGGCGTCGCCACGCCCACCAGGTTCGAGCCGAGGAACAGAAATGAGGTGACGAGGTAGAGCTCTATCGCAACGGTGAGAATCACGGTCGCCTTCGAGCGAACCGGATGGTCCACGATATAGCTCCGGTAGATGCTGGATTTTGGACGGAAGAGGTACACGAGCGCTATCACGCCCGCCGCCAGCATGAACCGTCCCGTGTTAAACGTGAACGGACAGTGCGCGTTCACATACACGCCGTCCAGCATGAGCGGGTAGTGGACGTCTTCGCCGCCTATCTCAATGCGCAGGTTTCCTACCAGCCCTGCCGTGTTGAGGTTGATGAACTCGCTTTCATGGCAGTTCGTCGCTACTTGCGTGGTCGGAATGCCTGCGGTGTACTCGGTCGAATCGAAATATGTTCGGTGCGCGGCGTCCGTGAAATGGATGGTCACGTCCACCGTCTGCGCCGGCTGATCGCCAGAAAAGTCGATGTACACATTATGGACTTCGGTGTTCAGGTTCGAGAATTCCAGCGTGTGGTTGACCGAGGAGACACGGTAGTCACCGTCCGTCGTCTTCAAAAGCGAAAGCTGCCCGCTCAGGTCGATGGTGTTATACCCCGCAGAGGCGAAATAGTTGAAGTTGAAAACGAACGTCTCCAGGATGAGCGCCAGCATGAGCACGACAATTCCGCACTTCGCAATATGCTTCACCGCATCTTGGTATACGGCGAAGGCGAAGCGCAAACGGGACCTGATGTCGTCAAGCGGCGTTGGCATGATGAGGAATTCTACCGCATTCGGACTGGGCGAGAATAGGGGCGCACCTGCATGCGGCAAGGCTCTCTCCCCTGATGGCGAATGGAACGTGCGATTACGCAACCCGCATCGACCGTTACCGAACACGCCTCCAAGCCAGCCGAATCCCAGACCGGCAGCACGATGCGCGCTTGAATAATCGCCCGTTCAATGGCACCCTATTCCCGATGCGGGCAATTGCTTTTCGCAAGTTCGCAGAAAACGCCGCCTGTCAGCCCGTTCGGCCTACGGCGGATTTCCTTACACGAGCACACCCGAGGAAGGAACAGGATGCGTTTCATCATCACCAAAGACTACGAAGAAATGAGCCGTACCGCCGCCGACATCATCGCTGCCCAGGTGCGCGAAAACCCCGCCTGCACGCTCGGTCTCGCGACCGGCAGCACGCCTGAGGGCCTCTACGCCGACCTGGTTGCCGACTACGAGGCGGGCACGCTGGACTTCTCCCAGGTCCAAAGCTTCAATCTGGACGAATACCGCGGCCTTCCCGGCGACCACGACCAGAGCTACCGCTACTTCATGAACAAGCACCTGTTCGACCATGTGAACATCGACAAGGCGCGCACCCACGTGCCCGACGGCAGCAACCCGGACGCCGACGCTGCCTGCGCAGCCTACGAGCAGGCTATCGTCGACGCGGGCGGTGTCGACCTGCAGCTGCTTGGCCTGGGCCATAACGGCCATATTGGCTTCAATGAGCCCGCCGACGTCTTCCCGAAGGCAACGAACTGCGTCGATTTGACCGAAAGCACCATCACCGCGAACAGCCGCCTGTTCGATTCCATCGACGACGTGCCGCGCCAGGCCTACACCATGGGCATCGGCACCATCATGCGCGCCCGCAAGGTGCTCGTTGTCGCCAACGGCGAAGGCAAAGCGCAGATTGTGCACGATGCCTTCTTCGGCGACGTCACCCCGCGCGTGCCGGCCTCTATCCTGCAGTTCCATCCCGACGTCACCGTCATCGTGGACGCCGAGGCAGGCTCTCTCTGCCCGCAAGCATAGAAACCACGTGCACGCCGCAAAGCGCGTAACGAGCACGTGCAATCACAGGAGGGGCTGCAAAGCCCCTCTTCTTTTGCGCGTCGGAAATCGAACCGCCCTCGCTCGCAAGCTCGAAGGCGATGGCAAGCCATGCCGACTTGCCTATTCCAACAATGCCCGGCGTTCTTTCCAGTCGGGCATGAACTTCGTCATGAGCGCCTGGAAGCGCGGACCGTGATTTCGCACCAAAAAGTGGCACAGCTCGTGGACAACCACGTACTCGAGGCATTTCGGCGGGTATGCCGCCAAGCGGATGTTGATGCACACACGACCCGTAGCGGGCTGGCAGGAGCCCCAGCGGCTCGTCATATCCCGGTATGCCAGCTTCGTCACGCGACCCTCCACGCCCAAACGCGGCGCCCACTGCTCTACCAACACCGGAACGAACGCCTGGACGACCGCACGCCATTCCTTCTTTTCTTGCGGCGTCGCCTGCACAATCATCCCCCGCGGGGAGTCTGCAAGCCGCGCTTGGCGCTCGCGCAGCCAGTCCGCTTTCGCGGCGATAAGGCGCTCTACGTCCGCCTGCGACATCCAGGCAGGCGCCGAAGCATGCACCGTGCCATCATCGCGCACGCGCACGTTCACGTTCTGCACGTTCTTGAAGCGCAGTTCTACGTCAAGCCCGTCCACCTGTAGTATGGTCGGTTCCCCGATCGTGGCACCATGCCCCGGGGTTTTCCAGCGCATGCGCGCGGCAAGAGCCCGCCTGCTCATGCACGGGTCGCGATCTCGTAGGCTTCGTTGCGCGAAATGCCGAATTCGGCGCGCAACGCTTTCACGATGTCTTTCGTGGAGTAGCGCCCGCTCGCGCGCAGCTCGACGGCTCGCAGCTCAGCCGAGGCGGACGCGGCATCTCCTGCAGCCGCCTGCTCTTCGTCGCTCGGTGCGTCGATCACGAGCACGATCTCGCCCTTGATGGCACCTGCCGCCTCGCGCTGAGCGAATTCGTCGCGCACATCGCCCGCTAAACCACGGACGGTCTCTTCATGCAGCTTCGTCAGCTCGCGACAGACCGCCACGCGGCGATGCGGCAGGCACTCCGCAACAGCCGCAAGCGCGCTTGCAATGCGGTTGGGACTTTCGTAGAACAAGGCCACCGCATCCAAACCGTGCAGTCCTTCCAGCACCGTCGACCGTTCGCCCGCCTTGCGCGGGAAAAACCCGCCGAAATAGAAGCGCGGGCACGGAAACCCGCTTGCCACGTACGCCGTGGCGACCGCCGTCGGCCCCGGCAGCACCTCCACAGGCGCTCCGGCGTCCAGCGCCGCATCGACCAGCCGCTGGCCCGGGTCCGAAACGCCCGGCATGCCGGCATCGCTGCAGTACGCAATAACCTCTCCCGAAAGCACGCGTTCTACGATACGCCCTGTCGCGTGCGAAATCATCGCCTCGTCCAGGCGCTCCAAGCGTTTTTCCACGCCGAAAACGGCCAGAAGCTTGCCCGTCACGCGGGTGTCCTCGGCGCACACCACGTCCGCGGCGCGCAACGCCTCGAGCGCGCGCGGGGGCATGTCGCCCAGGTTCCCGATGGGCGTGGGGCAGATGATGAGTTTTCCTTGCTTTGCCATGCGGAAAAGTATAGCGAATGATGCCGGATGCACCAGCAGGGTCCGCCAGACGCATGCCTCTTCGAAACGGTGCTTGACCACACCATTATGCGCAGCATTCAAAGCGTATGGCGAAATCCTCGAACCGCCTCGCAAGAGGAAGGGGCGAAAGACCGTGCTTCCGCCCCTTGTGTCGAGTTTGCTCTTATATAGTATCTAAAAAGTAGCAATTATGACGAGCCGTAACGAACCTGTTGCACAATGCAGGAAGCATCTTGCGCGACCGTGAAGCACCCTCCCTTGCCACATCCTGTTTTCAATGCATGCTTCGTCGTCGGCATGCGCTCGTCTCCACTCTGTGGTTCACCGCTGCCCCATGCTTTGCCCTCGCCCATGACCCGCCGCTGTCCGCACCTGTTCTCGCGAATTTTTCTACGCGCGCGTACCTTTCTTGCCTTTGTGCGTCAATGACATTCAGCTAACATTTGACATCTTTCTGCACAAATACCCTATCGCAAACAGGAAATGCTTACTAAAATGATGCAAAAGCACGATAATCGTGTTAGGGTTCGTTATGTATACAAAATACGAATCCAACAATGCGACGCGAGACGTATGCACGCCCCGGCGCCAAACCTGCAACACCCCTTACAAAGAGCTAGGGGGGGGGGGAGCACATGACTGAAGGAACGTCCACCATCGACAACGTCTCGCGCATTGCAGACGCCCAAAACGACCCGCTTGGCTCTCGCCCGACAGGTACCGAGCGCGCCGATATTGACGCGCTTATAAAACGCGTCGCGCAGCAAGACGAAGAGATCGAACGGCAGCTTGCATGGCTGAAAATCGCCCTTCGCCAGACCGACGACATCTTCTGGGACTACGACCTGTCGAGCAGCGTTCTTCGCACGTTTTCCTATGAAGAGCCGTTTGGTCTGAAAGAACGCGAGTACGCGAACTTTCCCGAATATGGTATTGAGACCGGTCTGGTGCACGCCGACTCCATCGGATCCATCCGTGAGTTCTTCCAGAAAATCCGCAACGGCGTCCCCGAAGGAAGCGGGCGATTCTTGCTGAACGACCACCTTTCGGGAACGTTCGTGTGGTCAACGCTGTACTTCCGTACGCTTTCCGACGAAAACGGCACTCCCCTTCGCGCTATCGGCGTGCGCAACAACTCGTCGACGCGCTTTTCACAAATCGGAGCAACCGCCGAACGCGATGTCGTCCCCGAGACGCTTTTCCCCCATTTGTTCGCTTTCTTGAAAGCAGACCCCGAGACGGGCGGCATCGAACTGTTGGCCTACCAGGGCATCGAGCAAAACGGCATGCGCAGCGCGCGAACGTACGACGAATGCCTTAAAAAGGGCGTCGAGCATCTTTTCTCCGCCGAAGACGAAGCGGCGCTGCGCTCTCAGTTCAGTCTTGATCGCCTGCTTGCACGCTATCACGAGGGAGTCCGCTGGTCAGGCGGCCGCTATCGTTTCGTGGACAGCGACGGCACCATCCACAGTGTCCTCGTGGGCACTAACGTGCGAAAAAGCCTGCGGACAGGCAAACTTGAAATATTGTCCTACCTCTGCGAGCTTGGGCAAATCGTCCAGTGGGAAACCAAGACTGCGACAGCGCTCGCGCACAACCCGATCACCCGCCTGTACACGCCGGATTCTGCACGAAACATCCTGCGTGTCATCTCGGCTGAAAGCTCGCTTTCGGCACGCTGTTCCGTGACCATGTTCAAACTTGTCGGCATGGAACGTCTCGTCGAGCT
>CHCFC05602__coassemble_202_pt1 | contig 36988 bp, 32 predicted proteins | sample CHCFC05602__metabat2_low_PE_036 | metagenome-assembled genome bin CHCFC05602 | reverse complement strand
AACTTTCACTAAACGGCTTTTATCGCTTGGCAGAGCGCGTGCGATCACCCTGATGTCAGGCAGTTTTTCTGCAAGCTCTTCATCAGTGAGGTTCTTGAGATCGGCAGAAGTCAGTATCAGATTTGCTTGGTCGTCTATCAGACCGGCGTCTTTCGCTATCGCCTCGGCAGTCTCACGTCGGTCGCCCGTTATCATCACCACTTGGATGCCCGCGCTGCGCGCTTCCCTGATAGCCGAAACCGATTCCGGACGGATCTCATCGCGGATTCCCACAAGCCCGATGAGAACCCAGCCATGATCGGAAACGGAATCGTCCACAATAGCGCCGTCGTAGTACGCAAAGGCAAGCACACGCATCGCCTTCTCGGCAAGCGCGTCGATACGGGCATCGAGACAACCCGGCTCGAAGGGAACGAGTTCGCCGTGCGCATCCAGTGCGTGTTCGCAATTCGAAAGCAGCATCTCAGGGGCGCCTTTGAGATAAACTCTCGATGCCCCCGCTTCGTTGACTTCGACCGCCGAATACTTACGTTCGCTGTTGAAGGGTATTTCGTTCAAAGGACTGGCAGGCTCGAATCCGGACGAGCTGACGAACTCCAAGAGCGCGCGTTCGGTGGCATTGCCTCCAATGGGAACGGACTTGCCGTTATGGGTGGTGAGAATCGCCTCGGTGTTCTCAAACGAATCGCGCACGAAGGGCGCACGGAGGGCGCCGGGGATCTCGGCAAGGCTGGAGTACCCCATCCCTTCAGGATCGACGAACGTGACGACTTCGAGCTGACCTTTTGTGATGGTACCGGTCTTGTCGCTGAACAGTATGTTGAGGCTTCCTGCCGTCTCAATTCCATTGATCTCGCGAACCAAGACGTTGTCTTTCAGCATCTTGCCCATGTTCATAGAGGAAACCAGAGCGATCATCAAAGGCAGGCCCTCGGGGACAGCCATGACGATGATGATGACGGCAAGCATGACTGCCCCGACGACATCGTTAATCACGGTTATCGGATCAGAGCAATAGGCGGCTATCGTCGCGAGATCGAACCCATTATGCAAGACGATCGCCTGAAACAGATACGCGAGCGCGATCGCTACGCCGCCGATATATCCGAAACGGCTGATTCCCCGTGCGAGGCCCGTGAGCTTGACCTGAAGCGGGGTCTGGCGTCCGTCGTCTTCCTGTAGTCCGCTCGCGATCGTTCCGTAAATCGTCGCATCGCCGACTTTGGTGACATATAGTACAGCGCTGCCGGAGCAGACGATGCTGCCACGGAAAAGATCGCTCTTCGTCAGGAAGTCGATGTCCTCAGAAGGCTCGTATCCTTCAGCAGCAGCCGTCTTCTTCGCTTCCTTGGCCTCTCCATTGAGAACCGATTGATCGACCGACAGCCCGCCGTCGATAAGGTAGCCGTCAGCGGGAACCTTATCGCCAGACTGCAGCAAAACGGCATCGCCCACAACGATGTCGTCGATTCGAATCTCCGTCACCTCGCCATCGCGGTAAACCTTGCAGACAATGCGCGATGCTTCTTCTTGGAGTTTCTGGAACGCTCCCTCGTTTCGATACTCCGAATATGTCGATACGAAGGTGGCGATAGCAACTGCGACAGCAATTCCGACCGACTCATACCACTCCGTCTGCCCGAAAAAGCAAAGCACAACATTGATGATGAGAGCGACAACGAGGATCTTGATCATCGGATCGCCGAAGTTGTCTTTCAACTTATCCCAGAACGATTCCCGTTCTTTCTCGGAAAGGGCATTCGAGCCATGCAGTTTTCGCGATTCGGATGCCTCTTGCGTGGATAAACCAAATTGCGCCACGTGCGATCCTTTCGATGCCGGCCGTGCTTCCTGTCGAAACGAGGTGCTCTGAAAACGTACAGTTTTACAAAGGAAGGAGTTTTTCCTGGTCATTCATCGATTTGTTTCTTACGACCTGGTAATTTGATGTCGGCAAATTATGAAGACGGAGTATAATGACCGTGTTTTTGGCGTTATGAAAAACTGTACCTTTTCACACCCTGAAAACATGCCCCTGAACTGCGAAAACACTCATCCGAGCAAGATGGTTCCTACCTTTCCTTTTCAGCGTCCTCCCGCAGCCACTTGTCGAACGTGCACACGCACACCTTTAACCTCGAAGCAGCCTCCGACCTGGTAATATGCCCGTCAAGGTACGCCTGCTTGGTCTGCTTGTAGATGCCCGGCCGCCGCTTCCTGGGCCGCCCGAACCGCACGCCGCGGGACTTCGCAGCCTCGATCCCTTCGCGCTGGCGGACCTTGATGTTTTCGCGCTCTACCTGAGCCACGTAGGAAAGCAGCTGCAGCACGATGTCCGCGATCAGCACGCCGGTGATGCCCTCGCGCTCGCGCCGCGTGTCGAGCAGCGGCATGTCGAGCACCACCACCGCGCACCCGATGCGCTTGGTGAGGTCGCGCCACACCGCGATGATCTCCTCGTAGTCGCGCCCAAGCCGGTCAATGCTCTTCACCACCAGCACGTCTCCTGCCTGCAGTGCATCCACAAGCCTCCGCCATTCCGGCCGCTCGAAGTCCTTGCCGCTCGCCCTGTCCGCGAACACCTCGCCCACCCCGAACTCGGCCAAAGCGTCCAGCTGCCGGTCCAAATTCTGTTCCTGCGTCGAAACCCTTGCATACCCGTACACCTTTCCGGCCATGAAAACCTCCTCCTTCTCTGTGGCAGATGCCTGCCATCACCAGCGGCGTTGCATCTCGCCGCGCTCTCCAGCAGAAAGTTAAAAAGCCGTCACACGGTGGGCGCTGGTAGAATGGGCGAGCAGAGGATGCGAGCGGAAGGAGCCGGCCATGAACCTCGGCAAGGAGAGCGAGACCATCGAGCACAAGCGCTCGACATCCGAGCTGCGCGAGGGCATGGAGTCGGTAGCCTCCATTCTGAACAAGCACGTGTGCGACGCACTCACGAGCCGCCCGTCCATCGCGCCATCCAACCCGCCGAAAACACCCCGGCACCCACTGCCTATGTCAACGACTCAACCAAAGCGCCCTCAGCCCGCATGAGCCCGCGCGCAGCATGCCCCGCTGGTAGAATGGTCCTTCAAGAGACCGAAGGAGCCCTATGACCGAAGACTCGAACCAAGCCGGCCCGCAGCCGCGCACCCAGGCAGCCGAAACCGACCAGGCAGAGGCCCAGGCCCCGCAGCCCGACGTCCAGCCGTCCCGCGCCAAGCCACTGCTCACCGTCGACCAGCAGATCGCCCACATGAAGGCAAAGGGCATCGCCTTCGACCTCGTCTCCGAGCAAGAGGCGGCAGCCTACCTCGCCGACCGCACGTACTTCTTCAAGCTCTACGCCTACCGCACGCTCTTCGAGCGCCGCGTCGGCGGCAAGCGCGATGGCCAGTACGCCAACCTCGACTTCGGCCACCTCAAGCTCCTGGCCTCGCTCGACCGGACCCTGCGCTACACGCTGCTGCCCATGACGCTGGACGTGGAGCACTTCGCCCGCACCAGGCTCGTCCGCGAGGTAACGGAGCGAGAGGGCGAGGACGGCTACTCGGTCGTCTCCGACTACCTCGCGTCCCTCAACCACGATGATCGCCGCCGGCGCATGGGCGAGATCAACAGCTTCCTGAAGGACGCCTACAGCGGCGACCTCGCGCGGAAGTACGGCATGCCGGACAGCATGCCCATCTGGGTGTATCTGGAGCTCGCCTCGTTCGGCAGCTTCAGCAGCCTCTACCTGTTCTGCGCCAACCGTTGGGACGACGCCGCCATGCGTGAGGAGCATTACCAGCTGCGCCAATCTCAGCTCGTCAGGAACGCCTGCGCGCATTCCTCTGATGTCATCAACGGGTTCTCCCGCGCGGAGGGCTCGATCGAAGCCAACACGCTTGTGCTCAGGGCGCTGGCCGATGCCGGGATCTCCCACCGCGTGCGCACCTCCAAGATGCGCAACCCCCGCCTGCAGCAGATCGCGACCACGCTCTACCTGCACTCCCGGATTGTCCCAGAGGGCACCAGCCGCGAACGCGCCCGTGTCAGAGTCGCTCACCTTAAGGGGGAGATGCTCCAAGTGCTCGAGACCCTTTCGGGAAACGACGCCGTGCGCTCGTCCTTCGGATTCCTCATGACGCTGTTTGACAAATGGTTCTGATTCCCCATAATGGAGCCAGACAGAAAAACCTCCGGGTTTTGTAAGGCGGGGTCGCGCAAACGGTTCCGCCTAGTTTTATTTCGGGACAATCGCACGACCGACAGCCTTTCTAACACTGCCGCCGCACAGGAAGCGGAGCCGAGGGAACTCCGTGCGCCTCATCGCGCGCCGCCGTCTTACGCCTCACCGTACCATTTCGCCCGATACTCAGCCGTCGTCATGAGCCCGGCCGCCACCTCGGCCATGTCCTGCTGCTTCTCGGCCGCCGTGTCCGTGATGATCGAATCGTCGAAGCTCACCCGCACATCGCCCTCGTCGGGCAGGTTCGCACCAAGCGCCCGAGAGGCTGCCATCGCCGCCCGGCATATCCCCACCACGGCCTTCTCCAGCACACGCTCGTGCCGTCGGATGTTCCGCATCAGCGCAGAGTTGTCCGACGACACCTCTGTCGCCGTCTTCACGTACCCAGCCCCGTCGAAGTCGAAGTAGCTGATGCCGAACCCGCACAAATCCCCGAGCATCTGCAGCGCCGTCCGCAAGGCTTTCGCCTGCGCATCGGTGCGAAGCGCCGGCGCGAACTCCCGAATCGTGTCCTCGGTAGACATCACCTTACGGAACACCGTGCAGTCCTGCCGCCCGAACGGGATGGACACCTTGCGCCCGGCACCGTCCTCTTCCTGGTCGAACATCACGTCCGACAGGAACACCCGCATCTTCCCGTTGTCGACCTCGGAGATCATCGCGTCGAATGCGAGGTCGACCGCCTGGATCGCATCCACTGCGTCGGCGAACACCGACTGCCCGTAGGGGCTCATATCGACCCGCGTGTTGTCGATGGCCGGCTTGACGATTGCAAACGTCGGCCACTCCGACCCCGTCTCGTACACCGGGCACACGCCAACCGGAGCAACCTCGTTCCCTTGCTCGTCGAAGCAAACCGTAACGATCCGATACCCGCCGCCCGACGAGCCAGCGTCGCCCGACCCGGTCCCGGGAACCGTGACGCCTCCATTCCCGGAGTCAACGTCATTCTTGCATCGCGGCGCAGCCGTGTGCGCGCGCGCCAAACTCAGACCGCCCGCGCCGCCGATGGTCCCGTCGCCCCGCAGGTGCATCTGCAGCTGGTCGATGACCTTGCCCCGCCAGAACGCCCGCGTCACGAACGCGCACTCCGTGACGCTCTCCTCGTCCCACGTGAGCGGCACGACCATGCGGGCGTCGTAGTGCCGGATGCGCACCTTGGCCGAATCCGCGTCCACCCACAGCGCCCACGCCCCGGTGCCCATCCCGAAGGCCCGCACCACCGTCGCCTGCGCCGCCGGCATGAACCCGCAATCCGCCAGATAGCCCGCCAGCCAGTCCGTGCACTCCTGCGCGCCGCACACCACCTGCGTCTTGTCGTTCAGCAGCAGCGACCCCCACTCGCGGCACACCCGCATCGCCGGGTGGATCGACCGCCGGTGCACCTCGTAGAGCCGCCCGACGCCGTCGATGTCCCGGTAGTCGTAGAACGATCCCGAGGCACGCATCCAGTCGTGCCAACTCCGTATGTATGGCTCCATCGCCTTTAACGGCAGAACGAATCCGAGCGCCCGCAGGTACTCCCGCACATGTTCCGGCACCCAGTATTCGTCATCCATAACTCCAGCCATGGCAGCCCTCCGTCCGCACCGTTCAATCCCGCAGCGACCGCGACCAAGTTCGCGCCCCGCCGACCGTCCCCGCCATCATCCCAACCCGTCACACGCCCGACCCGCCGCGAAGCAAGCCGCACGCGAGGGTGACCGTCCGCCGCGAGTAGAGGTCGCCGCAGTCGATTCCACATCGGCGCCGTCGAAGCAGGCAGCGACCGCCCCATGCCGCCGCGAAGCGCGTCAACAACGCCAGCAACCAACCGCCGCGCCGCAGGCGCAACACGGCAGCGCCCACTCTCCGCGCGCGAAAGCGACTCGGGTCGATTTCCCATCAGCGACCGCGACAGAGGTCGGAGCTCCATCATGCAGCCGCACATACAGTTCGCCACAGCAGCCAGCACCCGCAGCAAGCATCCTGCGCATCGCCGCAAGAGGAAGTTCTGCCACCCATCCCGCCCACCGCACCTGAAAGTCTTCGAAGGTCGCACCGCGCCAACCCCGTCCGCGCGTCGCTCCGGGGTCGGCAGGGCCGGGGACGAGCCCGCGCCCCGCAAGTTCCCCAAAGCGGCCGCCGCCGGCTCCGCGCAACGCCTTGCGCCACGGCTGCGCGCGCCCCGCTGCGCGGTGCGTGCTCGCTGCGGGCTCCAGGCGCAGCGCTGCGCCGCCGCCGGCCTGCCGCAAGGTTGACCGTTTCCGCGCGGTCACGCCCCCGTCCCGCCTCCCGGCGGCCGTCACGCCGCGCGCACGGGGCTGGCGCTGCCGATACAGTGCCGCGGTGCGGTGGGCGGGATGGGTGGCAGCACGTCTCCCTCGCTCGCATCCGTCCCGGGCACCTCACGGCCGCATCCGAGGCAGGCAGCTTCCGTGCCGTTGCTGGCCGGGCTGCCGCCCGGCGCGGCTCACGCCGCATCAGCCTCGACCGGCCCCGCAGTAGCCGCTGAAACGCCCCGGAAGCCGCCATCCGCCCGCTGCCCGGACTCGCCCACCCGGAGCGGCTACGCCGCCCTCAGCTGAGCCCCGTACGGCCCCGAAATCAATCGCAGCCGCGAGCACCCGGCCGTGAGACGCCCGAACCGCAGCGCGTCCGACACACCGCCCAGCAAGCCCCGCAAAGGCGCGGAACCAAAAGCGGAACGCAAGCCCATGCGCGCGCCGTCCCGCCCGCAGCGGCCACCGAGAACCGCGAGCAGCACCCTGCCGATACCGCCCATCCGCAAACCCGACGCCGAGCAGACAGCATGCGCCCGCCGTACCCCCGAACCCCCAATTCAACGCGCCGCATCGATGCACACCCTGCCGACCCCCAAGTCGAGGCGCAACCGCAACGAGCTCGAAACGCCGTCCTTTTTATGACCTCCGTCCGCATTCGAAGCACCCACGCGAGAAAGCGACTGCGTGCCCCTTCTGAAGCCGCCCTCTCTGTGGCCTGCCTCACTATTCGAGACGCACGCATGCAAACGCGGCAAGATGCCGTTCCCCCTAGGGAAACGCTGATCAATCATTCCGGCCGAGGCGAACCCTCGCGGGCATCTGGGAGCTCAAAGCTCGTTTGCCCACGTCAGTGGGCGCATTCGCTTTTCGCTCCCATCTGCCCCGCGAGGCTCCGCCTCAGCTCGAAAGCATTAATCAGCGTTTCCCTAGAGCCGCTTCCCGCATCGCACCCGATTATGCACACGCACCCATGCGCGGAGGCGCCATCATCCGTGGCACTGCTCCCTCTATCTGCGTTTCCGCACCTGTTGCCATTCCTGTACGCACGCGCCAGCGCAGAGGCGTTGCCGCCGCTTCTGCCACTGCGCCCGCTTCATACGCCGCAGTTGCCCCAAATACACGCTCGCGGTAGCGCCGGGACGTCGCTGATGTTCCTCTCGCCGTTCCTGGTGCCCATGTCCTTGCTTGAGCGGCTGCAGATTGCAGCTGCCCAAGCAAGGAGCTCGCGCCAAGGTCGCTCGCATCCCGCGCGGCTTCGCGTCCGCGCTCCGCTCCGCAGGGCCGCAACCCGGGGCGCCGCGTGCGAAAGCCTGAATGCGCCCCACCCGCGCCCCGGCCTCCGTCCCCGCTCCGTCCCGCGCCGCCCAGGGTCGGCGCTCTGGCTCCAGCAGCCGGCGCACGGGGCGCCGTAAGCCGAACCCGGCCGGAATGTTCCGTGCGCCCCGCACGCCGTCTGCTTCCGCTGCTCCGCGCCCGCTTGCGCGGTCGCTGCGCGAAACTCCGCAAGCCGCGCCGCCCGCCACGCAAAGCCATATCCATCCCAAACCAAACCACGCGGCGGTCGCCCCGTCTCGCTCCGTGGCTCCGTTAGCCAGCCCGCGGCGCCGCACGGCCCGCCCTCGAACGCAAGCGCCATCCGGCGCCCCGGCCTGTCTAACTCCGCTGCTCCGGCAGCCCGCAAGCGGTCTGCCTCCGCCGCTACGGGTGCCACCGCCCGCCGCCGCGCACACGCCGCCGCCCAACGCACCTCCCACGGGCGCGCCGCCGGCCGCCGTCACCCTCCGCACCGCTCCAAGCCCGCTCCGGTCGCTTGCGCTCCCTCCACGGTCTTTCCGCGGGCTCCGCAAGCCCCTTAACCAGGGTCTTGCTCCGCCCCAGCAAACCAAGCAAGAAGCGAGCGAACCATCCCATCCCTCCGCACAAAAAAGGCCGCCCGAAGGCAGCCCTCAGCGAAACCTCGCAGGAATGCAAGCAAATCTTGCAAGAAGACGAAGAGTCATTCGCGCACCGCCTGCATCACCCTCGCAGCACGTCATCCATCATCGCATAGCGCACCGCGTCGATCGAATGGTCGTTGCCGTCGGGGATATCGTCGATCCACGTGCCGTCTTTGCCCCTCGCGTATTCCTTCAGCGTGAACTCCTCGTAGGCCAAGGGGCACCGCTCGGGATCTATCACGATCTCCCGCAGCCCCGCCAACCACTCATAGGAAAGCCGCCGCATGCGCGCCTTCCTCGCCGGCCGCGCCCGCAACCCCGCCTCGCGCCGCCACACCGCCATCGACTGCTTGCCGTCCGGCGTGTCGTCGCACCAGATGAGCTCGTCGTGCAAATAGGCATCATCACCCGGCTCGTCGGCGAACGTGAGCGCTGCTTTGACCATCTCGGCCGTCTCCACCGGCGTCTTTCGGTTGGCGGAGAGCTCCTGGAAGATCGTGAGCCGCCGCTCCGCCGGCTCCCACCCGCACCTCACGAAACGGAACGGATCCGGAAACCAGCCCCAGTCCACCCCGCAGCGCGTCCGCGAGAACCCGCGCACGCGTGCATCGCTCAGCTTCTCCGACACGATGTTGTTGAACACGCTGCCGCCCGTGCCGGTCACCTCGCCCAGGTACTCGGATCTCCACGCCCGCTCGTCCACCTCGCGCAGATACTCGGCCTCCTCGATGAACGGCGCGCCCAGCCACTCGGGATGCGATTCAGCAACGTCCAGATACGAACTGCGCCGCACCAGCGTGTCCGCCCTCCGCTCCCGCTCCAGCTCCTCGCGGTTCACCCAGCTCCAGAGCGTGCGCGGCGGGTTGTAGCTGTAGAAGATCAAGAAGTCGTCCCCGCCGCGCCGGAGCGAGTTCAGGATGCTCCGCACCGCGTCGATCCCGTCGAACTGGTCAAGCTCCTCGAACCAGACCACCGCCGCGTACCCCCGCGCGAACTTCACACCCTTCAATTTCAAGGGGTCGTCGGCCCCGCGAAAAACGATGCGCTGCCCCGTAGGCAAATACGTCAGCTCCATCGGCGCCACGCGCGCCCGAAACCACCGCTCCAGCCCCAGCTCCGCAATTGCCCACGTCATCTGCGAAAAGACAGAATCGCGCAAGGTATTTCCGAATCGTCGGACAATCACCGCGTTCGCCTCGGGATGAGCGAGGAGCAGCAGCACGATGCACACCGAGATGAACGACGATTTCGTGGACCCGCGCCCGCCGTGCAGCCAGTAGTGCGTGTGCCCATGCGCCATCACATCGCCCAGCACATCGTGGAAACGCGGAATGACGAGCGTCGATGCGTCAACCATCGGAGCGCCCCTCGCCGGCAGCCGCCTGGTCGAACCCCGGCAGCCTCTCCTGCACCGGCTGCACCGCCACGCCGAGCACGATCCTCGGCGCGGCGTCCGCCTTCGCGTCGTCGCGCTGGCGCTCCGCCTTGCCGAACTCGTCAGGGTACTTGCGCTCCAAAAGCCACGCCGCTGCCGTCCAGTACTGGTTGCGCGCGAGCGCCGCCGAGCGGATCGTCGTGAGCAGCGTCCGCTTGAACGCGCTCTCCTCCTTTTTTAACCCCTCGCTTAACTCGCGCTGCAGCTTGTTCTTGGGATCGCCTATCCACCGATAGAACGTTGACTCGTGGACGCCCAACGCGGCGATGATGTCGCCGTTGGATAGCCCGTCGGCCTTGAGCGCAACAGCCTCGTCCACCATCTCCCGCGTCAGTTTCGCCCGCCTCGCCATGCCAATCACCCCCGTAAAATCAGCACAATCTCTCACGGTGGATTCTCACGGCGCGTCACAAGGGCGCGAAAACGTCCCGAGAGGGCGAATCATCTCCCGGCCTTCCTCCCGCGCTCCTGGCGGCTTTCAAGCCCGTACTTCCGGCACAGCCGCGAGTTGCGCTGCCGCAGCCTATCCCGCTCGCGCCGCACGTCATCGATGGCGGCGGCATTCTCCGCCTCGGCTCGCTCGCGCTCGAGAAGCTCGTTGAACGCTCGCTCCTGCGCCAAGTGGAACTCTTCGGTACACCGCCGGCACATTCCCGTCTGCCGGTTCAGGTTCACGCCCACCGCCCCGCAGGAAGGGCACACCGTCCGCACTGCCAGGCTCACGTGGATCCGACTCGCGTGCGCCTCCACCGCCCGCACGGTGTGCGACACGCCGCACTGCTGCTCGATTAGATCGCGCACCGCCCGCGCGCCCAGGAAGCAGTGCGCCCGCATGACCTCCTCCTGCCTCACCGTCCACTTCATCGCCACCGCCTCCGTTCTCGGCGTTGAAAGCCCTTTGTTCGCCTACGCGGCGGGAGGGGCGGGCCGGGGAGCCTCAGTCCCCGGCCCGCCATCCGCGCCCATTTCCCGACCAACCTTCCCGTTACCCTGTCAAACTCATATATATGAACGAAACAGGGTGGCACCTGCCCGTCAAACCGCATTCTTGACACCCCCGTTTCCAACCCGCCGCCGCACGAGCGACTTGCCGAAGCCCGGCCAGTACCCCTCGAAGCGCTTGCTCTGCCGCAGCCAGTCCTTCACCGTGTTCACCGACCACGAAAGCTCGCGGGCCAGGTCGTCGCGCGGGAAGCTCTCCCGCCCGGCGATCAGCCGCTCGCACGCCGCGTCCACCGCCGCCACCTTCCCGCGCCCATCCGCCTCGAGCTGCTGGCGGCGCGCCTCGGTAAGCCCGCCGTAGTTCGGCTTGCAGTCCGCCAGAAGCCCCGTGGAGTCCACCACGTGCAAGGGGAACAGGAACCACACGTCCATCGGCGGGCGCGGCTCGAACTCGCGCAGCGTGAACGATACCCGCCAGGCGGACGGATGCCGGCACGCGGCGATGCTGTTGATCTTCGACGCCATCTCGAGCGTCCCCGCATCGAGCACGAGCTCAGTCATGTCGAGCACCGCGTCCGGCGCCCGCCCGAACACGCCCGACCCGCTCGAGCGGTCGATGGCGCTTTTCATGCCCTGCGCGCCTTTGGAGTGGTGGTGGCTGATCACGACCGCGCATTCCAGCCCGACGCAGATCCGGTCGAGCCGCGCGAAGAACTCGCGGATGTCGCGCGCGTTGTTCTCGTCGCCGTCCTGCACCATGTAAGCGGGGTCGATCACGACCATGCCGTACTCGCCCTTGCCGCATCGCGCAAGCAGCTCCTCCACGATCTGCTCGAGCGAAAACGACGTGCCGCGCAAAGGCCATACCGTCAGGTTTCCCCGGATTTTGCCAACGTCCGCGCCCTTGGCGTAGGCGACCGTCGAGATGCGCTTCTGCAGCGTGCGCGCGTCGGTCTCGAAGTCCAGGTAGAGCACCTTGCGCTCCGCGCACTGAAACCCCATCCAGCGCCCGCCGACGGCCACGCTTATCGCGAGCGCGATCAGCCCCCACGTCTTGTGCGACTTCGAGGGCCCGGTCAGAAGCATCTTGTGCGTCTCCAGCAGGATTCCGTCGATGATCGCCGCCGGCATCTCCGGCAGCTCCTCCGGCACGACGATGGCCCGCGCGAACGGCGGCATCGTCCGGGCCGCACCCGCCGCCTCCGCGCCTCCGTCCACGCGCGCGCACGCCTCGGCGGCCTCCACCGCCGCCCGGTAGTCCTCCTTAGCCCCCATCGATCCACCTCGTCCGCGCGAGAGGGCGGTCGTCTCCCGGGAACCGCTCCGCGAACTCGAACTCCCAAGCGCCGCCGCGCTCGGCCATGAGCCACTCGTCGGCGTCTTTCGCGCCGCCGGGATACGGCGGCAAGAAGGCGTGCGCGATGCCGAGGCGGTCCAAGTCGCCCGCGATGCGCGCAGCTGTCGCGCGCCCTGGCTCGTCCTCGTCCATGCACACCACAACGCACCCCGGCCGCGCATCGCGCGGCGTGTGCGCGAGCACGCTCGCGAAGCGCCCCGCGCCGCCCGTGCCGCCGAGCGCCATGCATGGCTTGTCGAGCATCTTCGCCAGCGCCATCGCGTCGAGCAGCCCTTCTGCCACGTACACCGCCGCCAGCCCCGCGCTGAGCATCCACTCGTTCCACAAAGGGGACGCCACGCCTTTCGGGCGCCACTCCTTGTTGCGTACCCGTCCTCGGCTCACCGTGCGCGCCATGCAGTAGCGCGCCTCGGCGAAATCGGCATCCCAGAACGGTATGACGACGAACCCGGCCGCCTCGGGCTCCCATACCCGGAACTGCGCCATGACCTCGCGCGGATCGCGCGCGAACCCCAGCCCGAAGCGCTGGATGTCCGTGTCGTCGAACCCGCGGAATCGCAGATAGCGCCGCCCGGCATCGCCCTCCGGCTCGTAGAGCCGCGCGAACGCCCGCACGCACGCCGCCGAGACGTCCTGCGCCCCGGCAGGGTGGGGCGGGGAGAACCCCGCCGCCGCGCCCGATGGCCGCGCTGCCGCCGTGCGCTGCGCCCCGCGGCGCCGCTGCTCGGCGCCCGCGGAACCCTCGCCGTCGAGCCGCACGCCCGCGATCTCGGCCACCGCATGCGCCTGCTCGGTGAACCCGCACACGCCATCGACCATGCCGACCAGGTCGAACACGTCCCACGTCCGCCCGCACCCGAAGCAGTGCACCGTGTGCGCATCGGCGTAGTAGCGCGCCGACGGGTCGCGGTCGTCGTGGTCGGGACTCGGGCACCGGAACGCCCGGCGCACGTCGGTCACGCCGCACAGCTCGCGCAGCACCTCCGGCATCGCCGCGCGCAGCGTCGCGCGCTCCGCCTCGCTAATCCGGGCGCCCATGGCGCATCCCGCTCCGCCATGGAAGACAGAACATCGGTTCGGAATTCCCACGGCGCTTCCGGACAGTAATGTTAGAATGCCTGCGGCGGGAACGCGAAACCCCGTCAGGATAGGCCGCCGCGACCATGCCATGCCAGGGTGATGGCGCGGCGTGCCTATGCTCGTTTCCTCCCCGCATCGGAGCCTCCTTCCTTCAGCCACTCGACGAACTGGGCTCGCGGTATGTACCACCGCCGCCCGCCGATGCGCGTGGCGGGGATCCGGCCCGTCCGCGCGAGCTGGCGCAGGTACCCCTCCGACATCCGCGTGCAGCGGGAGGCCTCCTTGATCGTCATCAGGTCGGGCGCGTTCTTGAAGACGTCGTCCCAGGCATCCGGCGGTTTCATCGGCCCACCTCCTCGAACAGCTCGCGCAGGTCGTCCTCCCATTCCAGCGCGTGGGCGATCTTCTCCTGCTGCCGGGGGTACGGCAAAAGCCGCCCGCTCTCGATCTGGCTGATGCTCGACACGTGCATCCCCGCGCGGCGCGCCAGCGCGCTCATCGAAAGCCCGCGGCGTTTTCGCTCTTCCGTCATTCGCTTCATGCGTCTACCTCGCTTCCTCACTCGCCGCTTACGTGTTGACGGGCGCTCGGCCCTCGGCTAGTATACTGACCAAGATTTACGTCTACGTCAAAGTTATTAGTAAGAAAAGATTTGAGGTAGTTTTAGTAAATGCAGCTCCAAGCCGTCAACAAAACCTGGGCCGTCTACGACGACGAGGACGCCTCCGTCGACTTCCGTCCCTACGAGGCGCTGCGCGACCTGCTCGGCGTGAAAAGCTACCGCCAGCTCCTGGACTTCCTCATCGAGCACACCGCCAACTGGGCCTTCGCCGACTCCGCCGATCGGCCCGCCTACCATCCCACCTACCTGGACTACCGCGACCGCCCCGACCGGCCCGACAAGATCGAGCTCGACGGCGACCTGAGGCACGCCATCGACCTCCATCCCGAGGTCGACTACCTCGACGACCTGTCCATCAAGGACCTGGTCCTCAAGCCGACCAACGAGCTCGCGCTCTCCGAGCTGCTGTACTTCCGCTCGGTCATGCGCCGCTTCCTCACCCTCGCCGCCGTCGCGCTTGGCGCGCGTGCGCCCGAAGGGCTTTTCGCGGAGCTTTCGACCGCGGAGCTCTTCGGCAAGCAATGGTGCGACGACAACCTCTCGTGCCGCGCGAGCGGCGCGCCCACGTTCGGCATCGCCGCGCGCGACATCCCCCTCGACGACAACGGCCTGTTCAGCGAAGAGGCCTTCCACGAGCAAGGCCTCATCTTCGCCTACAAGGACGCTTACGAAGGCGGGCGCACCCCGTTCACCGACGAGGTCGTGGAGCGCTTCGCCCCCGCGCACCGGCGCAAGGGCCCCGTCTGCTGCGACGGAGTGATCTACGCCGTCCACGAGCGCGACGGAGCGGGCGAGACGCTCCTGACCGTCACCGCCGTGCGCGGCACCGAACCCGACCATGCCAAGCGCCTGTTCGCCGGGCGCATCGTGGAGACGCTGCTCAACTGCGGCATCAACCCGCAGCTGTCGACCCTCACGCGCCCCGACCACGGCGAGCGCAAGGTCGACCGCTACTCCTACGACGGCGCTGCCGGCTTCGCCGAGAACGTCCCGCGCCGTCCCAAGGCGTGGTTCGAGACGCTCTACGACGAGGCGGTGCGCCTCGTCCTCGCCGGCAAGGTCGCCCTCTGCCCGGTCTGCGGCGCGCCCGTGGTCATACGCGACGGGCGCGGGCGCTTCTCGCGCACCATCTGCTCGGACAGCTGCAAGACGCTCGCCAGCAAACAGCGCCGCACCCAGGCCATCAGCCTCGCCGCCCAAAACGTCCCCGTCGAGGAGGCAATCGAGCGCATCGGCGAGGAGTACGCCGACAGCATCAGGCGCTGGTACGACGAAGCACATGCCGTCCCCGCCCCGTGAAACGGGCGTTGATGGACAGGAAACCCAGGTCGAAGGCTCGCAGGAAGGAGGTGTGAAATGGCAAAAGGCGACGGAAGCATCACGGAGGTGAAGCGAGGCGTCTGGCGGGTCTGCGTGTCGGGAGGGAGAGACCCCCTCACGGGCAAGCGGATTAAATCGCAGAGGATCGTGCACGGCACCAAGGCGAAAGCCCGTTCGGTCCGCGACGAGCTGCGGGCGGCGCTCAAATCAGGGTCGGCTCCCGACAGCTCGACGACCTTCGGCGAGTTCTCCGCCGAGTGGGCGCGCAAACGCCGCACCTCGGGAGACTACGCCCGCAACACCGTCAAACGCGACCTCTACAACCTGCGCGTGCTCAACGAGTACCTGAGCAACGTCGCGCTCGCGGCCATCAAGCCGATCACCGTCGACATGCTCATGAGCCGCATCCGCGAGGAGCGCGGCCTGTCCGGCACGACCATGAACAACGTCTACAAGACCTTGAGCCAGGTACTGCGCCAGGCGGTCGACTACGACCTCATCCCGCGCAACCCCTGCGAACGGACCCGGGCGCCCAAGCGCTCCGACAACGACCGCAGAAGCCTCTCGAGCGACGAGGCCGCGCGCCTCATGGGCTGCATCGAGCAGGTCGAACGCGAGGCGTACGCGGCGGAGGACGCCAAGGAAGCCCGTCAGACCGAGCGCAACCTGTTCGAGCGCGGCTACATCGTCGGCATCACCGACATATCCTGCGCCCTCGCGGCCCGCTTCGGGCTCGTCACGGGCGCGCGCCGGGGCGAGGTCCTCGGCCTGCGCCGCCGGTCGGTGGACCTCGCGTCCGGCAGCGCCGAGATCGCCCAGAGCGTCGCGCCCGACATGAAGGTCACCAAGCCCAAGAACGGCAAGATCCGCCGCGTCTCCCTCGACAAGGGCACGGCGGCCGCGCTCAGGCGCTGGCTGGCCTTCCAGGAATCCGAGCTCGCCAAGATCGGCGTGCGCACAGGCCCGGACACCCCGGTGTTCTGCGACGCGAAGGGCGGCTACCTCAACCCCAATAACTTCTCCCGCTGGTGGCGCTCCTTTACCGAACGCAACGGCTTTTCCGGGCTGAGGTTCCACGAGCTGCGCCACACCCAGGCTACCCAGCTGCTCGCCAACGGCGTCGACGTCAAGACCGTCCAGGCTCGCCTCGGCCACGCCAAAGCGAGTATCACGCTCGATATGTACGCCCACGCCCTGCCCGAGAACGACCAGGCTGCCGCTGATTTGGTAGGGGAGCTCTTCGCCGCACGCCCCAGCGAGCCGCGTGAAGATACGATGGAGGTAAGCGACAGAAAGGAGAGGATGACGGCCTAGCAAGCCGCCGGGCGGACCCAAAAGCCCGCCGAAAACCGGACGGAACCGCAAGGCCGCCCGAACCCGGACGGTCCCCGAAAACCGCCCGAACCGCGCGCGAGGTCCGCGCAAAGGCTCCGCCAAGAAGACGGCAAGACGACCCGCCGAGCAACCCCCGAAAAAATCGCGGAACCAAGGCCTGCAAGGCCACGGCTCCCGACCCGGCACGTTGCCCCCGTTGTCCCCTGATTGTCCCCTGGGGTCGAAAGACCACCAAAACACAAAAAAGCAGGCCACCGAATTCATTCGATGACCTGCGGTTTTAGTGGTGGAGCATAGGGGGGTCGAACCCCTGACCTCATGACTGCCAGTCATGCGCTCTCCCAACTGAGCTAATGCCCCGAAATGGGTTTGTCTTGGCGCTTTCCGCTCTCCCGGAGCGCTTCGACGAGTGAATATATTACTTCATTTCAAACCCTTGTAAAGAGGGAATTTTGACTTTTTTCAAAACGCCCTGTCGCAGAAAGCGGATTCCGCAGACTACAGCCCCATCTCCGCCTTGAGCTTTTCCAGCTCGGCATCGACGGATGCGCTGCTGCCTGCGTTCGCATACTTCTCTTCGAGAGCTGCAACCGGGTCGGACGGCGCGGCGTTCAGCTCGGCTTCCGCGTTCGCGCGGTCGAGCATCGCGTCGGCCTTGGCCTCCATGCGGTCGAATGCGCTCATGGCACCTTCCGCCTTGCCAGCAGCAGAGGTCATATCGTTGACCTTCTCCTGCGTCTTCGCAACGGCAACCTTCGCCTTGATGGCCTCGCGGCGGCCCTTGAGCTCTTCGATGTCGCTCACCAGCTTGTCATGCATCTGACGCATCTTGTCCGCGTTCGCCTTCGCGGCAGCGTAGGACTCCTGCAGGCTCTGGCCCTTCGCTTCAAGCTGCTGCTTCTTCGCCAGGAACGTGCGCGCATCGCCTTCGTTGCCTGCCTGCAGAGCCATGCGAGCAAGATTCGCGTACTTCTCCACCTCGGCAGTGTTCTCGTCCACCAGGCGCTTGGTGCGCGTCTCCTCCGCCATGACGCCAGCGGTCTCCTGCTTGACCTCCGCCAGGCTTTCGGTCATGTCGATCAGGTGCTGGTCGATCATCTTCGCCGGATCCTCTGCCTTGTCCAGCAGGTCGTTGATGTTCGCCTTCACGATGGTCGCAAAGCGATCAAGAATGCTCATGTAGATTCCTTTCAGTCGTTCTTCCCGGGCTGCTGCCCGTTTGCGTACTTCTTTTCAAGCTCGTCTAGAGCCTGGTCACCGAATGTCTCCAGCGGAGCCGAGGCGGGCGCGTTTTCGCCGCCTGTAGCCGACGTCTTCTGTGCAGCGTACTTTTCTGCCAAGTCTTCGACAGCGCCGTCCTCGAACTTTTCAAGCGGCGTGCTGAGAATCTCCTGCTGACGTCGCTGCTCTTCCGCTTTCGCCTTCGAGCGATGCCGCACGATGACAATCACGCCACCGACCACGACGATGACCGCTATGCATACCGCCACCGGCACGACAGGAGACGGCGTGACCTCCATAATGCGATCCGCCGTGCTCGCGTACGTTTCCGAGAACAGCTCTTCTTCGGACAGCGAAGTGTCGTAATAGTACCGGTCGAGGTACTGCGAAAGAATCGTGATTGCCTCGTCGTCGAGCACGCTTTCCGCCTGGGCGCCTATCCAGTAACCACATGCATATGACCCGGCGTTATTGTCGCAGAACACCAAGAGGAAGTGGCCTTCGTCAGCGAACAGTTGACCGTAGAGCTCTTGCGCGTACGTGCTCAACTCCTGCGTGGACGAAGTCGCCCCGTTAGGAAGGATGTAAAGGAACGGCTGCACGCCCGTCTTCTCGTAAAAATGGTGCATGCCCGCTTCGAGCGTCGAAGGGCTGGAAATCCAGCCTCCGTCGTCCGTGTAGTATGCCGTCTCTTGGACCGCTCCTGCAGGAAGCGCCTCGCGCTGCACGGTGGACGCCTCCACGCCAGAGCCGCTGCAAGAAGAGCCGCCAAACACCACGAGCACGATCACCAGAACGATTGCCACGATAAGGGCAATAGAGCAGCCGGACATGCCGCGAGACCCATTGCTCCCTGGCTGGTTCGGCCCACCAGGCTGCTGAGGACCCTGCGGCGGCATGCTGCCCCCACCACGACGCCCGCCCAGCAGACTGCCGATAATCACGCCGTTCAAGAAACCGCCTCCTCCGAAGCCGCCTGAGTAGCCGCCGCCCATCGGATAGCCGCCCCCAAGGGAGCGACCGCGAAAGCCTCCCCCTCCGAAAGAGCGACCGCCGCCCCCGGAAAAGCCGCCGCCACGTCCGCCGCCGGAAAAGCCACCGCCGAAGCCGCCGCCCCCTCCGAAGCCGCCTCCTCCTCCGAACGACCTGCCCATTGAATATCCTTTCTGTCCGCTTTGCGCCGACCGGTATCCACGCGGCGCCATTCTATTATGCAGCAATCAGCGGCTTCCTTACGGCCTGCTGCCCCCAGTCAAAAAAACGTCACTCGACACACGAGGCACCGCGCAAAGCCGCTCGTACGCGCACCGCGCACTTCGCAGACGGGCCTTCGGACGACCGCTGCCGTCCGAAGGCCCGTTCGAAACACTTATACAGTTGTTCAGGAGCGCCAGACTCTCGAAGGAAATGCCCCCTTCGGCATATCCCCTCATGCTATTCGGCGGCAGAAGCTTCTTCGTCCAGCTCGTCGATCTTCGCGATAACCGCATCCAGCGCGCCCTTCACGTCGTAATCCTCGACGCGGCCAAGGTCGCACAAGTGAGCGAACTCAGGATCGATAGGCAGCGTGGAGTACGCGGGAATCTCGTAGTGCTTGGCGACTTCTTCGCCCTGCGGCTGGCCGAAGATGTAATGCTTCTTGCCGCATTCGTCGCAGGTGTAGTAAGCCATGTTTTCGACGAGGCCGAGAATGGCGACGTCCATCTGCTGTGCCAGGTGGACGGCTTTGCCGACGATCATGGCAACAAGCTCCTGAGGAGCGGAAACGGTCACGATACCGTCCACCGGCAGGCTCTGGAACACGGTCAGCAGTACGTCCGAAGTTCCCGGAGGCATGTCGACGAACAGATAGTCGAGATCTCCCCAGTTCACTTCGTTGAAGAACTGGCGAACAGCATTGGAAACGACCGGACCACGCCAGGCAACGGGCATGTCGTCTTCCGGCAGCATGAGGTTCGTGGAAACCATCTTGATGCCCGACGGGGTCTGTGCGGGCAGGATGCCGTCTTTGTCCGCAGTGAGCGGGTTGCTCACGCCGAAAGCCTTCGGGATGGACGGGCCGGTAACGTCAGCATCCAGGATGCCGACCTTCTTGCCGCGCTTTTGCATTTCAGAAGCAAGGAGCGAGGTCACCAGGGATTTGCCCACGCCGCCTTTGCCGGACACGACGCCGATCACGTGTTTGATGGAGGAGCGGGAGTTCGGCGCAAGCACGCTGCTTTGCGGAGCAGTGCGCTCGCCGCAGCCTTCGACACCGCAGCTCGAGCAGGAGTGCGAGCATTCAGCCATGACAGCCTTCTTTCTTCTCGTCTTGGGAGGGGTTATCCTTTCTCGCAAATGGTAGCACACCCCTCACATCCTGATAGGGCTTTTTCGCACTCGTTGCCAGAGAGTGCCAACCCTCTTTGTGCACCACGACACCGCCCTCTCCGCGCAAAACAGCCGCTTGCTTGCCCTTGCCCGCATGCGCCCGATGGCGCTGCCCGCCTAGACGCAAAAGGCCTACCCTACCACACCGACCTTTTGCGCCCAATGCCCGGAAGAGACGATGTCCACAGGATAAGAGCGGCGATGCTCCCTCTCCCGCTATACTGTTTAAGCCGGGTTACATCGCACAGGCCGATGGAAACCCTCTGACCGAAAGGATTCTATGCTCTTTTCCGACATCACCCTCATTGACGAGAACTTCACTTCGCAAGAGCACCAGTGGATCGGTACCATCGATGGCCGCATTGCCTACGTAGGCGACACTGCACCCGAAGACCCCGCTCGTTTCGGCGAGGTCTATCCTGGGCACGACCGCGTGCTCATGCCCGGCCTGTACAATGCGCACAGCCATGCCCCTATGACGCTCCTGCGCGGCTACGCCGAAAACCTGCCCTTGCAGACCTGGCTGTTCGAACGCATCTTCCCCTTCGAAGCGAAGATGACCGCAGAGGACTGCTACTGGGCAACGAAGCTCGCCTGTGCCGAAATGCTGCGATACGGCACCGTGTCTTTTTCGGACATGTACTATCATTCGCGCGACTGCGTGCGCGCCGTGCGCGAAGCGGGCATGAAATGCAACATGAGCGACACGCTTATCGCGCCGCAAGAGAAATCCTATGACGAGTATCCGCTTGCAGCCGCCAACCGCGCGTACCTGGAAGAGCTGCAAGGCGCCGACGACGGACGCATCCTCATAGACTTTAACGTGCACGCCGAGTACACCACCAACCCCCTTTCCGTACGCACGCTGGCTGAAGCTGCCAAAGAGGCAGGGGTGCGCGTCCAAGTGCACGTGTCGGAAACGCACAGCGAGCACGAAGAATGCAAAGAACGTCACGGGGGCCTCACCCCCGTGCAATACTTCGACAGCCTAGGGCTGTTCGACGTGCCCGTGACGGCAGCCCATTGCGTATGGATCGAGGGCGAGGACTTCGACATCTTGGCAGACCGTGGCGCAACCGTCGCGGCAAATCCGGTATCGAACATGAAGCTTGCAAGCGGATTCGCGCCCATTCCGCGCATGCTCGAGCACGGCATCAACGTGGCGCTTGGCACGGACGGCTGCGCATCGAACAACAATCTCGACATGTTCCAGGACCTCTACGTGCTTGCGCTCGTCTGCAAGGGCGCTGCAAGCGACCCAACGTTTATATCGCCTTCTCAGGCATTGCGCATTGCCACGCGCAATGGCGCACTGTCGCAAGGGCGCGAGGACTGCGGCCTTGTGCGCGAAGGCATGCGCGCCGATTTGGTGGTGCTTGACGCGAGCGGCCCTTCGTGGCATCCGACAGGAGACGCCGCTTCACACGCCGTGTACGCAGGCCATGGTGCCGACGTCGTGCTCACCATGGTGGACGGGCGCGTACTCTACCGCGACGGCAACTGGACGACCGTCGACATGGAAGAAGCGAAAGCGCACGTCGAAGCTGCCAAGCAGCGCATTCTGCAAGAGCTGTAGGAAGAAACACCGTGGAGTAGCGGGCCGAATGCGCATGCGCGCGCTCGGCTCGCGCCTGCCGATTTCCTTGCGCCAGCCCATGGCGTGCGTGTGCGTGCACGCACGCTCCTCGGCGCTTGCCCTCAAGGCCAAGATTGCGAAGACGGAGCGCCCTTTCATGGTCATTTTTTCCGATAAAGACGCTGCATTTTAGCCTGCAAGGAACTTTTGCCCTGTTTCCCTGCCCTCAGCGCAGGGAAACAGGGCAAAAAATGACGATAGAGACGCTCGACCGCAAAAGCGAACGTCTCTATCGAAAATAATGACCACAGATGTGCCTGCGCGCAGCGCAAACGAAAAGGAAGGCTCCGAACGCAGTATCTGGAATGCGTTCGGAACCTTTATGGCACCTTGCACGTTCTTCGCAAAGAACACCCGAAGAAGAGATGACGGGCTGGATAATCGCCGAAACAGCGTTCTCGAAGGCTGCGAGAGCCTCGCCTGATTTCGTGCCCTAAAGAATCTCCACCAGCTCGATTTCGAACGTGAGATCTTTGCCCGCAAGCTCATGGTTCATGTCGAACGTCACCATGCCATCAGAAATATCGCGCACAAGCACCGGGAACGGCTGACCGCCCGGACCCTGCATGTAGACCGTCTGACCGACCGGCAGCGCCTCTCCGTTCGGAATCTGGTCGACCGGAACCTTCTGGAGCAGGTCTTCGCGGTATTCGCCATAGGCATCCGCCGCAGGGATGACGACGGTCTTTTTCTCGCCGAGCTCCATGTCCTTCACGGCAGCGTCGAATCCCGGAATCATCTGGCCAGCCATGCACGTGAACTCAAGCGGCTCGCCACGGTCGAGGGAAGAATCGAACTTCGTGCCGTCTGCCAGCGTTCCCGTGTAGTGAACCCTGACCTTTTTTCCTTCGTTGCTCATTTCCGTGAGCTCCTTTCTAGCGCGCGGCCACAATGGCCGCCCGGGACATTGAACGCTCCGTTCTCCATCCCGGCGCCGAGCATGCCCGGCGGTTCGTCTTGTGGCACTAAGTCTAGCCGAAGTCCGCGGTTTCGTCGCGCATGACGCCACAACCCTGCACGCTCACCGAACAGAATGCCCGAATAAAGTGCCCTGCAACAAAAGGATGCCGAAGCCAGGGCCGAACAGAAACCGCCCTCAAGCCCAAAGCACATACGTGCTTTGGGCTTTTTCACACAGCCTGCGCAGCCTTTACGCCAGGCCTGCCCGCTCAGCAGCAAGGTACCCTTCGTCCACCGCGCGACCTTCGCCGTCCGCAGCCGCAGTCGCCAACGCATCGCAACGCTCGTTCTCCGGATGGCCCGCGTGGCCTTTCACCCACACGAACGTCACCTCATGGGGTTCTTTCGCTTTGAGCAGCCGCTGCCACAGATCGACGTTCTTGACCGGATCGCCCTTTGCGTTCTTCCAGCCGCGCTTGAGCCATCCGCGAACCCAGTGCTGATTGAACGCGTTGCACAGATACTGGGAGTCGGAGTACAGCGTGACCGTGCACGGATGTTTCAGGACTTCAAGACCCTTGATGGCGCCAAGCAACTCCATGCGGTTATTCGTGGTGCGCTCGAATCCCTTTGAAAGCTCTTTTTCATGCAGGCGGCCATTGCGATCGACGAACTGGAGAACGGTGCCGTACCCGCCCGGTCCTGGATTTCCGCGCGAAGACCCGTCTGAGTATATAGTGACTTCCATCTTGCCCTTTCTTTTCGAGGGAACGTTGGCAAGTGTAGAGCATCAACGGCCCTGCACGCTCCGCTTTGAGGGACCGTACGAAAAAAGCGAGGCCGGATACATCCGACCTCGCCTGTTGAAAAACACCGAGTTGAACCTTGCAGAGCCGCTTTCGGCAGAGTGCAAAGCTGGGATGGCGCGAAAGAAACGACGCTTCATGCCCGCCTTGACTCGAGCCCCCGCCGAAAGGGCGAGAAGTCTCGTGCGAACAGCTCAGCGCACAAAATGCCGAACGCGCTTCTCTAGTTGTTGCCGCGCATGGTCTGGCCGCCGTTGTCGTGGCACTGTCCGCACGTGTTTACCTGGGCAGCATGGCCCTTGTGGCATTCGTTGCAGTTCATCTGCCCATGCGGGCTCTTGTGCGGGTTGTAGTCTCCCAAATCGGCCGTCAGCTCGGCGAGCGCGTCGTAGGAACCGCCGTGGCAGGACAGACATTTCTCATTGTCGACGTAGTAGCGGTCGGCAAGACCCAGGTTGTCGGTATCGCCGCGCAACTGCGAGCCAAGCTCCGCGACCTGCGTCTCCAGGTCAGCCTCGTGGCAGTCAAGGCACGTCGTGCCCTCGTTTTGCGCATGCCAGCTGGCTTGCCCGGCACCGCCCGACGCATCAACGCCGTTGTAGTTGTCCAGATGCTCGCCCATGCTGTCATGGCACATGGTGCCGCAGAACCCCGGCGTGTTGTGCCATGCGTAGAAGCCGATGCCAGCGGCAAGAAGCACCACCACGACGACACCGAGCACGATCTGCCAACGCTTTACGCGCTTCTTCGACGCGCCCTCAGGCGCACGGGCGACGTTCTGCACGTCCTTCTTCTCTTCGCTCATCTGCTACACCCCCTGCGCCGCGTTCTGACCGGACACGTAACCGAACGTCACGCAGCGGCCGACGGACGGTCCGAAAATATGGCGCGGATAATTGCCCGAGAAGAAGCCGCCCGACGCGCCGCCAGCGGCATACAGGCCCTCGATGACATTGTTGTCGTAGTCGAGCACATGGCAGTTGTAGTCCACCACCAGGCCGGAAACCGTCGCCAAGATGGACGACTGGTGCTTGATGGCGTAGTATTTTTCGCCTTCGATCTTGGTTGCCTTCTCCATGGGACGGTTGAAATCCTCGTCCTTTTTGGCATCGCAGAAGCCGTTAAAACGCTCCACGGTCTCCTTCAGGGTGTCCGCCGGAACCTCCATCATGGACGCCAGCTCATCGAGGCTCGTCGCTTCGAATGCCCACCCTTTGTCGATGAACGGCTGGAGCTTTTCTCGAATAGTGTCTGCATTAGCGCCCATCTGCGTGGTGCTGGCAACGCGCCACGTGCTCTCGCCGTAGTGACGCTGCGCGGTGATAGCGTTGCTGCGCGCCTGGAACGGGAGACCTTCGCTTGCAAAGCGACGACCCTGCTCGTTGACCATGATGCCGCTCGAAACAAGGCTCGTGATGCCTAGATTGCTGCTGTAGAACGACTCGGGACTACCGAAGTCGAAGTTCATGATAGCCGCTGGCAGCGGGTCCATCTGCCCGCCGACCGCCAGGCCCATGAGCTGGCCGTCGCCCGTGGTGCCCAAGGTCGGAACCCAGGATGCGCAATGCGCGATGTCCTCGGCACGGCACCAAGCCTTCAGCATAGCCGGGTTGTTGTCGAAGCCGCCCGTTGCCAGGATGACGCCCTTGGAAGCATTGATACGGAAGTAGCCGTCGGCGTCCTTCGCGATGCACCCAGTAACACGGCCTTCGCCGCTGCGAACAAGCTGCACCGCAGGCGTGTTGTAGCGCAAATCAGCGTTCGCACGCTTGCTGAGCGTGTTTGCCAGGTCCTTCACGATGTAAATGCCCATGCCGCCCGCGTTCTTCGTGGTCGTTTCGCTCCACTGCGGGCTGCGGAAGGAAATCTCAGTCTGCGGCACGTCGAAGTTGTGCGCGTTCGGCGATCCCGCCTTGAAGAACGTCTCGATCTGGCCTTCGCCCTCGTCGAACTTCTCCTGCAACCAGTCGGCCGCCTCGGGCGAACGCTCGCCCCACAGCTTAATGGGATCGATCGGCACACGGTAGTAGGCAGCATGGCGCATGCGGTCCATCATTTCCGCCTTGTCGATGACGTTGCCCGCCTCGTCCATCTTCTTGCCGCCCGTAACGCCCATGCCCTCAAAGATGCCACGGCCCACGTCCATCTTCTCGATGCACATGACCTTTGTCGTGCCGTCGTCAGACGCCGAAAGAGCAGCCACCGAGCCTGTCAGGCCGCAGCCGATAACGAGGACGTCCGTCTCTTCGGTGCGCACGATTTCCGTCTCGGGAATGTCGCGCAGCTCGAAAGCGACCGGACCCTGGCGAACGATGTCGCTTTCGACATCGAGCACCGGGATGCTGCGCGTCTTGACCGGGAAAGCATCAGTGTAGATGGTTTCGCTGAAGTCGCCACAGCCACCACGCGTCTCGTAGGCAAGGCCGCTTTCCGCAGCGGCGGTCGAGCAGCCAGAAAGGCCGAAAGCCCCTGCAGCGGCCGCAGCGCCAAGCAAGCTCACGCCCGCCGCGCGCACGAACCCACGGCGGCTCAACGCTCCCTTCGTCTCCTTTCCCACTTTTCCTCCTTAGAACTATCCCCCTTGGACGGCACCGCCGTCCTTCCTTGTTTATTCCGTACACTGTACGGAATAACACAGAGGATGTTAGACATTTTTGCAGCAACTTTCAAGAATGTTTGAAGCCTTCGAACTCGCGCTACAATTCAAAATGCTGCAGCGACACCGTTCGAACACCGACGACACTTCTCTTGCAGCCTCTCCAAAGCGTTTCAAGGAGACTTGCGTTTCGTGAAAAGCCAGCAACACAGCTCAATCGACAAAGCCCCCGCACGCCATAGCTCGAAGCGCGGCGTCGTCCCCTCTTTTACCAAAGAGCAGGTCGTGGACGCCGCTTTCCGCCTTATCGACGTGCACGGCTACGAACGGTTCTCCATGCGCGCGCTCGCTGCAGAAATGGGCATGTCACCCATGAGTCTGTACACGTACACAAAGTCGAAAGACCAGCTGCTCTTCGGCGTGCTGGAGAAAATGCGCGCCGGCATTGACAACCGCCCTGTTCCGGGCGAGCGCTGGGAAGATACGCTGCACCGCATCTGCGGGTCAATCCGCGAGAATTCGATCGCGCATCCGCATCTGCGGCTCATGCAGATTCACGAACAGGTCAAATGGCCGCAACGGCACAATAAGCGCATCTACCTGCTGCACGCCGACCAAGGCATGCCCGAAGACGCTTACGAGCTGCTCTACGACACCCTTCAAGCCTATCTGCAAGGCGCCATCAATGCCGAAGTCTTCCGTATGGTTGCGCAGGAGCGCAAAACCGACGACCCCGACGAGCATGGAGCGTGGACCCGCCTTTACGAAGAAGCAAACGGCGAAGCGAATTTCCATCGTGGACTGGATGTGGTCATCGCCGGAGTAAAGGCAATCCTCGGACCTGAAAACTGCAACTGGCGCACACCGGACGACCCTGCCGACTGGACATGGGCCGAATAACCGCACGAAGCCCAGTCTTCGCGCAGAAAAACAAACAGCGCCCTGCCGACAGGACGCCGCATGGAAGGACCTCGCTTTCGCGAGGTCCTTCTCAAAGTATTCTGTTGTATCGCCCGAACGTCCATCCGGGCATGCAGTACCCGGCTTACGCCTCGGGCTTGTAGGAAGCGTAGAAGGTGGCGTCTTCGAAGACGTCTTCGATGCACTTGCCGTCAGCCAGGAAAGGAAGCCTCAGGAACTCGGAAAGCACCGGGACGAGTTCGCTGCAGTCCACGTAGTGATCCTTTTCGTTGAACTTCGTGGTGTCCTGAGCGCGCCAGTAAATGTCATTGGCGTCGGTCAGGTAGTACAGGTCCTCGCCATACTGCATGTACACGGAATGGTTCGCGTGCAGGTAGGTGGGGAACTCGTCGTATCCGATCTCGAGAACCTCTTCAGATTTCATTCCCATAGTCGGACCCCTTTCACTGGGCGGCAGATAATAACGATGGCTTCATGATACCAGCTTTGACGTGGATTTTACGCCGTGCCGGAAAAGAACTCTCCCGCCAATCGTGCACTTTCCGCCGCGTCCTTGGCGTAGTAGTCCGCCCCCACCATGCGCGCGTATTCCGGAGTGAGCACCGCACCGCCCACGAACACCGTGACGTCCGGCGCTTCCTGGCGCAACAGCGCGATGGTCTCTTCCATGCCGCGCACGGTGGTGGTCATGAGCGCGGAAAGCCCCACCAGCTTGATGTCGCGCTCGCGCACCGTGTCGACCACTTTCTGCGGGTCGACATCCCGCCCAAGGTCGACCACTTCGTAGCCGTAGTTCTCCAGCAGCATCTTCACAATGTTCTTGCCGATATCGTGGATGTCGCCCTTGACCGTAGCGAGCGCGACCGTGCCTTTGTCCGCAACGGCAGCACCTGACGTGGACGCATGCTTCACGACGTCGAACCCGACTTTCACCGCTTCGGCCGACGCCATGAGCTGCGGCAGGAAGAACGCTCCTGATTCGAATTTCGCGCCCACCTCGTCAAGCACGGGTATAAACACTTCGTTGATGACCGAAAGCGGCTCACGTTGCGAAAGCAGCTCTTCAGTGAGCACCGTCATATCAGCCTTGCGTCCGGTCAGGATGGCATGGCGCGCTCGCGCTTCCGCAGAACGGTCGTCTTCTTCCGCGCCTTTCGCGTCGTCGACCGCAGCGGACGCCCCGCTATCGCGCGCAGTCACGCCCTGCGACCCACCTGTCGCGGAAACGCCTGCTGCGCCCGCTTTGTACGGGTCGTTCCAGACTGCGTACGCTTCGATGAATCCCGCTGCCCCTTCGTCCTGGGCGTTCAGCACGCGGTATGCCGAAACCGTATCCATGTAACGCTGCGAAAGCGGGTTCAGGATGGGCAGGTCAAGCCCCGCTCCGAACGCCGCTGCAAGGAACGTGGCGTTCACCAGCTCGCGCTGCGGAAGCCCGAAGCTCACGTTCGAAACGCCCAGCACCGTCTTGACGCCCAAACGCTCTTTGACCAGCGAAACCGCGCGCAGGATTTCGCGCGCCTCTTTCTGGTTCGTGGAAGCCGCCATCACCAGGCAGTCGATTGCCACGTCGCACCGCGGGATGCCTCTGCGCTCCGCCTCGGCCACAATACGCTCTGCAATGGCGTAGCGTCCCTCCGCCGTCGACGGAATGCCGTCTTCGTCAAGCGTGAGCCCGACCACCGCGCACCCGTACTTCTTCGCAACGGGCAGGACCGTCCCAAGGCTTTCGCGCTTCCCGTTTACGGAGTTGATGAGCGGTTTGCCCGCATAGGTGCGCACGGCAGCCTCCACCGCCGCAACGTCGGACGAGTCGACCTGAAGCGGCAGCGGCGTAATGGCGGAAATGCGGCGGACCGCCTCTGCGAGCACGACGGGCTCGTCCAGCTCGGGCAATCCTACGTTCACGTCGAGGATGTCGGCGCCTGCTTCCTGCTGAGAGACCGCCTCCCCGATCAGGTAATCGTAGTCACCCGCACGAAGCGCCTCTTTCAGGCGTTTTTTGCCCGTCGGATTGATGCGCTCTCCGATGACGGCAACGTCATTGCGACAGCATGCAAGCTCGACCAAGCGCTGCGAACTTGCCACCGTAAGCGCGTCCGCGGCCGTCCGCGCACCTGGCGTGCGACCTTCCACCAGGCGTGCCAGCAGCCGGATGTAGTCAGGATTCGTGCCGCAGCAACCGCCGATGACGGAAACGCCGGCTTCCACCATGCACGCAACAGAGGCGGCATAATCCTCCGGCGTTATGCCGTATACCGTACGGCCTTCGACAATCTGGGGAAGCCCTGCGTTCGCCTGGACCATGAGGGGACAGCGCGCGAAAGGAGCCATGCGTTCGATGAGCGGCGCAAGCGCGTCCGGGCCAAGCGAGCAGTTGATGCCCACCGCCTGCACGCCGAGCCCCGAAAGCACGGTCGCCGCAATCTCGGGAGTCGTGCCCAAGAATGTCCGGCCGTCTTCGCCGAAGGTCATGGTGGCAAAGACCGGCAGATTCGTGTTCTCGCGCGCTGCGAGCACGGCTGCTTTCGCCTCCAGCAAATCCGCCATCGTCTCCACGAGAACAAGGTCCGCACCATGATGTTCTGCTGCCACAACCTGCTCTTTGAACAGGCCGTATGCTTCCTCGAACGAAAGCGTGCCCAGCGGCTCGAGCAGTGCGCCCGTCGGCCCGATATCGGCAGCGACATAGCGTGCGCCCGAGGCGCGCGCTGCTTGGACGGCAGCGGCGAAAACCTCGTCCACGCTTGCGGCATCCCCGAGCTTTCGCGCGTTCGCGCCGAACGTGTTCGTGGTTACCACGTCAGAGCCCGCCTCCACGTACGCGCGGTGAATCGCCGTGACCTCGTCGGGATGCGCGAGGTTCAAAAGCTCAGGCAGCTCGCCTGCTTCCAGGCCGCGCGATTGAAGCATCGTGCCCATCGCCCCGTCGAACACAAGGTATGCGCGTCCTTCCAGGGCAGCGCGCAGACGGTCGTCCTTGAGGGAAAGCCCCGCAAGCGGATCGAACGCCCCCTCAGCGCACGGCGCCGATTCCCGGCAGGAAATCTCCTGCGCCTTATGTTCGCGTGCGCCCATGGCACACCACTCCTCTCTTCCTCATTTCGCACGTTGCGCGCAAGGCGCACGACGCGCATGCTTCGTTCTCCTCATGGCGGGAGGGCAAAACGTCGAAAAGGCCTAGTACCGCCGTGATGCTTTTCGTAGGCAACAGCAGATGCGTCGGAAGCACCGTGAGCCCCAGCCTGATGTCGGCGCGAAGCGTCCGCACGATGGACGGCTGCGCCTCGAGCGGAAAGTCCCCGTAGCCCGGACTGAACCTGCCGTTCGTTACCATGCCGCACGCATCCGCATAGCGGACGACCTCGTCTTCGAGCGCATCCGCCGCTGCTTCGACGAACGACGAGCAGGCAGCGTCGTACACGAGCGCCTCCAGCGGGTCAAGCGCCGACAGACGGCGCAGCTCCTGCTCGCTGCGCGCGCCCAGCGTGACGGCCATAAGCGCCACTTCGCGCGCACCGCGAAGATGCTCGCAGATGGAGACCCCCTCCAGCACCATGTTCGCCCCTGCAAGCTCAAGGCGAGGCACCTCCTGCAGCGCACCGGGAGAGGCAGGCGCAGATACCGGATATACCGCGAACAGACCGTCGGGGCGCAGATCGCGCTCGCACCGTTCGATCACGCCGTCTATGCGCCCTTCAAGCTCTTCGGTCAGCTCCTGCCCGCGATATCCGAGATAGCGCAAGGTCTCGGCCCGGTCGACATGGCATGCGAGCGCCACGTTACCGACCTGTCGTGCCGAGCGCTTCGCGGATGGCAACCGTGCACGCCCGCGCGACTTCTGGCTTGTTCATCGCGTAGACATGCAAGCCTTCTGCACCATGCTTCGCCAAATCGACCAGCTGGGCGCTCGCGTACTCGACGCCTGCTCGACGCAAATCCTCGTCGGAGTCCTCGTATTTCGCCAACAGCTTAATGACCGGCGAAGGCAGCGAGGCCCCGCACATAAAGACCATGCGAGAAATCTGGGATTTGCTCATGAAAGGCATGATGCCGCAGGTAATGGGCACGGTGATGCCCGCACGGTCGCACAGGTCGCGGAATCGGTAGAAGCACTCGTTGTCGAAGAACAGCTGCGTGACGAAGAACGAAGCGCCCGCATCCTGCTTCTCTTTCAAATGCTCCACGCTCGTACGCAGGTCGTCGCATTCGATATGCCCTTCCGGATACGCCGCGGCCCCTACGCAGAACCCCGCGTCGACCAGGCGCGGTATGAGGTCTTTCGCATAACGGAAGTCCTTCGCCTCGGCACCGGGCACGCGGTCGCCGCGCAAGGCAAGCACGTTGCAGACGCCAAGCTCTTTCATTTCGGCAATCTTGCCGTCAACGTCTTCCAGGCTCGTGTTGATGCACGTCAGGTGCGCTACCGCAGGAATGCCGTGTTCTTCCTGAATCATCTGGGCAATCTTCGCCGTTGCCTGGGAGTTGCCGCTGCCGCCGGCGGAATATGTCACGCTCACGAAATCAGGGGCGAGCGGCGCGAGCCCTTTGACCACCTCGCGCGCTTGCTCGAGCGTCAGGTCGCCCTTCGGCGGAAACATCTCGAAGGAAATAGGCTGGTAGGACGAAGAGAACACGTCCGAGATCTTTTTCATGCTGGCCTCCCTGCCGCCGTCGTGTCGACCTTCCTGCTTGTTCGCGGGCCACAGCCAAAGCGCCCGGCCTGTGGTTTCTTCACGTGGGGGAAAGTATAGCCCGCCGCATGCGCGCAAGTCGGCATGCGTGCAGGTTTTCCTCGGCTGAAACACTTCGAACGCAAGCAGGCGGAAAGCAGGAAAGCCAAGCTACCAAACGTTTCGGCAAACCGAAGGCACCCATGTGGGAGAACCCGCCGTGCGCTAGACTGCGGCTCCGTTCTTGCGAATGCGCAGCAAATCGTGCTTCCGGAGTTCGAAAGGGGCATCAAACGCGTAAATCTCCATGGAGCGGTTCGCTACGGGAACCTTTTCGGCCCATTCGCCCGAGGTCCCGTCTTCGTCGCGGTGCAGGAGCTGAAGGTTGCGCACTTCGACCGAGCGAATGGGCTGCCGCGGCGAGATGATTTCCACCGCATCGCCTTCGCAGAAGCGGTTATGGCAACGCGCCTGAGCACGCCATACGCCGTCTCCGCACGGCGTGCATGCTTCCACCGTGGCCGCATGCAGGTGGGTTTGCACGTAGCCGTCCTGCTCGGGAGCCTGCTTTCCGCGACCGTAGTAAAAGCCCGTAGAGTACGGGCGATGGGAGATAGTCTCCAGCTCCGGCTCGAACAAAGCAGGGTCCGCGCCGTCGAGCACCTGGCGGTATGCGTTCACCACGGTAGCAACATAGAACGCCTTCTTGTTGCGCCCTTCGATCTTCAGCGAGTCGACGCCTGCCGCACACAGGTCGTCCACGTGCGCCAGCATGTTCATATCGCGGGCATTGAACAGGTACGATCCTCGCTCGTCCTCGTCAACGGGCATCCATTCGCCCGGCCGGTATTCCTCTTCCACGCGGTATTCCATACGGTAGTTCCAGCGGCACGGCTGCGTGCAATTGCCCTTGTTGCCAGAACGCCCTGCTAGATAGTCGCTGATAAGGCAGCGCCCCGAAACCGCCATGCACATAGCCCCATGGACGAAGACCTCAAGCTCCAGGTCGTTCGGAATGTGCGCGCGCATGTCCGCGATGTCGTCCACGCTCATTTCGCGCGCGCAGACAATGCGGCTCGCGCCCAGCTCATGCCACACGCGTGCGGATTCGGCGTTTGCCACGGACGCCTGCGTGCTCACATGGACCGCGAGCTTCGGCGCATGGCGGCGCGCCAAGGACAGCGCGCCCAGATCGCTCACGATGACGGCGTCTGCGCCTGCATCCTGGAGTGCTTCCAGATAGCCAGGCAGGACTTTGAGGTCGGCCGACTCCATGAGCACATTGCAGGTCACGTAAACTTTCGCACCGTAATCATGCGCAAAAGAGACTGCCGACGGGATGTCGTCCAGGGAAAAGTTCGACGCGCGCTGGCGCAGGCCGAACCGGTCAGCCGCCAGGTACACGGCGTCCGCGCCATAGTAGAGGGCATAGCGCAGCTGGTCCATACCGCCCGCCGGGGCTAAAAGCTCCGGCTTCGGACGCGGGAAGGCATGCGAGGGCTGCGCGGTTTCAGAGGGAATGTGCTGTTCGGTGTTCATAGGACGCACAGTATAGCGCAGTCGCAAAGGAAATAGCCCATCCGCTCACGCCCTCTCGCGCACATTGTTGTGCCGATCGTTCGCGCCAGCAGGTAATTGTTTTGTCGTCCTAGCCTTCGTACACCGCTCGGACCAGGTATTCCACGTTGCCTTCGGGGCCTGTGATGGAACTTTCCACGACACCGGTCACGTCGAAGCCCGCTGACGCAAGCGCTTCGCTCACTTCGTCCACCGTGCGCTGGCGCACTGCGGGATCGCGCACGACGCCATGGTCGGTCTCGTCATGGCGGCTTTCGAACTGAGGCTTCACGAGCCCAACGAACACGCTGCCCGGGTACGAAAGCCTAGCGAACACGCCCGCCAACTGCGCGAGCCCGATAAAGCTCAGGTCTGCCACCAGCACGTCGAACGGAGCGCCCAGCTCAGCCGGGTCCGCCGTTTTAATGTTCGTGCGCTCGAACACCGCAACGCGCGCATCCTGCCGCAGCTTCCACGCCAGCTGGCCGTAGTTCACGTCCACGCACGCCACGCTCGCAGCGCCCGCCTGCAAAAGACAGTCCGTGAACCCGCCCGTGGAAGAGCCGATGTCCACGCAGTGCATACCTGCCACGTCCTGCCCGAACGCGTCGAGCGCGCCCTGGAGTTTGTGTCCACCGCGAGAGACAAACTGCTTCCGCCCGCGCACGACAATGTCGGAATCCGGTGTCACCTTCACGGCAGCACTGGACACGTACACGTCGTCCACCTTCACTTCGCGCGCCATGACCGCGCGCAACGCCGCGCCCGCGTCCGGGAAATAGCCCGCCTCCACGAGCACTTCGTCCAGACGGCGCTTCTTCGGTTTCTTCGATTCTGCCGGATTCCCTGGGCACGCCTGCTTTGCCGGGCTCTCTGTTCGTTTCTGCTCCTTCGGCCTTTTTGCGTCCATGGCGTCTCTATTCTGTCGTGGCAGCGCCTGCTGCCTCGTCCGCTCCAGGCACCTCGCCCGTCTCCAGGATGCGCAGGAAATCCTGTTCTGTCAGCACCGGCACGCCCAGCGACACCGCTTTGTCGTATTTGCTGCCCGCCGCTTCACCGCAGATGACAAAGCTGGTCTTCTTCGACACGCTGCCGGAGACCTTCGCGCCCCTCGCCTTCAGGCGCGCACCCGCTTCATCACGCGTCATGCCGGACTCCACAAGGCTGCCCGTCAGCACGAACGTCAGCCCGGCGAGCGTCTGCGGAACCTCTTCCGACGGTGTTTCCTCCGCCATGGCCACGCCCAGGTATTTCAAGCGATGCACGACCTCTTGGTTGGCCGGAGTCTGGAAGAAGGAGTGCACGCTCGCTGCCACAATGCCGCCCACGCCGTCGATCTCCGTCAGGTCTTCCACGCTTGCCTCCGCCAGCGCTTCCACCGTAGGGAACTTCGCCACGATCTGCTCTGCAGTAGTCTTGCCCACATGGCGAATGCCGAGGCCGAACAGGGCGCGCGCAAACGGGCGCGCCTTGCTCGCCTCGATAGCCGCCACAAGCTTCGCCGCGATGGTCGGCCCCAGATGAACCGGGGTGCCGTCCTTTTTCTCGCGCCCGGTCTCGAGCGTCGAGAGCTCGTACTCCGTCAAGCTGTAGTAGTCTGCCACGTCCGTCAGGCGACCCGATTCCACCAAACGCGCAACGATCTCTTCGCCCATGCCTTCAATGTCCATGGCGCCGCGGCTTGCCCAGTGAAGCAAACGCTCCAGCGCCTGCGCCGGACAGTCGATGGAAATGCAGCGGAACGCCGCCTCCCCCTCTTCACGCACCACCGGCGCACCGCAGCTCGGGCATGTTGTCGGCATGCGCCACGGCTGCGCGTCGGCAGGGCGCAAAGACGCGACCGGACCGAGCACTTCGGGGATAACGTCCCCTGCTTTCCGCACGATAACCGTATCGCCCACGCGAACGTCTTTACGATGCACTTCGTCAAGGTTGTGAAGCGTCGCGCGCGCCACCGTAGAGCCCGCTACCACGACCGGATCGAGCTCGGCAACCGGCGTGAGCACGCCTGTCCGGCCCACCTGCACAGTGATGTCGCGCAACAGCGTAGTTTTTTCTTCCGGCGGGAACTTGAAGGCGATGGCCCAACGCGGGGCACGCGCCGTAAAGCCCATCTCCGCCTGCAGCGCGAACGCGTCCACTTTCACGACCACGCCGTCGATTTCGTACGGCAGCGTTTCGCGGCGACGGAGCGCCTCTTCGCAGAACGCGTGCACCTCTGCTGCGGTCTCGCAGCGTCGCACGTCAGGGTTCACATGGAAGCCCGCCTGGCGGAGCCATTCCAGCAGCTCCCACTGGCCAGACGCCTTGAGCGCCCGCTCGTCCGCAACGGCGTACACGAACGTCGACAGGTCGCGCCCTTGCGTGACCTTCGGGTCCTTCTGGCGCAAACTGCCCGCTGCCGCATTGCGCGGGTTGGCGAACGGCGCACGGCCGTTCTCTTCCGCTGCCGCGTTCAGGGCCTCGAAGCTTGCCTTCGGCATGTACACCTCGCCACGCAGCTCGATGGCGGCCGCAGGGTTTTCGAGCCCGGACAGCCCTTCGGTGCGCAGGCGCAACGGCACGTCGCGCACCGTCCGGACGTTCACCGTCACGTCCTCCCCCGTCGTGCCGTCACCGCGCGTGGCAGCGCGGACCAGCACGCCGTTCTCGTAGGTGAGCGCAATAGAGCTCCCGTCGATCTTCAGCTCGCACACCAGCGGCACTTCGCGGCCGAGCGCTTCTTTCGTACGCTCGAGCCAGGCGTCCAGTTCGTCAAGGTCCATGGCGTTGTCAAGCGAGTACATGCGCTGTTCATGGACGACGGGCGCGAACTGTTCGCCCACGTAGCCGCCCACACGCTGGGTTGGCGACGACGGATCACGGAACTCCGGGTGCGCCGCCTCCAGTTCGCGCAGCTCGCGCATGAGCGAATCGAACGCCGCGTCGGAAATGACCGGCGCGTCAAGCGCATAGTACAGGTAGGTATGGTGCTCTATCTCGCGGCGCAGCGCTTCAATGCGCGCGCCGGCGTCGCTGGTTGCAGCAGCAAGCTCATCCGCACTGAACAGGCTTTCTTCCTGGATATCCTGATGGTTCGCCATGAACGGGTCCTTTGCTCTTCGCACGAAAAGGACCCCCGCGCGGGGGTCCTTGCGTTTCTCGTGCCATTGTACCGCAGCAAGCTCTCATGCGCCTGCTAGCGCATGCGCACGACCTTGCCTACGGTGATGCCATCGCCGATGAGCTTGATACCGCGCCATACCGCCATCAGGGCAATGAACAGCGCAAAGCTTGCCGGAACAAAGAACAGGGCGAGTGCGCACAGGATGTTCACAACGCCCGAGACCATGCCGAGTCCCCAGTTGGGACCGCCCGCCTGCTTCGCTTTGACGGAAATCCAGATCTCGACAATGCCGAACAGCAGGAAGCCGAACGCAACGATCCATGGCACGAGCGCCATGAACGCAACCGGATAGAGCAGCAAGAGCGCGCCGAGCACGATGTCGAGCACGGCGTACGCCAGCGCCCAGCCGCTCACGTCCATGCGTTTGCGCAGCTTGAAGTACGCAGCGACATCGCCCACACCCGAAAGCAGATAGCCGATACCGACCATCGTCGTGATGATGACAAGCGTCAATCCCGGATACGTGGCAGCGACGATGCCGCAGACAATCAACAGAACGCCGATGACGATGAGCGTCCAATCCCATTTCTTCTTGTACGTGGCCATGACGGCCCCTTTCTCTCGCGAGGCATGTTTTGCCTCCTTGGCCCCATCATACGCCGGCCATGTCGCTCGGCGACGGCAGGAATGCCGC
>CHCFC05602__coassemble_191_pt1 | contig 38487 bp, 35 predicted proteins | sample CHCFC05602__metabat2_low_PE_036 | metagenome-assembled genome bin CHCFC05602 | reverse complement strand
TTCCTATCTGGACGCTATTCCGCTGTCAAAGTGCGCAAGAAATTGTACGTTACCTTCGCTCATCCTTTTAACGCCTGCCTGCTCGCTCTTCTTCTGCCCCTCCGTCGTCCGATTCCCCGCAAATGAAAACAATCATTGCTCGAAAACCTCGAACGTTACAGCAGAGACAGACTGCGTACGCGAAAGCCAGCCTTCAAGGGCAGCAATGCCGTCACTCTGCGGTACACCAAACTGCTTCAGCAGCCTGCAGAATCTCTGTTCGTTCAGCACATCCGAGAACGCGAAGCGCACGATAGGCGCACCGTAAAGAGAAAGCATGGATTCTCGTTTGCGCTCGTCCGCGAAAACACGAACAGAGGGACCGTCTGCCACATGGCATGATCCTTGGTATTTCCCCATGCCGTCCAGTTCGCCGAACACGAGACTCCCGTCTTCCCTTGTCCACACGTAATCAACCCGGTAGGTCACTCTTGTATCTGCGGGATGGGGAAAAGGCACCTGAAGCCGAGGTAGAGCGAATCCATGCTTAATCATGACGCCACGAGCATAGGACTCTCCACCATTGTCACTTTGCGCATTCGCGTACAGCAGCGTTCGAGCCGCATGCCGAACCCCTTTAGCGCCTCGATGGTTTTTGAGGAATCGGTAGCATAGATCCGTGCTCGACCTGCCAGAAAGCTTCACGAGCGCATCGGCAATGGCAAGAGCGCGCGGAAACTCTGCGGTCCTCATGCAATCGAATGCCGTTTGCTCAAGAGTCGTAACGTTGAGACCCTCTCTTCGAACTGAGCTGACGTCGTCCACGCGATGACGTCGCACGCCGCTTGCGCGCGAGGAATCATGCGTTTGCCCGCTCACCATAAGATGGATGTTGCCGAGCGAAAGCACATCGACGGGCAAGCCATGGGCAATTCCTGCAGACTCATGGCAGAACACCCATTCCGGGTGCGCATCCTGGAGCGTACGCATGATTGCGAGCGCTTGAAACTGCCGAGAAAGCGAATTCCACCACTGCGTACGTGCGTACATGCCATGGAACACTCTGCAAAAACCACCTGCAGGCAGGCGGCGCGACAAGGCTCCCGCAAGACGTTTGGTAGCAGGACGCACACAACGGCCTCGGCGTTCGGCCGCAACAAACAACGTTTCAAGCTCTTTGTCGATTATCCGGCTCACCGTGCTCCTTCGCCCGTAACGCTTTCTCAGGAAGAAACCAAACGCTGAAACACGCTGATCGCAAAACCTCTTGCATTGGCTGCCATCGTCCTCTTGAAAGCTCTCTTTGCCTGAATCTATACCAACCGCTCAAACGCCCTTTCGACGCATGGTACTCTACGGGTTTTGCCAATAGCATCGAATGCATGCGAAACAGTACTTTCTCTGCATCATGCAACCTCTAAACCCTCACAAATTACCTAATTCCGTACGCAAAAAAGAAGGAAAATGTGAGGGTCTGGGCAAAACGTGAAAATATGCGGGACTTTAGGCCCTCCCTGGCGTTCTGGCCGCCCGCCGAGCGGGCGGCGTTCTTCTGGCTGCTTTCTTCTGGCGGCGTTCTTCTTTTCTCTACTCCAAATACGCGCCGGTCTGACGGGCCCAAAGGTGGGCGTACTCGCCTCCTGCCTCGATGAGCTCAGCATGCGGGCCGTCCTCTACGACTTTGCCGTCCGCCAGGACAACGATGCGGTCAAGGCTTGCAACTGTCGAAAGCCGATGCGCGACCACGATGCACGTACGCCCGCGCATGAGCGTCGCGAGCGCATCCTGCACCATCTTTTCGCTTTCGGAATCAAGAGCGCTCGTCGCCTCGTCAAGCACGAGCACCGGACAGTCCGCCAGCATAGCGCGGGCAATCGCAATGCGCTGGCGCTGCCCGCCGGAAAGCTTCACGCCGCGTTCACCCGTCACCGTCTGAAATCCCTGCGGCAACCGCTCGATAAACTCAAGGGCGTTCGCCTGCCGTGCTGCTTCGCGAATTTCCTCCATCGTCGCATCCGGACGCCCGTACGCGATGTTTTCGGCAATCGTGCGATGGAACAGCAAGGGTTCTTGCGGAACGTAGGCAATCTGACACCGCAGCGACTGCTGCGTCGTGTCCGCAATGTTCTGCCCGTCGACAAGGATGCGCCCCTCTTGAATGTCGGAAAGACGCAGCAGAAGTTTGGTGAGCGTGGTCTTCCCCGCGCCGCTCATGCCCACCAACCCCACACGCTGACCTGCGGGAATATGCAGGTTGAAACGGTCGAAGACCTGCGTGCGCACGCCACCGTCCGTGTAGAAGAAGTCGATGTCCTCAAAGTCGATCGCGCCTTCGCGCACCACAAGCTCTGACGCGCCCGGCTTGTCCGCCACCAAGCGCGGCTCGTCCAAAACCTCGGTCATGCCGGACGCATCGCCGAACGCGCGGTTGAAACGCTGCAGGCCGTTGTTGATGAAGTTGAACTGGTTCGTGATGGTGTACGTGTACGTGAACATCATGACAAGCGTGCCCGGCGTGATCCCGAACCACGCGTTGCCGCCCGCAATGAAGACCGTCACGATGGCCATGATGACGATGGTGATGCACGCCGTGATGATCCCGCGCGCAAGCGAGGACATCATGCGCGTCGTGTCGCGCTTGACGACTTCGCGGTTCGCTTCGTCGAACAGGCTGCGCTCGTAGTCTTCGCGCCCGTACGTCTTCACGGCAAGAATGTTCGCGACGGAATCCGAAAGCTCACCGGACAGCTGGTTTTGAGCGCCTGCCGCCTTCTCGTTCAAGCCAAGGATGCGCTTGTACATGAGGTAAGAAACCGTCGCGTAGACAGCGAGCAGTACCAGCAGGATGCAGACGTAAGCGGGCACGCGCGGCATGAGCAGTCCGCACGTGCAGACGATAGAGATAAGCACGGGCATGAACGGGAAGTTCACCGTCTCGATAAGCTGGTTGTACGCATTCATGAACTTCGTGGTCTGGCTCACGAGCGTACCTCCGAAACGGTTGGAATGAAAGCTCATGGACTGGTTGCACAGCGCATCGAAGCTCTGCGTGGCCAGGTCGTACGAGACGGCAATCTCCAGCTTGAACAGGAAAAAATCCTGCAGTTTACTGCACGCCTGGCCAAACAGGTTGATAAGGATAAGCGCGACGATGTACGGCCCAAAGACCGCAAACACCTGGTCCGTAGCAACCGTCTCCGCGCTCACGCGGTCGACGATAAGGCTCATCACGAAGGGGTTGCCGTAGGAAAGCAGCGCCGAAAACCCGATGTCGGCGCACATGAGCCCGATGAACAGCCCCTTATGCCGCTTCGTGGCCGCCCAGTAGTAATGCAGCGTACGACGAGTAGTGGAAGGAGCGCCCGCGCGCGGTCGAGATGCCATATGCCTGCCTTTCGTGATTTCCGGACTGATTAAAGCCCAAAGCCTCGGACGGCGCAACCGGCACGACGCAAGCTTGACCGCAAAATACGGCCGCGCCCTCCCCTTGACGCAGGCGACGAGCTGGATAAAAGGTAGGATTGAGGCGAACGGTGCGCGGACGAAATCGTGACATGCGCGGGCATGCGCGCTTTTGCCGCCGTGCACTTCCTACGGTAAGGAGAACACTTCCATGGCACAATCCACGTCCCTGCCGCACAGAGCGCTCCGCGGCGCTCTCGCGGCCCTGCTGGCAGTCGGCATGCTGCCAACCGCCGCCTTCGCAGTACCGGGCGAAAACCTCGCAGAGCCATCCGATGAGATTGCCCCTGCAAACGAAGCGTCAAACCTGAAAGCCGTCGAAGGGCAAGCGCTCGTGCTTTACCGCGCCGACACCTCAGTGAGCTCGCGCTCGTTCCAGAAAGCAGACGCGGACACGCTCCGCGCAAACGGCTTTTCGGTCGCTCAAGAATGGGATCTTTCCACCGTCGATACGGCCGTAAACCAAGGAATCGTTCCGCGCGCTGCGGAAGAAGATGCCGAAAATGCGGTGCCTTCGGGAGAGAATCTGCGCATAGCGCTCGTCGAGCGCGAAGGCGCATGCGCAGAAGAGCTCGTGAACGAGCTGGAAACGCTCGATTTCGTCGAAGCAGCCCAACCGAACTACCTGATTTCTGCAGATAGCACCGCGGTCAACGATACGCTCTACGACGCATGGCAGTACAGCCTGACGAGCGAGTCGGCAGGAATCGACCTGGAAGCCGCGCTCGCCGCCCGCAAGAACGCTCCTTTAGGAGAGAAAAACATCGTCGCCGTGATCGACACGGGCGTCGACGGCAGCAACCCCGACCTCGAGGGCGTTATGTGGCGCAACCCTGGCATCGACGGGCTTCCAGGCAACCCGGGATCGCACGGCTATGATTTCGCCGAGAACGACGACGACCCATCACCGAGCGCAGTCAAGCCCAACTCCCACGGCACGCATTGCGCAGGAATCATCGCAGGAGCGGTGAACAACGACGAGGGCATTGCAGGCGCCAGCTCCGATACCGAGATCATGGCACTCAAGGCCACTGCCGACGAAGGCGACGGCATTATGTACTTAAACAGCATCGTTTCTGCCTACGAGTACGTAATCGGCGCTGCACTGGCCGGCGAGAACGTCGTGGCGATCAACGACTCTTGGGCTATCAGCAGTTACCTTCCCGTGCTCGACTACGTGGTGAACCAGGCGGGCAAAATGGGAATCCTGTCCTTGTTTGCCGCCGGCAACGACGGGTCCGATACTGCCGAACTCGCAAGCTCTGGCGCTACGGCAGGGCTCCAAAGCCCGTACGCTGTCATTGTGGCATCGAGCAACCAGGCCAACGCGCTTTCTTCCTTCTCGAACTACAACGAGACCGAAGTCGACGTAGCACTCCCTGGATCGAACATCATGTCCACGGTCAGTACCAAAGCTGCACGTGAATACTTTGCCCCAAGCGTTTCGCTCGCAGCAGGAAAAGAGCTCGTGTACGCGAACGACTTTTCGGACTTCGGAAAAGAGCCGGAACGCTACACGGTGACCGTGCAGAATTCAGATGGCACCCCTGCCTCGGACGAAGTGGCCGCGGCATTCGCTCTGGAGGCTGTCGAAGATACCGGCCATGGCCAACCAGGGCTTAAGGTGACCTTCGACCCCACCGGCCTTGATGCGGCCAAAAGGTACCGGGTCGTCATTGAATGGGAAATCGACAACCCCTTCCTTGGCTCTGCCGATGTGGCCGAAGACTACGCGCTCGGCGTCACCGGGTCTCTCGGCGAGAACACCGCGACCGACGTGCTCGCCCAGTTCGGCGCCAGGCTCTCCGCGGTACGCGGCGAAGAACTTCTCCCCCTTCACGCAAACGGGGTCGGCAGCATTGCGCTCTCCGACAACTTCCAGATCAACGCAACGTCCCTTTCGGCCATCGACACCGAGTCACCGAAGCTGAGGGCAGGCCTCCTTGTCGCGTTCGCGACTGCCCAAAGCACAAGCCCGGACGAAAAGGCCGTCGCATACGTAGAGCCCTACGGCGTTGGCCTGGTATCGGGCGACAGCGCGACCGAAGCGGCAAGCGACTACGCACCGTACGCTTTCATGAGCGGAACATCCATGGCAACTCCCCTGGCGTCAGGCACCGTCGCCCAAATGGCAGCGCTCGACGAAGACGCAAGCGCCCTTGAGCTGCGCGGTCGACTCGTCGGCTCGACAGTGCCGGTCGAGACAACCTACGGCGGCGTCGAAAAGCATACGGCAACCGACGGCCGTTTCGACTGGGACGTCGCACTCGACGAAAACGCCGTCAGCGCGAACACCTGGGCGGTGGATGCAGACCTTTCGACGCGCACGCTTGTCGTGCACGGATACGGTCTTTCCGATGCAAGCGTAACGTTCGACGGCGCGCCTGCTACCGTCAAAGAGCAAACGAGCGACCGCTTGGCCATAACGGTTCCTGCCGATGCATTCGACGGCGGAGCCCACCGCATAGACGTGACCGACACGTCGACAGGGCGTACGCACCGTGCTTCCTATCAACTGCCTCTGCAGGACGCCTCGTACGACCTGGCCTTCGCAAGCGAGCTCCCTTGCTCCCCGGAAGAAGCGGGAAACGGCGCGCTCGTGAGCGCAGAGGGCACCTTGTATTTTGCCGACAAGAACGGTCGCTACCTGTACCGCACTGCATACCCTACGTCCGAAGCATGGAGCCGCTGCGCAGCGGCAGGAATGCCACAGTACGGCACCGACAGCACCGCACGCACGCAGATTGCATACGCCGCAGACGGCAACGATCTGTGCGTATTCGCCACGGACAAGGACGAGAACGGCACACTGGCCGTGTACGCCTCCGTGTACCAGGCGGAAACGGACCGGTGGAGTTCGTACGAGCGCGTCGCCACCATCGAGTCGTCTTTAAGCACGTATGCTTACGCGGGCGCATCCGTTAACGCCGGCACGGTCGACGGCACCGCGTGCGCTGTCGTGAACGGCATGTTCCAAGACGAGAACGAAGAGGTGTCGTCGACCTACCTTCTCGTCAAGCGGGACCACAACACCGCGTCCTTCGCAGTCGAAAAGCTGGAGAGCGCGGAATTGGACGATGCTTCCCTCGCGGGCGGCACGATCATCTCGCATGACAGCAAAGCAACCGTCTTCGGCATCGCGGAAACGCCCATCGAAGACAGCGAGTCTGCCATCGCGCTCCGGGCATACGACATCGACCTGACGACCGGCACGGTGACAGACCGTGGCGCATTCGAAGGGGCGTCCCTCTACGACAAGCAATCCGCGCCCAGCCTGCTGCACACCGCGATCGTTCCCTTCGGGCACGGAGCGCTTATGCTCTCGCGGGAGCAGGAGCAGGCAGGAGACACGCTTTACCTGAACCTTCAGGACATGAACTGCGAGCACGCTATCTGGATTGGCGCGAACAGCTCTTCGGGCATGGTCGTCACTTCGGGTGCTATCTACGAAGGCACGGTCTATCTGAACGCGATTGAGACGAAAAGTTCGTCAGCCTCCCAGACGGGCGCACTCTGGACGCTGCCTTACAGCGCCGCGGAGCAGCTTGCGGGAAACGTTTGCCCGACTGCCAGCTACCACGACCTCGACCACGCTGCCTGGTACCATGAAGCGGTCGACTGGGCAGTCTCTTCACACGTCATGACCGGCATCGACGCCGAGGCAGGGCTTTTCGCTCCTGCCAGCGCGCTCACCCGCGCCCAGATGGCACAGGTGCTCTACAACATGGCCGGCGCTCCCGCCGTCGAGGGCACCGTACCGTACGCGGACTGCCCGGCAGACGCCTGGTATGCAGATGCCGTCACCTGGACCGCTCAGCAAGGCATGTTCCAAGGCTATGGGGACACCGGCATGTTCGGGCCCGACGATGCGCTTACGCGTGAGCAGATTGCCCAGGTCATGTGGCGTTTGGCGGGCAATCCTGAAACAGGGTCTGACCTCTCCCGCTTCGAAGACGCCTCGTCTGTTTCAAAGTGGGCTCAGGACGCGGTGGAATGGGCGGTCGCGGAAGGGTACCTGCGCGGTATCGGCGGCACGACAGAGCTGCAACCGCAAGACGGCCTCGAGCGCGCTCAAGCGGCAACGGTGCTCATGCGCGCAGACCGCAACGGCTTCCCGTTCCCTCAGCCGACTGACTAACGCCCTTCTTGCGGCGCGGTCGTTGCAAGACGCTGCGCCGCAGGCTGTTTAGGGCAGACAACGCCATGCAGGAAGCGATAGCGCATGCTCACTGTCCTTCTTCGCAGCTAGCACGAAAAAGCGGCCCTGCTTCCGGAACGGTACACGTCCGAAAGCAGGGCCGCTTCGCATCCTACGTCGTCTCTCCGCACAGAATGCGAGAGCGACGTGCGCCGAACGGGCGAAACCGCTAGCCCACGCCAGCAAGTGCCGCAAGCGCAAGGACAAGGCATACGAGAACGAGCAGGATTACCACAAGGCACCCACAGCCGATTGCCAGCTTCGCGCCGCCGCCCATGTGTGCTTGCTCGCGTTCTGCGGCTGCCTTCTTCTCGTCGAACGGGTCGTTGAGCCAGTCGTAGCCGTCGTTCTTCTTCGACATAGCGGCCTCCTTCCCTGCTCGCTAATCGTCCACCTTAAGAATCGCCATGAACGCCTCTTGCGGCACTTCCACGTTGCCGATGGCCTTCATGCGCTTTTTGCCGGCCTTCTGCTTCTCAAGCAGCTTGCGCTTACGCGAAATGTCGCCGCCATAGCATTTCGCAAGGACGTCCTTGCGCTTCGCCTTGACGGTCTGACGCGCCAGCACACGACCGCCGATAGCCGCCTGAATAGGCACTTCGAACAACTGGCGCGGAATGATCTCTTTGAGCTTCTCGCAAAGCACGCGGCCGCGGTCGTACGCTTTGTCGCGATGCACGATGAACGAGAGCGCGTCGATCGGCTTGCCTGAAAGCAGGATGTCCAGCTTCACAAGGTTCGAGGGTTTGTACCCGTCGAACTCGTAGTCAAGGCTCGCGTAGCCCTTCGTGTGGGATTTGAGCTTGTCGAAGTAATCCAGGATGAGCTCGGAGAGCGGGATCTCCCAGATCATCTCGACCGTGGTCGGCGAAAGATAGTTCATCGTGACGAACGTACCGCGGCGCCCGACCGTCAAGTCCATGACAGCGCCCACATAGTCCGGCGGGATGAGGATCTTCGCCTTCAGGTACGGCTCTTCCACCCGCTCGATCTCGCCCGCGTCGGGCATTTCCTGCGGCGAATGAAGCGAGACCATCTCGCCGCCGCGCTTGAACACGTGGTATTCCACCGACGGCGCGGTGGCCAGCAGATCAAGGCCGAACTCGCGCTCAAGGCGCTCTTTGATGACCTCCATGTGCAGCAAGCCCAAAAAGCCTACGCGGAAGCCAAAACCGAGCGCGTGGGATTTCTCAGGCTCCCAGATAAGCGCCGGATCGTTGAGCGAAAGCTTCTCAAGCGCTTCTTTAAGCGGCTCGTACTGGTCGCCGTCGATCGGGAACAGGCCTGTATAGACCATCGGCTTGACCTCGCGGTAGCCCGGCAGCGGCGTATCCACCCCGTCAACAAGGTTCGTGACGGTGTCGCCCACCTTGACCTCGGCGACGTCTTTAAGGCCCGTGACCAGGTAGCCGACTTCGCCGACGCCCAGTTCGGGCATGGCGATTTCGGCAGGACGACGGACGCCGACCTCTTCTACGAGCACTTCAGCGCCCGTGGCCATGAGCTTGACGCGGTCGCCCTTCTTGATATGGCCGTCAACTACACGGATGAGCGCGACCACGCCACGGTACGCATCGAAGTAAGAGTCGAAAATGAGCGCGCGCAGCGGGGCGTTCGCGTCTCCGACCGGCGCCGGAATGTTGTAGACGACCGCTTCCAGCAGGTCGTGGACGCCTTCGCCCGTTTTACCGGACGCAAGCACCGCGTCGTCGGCCGGGATGGCAAGGCCGTCCTCAATCTCAGTGCGCACGCGGTCCGGCTCGGCGGCAGGCAGGTCGATCTTGTTGATGAGCGGGATAATCTCCAGATTCGCGTTCATGGCCATCATGGCGTTCGCGACCGTCTGCGCCTCGACGCCCTGCGTGGCGTCGACCACCAAGACCGCCCCTTCGCACGCCGCGAGACTGCGACTGACTTCGTAGGTGAAGTCGACATGGCCTGGTGTGTCAATCAGGTTGAACTGGTACGCTTGGCCGTCGTCGGCGGTATAGTCCACGCGAACCGCCTGGCTTTTGATAGTGATGCCGCGCTCGCGCTCGATGTCCATGGAGTCGAGCAGCTGCTCCTGCATATCGCGCTTCGAGACCGTGCCCGTCTGCTCGAGGATGCGGTCGGAAAGCGTGGACTTGCCGTGGTCGATATGCGCGATGATCGAGAAATTGCGGATATACTGCGGGTCTTGGCTCACGTGAGGCCTTTCGTGTCGTACAGCGCGCGGCGCGGCGCGCGGGATAGTTCGTTCGCACGCAAGGCCCCGCCGCGTTCGTCCGGCGAGGCCTTGCCGTCAATACAAACTCTTATTGTAAACGCATTAGGCAGAATCGGCCAATGCGCGCAAATCCTCCAAGAGCAAACTGCTAAAGGTCGATGTGCTCTGCGCCACCTTCGGCAACCGTCACGAGCTTCGAAGTGGCCGTGTCGCCCTGGTCGAGCGAAAGCGCCCAGGTGCCAGCTTCGAGCTCCACGGTCGCGCTGCCGCCCGACACCGGGACCGTGCGCACGACGCGCGGCACGAAATATGAGCCGTCCTCTTCGGTAAAGATCGGCTCGCATACCGAAACCGTGTCGGCAGAAGTGCCCACCGCGACCGTGGGCGCAACCTGCTCGGCGCCCTCCGGTACGACTTCTTCGTACGTAGGCTTGTCGTTGCTGTGGCAAGAAGAGCACTCTTCGGTCACGTCGATAACCTGGTGCGGCCCTGCCGCACAACCGACCAGTAGTGCGGACAGCGCCAACAGGGCTGCGCACAAGATTCCGAAACGACCTTTCGACACGATGCTCTCCTTGCTCCCAACCCGCTCCTTCCACCATGCGTCCCTGCGCATGCGAGCGGGCATCCGACAGGGCTATACTAGCGGAATTCTTTTCTCACCTGCAAAAATGCGCACATTGCAGAAAAAGCGCACAGAAATACGTTCACAGGCGCTCTGGACGCTTCATCGTGTCGAGCGCCCACAGTAAAAATGCCTCATGCGGGTCAGAGCCGCTTTTCATGGCGCGCTCCGTTCGGCAGGCGCCTTTCAGCGCCGCACGCAGCTCTGCTGCCGTATAGCCACGCGCCCAGCCTGCATGGTTCTTCACGCGCCAGTCAGGCATTTTCAGCACACGTGCGAGCTCGTTCGGCGTGCCGCGCTCAAGGAGAGCGCGTGCGCATAGCAGTTCCCGGATACGGGTCGTGCACATGGCCAAAAGCGCATGGGGAGACACGCTTTCCATGCGGCCAAGGCACCAGAGCGCTTTTTCGGAATTCCGAGCAGAGAATGCGTCCACGAAATCCCACGGCTTTACCTCTGCCGTCCGCGCGACCAGGCCTAATACCTCATGCTCGGTCACCGGGTCGTTGCCGCGATGCGCGACTGCAAGCTTGCGCAGCTCGTTGTCGAGCGCGACCGTGCTCTCCCCCACCTGCTCGACAAGCGCCCGGGCAGCGCCTTCGGTCAACGCGATACCGTGGGTGACCGCCATCGCGCGCACGGTGCGCGGCAGCTCGTAGCGCTTGACGGGCGTGCAGTCGATGACAGCGCTCTTGCCATGTTTTGCGACCGCTTTGTACAGACGGGTGTTCTTTGCAAGCTTGACGGCCGTCAGCGCAAGCACGGTCGTTTCGCACGGGTTGTCCAGGTACGCAACGAGCGCTTCGGAATCCGCTTTTTTGAGCTTGTCCGCGTCGTCGACCTGCACCAACCGCACATCGCTTGCGAAGGGCACGGTATTGCACGCTGCAACGACGTCGTCCCCCGTTGCAGCATCTCCTGCAAAGCGGTCAGTGTTGAACGCAATATCACCCGATGCCTCCAAACGACGATGGAGCCGCTCCAATACCGTGCGGCGTTTGAGCTCGTCTTCGCCTACGACCAGGTAGACGGGAAGCAACGTGTCTGTCTTTTTTGCGGTAGCCATAGCGCCCATTCTACCTTGTCCCCTCACCTGCTGAGACAGAGGCGGGAAATTCGCGCAAAACGCGTGGAAGCTACGTGGACGACCTGCAAGATTCATGACGAGAAGCGGATAGGTCCGCCCGCTAAGGTCGGGGCGGCACCAGAGTTGTAGGCGGAAGGTTTTACCATGGGCTTTTTGGACGAAGTAGACAGCATCCGCACGAAAGCGCATATGACAAGCGTGCCGAAGCCGGTTCTCGTCGGCGTCGTCGCCCTTGCGGTCGTCATTGCGCTGCTTGCGTGCGGAAGCGTCGCGACCGCAGTGCGCACTGCAGGCGATGCCGCGTTCGAAATCACGAAAGCAAGCGAGCATGCCGCCGATTCAGAGGCAGACGGCGCGAGCACTGCACAGGATGCGACCGAAGGCGGCAACGATCCGGCAACCCCCGCTGTAAGCAAGACTGCGCGCGCGGTCGTGCACGTTTCTGGAGCGGTCGTCTCCCCTGGCGTCTACGATCTGGACGCCACGGCACGGGTGCAGGCAGCCATTGATGCTGCCGGTGGATTCGCCGAGCATGCGGCGCGCGACGCTGTGAACTGCGCACGCGTCATCCAAGACGGCGAGCAGATTCTCGTGCCGACGCTCGAACAGGCGCAGGGAGCCCCCTCAGGAGGAGCGGCAGGCGCCAGCGGAGCTGTCGCATCCGGCACGGCGTCCCCGAAGGTGAACATCAACCAGGCGAGCGCTGAGGAGCTTGACACGTTGCCAGGCGTGGGACCTTCCACCGCACAGAAGATCATCGCCGACCGGGAAGCGAACGGGCCTTTCGCCACCATCGAGGACCTGAAGCGCGTTTCGGGCATAGGCGACAAAAAATACGAGCAGATGGCAGCTTTAATCTGCGTATGAGCGAGCATGCGCGAATATCGTGCGGCCGCCTGCGCGCCGCATGGCGCGCGTTTACAACCGAAGGCGCCGACGAGCTTTCGAACGCAGACGGAGCGATGCCCGCACGCCCGGCCGTACCTCCCGTGTTCTTTATCGCCGTGGCGCTCTGGACGACGCTCCTTGCCTGCGCAGGGCATATGCCCTCGAACGTTCCCGACGTCGGCATGGCAGCGCTCGCTTTGATGTTCGGCGCCCTCGCCGTCACCGCGACGCTCAGCGTTTTCAGGCGGAAAACCGCCGGACCTCGTGCAGGACGAACCATTGGAAAGTTCCTTGCGGCGGGGCTTGCTTTGGGCATCGCGCTTTCATGCGCCTGCGAACTTTCATTGCGATCGGAAGAGCGTGCCCTTTGCGCAGACCCAGCAGGCCCCCACGCTTTCACCGCGCTTGCGGATGCGTCCCAGTCAGAATTCGGATCATCCTGTCTCGTGCGCATGGACCTTTCGACCGGGCAGACTGCACGCGTGCGCATCCTCTTGGACAGTCGCGAACGCCTCCTGTGCGGCGAACGATTCCTCGCTTCCACCGTTGTGCACGCAACCGACGAGGAGATCGCCGCACGATATCGCGCCCAAGGCGTAGTAGCGACGCTTTCGGCCTACACGGACCCCGAACGTTTGACCCCGCAAAATCCCCTGGGTACGCTCGTGCACGCACGCCATGCCTGCATTGCGCTCTTTGACCAGTTCGAAGGACCGGGGGCAGCACTCTGTCAGGCAGTCCTCTTTGGAGAGCGCAATGGGCTTACCGCGGATGCGCAGGAATTTTACGAAGACGCGAAAACGACGGGGCTTGCGCACCTTGTCGCGGTATCGGGCAGTCATCTCGTCATCATCGTTGGCATGGTTGAGATGCTGCTGCGCACGGTGCGCGTTCCGCGCGGCCTCAGAATCGTGCTTGCCGCATTGTTCATGGGCATCTACGTGGTAATGACCGGAATCGCCGTTTCCGCCGTGCGGGCAGCCATCATGGGCATCGTTGGCCTCCTTACGCCCCTTGCGCGCAGGCGCGGCGGAGGATTATCGGGCGTTTCGGTATGCGCGATCGCCATGCTTACGGCAGACCCGACCTCCGCAACCTCGCTTTCGCTGCAGCTTTCCGCCCTCTCCACCGTAGGCATTGTCGCGTTTATGCCGCTTGCCGCCAGCTGGATTGCCCATGCAGCGCCCATCGTGCCCCGTTGCGTTCGAGACGTGGTTTCCATGACGTGCGCTGCCACCTTCGTCACGCTACCGCTCACCGCTCCTGTCTTTGCACAGATTCCGCTCGTCTCGCTGCTGGCGAACGTGCTTGCTGCACCGTTCTTCACAGCGCTCTGCCTCCTTGGCCTTGCCGCCTCTTTCGTCGCGTGCGCCCTTCCTGGCACCGCAGCGACCGTTCTGACGCCCGTTGTGCTCCTCGCGGACGCTTTTACCGCCCTCACGACGCTTCTCGCGGGCCTTCCGTTCGCAGCGGTACCGTTCTCGGGAGATGCCCTGCTCTGCGCAGGGGCAGGCGCGATAGCAGCGCTGCTCGCCTGGCTGACATGGCCGCGCGCAACGCCCGCACGAGCCCGATTTGCACTTGTCTGCGCAAGCCTCATGTCCATCGCAATGCTCGCATCGCCTTTTCTGCCCCTTCCCGTCCCCTTAGCCACCTCTGCAAGCGAAATCAGGGCGCTCGACGTCGGACAGGGAGACGCTCTTCTCGTGCGCAGCGAACGGTCGGCGCTGCTCGTGGACACAGGAATGGACGACACCGCGCTCTTGAAAGGCCTGGCAGAGCTCGGGGTCCGAAAGCTGGACGCGGTGCTCGTCACTCATCCGGACGCGGACCATTGCGGATCCCTCGAGGCGCTGCGCGGAGCGGTCGAGGTCGGACGCGTGTTGGTCGCACAGGACGGCCTTACCTGCACGTGTGAAAACTGCACAGGCCTGCGTCGTGCTGCCGAGCGCGTCTCCCCCGGCACGCTCGAGGGAGTCTCGCCAGGAGATGTGATAGAAATCGGCGCGTTCACCGCTCGCGTTGTGGGACCGGACGAATACCAAGACGAAGGCGGCAATGACGATTCGGTTTGTCTTGTGGTGGAATACGCCCCTCGGGAAGCGAAAGGCGAAAACGGTGCGTGGACAGCGCTGTTGTGCGGTGACGCAGAAGCGGAGCAGCTGGAAACCTACCTGGAAGAAGGGCGCATCAGCGACATCGACCTGCTGAAAGTGCCCCACCACGGCGCGAAAGCAGGCCTGACCGAGGACGTGGTCTCCGCGCTCTCTCCCGACATTGCAGTCGTAAGCGTCGGCGCAGACAATTCTTACGGGCATCCCGCACCTGAAATCGTAGGCATGTTGGAGGCAGCCGGAACCTCGGTCCTGCGCACGGACCAGCAGGGTGCCATCTCCGTTCGCTTCGAGGCGGACCGCCTGGCTGTCGCGACCGACCGTTGAACGCATGGCGCCGCCCGACGAAAAAGACCCCTTGACGGGGTCTTTTTCGTTCCTTGATATGCGGACGGACCGGGAAATCCTGGTCCGGAGAAAGCAAGGCTATTCGGCAGCCTCTTCGCCTTCGCCCTCAGCCTCGGCAGCCTCGGCCTCAGCAGCAGCCGCGGCGGCAGCGGCTGCCTCTTCGGCAGCCTTGCGCTCATGAGCGGCCTTCTCAGCCTTCAGGGTAGCCTCGCGACGGACAGCCTTCTCCTCGGAAGCCTTCTTCATGGCCTCAAGGCGCTCAGCCTTGCGAGCAGCCTTCTTGGAGCCCGTCTTCTGCTCCTTCTTCGGAGCCGGCTGATAAGCGGAGCGGTCAGCGTCGGTCACGACGGTGTTCGCAAGCTTCATGATACCGGACTTGCGGTTCGCAGCCTGGTTCTTGTGGATAATGCCCTTGCCAGCGGCCTTGTCCATGAGACGGCAGGCGGCAAGCGCAGCGGCGTAGGCCTCGGCGCCGTTGCCGGCAGCGACAGCGTCCTTGACGTGACGGGTGGCGGTCTTCAGCTGGGACTTGATGGCGCGATTGCGCATGCGAGCCTTCTCGTTGGTGATGATGCGCTTCTTCTGGCTCTTGATGTTGGCCATGTCGTTTCCTCCTTCGGAAAGGGTGCTTTGCCTTCATCCAACGCTGCCGCACGTAAGCGCCCGATTCGAGTTGCGGGATGACCGACCAAAGCAAGCGCGCGCACAAAAGCGCACAGTAGTGCGCACGCTGAGAACGAGCAGGTTTTCTTCGTTCTGGACCTTGTCCGGTCATCCAGCAACTCAACCATGAAAGCAGCCTTGTCTGCGGTTGCGCGGTGTATTCCGCGCGCAGTGCTGGACACGGCTGTATAGGATACCAGAGTAAACGTCTAGGTGCATGGAAAAAATATGGAGCGCTGAACCCGCGCGCAATTGGCGAGAGCGAAAGGCTATTCGGCAGGCTTGTCCGTTTTCGCGCGCTTTTTCGGCTTGTAAGCCGGGCAGCGATAGTCCGTCGCCTCGGCCGCATCCGCAAGCTGCGCCGTCCACTCATCCAGCGGAAGGCCCGCTTCCGCCGCCTCCACCGTCTCGAGCTTCGCATGCGTCTCAGGGCTGCGGGGCATGAAAAGCGTGCAACAGTCCGGCGCATCCTGAGAAGAGATCTCGTACGTGCCCAACGATTCAGCCTGTTCGATGATCTCGAGCTTATCTGACCCGATGAGCGGGCGAAACACCGGCAGCTTTACTGCAGCGTTCGTTGCCATGATGTTCTCGAGCGTCTGCGAAGCAACCTGTCCCAGACTTTCGCCCGTCACGAGCGCTTTAGCCCCTTCCTTGCGGGCAAGCGCCTCTGCGACGCGGAACATGAGCCTTCGATAGCAGATTACGCGCAACGACGGCGGAACCGTTCCCGCAATCTGGCGTTGGACGTCTCCGAACGGCACCACGTACACACGTGCCATGCATCCAGTCTGCTCGAGCACGTGCGCAATCTCGTCGACAAGGTATTCGCTCGTTGCCGAGGTTTGGGGGCGACCTGAAAAGTGAACGCCGATGCACACCGCCCCACGCCGCGCAACCCGCCACGCTGCAACGGGCGAGTCGATGCCGGACGAAAGCAGGCAGACGACCTTGCCCGCACTGCCCACCGGCAGGCCGCCAATGCCACGCAGACTGTGCGCATACACATACACCGACCCCTGCACGACCTCGACGCATACCGTCAGGTCCTGTCCTTTCATCTGGACTTTCTTGTCAGGGAACTTTTCGCACAAATACGCGCCCACCAGCTGGTTCATTTCCATGGAATCGACCGGGAAGTCGGTGTGGTTGCGGCGTGCTTTCACTTTGAACGTCTCGAAGGCACCCGCATCGTTGACGGCGCGCTCGGCCGCCACGTACATTTCGTCCAGATCGCGGTCGCACACATAGCCGCAGGAAACGCGCGCTACGCCCGGCACGCGAGAGATGACGTCCGCAATGCGGCACGCCGTGTCGTAGTCGGTCCCCTCTTTGATGAACACGCACAGGCGACCGGAAATACGGATGATGGTGACGACGGGGAAATCGGCTACGTGCGCCTCGAGATTGCGCAGAAGGCGCATCTCGAAAGTGGAGCGATTATGCCCTTTCAGGCCGATCTCATGGTAGTGGACCAGGCACATGCGCTGGAATTCCCTCATCGATGATCCTTTCTTGGTTCAGGAAGGCGGCTCAGCCCCGATGGTGCGCTTGCGTTGAACCGACGAGGCGCCAAAGCGCGCCAACGAACAGAGGAGCCGTTTCGCGGCGCGCACTGCACGAGCAGGCTCACCCGACGCTTTCGATCCGCCCCAACGCACAGCCGACAACTTGACGTCAGACAGCCGAGACGCGTCTTCGCGGAGGCGTCTTTATCGCCTATGTCGTTCGCGAAGTCAGTGAAAAGCGCTCTGGCGCCGAAAATGGACAGAAACGCGAATAGCGACTTGCGGTCCGTCGCCGTTCGCGTTCGTGGCCAGATTCGGTGCCAGAGCGCTTCGCAGTGTCAGGCAATCGTGATAGCGACAGGCCGTCGCAATCTTAATGGTTCTTGACGTCGATGGAATCCGGGTCGTAGGAAACCTCATCGCGGGCGATTTCCGCAAACGCCATGGACAGCGGCTTCTTTTCTGCAGCACGCGCAATTTCGACCGCAGTCTGCAGCTGGATGGCGCGGTCGCGCTGGCCGCGCATCATGTCGTTGATGTCGTGTGCGCGCTTGGCCGCCAGCGAGCAAAGCAGGAAGCGGTCGTTGTCGGTCTTCTCAAGAAGCGTGTCGATTTTCGGTTCGATAATGCTCATAGGATAATCCTTCAGTCTTGTTCCGCATAAGCGTTCACCAGCGCGACCAGCGTGTCGGTCGCCTGGTCAAGGTCATCGTTCACAAGCTGGACATCATACTCCATTTTGCGGGAAAGCTCCACTTCAGCGGTCTTCATCCGTCGAATCACCTCATCTTCCGCTTCGGTGCCGCGCCCGCGCAACCGGGCTTCCAACACTTCAAGGGAAGGAGGCTCGATAAAAATCAGCTTTGCCTGAGGTATCATCTCCCGCACCTGGAACGCGCCTTGGACGTCGATTTCCAGGACCACCTGACGGCCTTCGGCCATTTTCTGCTCGACCGTCGCCCGCGGCGTCCCGTAGCGATGCCCATGCACATGAGCCCACTCGAGCATGCCCCCCTCCGCAACAGCACGGTCGAACTGAGCGTCGTCATAGAAGAAATAGTGGACGCCGTCCTCTTCCCCCGGGCGCGGCGCGCGCGTCGTGGCGGAAACGGAGACCCACACGTCAGAAACACGGTCCGACAGGCGCGAGACAAGGGTGCCCTTGCCCGCTCCTGCCGGACCGGAAACGACCAGAAGGTTACCGCGGCGCATTAGCGCAGACGCTCCAAGAGCGCTGCTTCCTGGCGCTCGCCCAGACCGCGCAGACGGCGGCTTTCGGCGATATGCAGCTCTGCCATGACCTTTTCGGCCTTTGCCTTGCCGTAGCCAGGCATGGTCTCGATAAGCGTGGATACGCGCATGCGGCCGACGACCGGGTCGTCCTTCATGTCAAGGACTTCCTTAAGCGTCAGCTTGCCGGCCTTCAGGTCCTCACGCACCTCAGCACGCTTGATTCGGGCAGCTTTCGCCTTTTCGAGCGCCGCCTTGCGCTCTTCAGGGCTCAACTGAGGAATAGCCATTACATCTCTCCTTCGTCTCCAAACGCAATGGCCAGATAGTAGCACACGGCGCTTGCGCATAGCCAGTGTTCTTGCTGAGCGTTTCCTTTAATCACACGTTGACTTCAGACGCGATGGCCTCGAATGCAGCCACAGGGTCTTCAGCCTGCGTAATAGGACGTCCGACCACGATGTGGCTTGCTCCGTCGGCGAACGCTTTTGCAGGCGTCGCCACGCGCGTCTGGTCGCCAAGCGCCGCACCCGCCGGCCGCACGCCCGGCGTGACGATAGCAGCATCAGGCCCTAGAAGTTCGCGCAGCATGGCAGCTTCTTGCGGAGAGGCGACAACGCCTGACAGCCCGGCTTCCCGCGCATGCTGCGCAAGCGCACGGACCTGGTCGACGACCGGCCGCTCGACGCCCGTTGCGCGCAACGTGTCGGCATCCATGGACGTGAGCACCGTCACGCCCAGCGTGATCGGGCAGGGAACGTTGAGCAGCCCTGCACGGTCTTCCACGGCATGCTGGCCTGCCGCCATCATGGGAACGCCGCCGACCGTATGGAACGTAACCATGTCGGCACCGCATTCCACCAGGCTCGCTGCCGCACCGGCCACCTGGTGGGGAATGTCGTGCAGCTTCAGGTCGACGAAGACGTTGAATCCGCGCTTTTTGAACGCCGAGACGATGGCAGGGCCTTCGGCATACAACAGCGTCATGCCGATCTTCACCCATTTTGCGCGCCCGCGCAGGCGTTCTGCCAGGGCGTATGCCTCGAAGGCGTCCATGTCGAGCGCCACGATGATGCGCTCGGAGGCGGGAATGGAATCGAAGCGGGTTAGCATTGCAGACCTCCGATCAGCTCGTTCACGTCGTCTACGCCCTGCTCTTCGCAATATGCGCGGATGCCTTCGACCACATCGCGCCCGGCAGCAGGGTTCATGAAGTTCGCCGTGCCCACGGCCACGGCCGTCGCGCCCGCCAGCATGAACTCGACGGCGTCGACGCCCGTGCAAATGCCGCCCATGCCGAGCAAAGGCACTTTCACGGCTTTATGGCATTCCCACACCATGCGCAGCGCGACCGGCTTTACGCACGGGCCGGACAGGCCGCCCACCACGCGAGAGAGCAGCGGCTTGCGCGTGCGAACGTCGATCGCCATACCGAGCAGCGTGTTGATGAGCGACAGTGCGTCCGCCCCGGCAGCCTCCGCGGCACGGGCGATCTCCGTCACGTCGGTCACATTGGGCGTGAGCTTTACGATTAAAGGCTTCTTCGTGGCAGCACGGCAACGGGAGACGACGGTCTCTACGCTTGGCGCATGGGTGCCGAAGGTCATGCCGCCTTCGTCGACGTTCGGGCAAGAAATGTTGACTTCGTAGGCGTCCACGCGCGAATCGTCGTCCAATGCTTCAATGACCTGGACGTATTCGTCGAAGCTATGGCCGGACACGTTCACGATGACCGGCACGTCTTTGCCTTCAAGCCACGCGAGGTCCTTTTCCTTGAGCGCTGCCACGCCCGGGTTCTGCAGGCCGATGGAATTCAGCATGCCCGACGGCGTTTCGGCAATACGCGGGCTGGCGTTTCCTTGCCAGCCGTTCAAGGAAACGCCCTTCGTGGTGACGGCGCCCAAAAGCGAAATGTCGTAGAAATCGTCGTATTCGCGACCCGCCGCGAATGTTCCGGACGCGGTCGTGACGGGGTTCTTCATGAGAAGCCCGCCCAGGTTAACCTGCATCGAGACCATTACCACACCACCTCTTCACGCCAGAAGACCGGACCGTCAACGCACGCGCGCTTTTTGCCGTCCACCGTGTCCACGACACAGGACAGGCACGCGCCCACGCCGCATGCCATACGACGTTCGAGCGAGACCTGGCACGGCAAGCTTGCGTCTGCCGTCTGTTGGGCAACGATCTTCATCAAAGGCTCCGGACCGCAGACGGCAGCATAGTCGTACTCCCCTGCCGCGAGCAGCTCCTCCACCACGCCAGTGCAGAAGCCTGCATGGCCGAACGTGCCGTCGTCGGTCGCGCAGCGCACCTGACGCGCGCCGAGCGCCTCGTAGCGCGGAAGGCACACAAGCGCGTCCTTCGTGCGAGCGCCAAGGACCACGTCGACCTCACGTCCCGCCTCGACTGCTTGCTTTGCCAGCAAATACACGGGAGCAGCGCCCACGCCGCCGCCCACGATGAGCACGCGGCGTGCGTCTTCAGGGAGCGTCCAGCCATGGCCTACCGGGCCGATGTTCTCCACCTGCTGACCCGGTACAAGCGTTGTCATATGGTCGGAGCCGAAGCCCACCACTTGGTAGAGAATTTCCATCCGGCCCGTCACGGCGTCCGCCGTGTACACCGAAAACGGGCGACGCAGGATGTGCCCCTCCATGCCCGGAAGCCGCGTGTGGACGAATTGCCCAGGCGCAACACGCCCGGCGATGTCCGGCGATTCCACCTCCATCACGTACAGGTTCGGACCGACCTGCTCGTTGCGCAGAATCGTGCCCGTTTCATTGGTCAGCGCCATGCGAATCCTCTCGTCGAACGCGGCATGCGCCGCACGGCATACATTGCGCACTATGATACCGCAGCTCGCTGACGGTGTGCGCCTGAAAGGACAGCCCTGGAAACGGCCCTGGCATGCGTAATCTTGCAAAAAAAACGCCGGTCCAAAAGGACCGGCGTTCAAAACGTATAGGCAGCTCGGCAGAGCAGTGCGGCTATTCGACGATCTGGCCGTCCTCCAGGGTGGCATAGCCGCCCACGTAGACGTCGGTCGCACGGCCCTTGAGCTGGGCGCCTGCGAAGCCCGAGTTCTGCGCCTTAGAGGCGAACTCCGCAGGGTCGACCGTCCATTCGACGTCCGGGTCGATGACCGTGAGGTCAGCGGTCATGCCAGGCTGGATGGAAACCTGCTCCACGTTCAGCACGCGACGCGGGTTCACGGCCATGAGCTCGACCAGCTGCGACCAGGTGAGAGCACCCGTGGACACGAGATTCGTGACCATGAGGCCGAGCGAAGTTTCCAAACCCACCATGCCGAACGGCGCAAGCTCGAATTCGCGCGCCTTCTCGTAGGCGGTATGCGGTGCATGGTCGGTCACGATGCAGTCCACCGAACCGTCCTTCACGCCCTCGACGAGCGCCGCGGCGTCTTCCGCCGTACGCAGCGGCGGGTTCACCTTGAGGCTCGTGTTGTAGGTGGAGTCGATGTCGTCCTCGCAGAGGAACAGGTGATGAGGCGTGACCTCGCAGGTGACCGGCAAGCCTTCAGCCTTTGCAGCGCGCACCAGGTCAAGGCCGCGCTTGGTGGAAATATGCTGGATATGCAGCGGGCATCCGGTCAAGCGGCAGAGCATGATGTCACGCGCGATCTCCACTTCCTCTCCTTCGGCAGGCCAACCGAGCATGCCAAGGCGCGTAGAAACGACGCCTTCGTTCACCTGGCCTTCGCCAACGAGCGCTTCGTCCTGGCAGTGCACCATGACCGCCTTGCCGAACATGGAGGCGTAGTCCAGAACACGGCGCATCATGCCGGCATCCTGGATACCGCGGCCATCGTCGGTGAAGGCAACGGCGCCGTGAGCCACCATGTCGCCCATCTCAGAGAGCGTTTCGCCCTTCAGTCCCTGGCTGCAAGCACCTGCCACGTGCACGCGGCACTTGCCCACGGCCGCGGCGCGCGCCTGGACATACTCGACACCGAGCGCGTTGTCGATGACCGGCGTGGTGTTCGGCATGCAGCAGACCGCCGTGAAGCCTCCCTTGGCAGCCGCACGGGTGCCGGAGGCAATGTCTTCCTTCTGCTCCTGGCCGGGCTCGCGCAGGTGGACATGCATGTCGACCAAGCCAGGGGTGACGATCTTGCCCGTCAGGTCGCGCTCGACGCCCTTTTCGATGGAAAGCCCCTGCCCCACTTCGGCAATCTTGCCATCGCGGATCACGATGTCGGCCACTTCGTCCAGGCCGACCTGCGGGTCGATAACGCGCGCGTTCTTAAGCAACAGAGCCATCTTCGCTCCCTCCAAGCAGCAGGTACAGGGCGGCCATACGGGTCAGGATGCCCGCATAGACCTGGTCAAGGATGACCGAACGCTCCGGGTGGTCGGCCATGTAGTCGTCAAGCTCGACGCCGCGGTTGATCGGGCCGGGATGGCACACGATGGCGTCGGGCTTCATAAGGCGCTCGCGCTCCTGCGTGAGGCCGAAGAGCTGGTTGTATTCGCGCAGGCTGGGGTACGGTGCGCCCTCCAGGCGTTCGCGCTGGATACGGAGCATGTAGACCACGTCGAGGTCGCCCAGGCATTCGTCGATGTTGTGGCAGACATGGTCAGCGCCCAGAATGTCCGGACGCGCAGGCATGAGCGTCGGCGGCGCGATGACGGTGACTTCGGCGCCCATGATCTTCAGCGCCGGGATGAGCGAGCCGCACACGCGGGAGTGCCCGATGTCGCCCACGACGCCCACGTGCAGTTTGTCAAGGTCGCCCTTGTGCTGCCAGATGGAGTACAGGTCCAAAAGCGCCTGGGTCGGATGCTGATGTTTGCCGTCGCCCGCGTCGATGACATGGGCGTTCGTCTTCTGGGTGATCTTGTACGGCACGCCTGCGCGCTTGTCGCGCACGATGATCATGTCGATCTTGTACGAGGAGAGCGTCTCCACCGTGTCGTCGAGGGATTCGCCCTTGACCGAACTGGTGGAAGAGCCGCCGAAGTTCAGGCTGTCGCAGGACAGACGCTTTTCGGCAATCTCGAAGGACGAGCGCGTACGGGTGGACGGCTCGTTGAACATGTTCACGACCGTGAAGCCTTTGAGCGTCGGGAGCTTTTTGATCTTGCGCTCGTTGACTTCCTTGAACTTGGTGGCCGTTTCGAGGATCAGCATGATGTCGTCGGCCGAATATTCGGTGATGTCGATCAGATGCTTGTGGTTGAACGCCATCCCTTATTCACCTCCCAGCGGTGCCGAGCCCGCGCGGGAACCCGGCTTGACTTCCAGAATCTCCACGGCAGAGACGCCGTCGACCTCTTCCAGGAAGAGGCGCACATTCTCGTCGGAGGACGAGGGGACGTTCTTGCCCACGTAGTCGGCGCGGATAGGCAGCTCGCGATGGCCGCGGTCGACGAGGACCGCAAGCTGGACGGTGGCCGGACGGCCAAGGTCCATGAGCGCATCGAGCGCGGCGCGGATGGTACGACCGGTGTAGAGGACGTCGTCCACCAGGACGATATCCTTACCGTCGACGTTGAAGTCCACTTCCGTGCCCAGGACTTCCGGTGCGAAATGGGTAGCGTAGTCGTCACGGTAGAAGCTGATGTCGAGACGGCCATAGGGCACCTTCGTGCCTTCGATGGACTCGATCTTCTCGACGAGCTTCTTCGCAAGCAGATCCCCGCGGGTGACGATGCCGACCAAGGCGATGTTGGCAGCCCCCTTGTTGCTCTCCAGGATCTGATGTGCGATGCGCGTGAGCGAACGTTCGATTTCCTCTGCGTCCATGCAGATGGATTTGACCTTGCTCGTGTCGTTCATACACACTCCTTTCTGCGGTTCGAGTGCGTACAGACAACCGGCTTGCAGGCGCCTTTCCTGCAAGCCGTCCGCGGGCATAAAAAAAGCCCGTCGGACAGACGAAGGCTTCGGTTGGTTGCATCTTTTCGTGCTGATGCTGACGTGTCGCCTTGTCGGTCTCTCTGTACCGCCCTTAAAGGACCTTGAGCATCATAGCGCGATTTGAGGGCCATGGGAACCCCCGACTTTATGCAAAATACTGCATGCCCGCAGATGAAAGGGCACACGACGCGCTGCACGGCACAGCGTGAATGCAGGAAACGGGACAACGCCTAGAACCCGCAGACCCAGCAGACTGCCAGAAGCACGGCCAAAAACCCGAACCCCCAGGCAGTGGACTGAAGGAAGAAACGGCCGACGGACTGACGCTCGAACCCGGGCGCCCCTGCATGCACGTCGAGCGCAAGACGATAATGCGCCAACGTAATGAGCGTGGCAAGCGAGGCAACTGGCGTGCCGGCACCGCCCACGTTCACACCGACCAACAGCGAAGGCCAGTCTCCCGTCAAATGCGAAAGCAGGATCGCGGCAGGCACGTTGCTGATAATCTGGCTAAGGCCCGCGCTGGCCGCCAGGACGCTTTGGTCGAGAAGCCAGCTGAGCGCGCCGACAACTTCGGGAATACGCGCCATATTGCCAGAGAACACGAAAAAGCATGCGAACGTGAGAATGAGGCTGTAATCGACCGCCCGCAATGCCGAACGGTCCGCGAACAGCAGGACGCCGAAAACGGCTACCGGAGCCAGCGCGTAGGGAACCACGCGGAATACGGCCAGCACGACCAGCACCAGCAAAGCGGCATAGAGCAAAGCCCTCATCCGTCGCTCGCCAGGATGCAGCACGAGCGCGCCGGCCTTGCGGCGAAGCTGCCCTGTCGCATTACGCACCGACGCCAACCGCACGCGTGCGCGATCGTTGCGGCGGTCGAACGCGCGGCGGCGCGCCTCTCTGTGCGCGCGCACGGCATTCTCGTCCTCCGCCGTCGGCTTCACCCGCACGAAACAGCATGCGAATATGAGCACGCAGCTTGTCGCGAACGGTACGAGCATGGTCGAAAGGAAGTCGCCGAGCGAGACGGAATACTCCGCGAACAGATACAAGTTCTGCGGATTGCCGAAGGGCACGATCATGCCGCCGAGGTTCGCCGCCATGTTCTGCATGATGAACGTGAACGGAATCTGCCTGCCCCACCCTGCCTTCAGAAGCGTCACGGTCGACAAAGGCAGCATCATGATAAGCGCCATGTCGTTCGTCACCACCATGGACAAGACCAACGTTACCGCCACGAGCATCATCACCGCTGTACGGCAGCTGGACAAATGGGCGACCAACCGTCGCGCAAGCGCATCAAACGCCCCTACGTTGCGCAACGCTGACACAATGGCAAGGATGGACAGAAGGCATGCGAGCACTTTAAGGTCGAAGTAGCCGATATAGGCGGCATCAGGCGGCACGAAGCACATCGTGACAAGCGCGCACCCGGCCGAAACCGCCAGCACGGTCTTTTCCCGGAGGAAACGCGTCACTACCGCGCGCAATCGCTTGGAAGACGAGGCGGGCGCAGAAAGCTCGCCTACCTGCCGATGCGTGATCTTTGCCATGCTCAAGCACCTGCGACCAGGACGTCCAGCGCCTTTTCTTCCACGCGAACGTCGAACACCGTTCCATGCGCGGGCTCACCGTCTATCTGCACAGGAGGTTTCCGGTCGAACGAAATGCGCAGCGCAGGAGCGCGAAAGAACGCCAGATGGCTCGAAACGCCCCGATGATGGCCGCCCTTCGCAAGCAGGAACAGCGATGCAGCGCGCGCAAAACCCAAAGTTGCACGACACAGGCAGACATCGAACAGCCCATCGTCAGGCGCCGCGTCAGGACAGATGGCAAAACCACCGCCGTACGTCGGCCCCAACTGCACTGCCATGAGATGAACGTCCTCATGGCGCACTGCGGACACGCTGCTGCCAACAGACTGCGCTTCTATAGAAACATGGAACACGTCGCGGTGATGGAGCAGCTGATCGACCCCTTCCTCAAGGAACAGGCGAGTGCCCTGGTGCCCCGTCCTGACGCGACGTTCCTGCGTGCCCAGCGCAATAGCCGCATCCAAGCCGAAACTCAATGTCTGAAGGAAAAACTCACCATTGCACGCGCCTACGTCGAATGGAGCAAGACGAGCATTCGAAAGCGCCTGCCAAGCAGAGGGCACATCGCCAAAGGGCATGCCGACCGTCCGCGCAAAGTCGTTGCCGTTACCGCACGGAAGCACGCCGAAAAGCGGCCGGTCAGCACGCGACAAGCGCATGAGACCTTGCAAGAGCTCATGGAACAGACCGTCGCCGCCGCATGCGACAAGCGCATCGTAGCCCGCCGATGCCAGCGCAAGCTCTACCGCATGCCCGCGCGCTGCAGTCTCGACCACGTCGAACGACCGCGGAAACCCTGGTCTTCCCGCCTGCCCGCGCAGCCATGCTGCCGCTTGGGCGCCCTGGCCGTTGCGGGCGGCAGGGTTCGCCACGAACAGGACATGCAGGCTCTCGAAAGAACGCGCAGGGATGTCAGGGTTTCGATGCATGCTGAGAGTATACCTTTGAAAGGGACGGCTGCCGGACACAAGCAACAGCACCCGGACGAAACAGGTAGTGCAAAACCCGTGAAATGCAGTCTCTTGACTATCATTTTCAACCAAGCATGCGTACACTGTGCGAGTGCCGGAACAGGGTGCGGCATCTCTAGCGCGCCAGCCCTGCTCGCAAGGCCCCTATCTGCCAGACGACCCGAACGCGAGGAGCGAACCCCATGCTGCGAAAGATCATCCATATCGACGAGGACGCCTGCACCGGCTGCGGCCTGTGCGTGGACGCCTGCCACGAAGGCGCCATCCAGCTTGTCGGCGGCAAGGCGAAGTTGGTGCGCGACGACTACTGCGACGGCCTCGGAGACTGTCTGCCGAGCTGCCCAGTGGATGCCATCTCCTTCGTCGTCCGCGAAGCGGCGGCCTACGATGAAGCCGCCGTCATCCGCGCCCAGATGGAGCGTGCAAAAGCAGAGTCGCACGCGACCATGCCCGCAGGCGGCTGCCCTGGCAGTATGGCGAAAGCGATTGAACGGCCGAGCGCCGAACGAAGCGAACCCAAAGCGCCGAACGCACCCTCTCCGACCGAGCGTACGGTTATGGAGGCCGGGCGCCCGGGCGCTACCGCCTTCGCCGGAGAACGCGCCGCCGCGCCTTCCTGGCTTTCTAACTGGCCCTGCCAGATTAAGCTTGCACCCGTGAACGCGCCGTATTTCGCAGGGTGCGACCTGTTGGTGGCAGCGGACTGCTGCGCTTTCGCCTACGGCGACTTCCACGACCGCTTTATCAAAGGCCGTGTCTGCCTTATCGGCTGCCCGAAGCTCGACGGTGTGAGCTACGCAGAGAAGCTGACCGAAATCGCCGTGACGAACAAGGTACGCAGCGTCACTGTCGTCCGCATGGAGGTTCCCTGCTGCGGCGGTATCGAGCATGCTGCCCGCACCGCAGCGGACGCGGCGGGCGCAACGTTCCAAAGCGTCACTATCTCCACCGACGGCCGCATTGTCGGATAGAAGAGCGGGGCGCCCGTCAGAACGCCAGAGGCAGCACGCCCACCGCGAGCAAGCATGCCGCCATGCCGATCGCGCATTTGCGGACCGCGTGCTCAAACGGCCATTTCGGCAGGCGCGGGTACCGCTCTATAAGGTAACGCCGGTCGAAGGCAACCCACCCGACAAGCACGCCGACCACCGCAAGCAGGATGTACTGAACTGCCACGACAGCATGCGGAAGGCCCTGCTCGTGCATCTGCGGTAGGTAGTACTGCGGATCGAGCGCGCACATAATGCATGCCGTAACCCAGAGCAGCATGCACGAAAGCGCCAGCAACCCGCGCGCTATGGCGGCTACGGTCCGACGCGACGAGCGCCGGGCCGTTCCATTGACCGGATCAATCCACGCCACATCGCCCTGAATAATCGCGCTCGTCACTTCCTCGTGTGCGCTGCGCATCTCTTCAGGAACCAGCGCCGCGCTTGCGACGAGCGGCGCGCCGTAGCCTCCCGCTGCCGCCAGGAACGACTCCTTGAGCTCCCGCGCGCTGGCGAAACGCTCCGCCGGATCGAACGCCGTCGCCTTCGCAAGCACTGGACGCAGGTTCGCAGGAATGCGCTCGTCAACGAACCCGCCTTCGCGAACCTTCGCATCCGGCGTCTGCTCGGTCAGGCAGTAGCACAAAAGCATGCCGAGCGCGTACACGTCGCTTCGCACCGAAGTTTGCCCGAAACCAAACTGTTCTGGCGGCGCATACGCGCGCGTCCCGAAATGGCGCGTGTCTTCGTCCGCCCCTTCCCTGTACGTACGCGCAATACCGAAGTCGATGAGCGTGAGGGCGTCTGCCGTCACGATGATGTTCGAGGGTTTTAAGTCGCGGTGAACGATCGGCGGGTCGAATCGCTCATGCAGCTCAGCGACCGCATCGCACAGGCGCGGAAACAAGTCGGCCGCCAGCACAAGAGACGGGTCGCATCGGTACACGACATCGGCAAGCGTCTCCCCCGCGACGTACTCCATGACGACAGCCCGCTCGCGGCCCAGCTCATAGCAGTCGAGCACGCGCGGAAGATGAAGGAAGCGCGATCCTGCACGCTGGGCGTCCATAATGCGCGCATACACCGCCCCTAAGCCCGCTTCGGCATCAAAGCGCTTACGCACGTACGGACCTTGCTTTGCGCCGTTCGCGCCGACGAAGGATACCAACTCCGTCGTTTCGAGCGGGGATTTCTTCAGCACGCTTTCGACGCGATAGCACGCATCGCGGTCGATCGCCTCAAGGTACGCGATGATATCGTCTGACATGCGTCACCTGCTAATGGTGATCTCGCCGAGGCGATAGAGCTCTTCGTCCGCTTCTTGCAGCGTCAGCCCGCGCGTCAGGCAGAAGATGATGATAGCGTCGCGGCGGTTCTTGCAATACAGCTCGTTCACGCCTGCTGCCTGCATAAGCCGATCTGCTTCTTTGAGCGTCAGGCGCATGGCGAAGCAAAGCGCGAGCAAATAGTCGCGCGAAGGGTTGCGCTGTCCCATGAAAATCTGGTAGCCGAACGTGTCGTTGATACCCGCCGCGCGGACGACCTCAGCGCGGATAAGCCCTTTTTCCTGCAGAAGCTGGGAAAGGTACTCGGGAAGAGTCCGATCGCTCAGCCGATTGCCCGCAACGAAGGAGCGCACGTCAGGTGCGTCCATGAGCTCTGCGAGCAATTCGTCTGTCAGAGGTTCTTCCACGCGCTTCTTTCTTCTCCGGGCCACGTCTGCTCCATTGTACCTGCGAAAACGTCCTTGCAAGCAAACATGGTAAGGAAAGCCGTCTAGTGCGGCATTAGCTGCAAGCTAACTGGAAGCCGGAAGAGCACGCAAAGCGACCCGGGTAAAGCGATGCGCCCTCACCGCTGTCGAAAGAAAAATGGTGCACGCACCGATGGTGAATGCACCATGAGAAACAAAGGCGATTCCTGCGCGACGCCCTGTGCGCCTGCGCGCCCCGTTGCGTGTTCGCGCTTACGGCGTGAAATGGGGATTGCCGCATTCGCCCACGCTGGGGTCGTCGTCGTGCGGAGCGTAGAATCGGCACGTGTCGAAGCAAGCGCAAAACCCATGCCCGCATTTATCGATCCCAGGACGGACGGTTCGCGTCCCCTTGCAGGCGCCGCCCGCGACGGAGTCGAGCTCCTCGTCGACAATCTCCTCCGCACCTTTGCCATGAAGGCGCTCGAACAGGTGCTCGGCCTCTCCCTCTGCGAGCTCGATGCCCGCACCCTCGGCAAGCCCGGCAATCTCCTCGGCGCTCTGGGCGCCCAAAGCCAGCTCGTAGAGCTTGTTCGAAATCTCAGACATGGTCGACCTCCTTCTGGTTCGCGTTTCTCCCCCTGTTGCTGTCATCATAGAATGGTCGACGCAGCGCCGTTACACCCGCTCCACCTCGAAAACGGGTGATGCGATTAGGGTCCCAGATTATCTCCAGGACCCTTTCGAACGCGCTCTTGCAGGAGCGTTCGCACCTCCCTCGCTCTTGAATGTCAGTTGCCGTGCCATCGGGCGCGGTTTCGGTCACTTTCCAGCCCGCCACCTCGTAGCCGTCCATTGGGATTGCGAAGAACCGCAGGTCAGCGCTCTAAAGCACCGACGCGCCGTCCGTAAGGCTCGACTTCCATCCGGTCTCGCCGTCGATCATCGACGCCGCGACGAAGCCCCACAGGCCCGGCGCCTCTGCCGTGCCCGTCTCGTCAACCTGCGCCGTCGAGCCGCGTCCATTTTCCAAACCTAGATTTTCCCTCATTTCGCAGACAAGTCGACACGTCGAAGACACGCATCCGGTAAGCTCGTAAACGAAAAACAGCCCGTACCCTATCGACCATCCCAAGGAGAAACCATGAGCTTCTTTCAATCCCTGTTCGGCCCCGACATCAATGAAGGCGTTGCCGAAGCGCACGCCACGGCGGGCGCCGTGCTCATTGACGTGCGCACGCCGCAGGAGTTCGCTGCAGGGCACATTGAAGGCGCGGTGAACATTCCTGTCAGCGCGATAGACCAGGTGGCACGCGCGGTCGAAGACAAGGCCACCCCGCTGTTCGTCTACTGCGCATCGGGAGCGCGCAGCGGCAGCGCCTGCCAGGCGCTCGCGCGCATGGGATACGCGTCGGCCCAGAACATCGGCGGCATCGGCCGCTGGAACGGCGAAATCGTCCAAGGAGGGAAATAACCATGAAGGTCGTCATCATCGGGGGCGTCGCAGGCGGAGCGAGCGCGGCAGCGCGCCTGCGACGCCTCGACGAGAACGCCGAGATCGTCATCCTCGAACGGTCGGGATACGTAAGCTACGCTAATTGCGGCCTGCCCTACTACGTCGGCGGCGTCATCGCCGATAAGGGCAAACTCACGCTGCAGACGCCCGAAAGCTTCCGCGCGCGCTTCGCGATAGACGTTCGCGTGCGCCACGAAGCGATCGCCATCGACCGGGCGGCACAGACCGTGACCGTGCGTGCGCTGGACGACGGGCGCACCTACGCCGAGCACTACGACCGCCTGGTCCTCTCGCCCGGCGCGCACGCCATCGTTCCAAACCTGCCCGGCGTCGATTCCTCCCGCCTGTTCACACTGCGCACCGTGGAGGACGCCTTTGCCGTCCATGACGCCGTCGAACGAATCGGCACCCGACGCGCCACTGTCGTGGGAGGCGGCTTTATCGGCCTTGAGATGGCCGAAAACCTGGCCGAGCGCGGGCTGGACGTCGTGCTCATACAGCGCGATAGCCACGTGCTGCCCATTCTCGACGAAGACATGGCCGCCCTTGCGCACAATACGCTACGCGAGCACGGAATCGACCTGCGCCTTAATACGAACGTCACTGGTTTCGAAGAGACGGAGACGGGCATTTCCACGCACCTGGAAGGCCAGCCAAGCATCGAGTCCGAGCTCGTCGTCCTTTCGGTCGGCGTGGCGCCCGACTCTAGCCTGGCACGCGCAGCAGGCCTTGAGCTGGGACTACGCGACTCCATTCGCGTCGACGACCACATGCGCACGAACGACCCGTTCATCTACGCAGTCGGAGACGCGGTGGAAGTCACGCACGCTGTCACCGGCGCGCCTGCGCTGATAGCTCTCGCCGGCCCTGCCAACAAGCAGGGACGCATCGCCGCCGACAACATCTGTGGCATCGACCGCCGGTTCACGGGCTCGCAAGGATCATCGGTCCTGAAGCTGTTCGACCGCACCATCGCCGCCACGGGCCTCACCGCGAAAGCTGCAGCGACCGCAGGCATCGACGCCGATTCCGTGGTGCTCTCGCCGGCGAACCATGCGACATACTACCCCGGCTCCGAATCGCTCGTGCTGAAAGTCCTGTTCGAACGCGCGGGCACCCGGATTATCGGCGCGCAGGCCATCGGCGGCGCGGGCGTCGACAAGCGCATCGACGTGCTGGCCACGGCAATCCGCGCGGGCATGGGCGCCAACGATCTCGCCGAACTCGACCTCGCCTATGCACCGCCCTACTCTTCCGCCAAGGATCCGGTTAACATGGCAGGCTTCATGATCCAGAACATCGTCGAAGGGCGGGTGCGCCACCTGGACTGGGAACGCGCGCTGGCCGACGCGGAATCGCTCCTCCTGGACACGCGGACGACAGGCGAATGCCAGCGGGGCACCGTCCAAGGATCAGCGCACATCCCCTTGGACGAGCTGCGCGAACGCCTCGACGAGATTCCGCGCGACAGGCGAATCAACGTGTTTTGCCAAAGCGGCCTCAGAAGCTACATCGCTTGCCGAATCCTCGCCCAGCACGGCTTCGACGTGGCGAACGTCGACGGCGGTTATGGCTTCTACGAACAGACCATGCTTGACAGGCGCGTCCAAACCAGCGAAGTCGGCGACTGCGGCGTGCCCGCGTAGTCTCTTTGCCCTCTCGGCAAGGAGACCGCCTCGTTTCATGCCACAGTCCCGGGGAGCGGTTCGCATCGTTTGCACCGCATACCCGGGACTGTTCGCCCCAGATTCGCGTTGTTACCCACGCAATCCTGACCCAAAGGGACGGGGTAAATGGGTCGTATAGCGACCCATTTACCCCGTCCCTTTGGGTCGTCCCTTTGAATCGTCCTTTGGGTCCTTGCAGCAAAAGCCTCTGTATCCACCCCGTATTGCTTAGCGCTCCGCTAATGAAACCGCCCGTGCGAACTTCTATCATCGCAGGCAAGAGGGCGTGTTCGCCCGCCATCGCAAGGATAGGAGATGACATGGGCATTGCAAGGAAGATGGGCGCAATCGCGGCTACAGGCGTACTCGCCAGCATGTTGTTCGGATGCAGCTCTTCGGAAACCGAGGACCCGGCAGCGAGCACCGGCACGGCAGGCGCGTCGACGGAAGCTCCGGCCGAGCAGGCCGCAGAGGAAGCCGCGCCCGCCGAAGACTACACCGTCGCCGAGGAGGCACTCGACACGTCGAACCCTTACGCGACCTACATCACCGGCACGCTCACCAACAACAAGGACACGGACGTCAGCTACGTGCAGATCGAGTACGTGCTCTACGACGCCGACGGCGCGCAGATCGGCACCGCGCTCGCGAACACGAGCAACCTGAAAGCGGGCGGCGTGTGGAAATTCGAAGCGGTCGCCATGGTGGAACCGGCGAACGTCGCGTCCTACGAACGGGCGGACATCACAGGGTTCTAGAAGAAAACGGGAAACGCCGGAAGCCAAAGCGGATTCCGCTCCCCCATGCGGCCTCGCCAACCCTCCAGGCTGTTCCGTGGCGACGCCTAGCCTGACATCAAGACTTCCAGCGAAACCCCGTGCCACGGGGTTTCGCATAATATGCAAGGTTTCAAGACCTCACCCGCCGCCCGAATGCCAGACCAGGAGCGCAGACCGCATTCACACCACGCTACAGGGACTTGTTGCGGTACATCTCCTCGTCGAAAAGCCCCTCCGTCTTTGCCACGACGATCGCGCCTACGGCGTCTCCTGTCGTATTGCCCGTCGTGCGCAACATCGAGAGCAGCTGGTCGATGCCCATAAGGATGGTCACGGACTCCACGGGAATGCCGAGCTGCACCACGAGCGTCGAAAGGCAAATGAACGCCGCGCCCGTCACGCCCGGTGCGCCGATAGCAAGCATCATCACCGAAATGGCAAGCGTGAGCAGTGTGCCGCCAGAGATGTCGACGCCGTACATCTGCGCAAGGAAAAGCGAGCACACGGCAAGGTAGACACAGCTACCGTCCATGTTGATGGTCGAACCGAGCGGGATAGCGAACGACGCGACCTTCGGCGAGACGCCCAGTTTGTTCACGCAATACTGGTGGTGGTCGGCATCGTGGCGTTGCTGCTCGAGAGCGTGAAAGCAAGCAGCATGCACGAGGCGTATTTCCGGTAGAACGTAATCGGGCTCTCGCGCGTGAGAACGAGGATTAAGAGGCCATAGACGACCAGCAGTATCAAAAGACCAAGCACGAACGTCCCGACGACGCCGACAAGCGAGAGAAGCATCCCGACGCCCGTCGTAGCAACAAGAGAGGTCACCGCGCAGAACGTGGCGAGGGTGAACCATAGCGTCTTGCGCGCGTTCTTTTTGACGGTAAGCGTAACGACGTTGCGGTTGTTCTTGTACGAATGGGACAAGTCGCTGTCGTACGCCCTCAAGATGCGATGGCGCAGCACGGCCTGGACGTCGCGGTCTTGCTGGCCGGTTCCGTCGCCCAGGGGGACTTCCAGCGTAGGGTCGCACTCCTCGCCCGCCACCGTAATGCGCACCGAAATGTCCCCAAAGCGCTTGCGAACCGCAACCTCGACCGGTTCGTCCGACCGCTGCGAAACGTTTTCGATGAGCGCCGCCGTACACTCCTCGGTGAGCAACAGCGCGTGGATGAGGCTTTTGCGCGGCAGTTTCAAACGCTCGAGCTCCGCCTTCACGTCCCTCATGATGGCGTCGATCGAAGCGAGCGTGCGGGGGTAGGTCTGTTTGAACATGCGTCGTGGCTCCCGGGGAAAACGAGCAAGCGCGAAGTGCGCCCCACGCCTGTTCGCAGGAAACCTCACGTCGCGCTTGGTTGCTTTTCGTCAAATCGGCTTGGAGCCTTTCTACCACAGGCAAACGAGCATGGAAACAACCGGGATGCTCCCCGTTCTCGCCGTCTTTGGCAAAAGCTGCACGATGTTTGCGCCTCTTTATCGCCAAAGCAAGCCGTCGGTATGCAAAAGCCATGGTCGCTTGAATTTCGCCGCACGTATTTCGCTCCTCCGCACCTCCCAGCGCGCAAACATCGGTGAATTGTTGCCAAAAAGGGGAAGCCAGCATGCAGCACGACGCGATGGCTCACTTCCGGCGCCGCGCAGCGTTCGCAATCCAGCGAGCATGCAGCGCAAGATGAACGACCAGCAAAGCCAGCATCGCTTTTGCAGAAGCAGCATGCAGAGGATCCCAGAAATAGTACCCATCTGCGAACAGGCCAAACGTTGGCAGTACGGTTCCGGAGACCAGCAAGCCAGACACCATGCAGACAGACAAAGCAATCAGAAGCAAGACGTCCACTACGAGGTTACCCCAGCGCGCGGCGCGCTTGGAACGATCGGCCGAGCGTGCCATCGACCATGCCTCCCCCAGCCCGAAGACAAGATGCACAGCCAAGACCACGAATGCAGCTATGCCGAGCCACTCATGGATAGGAATGGTCGTGAGAGCAGGCAAGGCTGCTAGAGCGTACAGAACGAGCGCGATTGCATCCAGCGCAAGTTTTCTTCCTACACTTTTCACGCGCTCACCGTACCTTTCGCACGATCAGTACCAAGCCGACCACCAGCACGACCGGAGCAAGAATCCACAGGTTGAGAGACGCATCGGACGCTTGGCGATAGCCCGTACGCAAGGAATCCCATGCGTGGCATTCGACGGAAGAACAGCTCGCTTCAGGACAGTCCATCTCGTGAACGCCGTCTGGTTCAGGGATGTTTTCAAAACCGTGACATTCCCCACTCGCGCAGCCCGTCGGCGGGCACGCGGATTCTGCTGTTATCGCCTGCGGCAAGCCGACATCTTTGCCGACTGCCATGCCGACGCCAAATACCGTTGCGAAGACGAGGGCGAATGCCGCAACTACGATTACGATTTTCTTGACCATGATGTTTCCGTTCTGCTGAGATGGCCGTCGAGAAAGGCCCGCGCCTTCCCCGACGGCCTACCCTTTTGCGAGCAAGCTGGAATAAGAGGGGGTGATGCGCTCGCTCGCCGGAAAGGTCACATAAGCATGCGAAGGTTTATTCGGTGCGCTCCGTTGGCTGCAGCGGCAGGAACTTGAGACCGAGCAGCAAGATCAGCGCACCCAGCCCGATGACACCGAGAGCTATGCCGAACTCGAGCGGCGTCGGCCAATAGACCAAGCTCGCATATGCCCCCGCCATGCCGTCAGACCAGTTCGTTGCGCTGTACTGGGTCATGACGGCAGGATAGTCGATGTTCGGAATCTGGAATCCGCCCACGAGCAACTGGGCTCGCTTGCAGAAAATTCCGACTATGGCAAGAATGCCAGCGATGACAAGTGCCGCGTTCTTTTGCAGGCTTGGCACGAAGCAGATAGCCGCCGCGATGATGCAGCCGATGACCTCAACCCAAAAGAACGGGGCCAGAGGGCCGCTCGTGAGCATGGCGACGACGTTCGCGCCCTCGCCGCCCGGGAAGCCTTCGGTCAGCAGGTCGCAGGCGAAGAAGTACAGGTCGACGCAGACGAAGGCGCCGAGCATCTTCGCCATCTTGACGATGTTGGCCTGCTCGAGCTTCAGGTAGCCCGCCGCACGCAGGGCGATAACGACCACCAGCACGAGGCCGGTGCCGCACACGAGCGCGGAAGAGACGAACCAAGGAGCCATAAGCGCGGTGTGCCACATGTCATGCGCCTGCTGCAGGCTGAAGATCCACGCGGTGACGGAGTGGACGAGCACAGCGCAGACCAGCGCGATGAAGCTCACGACGCGCAGGGCGGTCGCCGAGACCTTGCCCGCCTCATGGCGCACCTGCGCCCACAAGTAGACGATGGACAGAATGAGGTACACGAACAGCACGATGATGTCCCACATGAGCGGACTGCCCAAATTGGAATATGCAAACAGCTCCCACAACCGCAAGGGCTGACCGAGGTCGACCACGACGAAGCCGATAGCCAACACTGTGCAGCAAATGGAGGTCCACACCGCAACTTTAGAAATCCCGCCAAAGCCCTTCATGCCGAAAGCGCGCGGAATAGAGCTGATAATCAGACCGCCAGCGGACAGGCCGACCAGGAACATAAAGCACGTGATGTAGAGACCCCATGAGTCAAAGTTGCGCATGCCCGTTTGCACCAGGCCGCCCGTAAGCTGGATACCCCAAAGGACAAGCCCTAAGATGGTCAAAACAGCCGCGACAACGATAGCGATATTGAGCCCTCGCCCGCCAAACCGGGCCGTGCGAGCGCTCGTTGAAGGCGAAGATGCCCGAGACGACGAGCTCGCCTGAACGTTCTCAGTCATTGTTCTCTCCTCAATGAATGCCACGCCCTGTCACGCTTGCGAGACAAAACGCCTACGGGGCAAGCGGATCAGGAGTTAGGGATAGCGATTCAGCAAGCTGCCTACAGTAGGTAGTACACAGAGGGCCTCGTCCCTTGTTCAGGAAGAAGCTGTTTGTATTCCCGCTTGCTGATCAATTGCGAGACCTCGGAGTCCGGATCGTCCAAATCGCCCCAGAAGCGAGCGCGACCGGGACAAAGTTCCATGCATGCTGGATCTTTTCCTTGGGAAGTGCGCTGATAGCAGAAAGTACACTTTTCTACAACATGCTTTTGGTGCGGCGCGACGCCAGCATCTCCCGTAGCGAAATCGACCGCGTACTTAGGCTCCTCCCAATTGAACGAGCGAACACCCGTGTAAGGACAAGCCGCCATGCACATGCGACAACCTATGCACTTGTCGTAATCTTGTCGAACAATCCCCGTATCAGGATCCTTGTACGTTGCACCCACAGGGCAAACCTTCACACACGCCGGATTATCGCAGTGCTGGCATGAAACCGTGATATAGCCGAGGTAATTGTTTGGATACTCTCCCGATGCCGTGTCCACCGCTGGTCCACCGTCTGTAAGAACTCTGTTCCACCAATTGCCTTTAGGGAGATTGTTGGCAACTTTGCAAGCCACGGCACACGTTTGACACCCTATGCATCGAGCAGTGTCAATAACCATTCCGTATCGCATTTAGACACACCCCTTAGTACTTCTCAATCCCGACCAACACGTCATTGAAAGCTGCGTTAGTACATGCAGGGTTCACGACTTTGGAAGTCAGGCTGCTGAAATGCCCGTCGACATACTGGCGCCTCTCCCATCCCTTTGGAGCCGAAAGCATTCCAGAAGGAAGGCCACCGTTCTTGAAGGCGCGCATGACAACATAGCCACGATCGTTGAACACTTTGACCAGGTCGCCATTCTCGATGTCGTATTGCTCCGCGTCGTGCGGATTGATTTTTAAAATTGGCTCGCCACCAGCAAGCTCCACAAGCGGCTGAGCCTCCCACCATTGGGAGTGCGTGTGGAAGCGAGAATGGTCGGAAAGCATATGGAAAGGATATTTCTCACGAAGCTCACTATGCGCTTTCACTTCGTTCGGCTCTTCCCAGTATGGAACATGCTCTTTCGACATGTCGATTTGCTGTCCCCAGTTATATTCGGGCTTTGCTGTTTCTTGGTAAATCTTGATTCGTCCAACCGAGAATTTATTCCCCAGAGCGTAAACGTAGGAATCC
>CHCFC05602__coassemble_188_pt1 | contig 38941 bp, 26 predicted proteins | sample CHCFC05602__metabat2_low_PE_036 | metagenome-assembled genome bin CHCFC05602 | reverse complement strand
CACCGGCCAGAGCGACTCCATCCTGAGCGAGTTCGCCACCGACCTCACGCGCAAGGCGCGCGAGGGCAAGCTTGACCCGGTCATCGGCCGCGCGGGCGAAATCGAGCGCGTCATGCAGATTATGAGTCGTCGCCAGAAGAACAACCCGCTGCTCATTGGCGAGCCGGGCGTGGGCAAAACCGCCGTCGTGGAGGGCTTGGCCCAGCTTATCGTGGCCAACCAGGTTCCGGACCTGCTGCGCAACAAGCGCATCTTCGTCCTGGACGTATCCGCGCTCGTTGCGGGCAGCAAATATCGTGGCGAGTTCGAAGAGCGCCTGAAGAAGTGCATCAAAGAGGTCATGGACGCGAAGGACATCATCCTGTTCATCGACGAGATGCACACCATCATCGGCGCGGGCTCTGCTGAAGGCTCTATCGACGCCGCCGCCATCCTGAAGCCGCCGCTGTCCCGTGGCGAAATCCAGGTCATCGGCGCCACGACCATCGATGAATACCGCAAGCACCTGGAGAAAGACTCCGCGCTCGAACGTCGCTTCCAGACGGTCATGGTGGGCGAACCGGACGAGGACGCGGCCATGCGCATCATGGAAGGCCTGCGCGACCGCTACGAGGCGCATCACCAGGTCCACTTCTCTGACGAAGCCCTGCGTGCTGCTGTGCAGCTGTCCGACCGCTATATCCAGGACCGCTTCCTGCCCGACAAGGCCATCGACGTCATGGACGAGGCGGGCGCGCGCATGCGCATTCGCAACATGACGCTGCCAGACGAGCTGCGCGAAATCGACGACAAGCTGCGCAAACTGCGCACGGACAAGGATTCGGCCATTTCTGCCCAGAACTTCGAGCTGGCCGCCCGCCTGCGCGACGACGAGAAGAAGCTCGTGGAAGAGCGCGAGGCCGCCCAGAAGAAGTGGGAGGAAGAGAGCAACCGCTCCGTCAACGAAGTGGGCGTGAAAGACATCGCCGACGTTGTCTCCATGACCACGGGCGTGCCCGTCTCCAACCTGACCGAAGCGGAGACGGAAAAGCTTTTGCGCATGGAAGGCGTGCTGCACGACCGCGTGATCGGCCAGGAAGAAGCGGTGACCGCCGTATCGAAGGCTATCCGCCGCAGCCGTTCGGGCTTGAAAGACCCGAAGCGTCCGGCAGGGTCGTTCATTTTCCTGGGCCCCTCGGGCGTCGGCAAGACCGAGCTCTCGAAAGCGCTTGCGGAGTTCCTGTTCAATACTGAAGATGCGCTCATCTCCTTCGACATGTCGGAGTACATGGAGAAGCACAGCGTCTCGCGCCTGGTGGGCTCGCCGCCCGGCTACGTGGGCTACGACGAGGGCGGCCAGCTGACGAAGGCCGTACGCCAGAAGCCCTATTCGGTGGTGCTCTTCGACGAGATCGAAAAAGCGCATCCGGACGTGTTCAACATCCTGCTCCAGATTCTGGAAGAGGGTCGCTTGACGGACGCGCAGGGTCGCGTGGTGGACTTCCGCAATACGATCATCATCATGACGTCGAACGTCGGCGCGCGCGATATTGCGCAGCCGGCGCCGCTGGGCTTTGCGGACTCGGGCCAGCGCGGCCTGTCCGACAAGGAAATCCAGAGCCGCGTCATGAGCGAGCTCAAGAAGATGTTCCGTCCTGAGTTCTTGAACCGTATCGACGAGGTCATCGTGTTCAAGAGCCTCACGGAGGAGCAGCTGGTGGAGATCGTTCGCCTGATGGTGAGCGACCTGCGCGAACGCTTGATTGCGCTCAACATGACCATCAACCTGACGGAAGAGGCGTGCAAGTTCGTGGCGAAGGAAGGGACCGACGCTGCATTCGGCGCTCGTCCGCTGCGTCGTGCTATCCAGCGCCTGCTGGAAGATCCCATTTCCGAGCAGATTCTCGAAGGCAGGTGGACCAGCGGGTCGGTCATCGACGTGGACGTGCAGGATGGCGAGCTCGTGTTCGCCGCGGGCAGCGGCTCCATCCCGGCGCCGCGCAAACGCGACAGCATCGCGAAGGATACGGAGCTTTTGCTGACGGACTACAACCTGGGTGCGGCGGGCTTGCCGTCGAGCTCCGGTTCCGGCGGCGGGGCTGCTTCCGGCGGTGCGGCCGACTAGGAGGTTCCGCGTGCCTACGGCACGCGGAACCGGCCGACGCTGCGCGCTCCCAGTGCACGCCTTCTGGCCGCTCAGCGGGGCCTTGGCGGACCTTAGTCCAGCCAAGGCCCCGTTTCGCGTCCATAAGGCGCACCCTGAAAGCGCTCGCTGACGTTTCGGCGACCAGGGGGACAAACAACGCTTCTCGCTGGCTTTTCGAACGACCAGGGGGACGTAACGTTCTGTTCGTTGGCCATGCAAACGACCAAGGCGACAAAACGTTCTGTTCGATGATTCTATGAGCGGCTCGGCGGATGAAGTGATCTGCCTGCTGGCGTTGCGAACGGACAGCGTGGCAAAAGCAACCGCCGAAGGCCTCCTCCTCCGTTCCTCAAAAACCTTGCGCCCGCGCGTCGGTTTGGATGCGCGGGCTTTATACTTTGTGGGTACGAAAAACTGCAGCCCGAAGGAGTTTGCCATGCCCGAGAAAATCATTGACCCGATCGCCGTCCCTTCGGTGCTGGAGGCTCCCGAGGCGCTGTTGCCCGAGCTTGACTTCGATGCGCTGTCCCAGTCCTTGGGCGGGCTGGAAGGCCGTTTGGATAAAAAGCCGAAGACCGCCGCGATTATTTTGGCTGGCGGCACGGGCGAGCGCTTTGGCCGCGAGGGCGGCAAGCAGCTGGTCGAGATAGCGGGGCGTCCCATTCTTACGTGGTCTGCGGAAGCGTTCGATGCAGTCGGCGATGTGGGCCTGATCGTGATCGTGGCGCCCGAAGACCGCATGGAAGAATACCTGAAGCGCGCTATCGACCCGTTCCCGTTCGTGACGCCGGTTGTGCTGGCTCCCGCGGGGTCCATCCGACAGGAGTCGGCATTTTCGGGCCTGGAATACGTTCCGGACAACTTCGAGTACGTGGTGCTGCACGACGGTGCCCGCCCGCTCGTTTCGCCGGACTTGATCCTGCACACCATCAACACGCTGAAGGGCAACATCGACTGCGACGGCGCGGTCGTGGGCCATCCTTCGGTCGATACGCTCAAAGTGGTGGAGAACGGTGTCATCGTGGGGACGCCGGACCGTTCTTGCTTCTGGAACGCGCAGACTCCGCAGGTTTTCCGCGCAGGCATCTACCGTCGCGCGCATGCCTCGGCGCTGTCCGACGGTTTTGTAGGCACGGACGACTCGGCGCTCATCGAGCGCTTGGGCGGGCGCGTGCTCATGGTGGAAGGCAAGCGCGACAACATCAAGCTCACCGTGCCCGAAGACTATCTCATGCTTGCTGCTGCCGTTCGTTCCATGGCCATGCAGAACCCGCTGGAGTAGCGAAGAAAGGGCTGGGGTAAAGTCAAGCGGGCATCGCGTCCTGCAGCGAGTCCAAAAGGGCCTTTGCGTACGCCTCGGCAGGAAACGGCCGCAGGTGCGTCGGCGAAGGTCCGGTTTCTGGACGGAATCGAAAACCGAGAAGCGCCCGAAAAGGCCGTTCGGGGCAACCTGGTTGCGGGGTCTTTCAAGCTAGCTGCGCTTGCTCTCTCATCAGGGAAAACGAGGAGCATCGGATGCCCGAATTCGCAATGGATACCATCCGACGGCAACTGAGGGTGCCTTGCGGGTCCCTCGTTGCTTCTCAATTTCTGCTTCCGTCCAGAAAGCCCCGGTTTGTCGGCGCAAGGCGGCTTAGCATGCGGGCTGCCTGGTGCTGACTGCTGCTCCCTTGAAATCGCGGTGCATGATGCTTAGGCAGGTGGTGTCACCGCCGGGGACGTGGCGGCGTACGAGGAAAAGCGACTGACCCTCCTCCCCCTCATGCCGTTTCTCAAGGGCGCAACGATGTCGCGATCGGCACTTACAAGTGGTACAAGCTGCGGAGCGTATCTTTCCAATAGGCCTCATCAACGACCCAGGTGCCGTCCTGCAGCAGGAATTCGACGTCTACGAAGCGGTCGGTGAGCGGTGCACCTTTCTCAAGCGCCGCTCGGTAGGAAGCGGCTATTTTCTCGAGGTCGCTCGTATTGCCCTGCAGCTCTTCGAGCGTCGTCGACTCAATGTCCTCTATGCCTTTCCAGAGGGCGTTGTACAGCACGGAAGTGTCTCGAACTTGCACGTCGGCGAACACGGACCCCTCTTCGTCATCGTCGAATGCGTACACGCTGCTGATTGCGTACGTGCCATCGGCAAGTGCCCAGCGCGCGGTTTCTTCCGGGTCGATACCGAGCATGGCATGGTCGATGCCAAAATAATTCCGCATGTCGTCGTCAAGGATATCGGCGACGAAGCTGACAGTCTCTTCATCAAGGTCGGCCAGCTTGCTGAATTGCTGCACTGCCAGTTCGCCCACTTCGCGTTCCGACCCGTCCAGGCTCAGTGCATCCAAAGAGCCGCTTGCAACGCCCGGGGAGTTTTCGTACGAGTCGACCGGCTGCATGTACGACTTCCCGTCCAAAAGGTCGTCGAAGACATCGCTGACGATGCCTCCGCTGCCCACAAAGGCGCAAATGATCGACAGCGCCAAGCCGATGCTTGCGAGCACCCGTCCGATGCCCGCTTTGCGCCCATTCTTGCGTGCTTTGCCCGCCTGAGCGAACGCGATGATTGCAAGAATGATGCCGAACAGCGCCGACGAGGAAGCGACTAGGATGGAAAGCGCTCCCATGATAAGGGCGGATAGTGCATGTCCGGCTCCATTTCCTGCATTCGTGCGCGCAGGGCGTGCGGCAATCGTGCGCGCGCGGGGCGGCTTGAACGGAGCGGGGCGCTTTGCCCCTTGACGCTTGCCTGCGCCCGAAGAAACGCTTGCCCCTTGATTGGTAGGCGTTCCTCCCGCAGCGGTTTCCGCAGACCCGAAGGCGCGCGGTTTCGTATGGCCGCGATGGACGGTCTTGCGAGGAGCGGGTGTCTTGGTACCGCCCGGAGCAAACGGGGCATTGGTGCGGGCGGCAGGTGAAATCGCGGCTTCCTCCTCGGCGGTCGAGGCTCCGATAAGAGGATTGAACTGCCGACTGCGGTACCGTGCGCGCTCATAGCGCGAGGTGGGCTGCACAGGCTGCCATGACGAATCAGCGCCCTCGCCCGTAAACGAGCCGGGCATGCTCCCTGCATCTTTCTCTCGCGCCACGGCGTCCCCTTCCTCGCCTTCTCTGCAGTTTCCATCCTAGCAAGATTCGAAAGCGATGGGCGGGATTGTCGGGTTTTCGCGCTCAATTCGGTAGGATCCAAGAATCGATGGGTGTTTTACTGCGATACATCGTTGGAGAACATTTTCTCCCTGCTTTCGTTGTCGCTCTGCGCTTTCGAAGGCAGCGTGTAGACGCACTCGAATGCCGTTGGTGGAGGACGCTTACGCTGCTTGTCGAGCGCTTCGGTAGTTTTCCTGCTTGCAGGCGCTACGACGCACCTTCCGTGCGTTCAGCGTCAACCTTGTGCAACAGCGCACGGAATTGCACGAAAAACAGGCTTGCAGTGGTGGCGACCGCCATGAAGTCCGCGATTGGTTCGGCAAGGAAGACCGCCATGACCTGGTCGGCCATAACATGGGGAAGTGCGAGCGTGAGAGGAATCAGCAAGATGATCTTGCGCAAAATCGCAAGGAACAGCGACGTTTTCGCATTTCCCAGGGCGACGAAGGTCTGCTGGCACGCTACCTGGACGCCGAGGAGTACGGATGCTGCCAGGTAGATGCGCATCGCCCAGGCGGTGTAGGCTGCCAGCTCCGCATCGGAAGTGAACACGACGATGAATGTTTGCGGGAGGAAGACCGCGATAGCCCACACGATTGCCGCGTACGCCACGCACGACTTCAGGAGCAGCAGGAAAATCCCTTTCATCCGCTGGGCGTTACGCGCGCCGTAGTTGTAGCTCATGATGGGCTGCGCCCCTTGCGTCAGACCCTGCAGCGGCAGCATGGAGAATTGCATAACGCTGCTCAGGATGGTCATAGCACCGACGGCGAGGTCGCCGCCATAGGCCAGAAGCGACGAATTGAAGCAGACGGTGATGGCGCCTTCGGTCGACTGCATGATGAACGGTGAAAGGCCAAGCGCCAGGCAGGGACCGTACACGTGCGGGCTGAGCCGCACAAGGCGCATCCGTATGCGCAGCAAAGTTTTCTTCCCGGTCAGGAATCGGAGAACCCAGGCGGCTGAAAGCGATTGCGAAATGACGGTCGCGACTGCTGCGCCGGTCACGCCCATGCCCAGCCCGAAAATGAAAAGCGGGTCCAGAATGATGTTCGCCACGGCGCCAATGACCACGCTCAGCATGCTGGACGTAGCGAATCCTTGCGCAGAGATGAACGAATTGAGCCCGAGCGCGACCATGACGAACAGCGTGCCGCATGCGTAGACGTCCAGGTACGCTTCCGCGTAGCCAATGGTGTTCTCGCTCGCGCCGAACAGAAGGAGCAGCCTATCTCCGAACGCGATCAAAATGACGGTCAGGGCGATTCCTGCCACGATGGTACCCGCAGTGCAGTTCCCCAGGATGCGCTCGGCGGCCTGATGGTCTTTGCGCCCCATCATGATCGAAGCGCGCGGCGCGCCGCCCATGGCGGCCAGTGCGGCAAACGCGCTTACGACCATGATGAGCGGGAAACACACGCCCAACCCCGTCAGCGCCAAAGCGCCCTCGTTCGGGATGTGCCCGATGTACATGCGGTCGACCATGTTGTACAGGACGTTGACCACCTGCGCGGTGATGGCAGGGACCGCCAGGCGGAACAACAGCGGCCCGAGCGCGTCGGACCCGAGGTCGACCGGCTTGCGTGCACGATGAATCCTGCGCGGGCGCTGCCCGCGCTCCGTCGGCGCGTCGTTGCGCGAGCGCATCATGCGCGCACCGCCAGCCAGCGGGCTTCCGCGTCGCGTCCGGGAGAGGCGCACGCGCGCGCGAAGGCGGCGTTTAGCGGGTCGAGGCATGCTTCGACCGGAACGCTCACGGGATGGAAGAGAACTTCCAGGTCGCGCCCTGTGCGCGCAGCGCGCTTCGCGAGCGCACCGAGCGTCGCGTCGTCCAGCCGGTCCATGCGTCCCGAAAGCACCACGCCGCAGAATGCGGGCGTAGCGCACCCGGCAGGAACCTTCGCCCTGTTCGCGCGCGAAAGCCACCAGAGCAGGGCGTCTTTTGCGCCGTTGGCGGACAGCGCGCGCCCGATGCCGCCATGCCGCACGTGGGGGCCGACGGCCTCTGTGGGCATGCGAAGCTGGGAGAGCGTGCAGCCGCAGCCGCTCACGGCGTCCAACATGGCGTCGAAAAGGGCGGGGATGGCATGCGTATGCTGGTGGCTGTCCACGCGCAAGCGACAGCGCTCTTCGGGGAAAGCCGCCAGAAAGCGTTCTATCTGCGCGGCGAACTCCGTCGCCGCCTGCCGCCTGAGCGCCTCCCGGCCTGCGCCCCAGGACAGGCGCCACAGTCCGACGAAGTCATGGCGGAACATGCCGCGTTCATCGACGAGCAGCGGGATGTCGGCTGCATCGGCGCAGCAGGGGCCTTCGACCAGGTTCAGGTGCACGCCAAGGCGAAGGGCGCCGGATTCTACGCAGGGGCGTGCAAGCTCTGCCGCCTCGCGGAATGCGGGACTGTTCGCGAAGGCGCTTGCGCTGCGCAGCCCTTTCGCCCTGTCTCGCCTGCTCCGGTCGACGAGCGCGAGGATGGCGCGCGCTTGCGCGACGGTGATGCCGTAGTCGTCAGCATGCAAGACCACGCCCATGCCGCGCCTCCCTTCGTCGCTTCCTTCCTGATGCAAACTCTAGTGATAACGAAGCCTGCGCGCGGCCGATTTATGAAAAACGCACGATTCCGAAGGCGGCAAGACCCAGGCGACGCCCTTGCTCCTCCGTGCGGGCTACTCCCGTCGGAGTATTTGGTGAACATTGCGCTACGCAATTCATGAACCAGCGCCGTGCGCCTGGCGGCAGTGCTAGACTGTGCGGCGCATCATGGTCGGACAGGCAGGCGAGGAAACGATGGACCTCTCTTTGATCGTGCCGTGCTACAACGAAGCGGCGAATTTGCCGACGTTCTTCGCGTCGGCCACGGCGTGCTTTGACGCGACCGAATACGACTACGAGCTCGTGTTCGTGAACGACGGGAGCAGCGACGAAACGATGAGCGTGCTTTCGCGCGCGGTCGAAAGCTACCGGGCGCGCGGAGGGCGCGCGACCGTGCGCATTCTGGAGTTCTCGCGCAACTTCGGCAAAGAGGCCGCCATGTTCGCGGGGCTGGAACAGGCCGCAGGCGATACGATCGGCTTCATCGACGCCGACATGCAGCAGGACCCTGCGGTGGCGCTGCGCATGTACCGCTGCCTGATCGAACGGCCCGACTACGACTGCGTGGCCGCCGTTCAGGAGAAACGCCGCGAGAGCCTGCCGCTGCGCGCGTGCAAGCGGGTGTTCTACCATGCTTTCAACGACGTGTGCAACACCCAGCTGCTCGAAGGCGTGAGCGACTTCCGCGTGTTCCGCCGCCCGGTGGCCGAAGCGCTCCTGTCCATGCGCGAGCACTACCGTTTTTCGAAAGGGCTGTTCGCTTGGGTGGGGTTCAAGACCTACGTGATCTCCTACGACGTGCACGAGCGTCTTTCGGGCGCAAGCAAATGGCGCGTGCGCGACCTGGTGTCGTACGCATGGAACGGCGTGCTGGCATTCTCCACCTGGCCGCTTAAGATGGTCATGTACGCGGGCGTGGTGATCATGCTGGCGACGCTCGTGTTCTTCGGCATCGACCTGCATGACAAGATCACGTACAACAACGACCTCTCCACCACGCAGCTTTTGGTCTACGTGGTCCTGCTCATGGGCGGTGTCCAGATGTTCGTCCTGGGCATTTTCGGCGAGTACATGGCGCGCGCGTACATCGAGACGAAGAACCGCCCGCTCTATGTGATGAGGTCGGAGCACCTCTACGAGGCGCGCGAGGATTCCTCCGACGCCGCAGGCAGAAAAGAGCGTTCGCACGAAGGCGTCGTCGACATGCGGCAAGGACGGGACGGCGCGTCGCGGCGCCGTTCTGCCGCCGTGCTGAGCGCCGTGAGCAAAAGGGCCGCGGCGTCCGAATCCGCCTTCGTCGACTCCGTGCAGGCGTCGAAGAGGATGGCGAAAGATGCCGGCGTGCGCTAACGGGGCGGAAGGGGCGTCCGAGGGCCGCCGCGCCTTCTGTGCGCTGGCGGCCAGCGCGCGCTTCCACACAGTGCTGGTCGTAGTGGGCGCCGTATTCTTGCTGGCGGGCGCGTTTCATGGCAACGTCTGGTTTGACGAAAGCTACTCCGTCGGCATCGCGAACCATTCGTTCGCGGACATCTGGGCTATTGGCGAAGGCGATGTCCATCCGGTGCTCGTGTACGTGGCGCTGCACGTCCTGAACCTGCTCTTCGGCCAGAACATCCTGGCCTACCGCCTGTTCGCGCTGGCGGGCGCGGTGGCGCTCGGCGTGCTCGGTCGCACGGTCGTCCGGTCTGACTTCGGGGCGTCCGCAGGCCTCCTGTTCACGTTCTTCGCGCTGTTCACGCCGTACGTGACGGACATGTCCATCGAAATCCGCATGTACTCCTGGGCGGTTTTCGCGGTGGCCGCCTGCGCGCTGTTCGCATGGCGCGTTTTCTCGTGCGTTCGCGGGCGCGACGAGTCGGGCCGCCCTGTGCGCGCAGGAGCTGAAGTGCGCGCGGGGTCGATCCGCGCGCGTGCGCGCGGCATGCGGTGCTGGGGCGGCGCGCCGAGGCGTTGGTGGTTGGCATTCTTCGCGGCAAGCCTTGCGAGCGCCTACCTTCACTATTTCGGCGTCTTGTCCGCCTTTGTCGTGAACCTGCTCTTGTTCGGCTACCTGCTCGTTCGGTGGGCGGTGTCGCGCGCGCGGCGCGGGCGCGATGCGTTCGCGCGGGCCGGCGCTCACGAGGGCGCGGCCGCAAACAGCGCGGTAGCCGAAGACAGCGCGCCGGGCGGGCGAACGCCCGTTGCCCGCGCCCTGCCCGTCTTTCTTGCGGGCGCAGTGGCTCAGGTGGCGGCGTACGCGCCCTGGCTTCCCGCGCTCCAGACCCAGCTTTCGGTGGTGTCCGACACGTACTGGGCGAACTTCACGTTTCCGACCACGCTGATCGAGCTGGGCACGTACCCCATCCTCACGAGCGCGGTCTCGTTCGCGCAGCGCGGACAGTACGGGGCGCTTCCGCAGACGGCGCTTGCCGTGCTGGTGTGGGCTTTCGTCGTGGCAGCGCTCGCGATCCTTGCGTGCGTGCTCGCTCGCGGCCTTCGTGCGGCCTTTCTGCGCTTGCGGGGTGTCGCGGGGCAGGGGCGGCCCGCCCGCGCGCAGTTCGCTGCCTGGCTTTGCTCGGATGGCGTGCTGGCGTGCATTCTGGCGTTCGGCGCCTATCTCGGCGTGTTCGTGGTGGCGGACACCGCTTCGCGCCTAGCGAATTCGTTCCTACTGTACTACCGGTATCTGTTCGTCGCGTTCGGGCTGCTCGTTCTCGGCGTGTCGTTGCTTGCGGCTCGCGCGGCGCGAAGGCGGGCAGGGGCGGTCGCGGTGGCCGTGCTGTGCGCGTGCGTGCTCGGCATTTCGGCCGTGAACCAGGCGATATCCTTGTCGGACAACTATGCGCCTGCCAACCAGGCGCCGCTCGAAGCGTTCGAGGAGGCCTGCGCGTGGGCCGAGGGCGCGCCCTTCGGGTATGCGAACGAAGGCGACGACGGGGAAGATGCCGTCGAAGCGGGCGACCGTGCGCTCGAGGGGGAGCAGGCCCTCTCTGCGGCGGCCGAAGAAGCTGCTCCTGGGGATGCTGCCGCGAACGCTCCGAACGGCGCATCGGGCACGGAAACGCCGGCGTCTCCCGCCGACGCGAACGGCGCGCTGGCGCCCGATGCCGACACGCCGCTCGCCTACCGCGAGAACGCCGATTTCGCGGCGACCGTCGACGCGCCGCTCGTGCTCTCGTCGGACATCGGCATCCAGGGCGTCATGGCGGTGACGTATCCCGAGATCGCGCAGACGTACATGGACTGGCAGCCGGGCAATTGGGCGCTTTCCTACCGCGCGTACGCTCCGACGCTCACGAGCGTGAAGACGTGGGAAGTGGCGCTGGACGGCTACGAAGGACGCTTCGTCGTGCTGGGGCAGAGCCAGGACGGCTCCGTCCCACGCGACGTGACCGATCTTGCGCAGAAGCCCGGCGTCTCCTGCATCGACGTCCAGACGTTCTATCGTCCCTACGAGCGCACGTACTTCACGATCGCGCGCATGGAGAAAGCGCAGGGCTGAGCACGCGAGGAAAGCCCTGATTAAAGGCCTTTCGGCCCAGTGCCACCACGGCGGGGCTGGGCCGAAATAACGTGACGATCGCTTCCTTAGAGCGCGGGCGCCAGCAGTTCGGCAAAGATCGAACGTTCCGTGAGCGCGACGCGAACGCCCTTCTCCATGCGGATGCGATGGATTTTCAGCTTCAAGCGCTCGGCGGTTTCCAGGTCCGTCTTTTCAAACGACGTGCACACCAACGTGTCCTGGGCTTTCGAAAGCGCAGGGTAGAGCTGGCGCACGAGGCGGGCGTACTCTTTCTCCTGCTTATCAAGCGGCATCTCGGCTCCGTCGAAATAAGCACGGCAGGGCACGAACCCGTTCATGAACCCGCAGAACGCCAGAAGACGCGGCGTCTGGCCGCATGCTTGCTCGGGAGCGCACACGCGCACGGTATCCGGTTGGAAGGTCGGCGCGAGCAGCGACTGCTCGGCGCGTGCGACCAGTGTTGCGGCGTCGTCGCCTTCGGTTGGCGCGCACACGGCTGTCACGGCTGCCTTCTCGCGTTCGGTCGCTTCCACGCGCGCTGCCAGTTCGTCGAGCAGCTGCATGCCGGTCAGCTCGGAGCAGGCATGCGCCAGCTCCATGCCGAACTCGTAAGGTGGCAAAAGCTTGGCCAGGTCGGCGCCGAGCATGTTCGCGTCCTCAATCTGCGCAAGCGCAGCCGGCATGTCCAAATCCTGCTCTTCCATGAGCGCGCGCAGCTTGAGGAAAGAATTGCTGTGGGTCAGGTAGTCGCCGAAGCCGCACCAGGCACGCCAGGAGACCGCATCGCGCGGATTTGCCGTCAGGCGCAATGCAGTGAACAAAAGTGCGGCGCCGCTGCGCTCGCGGTCGCGCACATCGCCTCCCAAAGGCTGGTGGACGCTGAGTACGGATGCGGCAACGCCCTGCTCCGCAAGGCTGCGGGCAACCTGGCGCCCCCACATGCGATGCGGAGCGATGATGGTGATGTCCTCCGGCGAAATCCCGCTGCCCAGAGCCTCACGCACGATCGTGGCGACGCCGTCGAATTCGTCTTGCGGGCGCTCGAACGAGGCAAACCGTACAGCGCCTGTCTCGACGCCTTCAGCGGGCGTCATTTCAGGGAGCGCGCCTTCGCTGACCTGTTTTGCGAGAAGGCCGTTTACGGCAGCGTGCACGACAGAGGCGTGATGGTACGTCGAAAGCTCAATGCGCTCACAGGCAGGGTTGGCTTCCGCGAACAGGTCGAGCCCCTGCTCGAAGGGATAGGAATCGTACGCGTCGGTGCACTCGTGGGCGCACCCTGCAATCGTCAGGCTTTCTGAGGCGAGCAGCCCCATGAGCACCTGGGAGGCACCGCTTTGGGCCTGGTAGTCGTCAACGAACGCATGCGCGTACGATTGCGCACTGCGCAGGTTCGCGTTTTCGGTCAGCGCCTTTGCCGCAAAATTTGCCGCTTCGGGTTCAAGGACGCCGCGGACCATGGCCAGGTTGTCTTTCAGCAGCCGATGGACTTGGGACTCTTCGCCCTCGAGCAGCCAGCCGTCTTCCCAGTCGCCCAGTTCGGTCCACGTGCGGTAGAAGAACTTCAGCATTTCTTTCAAACGCCGAGGGCGCAGGCCGCTCGTCTTCATGTCCTCCATGAGGAAAGAGATTTCGAAATCCGCCAGCATGCGCGGCTCGCGTCCTGTTTGGGCTACCGCTTCGGGCGTGGCAAGCACGTTCAGCGCAAATGCGCGGGCAGGCTGGATGCAGACTGTGCCAGCGTTCTCGCCGGCAGAAGCCGCCAAACGGCGCCGGAAATCCTGTGCTGCTTGCGGCGAGGCGCATGCCACGGCGATGCTGGCAGGGTTGGTGCCACCTGCCAGCATCGCCGTGATGCGCCGAATAAGCTCCTCGGTCTTGCCGCACGATGCCTCGCCAAGAATGAGCGTCGTGCGTGCTGCGTTCGTACGGTACAGAGCGGAATCCATGCGTGCATTTCCTCCCTTGTGGTTTCTCTTTCGTGCGCGTTGCGCTTTCCCGGCCGTGCGCTGCAAGCCAGGATAGCGGACGAAGGCGGGCGCGAAAAGCAGCCTGCCTTCGTCCCTGGAAGAGGGCGACTCGCCCCTTTTCACCCTTGCCGAGTCGCCCTCTTCCAGGGCGCTCGCTCGTGCGAGCGTTCGTTGTTTCACGCCCGCTTTTGCCGTTCGGGCGGGCAAAGTCTGGTGCGGGCGCCGTCCGGTCTGCGCCTGAGGGGTAGGTATGGCAGCCCGGACGGCATGTCGTGCAAAATGGCGCAGCCTTGCAGGAAGGGCGCCGATCGAAGGCCCAGTCTTGCGTGCTCGAATTCGTTAACGAGCAGGGACCGCCTGCGGCCTTTAGGTTCATCCCGGGTGAAACGGCGAGGAGGGGTCGTCGTTTCACCCGGCTTCGGCAGAACGGCGGACGCGGGAGATGCCTGCCCCACGTCCGCCAGGGAGCCTTGGGGGTGCAGCTTACTGGAAGTCTGCCGCTTTCGTCTTCCCCTCGGCGGCCTTCTTTGCCAAAAGCGGCATGGAGATGGCCTTCGTGGGGCAAGCGTCGACGCAGTCGCGGCACTTCGTGCATTCGGACCAGTCGGCTTCGGAAAGCTGCGGATGACGTGGGTCGATGCCCTCAGTGCAGGCGCGGCCGCAGGCACCGCAGGTCGTGCCCTTCGAGGTTTCGAGGCACTTTGCGTCGTCGATGGTCGGCTTGAAGGTGCGGTTCAGCTTCGCGACCAGGCTCATGAGCGCAGAAAGCGGGCAGAGCTGGTGGCACCATTTGCGGAATACGAACAGTTCGACGGCAAGGATGACCGGTACCAGGATGAGCGACCAGGTGACATCGCCCTCCGTAAACAGCGCAATAACGAGTGCGATCAGGCCGAACGTCAGTCCGATGGGGCAGATGAGGCAAAACACCGGGAAGCCGAAAATGACGGTGGACAGAAGCGCCCCGCCCAGGACGAAGTGCCGGGAGTCGAGTGCCTGCCCGCGCTTTTTCGCGCAGGAGGAGCATGCCGACGTGTCGCAGTCGGACGAGCATGCGGTGGACAGAGCGGCCTTTTCCTCGGCGGTCAGCGGGGCAGCTTTCGCGGCGCTGTCGGTTTCAGCGTCCTGTGCTTTTTTCGCCTTCGGGTTGCGCGCGAATGCGGTACGCAGTTTCTGCACGAGCGGCACGGGGCAGACCCAGCCGCAGAACGCGCGCGCGAACACGATGATGAGGACGACCATGATCACGAGCGAGATGACGGCTCGCGGCACAAGAAGCTTTGAAGCGAGCATTGTGGTGAGCGCGCCGAGCGGGCACAGGATCGAGATGTCGGAAATGCCCGGGGCGGACAACGTGCCGATGCCGCTTGTCGTGAAGAATCCGATGGTGATGATGAGGACCACCGCGAGGGCGGTCAAGGTGCGCAACTTCTTTGATTTCATGGCAGCCTCCTAGCCCTCGACCGTTTCAAGCGGACGAATGACGATAGCGCGTTCGCGTGCGCCACTGGAAATAGAGCCGTTCTGCAGCGAGACGCAGACGCTTTCGCATGCACCGCAGCCGTTGCACAGGTCGGCGGTGACGTGCGGGCGGTTGTTCTCGTCGAGCTCGATAGCCTTTTTGTCCTCGCCGCGCGCTTCAATGCACGCGTCGTAGCAGAAGCGGCAACCGGTCAAGCGGAACGCAAGGCAGGTGTCCTCGTCGATGACCGCCTTGCCGATAATGGTGTTCTCTTCGGTGGCTCCTGCAGGCAGCTTAAGCGCCTGGGTGGGGCATACCTTCACGCAGAGCGGCTCGCCGCCGTTCTCTTCACGGCACCAGTCACAGTAGTCTTCATGGAAGTCCATGGTGGGCGTGCGCAGGTTGAGTAGCCCCGTCTCCACGTGCGCAGGCGTGATGCAGTGGCGCGGGCAGATCTCCACGCACTTTTGGCAACGGATGCAGGCAGAGACCAAATGGTCGTCGTCCTGCCCTCCTGGCGGTCGCGTGATGGGCGCCGTGCCCACGAACTTCAGACCGCCAAGGCCGAGCATGACCGCCGCACCGCCGACGCCGAGGCACAGCGTGCGGCGCGAAATGCCGCCCTGTGCAGACGCGGGCTTTGGCGAGGCGGATTCGGCCTGCCGGCTCGGGTTGGTTCCGGCCTCTTCAGGTTTCGTCTCTTGTGTCATCGTTCTACCTCTTCTCTCCCGTCTTGTTGAAAAGAGACGTGTTCTCTCCAGACCGGGCCTCCCCTCACGGCCGCGGTTTCGCGGCAGGGCCGACGGGAAAATGCCCTTCGGTCCTGCCGCCAGTCGCGCGGTGCGCCATGCGCTGCGCTTGCTTGCTAGTCGTCCTCCTCGTCAGGAGTCAAGACGTCTTGCAGGAATTCGTAGTCCGTGTCCAGGAAGCCGTCGGTCAGATACGCCAGGCCTTTGTACAGGTCGGTCTTGGCGAAGCGCTTCAGATCCGCCGTCATCATGGGCGTCCAGGCGACCAGGTGGTCTTCCAGGAAGTTTTTCTGCGTCATGAGCAGGTCGAAGGCGTCGTCGTCCTTGCCGGCGCGCAGTGCTTCGATGGTGCGGCCGGAAAGGATTTGCATGAATTCCAGCTCGACGGCAACGTGGTCTTCGCCCTCTTTCCAGGTGGACTGCTTGTCCAGGCCCATGCTGCGGTAGATGGCGAGCACTTCGTCGCGCGCTTCCTGCATGAGCAGGCGCTTTTCGGAGGTGTAGACGGACTCGAACGGATAGGCGGCCGAATATGCGTCCACGCCGTGGCCGATGAAGCAGCGCACATAGTCCACCGCAAGGTCGGTCAGGCTGTTCTCCCAGAGGTTGCTCAGGTACGTGGCCATGAGGCGGTATCCCTGGTCGGCGTTCTTGTTGCCGGTGCTTGCCGGGAAGCGCATGCCGCACAGTTCGTCGAGCAGCTCCTGGTCCACTTCCACGCGATAGAGGCGAGAGAGGAGGCCGTAGGTGTCAGCCCGCTGTTCGATGAGCTTGATCAGAGCAGCGCGGTCTTCGGCGCTGATAGGTTCGGTATTCGCGGTGTTCTCTGCCATCGTGCTACTCCTCCTCGGTTGCGGGCGCGTCTTCGACGTCTTTCAGGATTTCCAGACCGGTACGGCCCACCTCGGTGGTCGTCCAGCTGCCAACCCATTCGACGGCGTCGCATTTTTCCAGTTTGTCCACGAAATGGGCCACGTACAGGCGCGGCTTCTGGACAAGCGGGTCTTTGTCGACGGCATCGCCGAGCGCTTTGATAGTGGAGCCGCCCTCGGCGGCGCACAGCGTGAGTACGCGCTTGTAGATAGGCAGGTACGTTTCGTCCTCTGCGAACAGGGTGTTCAGGCGATCGAGCGGGCGGTCTGCTTCCACGGCGGCCATGCCGGCGGCAGTGGTGGCCCAACGGGTGGGCGCAGACTGCTTTACTTCCAGGTATTCGACGCCGTCCACTTCGACGACTTCCGGCTCCTGCTCTTCGACGTCTTCGAAAGAGCCGCCTTCGTCGGTCACGTGCTCTAGTGCGCCTGCGCGCTCAAGGAGCGCCGTCAGGTCGGCGGCGGTGTAAACGGAGAAGTTATGGGCCTGCAGTTCGTCCACTTTTGCGTTCACGTCGTCAACAAGCTGCGGTTCTTCGCAGAACGCGAGAATGCCGAGCAGCACTTTGCGGCGTGGAGCCATGGCTTTGAGAAGGTCTGCCGTGCGCTCTTCTGCCGAACGGCCGTCAGCGGGGGCGGCCTGAGGCTCGGGAGTGGAAGATGCGGGAGGAAGATCGCTTGCGTCGCCCTCTTCGAGGTCGTCTTCGACATCCTCGAGCGGGTCGAACTCTTCGTCGAATTCGTCAAGCGAGAAGTTACGAGAATCGGTCATAATCGTCGCTCCTTGAACATGTTTGCACCAACAGTCGACCTGCATGGCGAGCATGCACGTCGGTTGGACCTCACCCCTGAGGTCCGTTCTTTTGCAAACAATGTCCGTCGCGAGCGCGACGAATATTTCCCCGATGCCCACTATAGGAACGCGCACCGGAGGTGTCAAGGAAGGGATTCGGCGCTACTTTTGCAGCGTGGACGCCATGCCTACGGTTTGCTTGCGTGCGTGATTCGTGCTCGAAGCTTTGGTGAAGGCTGCTTGGTGTTTGCGAATCCTGCTTGCCGTACTCGCGCCGGTCGATTGACAAACCATGCGGGCAAACCGATACTTTGCCGTGGGGTTAGGGGTTTCTTGTAGAAGACGAGAATCTGAAAGGACGTGCTCTGCACTATGATTCGACCGACCTTGATTCTGCAAATGAACCTCGATGAGTCCGTCTACAGCGAAGACGTTGTAGCGGAGATCAAGCGCTCGTATTCGTACGTAGCGCCAGCCGTGGTGCAAAGCCACGAAACGGGCAACGCAGCGCCCGAGAACATCATGCGTTTCGTGGTGAAAATCCACCGTCCGTACTGGCTTTCGAGCGAAGAGGGCGCGGACGAGCTGTGGAACGAAGTCATGCGCAAATGGCTCAAAAACATGGTTTACAAGGTCAGCAGCACCATGGTTGCCTACAACCGCATGCGCCGTCAGCGTTTCGAGCAGCAGCTGGTTTTCGACTGGCTGGAAGTCGAGTTCGGCAGTGTGGTGCTGGCCATGAGGCTGAATGCCGACTGCTCGCTGGAGGAGTACGGTGCTTCGGAGACGGCGGACCGCGTGCGCGCGCTGGTGAACCAGGGCGTGCTTGACGGCGAGATTGCGTGCGTGCGCATTCCTTCGCGTGCAAGCTACGAGGCGCAACTGGCCGCCGTGCAGGCAGCCCGTGCCGCAGAGGAGGCTGCGCAGGCTGCGGAAGAGGCGGAAACTGTCGAGGACTCCGACGGAACGACCGCGGCAGAAGAGACCGCCGAAGCCGTCGAGGAGGTCGCTGCGGAAGCCGTCGAGGGCGAGGACGCGGACGCTGCCGAAGAGGAGGACGCATCGCGCGAACCGGAGCCAGAGCCAGTGAACTTCGACATCGACACGACCGTGTGGGGCATCGAGTATGCCGACGGAACGGTGCGCGAGTTCAATTCCGAAACGAACGAGTTCGCTGCATAAAAACGGGCGGTGGGTGCACAACCGCTCCTCCTGCCCGCGCTTTCGAAGGCGGGATGCAGATTGCATGCCGCCTGAAGCGTGGTGCCTGCGTACGGTGTTGAACACGGGCGGGATGCCACGATTGCGAAATGCAGCCACCTGACTGCGCGCGCTGGGGAGGCGCGCGCCGAGACGAGAAAGGTATGCCATGCCGAGCATCAACAGCATCTTCGGGCTTTTGGAAAAGCTGGAGAGCCAGGATATTACCGTTCACCAGACGCGCTGCGCTGTGGTGCGCAATCGCAACGCGCGGTGCATGAAATGCGCGGAAGTCTGCACGTCCGGCTGTATTTCCTACGAGGACAACGAGCTCATCATCTCGCCCGAGAAATGCATCGGCTGCGGCACTTGCGCTACGGTCTGTCCGACTTGCGCACTCGAGGCGCACAGTCCTAACGACGCCGAACTGCAGGCGCGCTGCCTTGCCGCCGCGAAGGCGAATGAAGGGGTGCTGGTGATCGCCTGCCAGGAAATCTGCGATGCGGCTGACGGGCTCTACGACGCGGAAAAAGTGGTGCCGGTCACGTGCTTGGGCCGCGTGGAGGAAACGCTTATCACGGCCATGGCGGTCGCAGGCGCGCAGAAGGTCGTGCTTGTGAAGGGCAAATGCGCCGAATGCCCGCACGTGAGCGGCATGCATATGGCAGAACTGGTCGCCGATACGGCGAACACCTTGCTTTCCACCTGGAACAACGACTGCGAGACGGTGCTGGCGGAAAAGTTCCCGAAGAGCGTGCGCCAGGAGGGCAAGGCGGCGTACGACCATAACCGTCGCGAGTTCTTCACGGGCATGAAAGGCGAGGCGAAGACCGCTGCTGCCACCACGGCAGACTATGCGGTCAAGGAAACGCTCGGTATCGAAGAAAAGCCGGAGTCGCGCTATCTGAAGGTCATGGACGACGGCACGTTGCCGCATTTCATTCCCGACCGTCGCGAGCGCCTGCTCAACAACCTGGCCATGCTTGGCGAGCCGCAGGACATCATGATCGAAACTCGCTTGTGGGGCCACGTCATCATCGACCCGGAGCTTTGCAGCTCTTGCCAGATGTGCGCGACGTTCTGCCCGACCGGCGCCATCTCCAAATTCGAAGAGGAAGACGGTACGTTCGGCGTCGAACATTTCCCAGGGGACTGCGTCAAATGCCGATGCTGCACGGACATCTGCCCGGAAAACGCGCTTTCGCTCTCTGACGAGGTGTTTGCGGTCGACCTGCTTTCGGGCGCGGTCGAACGCTACGAGATGAAGCCCATGAAACACAAGCCGGGCAACCCTCATCAGATTCTCGACAAGATGAAGGACCTGATCGGCATCGAGCAAATTTACGAACGTTAAGCGAGCAAGCTCGCATGCATGGTCTTCGGTGCGAAGAGAGAGACACATGCACCGATGGGAAAGACGAAGAAAAGCCCTGGGTTTCCGGGGCTTCTCTTCGTTTGGTACCGAAAGGCCTGCTCAGGCGTGCTCGAGGGTGGGCTCTCTCGATCGTCGAATTGTTTGTTGCGGCCACAGACTATAGGCTCCATGTTTGAGCCGATTCCGAAACATCCCGTCAGAAAAAACGAATTAGATAGACTGCATTATGGAAAAGACTCCTGAAGGACGGAAGAGGAGCAAGCGCGGTTGGGAAAACGATGCCGACTCCGCAATCAGACAAGAGCGCGTCTTTGATCGAAGGAGGGCTGGCATGGGGATATCGATAGCACAAGCGCTGTGCGTGCCGTCGCTGAAGGAAGCGCGGCTGGTAGCGGGCAAAGACGGCCTCATGCGGACGGTCGAATGCATTGGCCTCATGGAGGGGCGCGACAGCGTCAAATGGGTCGAAAAGAACAGCCTTATCGTGAACAATTCGCGTGCTCTCGAGCAGCTTACGCCGGGCGAATGGGTCGCACTGATTGATGAATTGGTCGAGCGGTATGCAGCCGGCATGGCTTTGAAGGTAGGGCGCTACGTGAAGGAGATTCCTCCGAGCGCTCTCGAACGAGCGAATGTGCGCGGTTTTCCTTTGGTGGCCCTTCCGCTCGAAGCAGGGGCGGCGCAGATCATCAACGACGTATGCTATGCCCTCTTTCGGACAAAGCCGGTCAACGACGAGCCGTCGCGGACGAACGCGCTGCTCAAAGATATTGCGCTTGAACGGGAGGACCGTGCGCTGTTGCGTGAGACCTTGAGCGATCTCGGCTGGAAATCACGCAAGCCGTTCGGAGTCGTGGCGTTTCAGGACCGCCTGTCTACCGCTGCCCCGCACCGAGATGACGTGGCGCAGAGTGCCCAGCTTCCTGACTGGACGGTAACATTCAAGCAAGCATGCGCCGACGCAGGGTTTTCATACTGCTTTCCTATCGGGGGATTTGCCTTTGCGGTCACGGTGCTCAGCGGCGAGCCCGACCCCAGTGAATGCCTTGCCGCCCGTGCCGTCCAGGCACGCGAATTGCTGCAGCGCCGACTGCCGCGAAGCGTGTGGTACGCAGGAGTGGGGCGGGTCTACGATTCGCTTATGTCATTGCCTGACGCATGCTGGGAGGCGCGTGCGACGTTGGCCGTAAGCTTGGTGCAGGAAAGCCCGACCGCGGTCATCGAATACAAAGATCTAGGGTTCCTGGGAATCTTGCTCGACGTTCGAAATCGCGATCGCTTAGCCCGGACGGTGGACGAGGCGCTCGCTTCCTTGCGGGCGTACGACGAAGAGCACGACAGCGAATGCGAGCGGACTCTTCGAGTTCATGCGCGCAACGGTATGTCGGTGCGCAAGACGGCGACGGCGCTGTTCTTGCATGAGAACACCGTGAGGTACCGGCTTTCCGTCATCGACGGACTGCTTGCGTCCGGGATTTTTAAAGGAGGGCGGCAGGTCAATACGGACCTGCTGTGCTATCTGTACCGCTGGCAATTGTCGATGCAGGCGACCGGCGACGTCTACGTCGCATCCTATCTCGAAGAATGATCGCGGGCACAGCGAAACGTGCGCAGGGCGGCCATCGTTCGGACGGCCGCCCTGCTTCTCCGCCTCCTCAGGGGACTTAAGGCTATTCAGCGGCAGGAAGCGCTGTTGCCGAGGCTACGGTCGAAGGCGCTTCGCCGCCAGCGAGGACGTGCGGTATATGCGGCGCGGACTTTTTCTTCTGCTTGGCAGGCGCGTTCGGGAGCTTTACGAAGAATGCCACGATGAGGGACGCAGCGGCCAGCACGAGGAATACTACGTATGCGTCGAGGTACGAACCGGTGGAGGCGCGCAGTACGCCGGAGATGGTAGGGCCAACGCATGCGGCAATGACCATGTTCAGCAGCGCGCAGGCGTAGTTCATACCGTAATGTTCCTGTCCGAAAACGCTGCTGATGAGGGCGGAAGTTGCCGCAAGGGAAGCGCCATACGCCAACCCAAGGACAATGAAGCCGACGACGAGCAGCGGGAATACGCTTGCCGACGTGCCGATAGCGCAAGAGGCCATGGCAACAAGGTAGAGGGACGAGATGGAAACGATGGTGGCGCGGCATCCGGCGCGATCCCACGCAAAGCCAGAAGCAAGGCGCCCGAATCCGTTAAAGGCGGAGATGCTGCCCATGGCCATGGTGGCGGTCATAAGGGCCGTGCTCGCATCCATGGAACCGGAGAGGACATCTTGGGCGGCGGGGACGGCGTTGCTGATGAGCGCCAGACCGCCCGTGCCGATAAGGACAGCCCAGAGGATGAAAGTCCAGAACGTAGGCGTGCGGAGCATTGCTTTGGTGGTGTAGGACGTGGGTGCCTGAGGGACGGCGCTCTGCGCGGCGGCACGGGGCTGGTGTGCGGCCAGGTAGTCCGCCGGAGGCTCGCTCATAATGAGCGCACCGCCTGCAAGAAGGACGCCGAAGGCGACGGCGAGCGCGCCGAACGCGCCACTCCAGCCGACCGTGTTCAGCAGCGAGGTCACAAACGGGCTGAGAACAAGGCTGCCGAATCCAATGGCCATCATGAGCGCGCCTGATGCCGTGCCGGGCCGGTCGGGGAACCATTTCAGGACGGCGGAGAGGATGCCGTTCGACCCCATGCCGGTAGCGAACCCGCACAGTACGCCATAGCTGACGTAAATCCAGGTCAGCGAAGGGGTGAACGCCGAAGCTCCGAACCCTGCCGCGGCGGCGATGGCGGAGATGAGAATAGTGGTGCGCGCGGAGAACTTCCGCGTGATATAGCCGGACATAATGTTGCCGACCCAGAAGAACACGATCGAGACGGTGAAAATGGACGAGGTCTCGGAGCGCTGCCATCCGAATGCTTCCTCAAGGGGGCCGATGAAGATGCTCCACGAATACAACAGCCCGAGGAACAGAAGGAGGACGAAACCAACCCCTGCATTGATGTATTTTCGCTTCCCATATGACTTCATGACGACAGCCTCCTTTCGTGCTTCGAAAAGCCCAACCGATGATTCGATTCTAGGAGGCAGCATGCTGCTTGGGAGGAGTTTCGGGAGTTGCCCAATACAAAGAGCTCCCCTTTCGTAGGTTTGACGAAAGGGGAGCGCAGGTGCTTTAAAGCGCGCGTTGCGGGATTATTGCGCGGTCTGCCGCTAGTTCAGCCCATAGCGGGAAAGGATGCTCTGGCCGCCTTCGGTCGTGGGGCACGCATCGCCCGCTTCGCTCAGGAACGCGGAAGGCCGCACGATGGCCATGCGTTCGCCATTTTCTGATTTTACGCGCACGACCTGCATTTTCGTTCGCTCGGCCAACTCCAAGGGGGCCTTGGTGAACGCTGATATGACCAGAAGCTTGCCCGCTTTGGAGACGGCGTTGTAGAACAGGCGGCGCTCTTCGTCCAAGGCGCGCGTGCGGTCCTCTTCGGTGCTGACGGTTTCGAAAGCGTCGCGTCGCGGCATGAAGCCGTCTATCGCGCCGAGCGCGAAGACATGATCGTAGTCTGCACCGATCAGGGAACGATAGCCGCACACGTGCAGCGTATGGGCGCTTTCCGGCCACGCTGCGTCCATGGCATGCTGTCGTACCATGCGGTAGAGCGCGACGGCATCCTCGTCGCCTTCGAGCATGGCCGCCACGTCTTCGAATTCGGGCAGTTCCTCCGCGCCGATAGCGCGCACGAGCGTGAACCCTTTACGGCGGGCGTTCTGAGCGATGTAGTCCCGTCCTTCCCGGTAGCGGGAGGTCAGGGCGTTTGCGCGTAGGAACGGTTCCGTTTCCTCACGGGACGCCCGTTCAAGCGCTTCGAGCAGCCCCAGGCCGTTTTGCGCGGCGTACTCCGTCAGGAAATTCCAGGCATCGCTGTTCGTGAGCGCGTGGTCGAATCCACACCAGCTGCGCCAGGCGGTCAGGTCGTCCGGGTTGGCCAACAGGTTGAGCTTCGTGTAGGCAACAAGTGCTTTCGCGCGGGCGGTATTGCGCGGATCGCCGCCAATGCCTGCGGTGGCGCCCGCGCACGACACCTCGAAGCCGCGCTTTCTCAGAATGCGCTCGGCAAGCCGTGCCCAGCGCTTGTTCGGCACGAGCACGCACGTGCGGCTTTCGCGCACGTCTTCTTCGGCATTGAGCAGCGTGCGCAGGTACTTCGTGACGCCGTTGAGCTCGTCTTCGGGCGTGTTCCACTTGATGGAGACCACGTCCGCCTCCGTTCCCGTTGCCTGCTCCATGCGCACGGAAGAATCCATGCTGCCGTGCGTGGTCAGCGCGTCTGCAAGGCACAGTGCAGGCTTGTTGCCGAACGATTCGGTCAGCGCGAAGACTTCGACGCCGTGGCGCAGGGTGTCGAAGTCCGCAAAGCCTTGCGGGTTCGGCCAGTCTGTGCGCACGGCGATGGTCTGGTTCACGTTACCTGCCACGATAAGCTGCGTTTTGGCAAGCAGGCACAGGCAGGTCTGTTCGGCATAGGTCAGGTTTTGGAAGTCGTCGCACAGCACGTAGGCGTACTGTTGACGCGCATCGGCGCCTGCGTCGCTTTTCAAATAATCGGCGCACAGGCGCGGCGCTTCCTGGACGAGCATGGCACCGCGCTCGGTCAGGTGGCGCAGGCCGTGGTCGCGGGTGACTTCTTCTTCGGTGCCCATCCACTCATCGTCGGGAACCAGCTTGCTCCACTGCTCGTAAAAGCGGTCGAGCATTTTGCGCAGGCGGCGAATGGGCGTGCCGAGCGTCTTCATGTCTTCCAGGAAGAAGTTGTGCTCGGCAGGGGTAAGAAGGCGGGGAATGCGTCCGGTCGCCGTGCGCGCTTCAGGGGTGTCCAGCACGCGCACGCAGGCATCGAGCGCAGTCTCGACGACAACGGCGTCCGCGGCTGCGTGGGCGGAGCCGAGCGCAGCGCGCAGCCGACGGCGGAATGCCTGGGCTGCAAAAGCAGTGGAGACTTCCACGAAGATGGACTCAGGGGCGACGTTCGCGTCCAGCAGGGTAACGCAGCGCTGTACGAGCGCTTCGGTCTTGCCGCTGCGGGCGGGTCCGCACACTTTTGCACAGCGCCCGTCGAATGCGGCGATGGTCTTGATCATAGGCTGTCCTTTTCTTGCTTGGAGGGGCGTGCGCACATGCGCAAAAAGCTTGGGTACATGATACCCATCCCCACCCGTTTCGCGCGGTGCTATCTTGTTTCGTCCTCCACGGCGAACGCGCCGGCCGTCGAGTCGAAGTCACGTTCGGTTCCGTCTTCGAAGACGACCGTCCACAGGGTGTAGTCGACGGCAAAATCCGCTTCGGGCAGCGCGTACTTCTCTTCGATTTCCTCGCGAAGCTCTTCGCGCGTCTCGCCTTCCGCCTCGGCGGCCTCCTCTTCGGCCTTGAGCGCGGGAGATTCCAGGAACGACGCCTCGGCGGCTTTTTCGGCTTCTTCTGCCGCCTGCCGCGCAGCCTCCGCTTCGGCTTCCGCCGCTGCGGCCTTCTCTGCTTCAATCCGCGCTCGGTCTTCGGCAGCCTGCTGTTGCTGCCGCTCGTAGGAGACATCGCTCGGCATCTGGATGCGCACGACGTTTTCGCCGCATGATCCTTCGTTCAGCAACGTGCGCGCCCGAGATGCCAGCAGGGCGCACTCCGGCGCGATAAAGCTGGTGGAATCCGTGCGCCACGCCAGCGTAAGCGCACCGTTTTCCAACTCTACCTCGACCCAGTCGAAGAAGAGCTCGATGCCGCCGATTTCTCGCTGGCGGCGGTTGTAGATCACCATATTGTTCCCAATCTTATGGAGCTCGTTGTAGATCCAGCGCTCCATGACGTCGTTCCAAAGCTCGTCGGCGCCTTCGTCCGCCGAGTGCAGGTAATGTCGCGTGCCGAGCTTTGCCAGCATGCGGGCCGTATTGACCGGCTCGCCTTCGGTGGCCGGATGAGTGCGCACAAGGGTTGCGCACACGTACGCGTAGCAACGCTGCACCTCCAGCTTGACGTCTTCGCTGAAGAGTCGCTCGTCGATGTCGAGGACAAGCGTGCAGGACGGGCGCGGTTGTGGCATAAGGAGCCTCCTTTTGGTCGATGAGCGTGCGGTGCGCGGTTGCTTCGCCGTCTCGTGCGGCTGCGCAATGCGTGCGGGCCTTTGGCGAAAACGTCGGCTTACCTCTGGCGCTTTCGTACGTCGGCAGCCTGTCTGTCGGCTGTCCGAACGCGGCGCCTTGAAGGCGAGCGGAAGGGTTCGCGCACCCTGTTCCTTTTCCCCGCTGCACAGCATAGCGAACGAGGGGATGACCAAAATAATCCCCGCAGGATGATATCCGCGACAATGAGCATGCCCCCCTTATGATTTGCGGTTTTGCGCGCTCCTTACACTTTTTCCCGGGTCGAAAAAGGGCCGGAACCCCGCTTTCGAAAACGGTGCCGACGCATCGTCCGCGGGCGTTCGCAAAGGCTTCCGCCGCGGCCCTGAGAACGAGAAGAAAGAAGAGCAACGAGACTCAAAAGAGAGGAGGGGCATATGGCGAAACTTTCACTGACTCGTCGTAGCTTCTTGAAGGCTGCCGCCATCGCAGGTGCAGCGAGCACCGTCGGGTTCTCCGCGGTTCCGTCGACGGCTCTGGCCGAAGGGGAGGATGCTTCCGCGGGCGAGACCAAGCGCATTCGCTCATGCTGCCGCGCATGCGGCAAGGTCGAATGCGGCGTCTGGGTCACTGTCCAGGACAACAAGGTCATCCGCGTGGAAGGTGACGAATCGAACGCCCACAGCCGTGGACACTGCTGCGCGAAATCGCAGTCGTCCATGCTGGCCCTGTACCATCCCGACCGTCTGCGCTACTGCATGAAGCGCACCAATCCCAAGGGCGAGGACGATCCGGGCTGGGTTCGCATTTCCCTGGGAGAGGCATTCGACGAGGCCGGCGCGAAGCTCAACGAGGTCGTGGAAAAGTACGGTCCTGAGGCCAACTTCGCCATGGGCGGTACGTCCCGCGTATGGGCGCAGCCGCCGTACGGCACGCTGAAGTCCATCTTCCCGACGCCGAACGCCCATCTTGCCTACGAGATCTGCAAAGGTCCGCGCCACTTCGCCGGCATTCTGACCGACGAGATCGGCTCCCCGTGGATGGAGGTCGAGCAGGGTCCGCTGGTCTACGTCCAGTGGGGCACCGCTCCGGAATACTCCAACTACGACTCTACAAACCGCACGGTTGTGGACTGCTCGCAGCGCTCCTACAAGCATATCCTCGTCGATCCGCGCATGACCCCGCTGGGAAAGGAGGCAGACCTGTGGCTGCCCCTGCGCGTCGGCACCGACCTGTGCCTGTCGCTTACCTGGCTTAAGTGGATTATCGACAACGAGGCTTACGACGATCTGTTCGTCCGTCGTTGGACCAACGCTCCGTTCCTGTGGAACCCGGCCGAGAACGGCCGCACGTTCAAGGGCTGGTTCATGGAAATGAACGGCGGCATCCATATGGAAAGCCGTCTGCTCACCGAAGCCGACCTCGACCGCGAATGGGTCAGCCAGTGGTGGGAGCCCGCACCGGAGCAGTATTCTTACCGTCGTTTCATTTGCTGGGATGAGAACAACAACAAGCCGACCTACTGGGATGCCGAAGAGTGCCAGTGGGAGGGCGAAAAGCATCGCATTCCGACGACCGGCACGTGGATTGAGCATCCGTACAAGCCGATCATCGCCGACGCATGGCTGCCCGACCCGTCTCACTTCGCCGACCCGGCCGACCCGACCTACGATGCATACTGGACGGGCGAAGGCAACGAAAAGGGCGCCAAGTCCAATCCGGCAGGCCTGCCGAAACAGCCGGCGCTTTTCCCGGGCGGTGTCGAAATCAAGCTGAAGGACGGTTCCACCATCACGGCGGGCACCGTGTGGGAGTCCTTCGCCGAAAGCCTTGAGGAGTACACGCTCGAATACTGCGAGCAGGTCACCGAGGTTCCGGCGGACAAAATCGAAGAGGCCGTGCGCACTTACACCACGCGTCTCAATCCGCTCTATGGCAACGGCGGCATTCACTACCAGCTTGCTCCCGACCAGACGGGCCATGCGGTCCAGAACTCCCGTGCGCTGCAGCTCATCGCCTGCATCACCGGCAACTCCGACGAGCCTGCGGGCAATCGCGGTTCCTCCAAGGCGGAGGTCGACGGTTGCGCCGGTCGCGCCAACATGAAGGTTTCCGACCACGATCCGTGGGACTGGGGTATTCGTGACGGCATCGGCACCATGGAACTCGGCAACACGCCGCGCGACCTGTCTGTTGAGCAGCAGATTCCGCTGATTCAGAATTTCGTACAGTATCTGTTGGACAACAACTCCCCGCTGGCCGAGCGCTATGGCAACCACGTGCCGAGCGACGAAGAGGCTCGCTGGATCGCCGAGCGCAAGGGCGGTGACTACAAGGGCAGCCGCGCCTGGCCGGGTCTTAAGACGTCCTTTGAGTCCAATGAGAAGCAGATCAACGCCGAGCGCTTCCCGCTTCTGCGCTACTGGAACCGCTGGGCAGACTCGGCGACCATCTGGGACTCCATCAACCAGATCGACACGCCCTACCAGATTCATGGCGGTGTCTGCATGTCCGGCGACTTCATGAACGAGTCCAACCTGCTTGAAGCCTGGGAAGCGCTCACGCGCCTGGACTTCTGGATGGACTTCAACCTGTGGTCGTGCCCGAACAACGGCTGCGCTGACATTGTTATCCCGTGCCTGCACTGGCTTGAGGTCAACACCGGCCGCGTGTCCCAGGGTGCTGGCGGCATCTTCGGCGCTGGACAGCGCTGTGCCGAGCCGATGGGCGACTGCATCTACGACCCGGTCGCGGTCATCTGCCTGCATCTGGCCATGGCGAAGGCCGTCTCCGGCAAGGAGCATCCGACCCGCGCTGACATTCCGGCAGACCGCACGGCGGTTATCTGGAACGACCGCGACCTGAACTATGACGGTTGGAACAACCTGGACTACTACAACTTCGTCCAGATGGGCGGTCCGGTCACCTATGAAGAGCAGGAATACCGCGTCATGAAGGACGCGACCGACTGGTGGCGCATCGAAGAGTTCAAGGACAAGGAGAACCAGCCTGAACAGGTCATTCCGGCATTCCCGGACTATGCTGCCGCCGAAAAGCCCGCCGAGGTCCTGAATGACGTCGCAGGTCCGGACTTCCCGGAGTTCGCTGCGAAGTTCCAGGAAGAAGGCTGGTTCGACTGCCGCAAGTGGCATCCCGAGCGTTGGGGCACCTACCGTCGTTGGGAGATGGGCTATCGTCGCCAGCAGGGTGGCTACAACCTCTACGCTGCCGTCGACGAGAAGTGCGCGTTCATGACGCCGACCGGCAAGGTCGAAGTCTGGTCCACCATCGCCGAATCCTACATTGGCGACAACACGGAGACCTTTGCCGCCACGTGCTCTCCGTCCCGCGCTGCCTACGATGGCAAGATCCCGGACATCGACAAATTCCCGCACTGGTTCGAGCCGAAGAACTCCAAGGTCCAGGCACCGCAGTACTTCGACGCCAGCCTGGCTGACCAGATTTCCACGACGGACGCCTACATTAACGAGAACTACAAGGGCGACCACCTGATGGAGGACTACAAGTCTGCGCTGACCGGAAACCCGGATGCTGCCTTCATCATGACGACCGGCGCTCGCCAGCCCGTCTACTTCCACTCCGAGCACCGTCAGCTTCCGTGGTGCCGCGAGCTGTGGCCGTCTCCGCGCCTGGAGATGAACCCGAACGACGCTGCGCGCCTGGGCCTGGAGCAGGGCCAGTGGGTTTGGATCCGCAGCCCGTGGGGTGCCGTTCGCGAGGTGCTCGACCTCTACTACGGCATCAAGGAAGGCACGGTCAACGCGAACCACGCTTGGTGGTACCCGGAGATCGACACCGCCTCCCACGGCTTCGAGCTCGTCAACATCAACTGCACGATGGACAAATACGCCGAATGCTGGGTTTGCGGCGCTTCGCAGCTGCGCGGCGTGCCGGTGGTCATCTACGCGGCGACCGCCGAGAACAGCCCGCACGGCAACCCTGTTCCGTGCGACCCGCAGGGCAATCCGGTCATCACGAACGCCGAGGATCCGCGTCTGAAGGAATGGCTGTCCAACGACCCGCGCTTGGCCGATTCTGCCATCGAACTCACGTACGCCAACATGAGCGCGACCGGCCTGCAGCACAGCATCCAGGATCCGTCTCTCTATGCGAACGGCCGTCTGCAGACGGGCAGTGTGGGGAACGACGAACTCGGCCAGTACGCAAAGCACGTGAACTAGGAAGGAGGTTTGCGACATGCCACGATACTCAATCATCACGGACCTCAACCGTTGCACCGGTTGCCTCGCATGCACCGTGGCCTGCAAGGCCATCAACGGCGTGCCGGTCGGCAATTTCTGGATTAAAACGCTGCGCATCGGTCCGCATCCCACCGAGGGCGGCTCGGGCACGTACCCGGACGTCGAAATGTACTTCCTTCCCGTCCAGTGCCAACACTGCGAGAACCCTGAATGCGTCAAGGTGTGCCCCACCGAGGCATCCCATGTGGCCGAGGACGGTACGGTCCAGGTCGACCGCGCGAAGTGCATCGGTTGCCGCTTCTGCGCCATGGCCTGCCCGTACGGTGTTCGCTACCTCAACGAGGAAAGCCGCGTCGTAGAAAAGTGCACGCTGTGCGAACAGCGTATCCAGCAGGGCGAACTGCCGCAGTGCGTGTCCCAGTGCGGTGCCCGTGCACGCTTCTTTGGCGATTTGGACGAAGGCGTGGACAACTTCGTCGCGCCTGCGCATCCGGACTCCCCGGGCTGCCAGTACGACGAGATGACGCAGACTCGCGTGAAGCTGAAGGATTACGTCGAGCCTTATACCGAGGCGGACATCCATCACCTCACCAACCCGGGCAATGACCCGAAGATCATGTACCTGTTGCGCGAAGGCCGAAAGTGGAGGGAGTAGATCATGGAAATGGAATGGCCCCTTATTCTCTTCACGTTCTTCGTGTGCCTGGCTTCGGGCATCCTGCTCGGTCAGGGCGTGATGACGGTTCTCGGCAAGGGCAAGAGCATGCAGCTTGCCTCCTTGGTAAGCTCTCTGGTCGCGCTGGCGGTCGGCGGTATCTCCGTCTTCTTCCATCTGCAGCACTGGGAGCGCATCTTCAACGGCTTCGGCCATATCACCTCGGGCATCACGCTCGAGTTCATCGGCTGCGTCGTCTTCTTCGTGGTGCTGGTGGTGTATTTCCTCATGATGCGTCGCGCTGAAGACGGCATGGCGCCGAAGTGGTGTGGCGTGCTTGCCATCATCATGGGCGTTGCTATGCCCGCCATCACAGGCGACAGCTATCTCATGGAGGCCATCCCGGTGTGGGATACCTTCCTGCTGCCGGTGTACTACGTGTTCAACGCTGTCTTCTTCGGTGGGCTGTCCGTTCTGGTCATCGCCGCGCTGACGAAGTGCGACGATGTGAACGACACGGCAATTTGGCTGGCTATCGGCGGCGGTGTCGCCACGGCGGTCGCGCTGATTGCATACGCGGTCTTCATCAACAGCCTGGGCGGCGTGTACTCCGATATCACCTACTACTTCGATCCGACGCTGCCTGACAGCTCCATGATCGACGTGCAGGAAGACTTCGTCGGAACGGTCCTTGCCGGCAGCAACGCGCCTCTGTTCTGGATTGGCGCCGTGATCGTGGGCGCTGCGCTTCCGGTGGTCGCTGCCTTTATGGCGAAGCGCGCTCTCGCGGGCGGCAAGCAGCAACAGGTCCTGCCCTTGGCGGGCGCTGGCCTGGCCTGCGCTCTGGCGGGCGGTATCTGCTGGCGCATGATCCTCTATATGGTCGCTGTCAGCATCTTCGCCCTGTACTAAAGGTTTGCCTGCAAGGCTTTGTGGCCTTGCAGGCTGCGGTCCCGTCCGGCTTTGGTCGGCCGGACGGGACGACCGCCGCGTTGTCCGGCGTGGCGCGGTAAAACGCATGAACGAACAGGCCGGGCTTCCCTGGAGGAACACCCCGCTTTCGCACCGCAGGAAGCCTGGCCTGAAAATGCGGCGTCTGCAAATCCCACCGAAAAGGAGTGCGGGTCGGCAGGCTGCGGAGCAGGCAGAAAGCGTCGACCGCGAATCACAGATTGCAGAATCGTGCCGAGCTGCACTGTGCGATCCGGCTTTGGAAAGCTCTTTGCGAAGAAAGGGTTTTCCAAAGCCGATTGCCCGAAGGGGCTGATCGTGCGCATTGCACAAGACATTAGGGGAAAGGAATGACGCCGGAGGCGGCAGCAAGCCCGCTCGGCGGCAACGGAAGCGAGCTTGCTTCGCATCCGGCCTGGCAACGCCGGGCGAACGGTGTAAAGGAGGACGTATGGCCGAAACAACCAAAGACGAGTCGGCCCAGAAGGGCGCAACGAACGGCGAACAGCCGAAAAAAGGGAAAGAGCCCCTGTCCGTTTCGCGTCGCACGCTGTGCATTGGCGTGGGGAGCACGGTGGCGCTCTTAGGGCTGGGTGCCCTGCGCTATGTGGGCCACAATCCACTCTGTCGCCCGCCGGGAGGGCAGGATGAAGCGCGTCTTGTTTCTGCGTGCATTCGCTGCGAACGATGCTATGAGGTGTGCCCGCATAAAGTCATCGTGCCTGCGCATGTCGAGGACGGGCTTTTGGGCATGCGCTCGCCGATGCTGAGCTTCGATGCGGGCTACTGCGATTTCTGCCAGCAGGCGAACGGGGGCGTGCCGTTGTGCTGCGAGGTCTGCCCGACGGAGGCTTTGCGCTTGCCCGAAGGCGCCACCGCCCAGAATACCGTCATCGGCCTTGCCGTCATTGACCAGTGGCAATGCCTCGCGTACCGCGAGACGGGCTGTCGCGAGTGCTACGACGCGTGTTGCGAAGCGCGCGAGACCCCTGCCATCGAGCTGACGAACGATGCGTCCACGCCGCGTCCGGTGGTCATTGCGGAGAACTGCAATGGCTGCGGCGCGTGCGAGGCAGCGTGCATTTCGCTTTCTGCAGGCTCTATCGCGGAAGGCGCGCAGGCGCGCGCAATTGTCGTTAAACCTCTCGCGTCGCTGTAAGGAGGCGTGTCATGAAACTCAGCAAACTGCGCACGATCATCCCGGTCGCCGTGTTTATCGTGCTGTGCATCGGTCTTATCGGCGGCATTGGGTTCGGCACGCTGTCCGGCTTTGGGTGGGACACGATTTCGGCGCTTTGCCCGCTGGGTGCGTTGACGACCATGATCGCCACGAAGACGGTACTGCCGCGCGCGGTCGTGTCTTTCGTCATTATGGCTGCGCTGGTATTCGTCCTCGGTCGTGCGTTCTGCGGATGGGTCTGCCCGGTGCCGGTGCTCGATCGCATCCGGAACTTCTTCCGTTCTCCCAAAAAGCGCAAGGCCATCAAAGAGGCGAAACAGCACGAGATGGTGTCTATCGCCCGTGAAGAGCTGGGGTGCGGGCATGACTGCGCCAGCTGCTCGTCCTGCAAAGAGAAGCGTGCGAAGCTGGATTCTCGCCATGCGGTCCTGGGCGGCGCTCTTCTGTCCACGGCAATTTTTGGCTTCCCGGTATTCTGCCTGGTCTGTCCTGTCGGCCTGACGTTTGCGACGGTGCTCGTGTTCTGGCGTTTGTTCGCGAACGGCGACATGACCTATTCCGTCATCCTGATTCCCGCCATCCTGGTTATCGAGCTCGTGTTCCTGCGCAAATGGTGTTCGCGATTTTGTCCGCTGGCAGGTCTTATGAACCTGATGTCCCGTTTCAGCAAGACGCTCAAGCCGGTCATCGACGATACGAAATGCCTCGAGACCGACAAGGGCACGCCGTGCAGCCGCTGTGCCATCGCGTGCGAAGCGGACATCAACCTGCGTCATCCGGAATACGGCGAACGCACGCTGGCGGACTGCACGCGCTGTCGTGCGTGCGTGGACGCCTGCCCGACTCACGCCATCAGCATGCCGTTCGTCTACCCGAAGAAGGGGAAGAACGATGGCGGGGCGCAGCCTGCGCCTGTGCAGATTGCCAATCCGGTCGACAAGTCGGCGCAGTAGGGGACGCGCGCTGACGGTAATTTGTCCTGATTGACTTCGTCCTACTTGATTTCGCCCTACTCGACGGCGGACGCTTTCACCCCTTTCCCCACTCCTTCAGAAAGCGTTCCGCCCTGCACGCAACGCGCGCTGGCACTCCCCTCCACGCCAGCGCGCGTTTTTATGCGTAGGGGAGAGGGCGCTTGCGCGATGGGAAAATGAACCGTCTTCCGTTTCCTGGGCAAGGAAGCAGCAGCCCGAAAGGCGGGAGGCAGTTTGTGCGTGCAGGTTCTTTTCAGGCCAGCGCGCCCTCCCGGCGCGTGGCGGAGGGCTCGTGTCCCCGACGATTGCCCGCCCGCCGACGGGCGCCTTCCCTGTGCGCGGCGGAGGACTCAGGGCTTTCCGGCGCAGCGGCCTGCCGCCGTGCCGGGCCCCGCCGCACAGCTGCCGCGTCGGCGAATCGATGTTTTCTGGACGGGATTGGAAACTGAGAAGCATCGAGGATTCCGCGGGGCGCCTTTGGTGGCTGCCGGAAGGCTCCTGCGACGAAGTCGGGTGTTCAGCGCCCGGCATTTTCCCAGGTGGGAGGGGCGGCATTGTCGCCTCGGCGGGATTCTCTTCGCCCGGCCGTCCCGGACGGCGCTTCAGGGCGCTTCTCGGTTTTCGATTCCGTCCAGAAACCGGGCTTTCGCTGTCGCGCCCGCCGTGGTGGCCCTGGCACGACAGCGGGGTTCCTCCGCGGTGCGGTCTACCGTGTTTGGGGCGCCTCGGGGGCCGAATACTCCCCAAAACTCCCGAGGGCGTGCCCGCCCTAGCTCTTTGCAAACGGCACGCTGCTTCTGCTGTGGGTTCTTTCGCGCGCGTTTGACGGTGGAGCGCAAAATGCGAAAAGAAGTTAGACCCCTTTTCGCATTTTGCGTGCTGGCGCGGAAGGGAGTGCGCGGCGGTTAGCGCACGATGATATTCCCGGCAGGGCCTTCGACCGCATGGCCGATTCTCCAAGGCGCGCGACCGGTGCGCGCGGTGAATTCGCGCTCGAATACGGCGGCCTGTTCCGGTGGAATGGCCGCGAGGATTCCGCCGCTGGTTTGCGGGTCGCACAGCACGCCGGAAATAGCGTCTGCGTCCGCATCCTCGATATGCGCGAACCCTTCCGCGAACTCTTCGATCGAGAACGTGCGGGCAGGGCGGCAGTAAGCGTCGGAGAGCTCCATAGCGCGGTCGAAGAGAGGCACGTCCGACCAGGCTATTTCGGCAGCACATCCGCTCGCTTCCAGCATTTCGTGCAAATGGCCCGCTAGGCCGAATCCGGTCACGTCGGTGGCGGCGTGAACGTCGGCGGCAAGCATGGCTTCTCCCGCCGCGCGGTTGAGCTCTGCCATGGATTCGATGACCGGGCGGAATTCGCTTTCCGTGATGAGCTCCATTTTGGCCGCAGCGCACATGATGCCGGTGCCGAGCGGCTTCGTCAGGTAGAGGATATCGCCTGGCTGTGCGCCGAAATTGCGCACGATGCGCGCAGGGTCCACCGTGCCGAAGACCGCAAGGCCGTACTTCGGTTCGTTGTCGTCGACCGAATGGCCACCCATGATGGCAGCTCCTGCCTCAGCGGCTTTTTCGGTGCCGCCGCGCAGGATGTCGCGCGCTACGTAATCCGGCAGCGTGCTGTCGAGCGCAAGCACGTTCAGGCCGACCAGCGGACGGCCGCCCATTGCGAAAACGTCAGAGAGCGCATTTGCTGCGGCAATGCGTCCGAAATCGTACGGTTCGTCCACCATAGGAGTGAGGAAGTCCACCGTAAGCACGCCCGCTAGATGGTCGGAAAGGCGATAGACAGCGGCGTCGTCGCTCGTCTCGAAGCCGAGCAGCGCTTCGGGTGGCAGCACCTGGTCTTGCGCGATGTCCGCCAGTATGCGTTCAAGGTCGCCCGGACCCCATTTCGCGGCTCAACCGCCTTTCGAAGTCAGGCGTGAAAGCCGTATGCGCTCTTTTTCGCTCATGGCTGCCTCCTGTGGGTTTTTCGCGTCCTTGCGCGCAAACTCGGTGCGTGCTGCATTCTCTTTCTGCAAGTATAAACTGAGCATGGAAAGTGTTCATCAAATCTGCCGTGGCCACGTCGTCGCCCAGCGCGACCTTGCCGCCCACGTGGTTTCTTCGCGCATTCGCTGAGCCGATTTCGCGCGTTCGCAAAACAACGTACAATAAAAGGACGTCGTTCAAGGGCGGTTTCCGCGCAGGCGGGGCCGTTCTTATTCCTACTCATAAGGAGGAGCAATGCCCACGATCACGCACGACCAGGTTCGCGTTCCGGCCGATGTCATGCCGGAGGCTCGCGAAGCCTACATCGAGAACTATCTGAAGGCCACGCGCGGCACGGGACGCCTGATGCTGTTCGCATGCGACCAGAAGATCGAGCATCTGAACAAGGACTTCTACGGTGAGGGCATTGACATTGCCGACCTCGATCCTGAGCACCTGTTCCAGATCGGCTCTCAGGGCGTGTGCGGCGTTCTGGCCGGTCAGCGCGGCCTCATCGCCCGCTATGCGCCGGACTATCCGGAGATCAACTATCTGGTGAAGATGAACTCCAAGACCAACCTCGTGAAGACCGCGCAGGAGGATCCGTACTCCCCGCAGCTGCACGAGCTGGAGGCCGTGCTCGCCATGCGCGAGGCCGGCGTGAACATCGTGGGCCTGGGCTATACCATCTACCTGGGCAGCGAGTTCGAGGCGACCATGATGGCAGAAGCTGGCGAGCTCATCGCCGAAGCCCACGCCCAGGGCCTCATCGTCGTGCTGTGGATTTACCCGCGTGGCCAGGCGGTGAAGGCAGAAAAGGACCCGGATCTCATTGCGGGTGCTGCGGGCGTTGCCCTGTGCCTGGGCGCTGACTTCGTCAAGGTCAACCCGCCGAAGCCGGAAGGCGAGGACACTCGCACCCCGGCCGAGGCTCTGAAGGTCGCTTCCACTGCTGCCGGTCGTACGGGCCTGGTGTGCGCAGGCGGCTCCACCGTTGACGCCGAGACCTTCCTTACCCAGCTGCACGACCAGATTCACATTGGCGGTGCCTGCGGCAACGCTACGGGCCGCAATATCCATCAGCGCAGCCTGGACGAGGCAGTTCGCCTGACGAAGGCCATCTCCGCCATCACCCTGGCCGACGCCACGGTCGAAGAGGCGCTGGCCGTCTTCAAGGGCGAGAAGGACTTCACCATCTAAATTGCGCGCGAACGCACTGTTCGAACAGGGAGGCCCAAAGCGTCGGGCCTCCTTTTTTGTGGGCGTTATGCTGCTCTTCGACTCCAGCCCGGCAAATGCGACAGATATGCGACAATGTCGAACCCCCTTACTACGCAATCCGGTTGATTAGCGAGAGGGTGCTCTGCCGTGCGCCCAAAGGGAAGGCTCAGGCGGCTGTTAGGCGTTTGCCCACGTTCCGCGCAGGCGGGCTGGGTGTAAGCGCCGGGAAAAAGAGAGAGGATGCATCGTGAGCAACGTGCGCAATGACCTGCGGCTGGGCATGCCGGATTCGCTCGCTCCGTTGGAGATTGAAGCGAAGGTCGAAGAGGTTGGCGTCGGCAAAGTCGGCATGGCCGTTTCGAAGGTGCTTGTTTTGGCCGTTTTGGCTGGCGCGTTCATTGCGTTCGGTGGCATGTATTTCTGCATCTTTCTAGGCGATGCAACCATGCCCTTTGCGGTTCAGCGGGCGGTAGGAGGCCTTTGCTTCTGCCTGGGCCTTGTGCTCGTGCTGTGCTGCGGTGCGGAGCTGTTTACGGGAAACAGCCTGATTATCTGCGCGAAAGCTTCTGGCAAAGTCGGTTGGGCCGCCATGCTCAAGAACTGGGCTCTCGTGTGGCTGGGCAACCTCGCTGGTGCGCTTCTAGCCGTGGCGCTGATCTATCTGGCGCAAGTGTGGTCCATGAACGGCGGCGCCGTCGGGGAGGCTATGGTCTCCGTGGCGGCGGGTAAGGTCTCGCCCGCGTGGATGACGCTCTTCTTCAAGGGCATCATGTGCAACATCTTCGTCTGCCTGGCAGTGTGGATTGGTTTCTCCGCTCGCACGGTGGTGGACAAGGTTATCGGCATCATTCTGCCTATCAGTGCGTTCGTGGCCGCTGGCTTCGAGCACTGCGTGGCGAACATGTTCTTCCTGCCCATGGGCTGCTTGCTGAGTTCCATGGGCGTGGGCGCCCCGGGCGCCGTCCCCTTCGAGAGCATTCTCTACAACCTCTCCGCTGCTACACTGGGCAACATCGTCGGCGGCTTGCTGGTTGGTCTGGCATATTGGTTCGTGTTCGGCCAAAAGAAAGTGGGAAAGTAACGAAAGGGTCGGTTTCTCTTCTTCGTGGGAAAGCGGATTCCTGCTCTGAAGGGAAATACTGTTCACCCCTGAGCGGCCAAGTTCTGCGGGGTCCTGCTTTTCCGAATCCCATTCCCCCAGACCCCGCCCGCAAGCTTTCGTTTCGCAAGCTTTGCCCCCTCGTTCTCTAGCTTTCAAGGCCAAGCCTCTAAAGCCGGAACATTCCCTCAATTGTGCCCGAAGATGCCCCAGCGCCCGTTTGCGCGCGATATTGGCCGAATGGTGGTCAATTATGACGATAAAGACGCTGGGTAGCGTCTCTATCGTCAAAAATGACCAGACTACAAGCAGAGCAGGAAGACTTTCTGGCGAGAAAACTGTACGAACAGGGGTTTTGTGCGCGGTCTCGCAGGGACATCTCTTTTTGCCCCGTCTTTATCGAAAAAAGTGTCCAGGGGAGGGAGGCTACTTCGCTCAAACGTTTTCGGAGCTTGTGCGGCAGCGTCTCTGAAGGGGTTTGTCTACACTCGCGCGCTCGGGCTGCAAGGGGTTTGGTCGTGCCTGCCCTTTCGGGCTGTGAGAGGTCTGGTCGCGCTTGCTCCCAGGCTGCAAGGAATCTGGTCATGCTCGCCTTCCCCAGCTACAAGGGGTCTGGTCGCACTTGCCCTCCCAAAAATATAGGGCCTGGTCGTGCTTGCCCTCACGGTAGCAGGAAGTTTGTTGGCTCGCTCTTCAGGTCGCAAGGGATTTGCGGCCCGAGCGCAACCGCGCGTTCTCAGCGTATTCGCCGTTTCCATTTCGAGCGACCGGGCGATTTTTCTCTTCCGATACTGATTGACGGCGTT
>CHCFC05602__coassemble_182_pt1 | contig 39805 bp, 29 predicted proteins | sample CHCFC05602__metabat2_low_PE_036 | metagenome-assembled genome bin CHCFC05602 | reverse complement strand
AGGCCTGTCGCGCAGTAGAGGTTTGACCTGCACGAAGACCTTTTGCGGGCGCAGTGGCCGCGAAGGTGTTTTGATGGGTGATTGATGAAGCTGTGAATCCATCGAGCATAAGTGCTTCATTTGGTAAGATACGAACGTTGCAGTACATCACGACTTGAACGGAGCATTCTGTGACGAATCCCAACAACCAAGGGATGCCTGTTCGTCGAGGCAGCCATGTCGCGCCTCAGCGGTTGACGCCGCAGCAGGCGGCGGCACGCCAGGCGACGGCCCAGCTTTCGCAAGCGCTGCCGACGCTCGACATCGACGACATCCCCCAGACCTCGGGTACGCCGGTCATCACGTTCGACCATGTGACGAAGGTGTATCCCGCCCAGCCCAACAAGCCTGCGCTCAACGACATCTCCCTGCAGATCTATGCGGGCGAGTTCGTGTTCCTGGTAGGCCACTCCGGTTCCGGCAAATCCACCTTCATCCGCATGCTTATTCGCGAGATCAAGCCGACGAAGGGCAAAATCTACGTGGCGGACGAGGATCTTTCCACCATGCGCAACTGGCGCGTTCCGTACCTGCGCCGTAACATCGGCTGTGTGTTCCAGGACTTCAAGCTGCTTCCGAACAAGACGGTGTTCGAAAACGTCGCGTTCGCGCTCGAAGTTATCGGAAAGAGCCGCCATGTCATCAAGACGCAGGTTCCTGAAGTCCTGCGCTTGGTCGGCCTGCAGGACAAGCTCAACAAGCGCCCCGACCAGCTTTCGGGCGGCGAGCAGCAGCGCGTGTCCATTGCGCGCGCTATCGTGAACCGTCCGCCCCTGCTGATCTGCGACGAGCCGACGGGCAACCTTGACCCGCAGACCTCGCGCGGCATCATGGACCTGCTCGAGCGCATCAACCGCACGGGCACGACCGTGCTCGTTGCCACGCACGACCGTGAGATGGTCGACAACATGCGTCGTCGCGTTATCGCGCTTGACCGCGGCCATCTGACCCGCGACCAGGACAGGGGGGTGTACGGTTTCGATGTCTAGTCTGTTCTATTTCTTCAAGGAGTCGCTCACCGGCTTCACCCGCAACCTGTCCACGACGCTCGGTTCTATCATCACGATTTTCCTGTCGCTGCTCATCATCGGCGTGTTCCTGGTCGGCGGCTCTATCGTGAACAACATCGTGTCGTCCATCGAGGACGAGGTTTCCATCACAGCCTACGTGGCGGACGACGCGAACGATGCGACCGTCAAAGAGGTGTCCGACTTCATTCGCGGGCTGGATTCCGTGGCGTCCGTTTCGTTCACCACGAAGGAGCAGGCGCTCGAGAACTTCCAGTCCACGTCCAGCTCTGACATCATCGATTCGCTGGACGGCGCGAACCCGCTGCCGGCGTCCATTGACGTGGAGCTTTCCGACCCGCAGCAGGTCGAGACGGTCGCCCAGGCCATCAAGGACAACGCCGACTACCAGTCCATCGCCGACGAAGGCGACGTGGAGGCGTCCGTCCGCTATGGCCAGCAGAGCATCGACCGCCTGTTCTCTATGACGAACTACATTCGCTACGTCGGCATCGCGCTCGTGGCACTGCTGATCTTCATCGCGTTCGTGTTCATCAACAACACGATTCGCCTGGCTATTCTTGCCCGCCGCAAGGAGATTGCCATCATGCGCTTGGTAGGCGCCTCGAACGGCTTCATCCGCGGGCCCTTCTTGATGGAAGGCGCGCTGCATGCCCTTATCGGCGCGGCGCTTGCTATCGGGTGCGTGGAGCTGCTGCGCCGCCTTGCGCTGCCCGAAGTGGCAAACGCCCTGGTGTGGCTGCCGGTGAACGTGGAGACGCGCACGGTGCTCATCATCTACCTGGGCCTGCTGGTCGCAGGTTTGGTCATCGGCCTGCTGGGCTCCGCGCTCGCTATGCGCCGATACCTGAAAGTGTAGGCGAGAGGGCGCTCGTTCATGGCTCGCCACGGCTTGAAAACAGTCGACGCGTTTCGGACGCGAAGCAGGAGGACCATCGCAGTGGCGGTGGTCTTCCTCTGCGTGTGCGCCTCTTTTGTCGTCGGGTTCCTTGTGCGCGGCAACGAGGCGCTGCTCGAGCGTCTCGGGTTCGATTCACTGGTCGTCTCCGCTGAAAACAATCCAGGCCAGACGGTTACCGGCAACACGTACGATTCCATTTCCGCTCGCGTGGCCGAAGTGGAGGGCGTGGTCGATTCCGACAGCCTGGACACCTACGACCTTGACGATGCGACCAAACGCGTGCTCGATTCCTTCGTCGCCTCGACTGCCGACCCCTATCTGACGTACTACGACCAAGACCGCTATGCCGCCTATCTGCAAGAGACCGCGCGCAGCTATACGGGCATCGGCGTGCTCTTCGGCGAATACCGGGGACAGTGCTACGCGGTCGAGGTCTTTCCCGGCTCCGCTGCGGAAGCGGCAGGCGTTCAGGTAGGGGACTTCGTCGCTGCTATCGACGGCGACCGCGAAGGATGGTCGCTGACGGAAACGGTGAACGCGCTGGCGCGCGAGGAAGGCTCGCAAGTCGTGGTCACCTGGCGTCGTCCGGGAAGCTTGGAGGGAGAAGGCGGACCCGAGGTCACGACTACCCTCATCTGCTCTGAATACCGCGAACAGAACGTCGAGAGTCGCCTGGTGGGCGAAGTCGGCTACGTGAAGCTCACGCAGCTGACGCAAAGCAGCGATGCGCTGGTGCGCAGCGCGATTGTGGACTTGACCGCGCAGGGGGCGCGCTCGCTCGTGCTCGACCTGAGGGACAATCCGGGAGGTTATTTGACGAGTGCGGTCAACGTGGCGTCCCTTTTCGTGCAAAGCGGCGTGATCGTCCAGATCAACACCGTCGACGGCACCACGAACAAGACCGCGAGCGGCGATGTTGCCACCGATTTGCCGGTGGTCGCGCTGGTGAACCAGAATACCGCTGGTGCTGCAGAGGTGCTGACGGCGGCATTGCAGGACAACCAGCGTGCCACGGTGGCGGGCCAGACTACGCTCGGGAAGGGCAGCGTGCAGGTGGTGCGCGAGCTTTCGTTCGGCGGTGCGCTGCGCTATACGGCGGCAACGTATTTGACCCCGCTCGGCCATGACATCCAAAACGTCGGCATCGTTCCGACGGTCTCCATTCCTGCAGGCGACACTTCGTCGGACGAACAGTTGACCGTGGCCATTGAGACCGCGCAGTCTTTGGTGGCAGGGTAGCCGTGGGTCGCTCGAACGGCCGTAAGCGGCCCAAGACAAGACGCACGCCGCGCAGCAATCCGCGCGGTGTTCTTTCGGTGTCGGCGCGCGGCTTCGGGTTCGTGCAGACGGCCGAAGGGGAATATTTCGTGCCCGCCTCGAAGATGGGCACAGCGTTTGACGGCGACTTTGTGGAAATCGCCCCGTCAAAGGTGAATCGCGCCCATCGGCAGGAAAGCAAGGAGCACCACGAGACGGGCGGGCGCCCGACGGCGCGCGTCGTCAACGTTATCATGCGCAATCACGAGACGATTGTGGGACGCTACGAGGTGGCGGAGCCCTTTGGCGTCGTCGTGCCCGAAGACCCGCGCATTCCGTACGACATCTTCACTCGCCGCAGCGACGCACCTCATGTGAACGACGGCGACATGGTCCGCGTGCGCATGGTCGAGTACCCGACGCGTCACACGGCGGCAACCGGCGTGGTCGAAGAGGTCTTAGGGCGCGAAGAGGACGTGCGCCTGGATGCGGAAGTGGTGATTGCGCGCCACAAGCTGGAAACGGAGTTTTCGTCCGCTGCGCTGGAAGAGGCGGCGCATGCCGAGGTCGACGTCGAGGGCGCGCTTGCGCAAGGCTATCGCGACCTGCGCGGACTGACCGTGTTCACCATCGACCCGGACGACGCGAAGGACTTCGACGACGCGGTCTCGCTCGAGCGCGTCGATGCGCCATACGGCGGCGCTCCCGGGACAACGGGAGAGACCCGCCCGCTTCCGGCAGGCGCCGTTTGGCGCTTAGGCGTTCATATTGCTGACGTTTCGTACTACGTGCCGTGGAATTCGTCGATCGACCTGGACGCCCGCAGGCGTGCGACGAGCGTTTATCTTGCGGACCGCGTGGTCCCCATGCTTCCGGAGGCGCTTTCCAACGAGGTCTGCTCGCTCAAACCGCACGAGCCGCGCCGCGCGTTCACGGTCGACTTATGGCTGGACGACCGCGCGCGCCTGCTCGATGCTGATTTTTACCCGTCGATTATCGAGTCCCGCGCGCGCTTGACGTACGGTGAAGCGCAGGAGGCCATCGACGCCGACCGAAAGGGCAAAGAGCTGACGTCTGCAAACGGCGATCTGACCGACGGCATTGCGGCGCGCATCGTCGCTCTTGCCGCGATAGCGCGCAAGCGTTCCGCGGCACGGACCGCGCGCGGGGGCATAGACTTCGAGACGACCGAAGCGAAAGTGCGCCTTGCGCAGGACGGGACGCCCCTGTCCATCGAACTTCGCCGGAAGACCGACGCGACGTCGCTCATCGAAGAAGCGATGATCCTCGCGAACGAGGCGGTCGCTTCCTTCATGGACGATTCGAGGTTTCCTTGCCTGTACCGTGTCCACGAAACCCCGTCCGCTGACACGCTTGCCGAGCTGGTGCCGTTGCTCCAGGAGTTTTCGTCCTGCCGCGATCTGGACGTATCGCGGTTTGTCGCCGGCAGCCCGCAGGAGATTCAGCGCGTGCTTGCGAACACGGCAGGGCGGCCGGAAGAAGAGCTGGTATCCTCGCTGCTTCTTCGCTCTATGAAGCGTGCGCTCTACCGTCCTTACTGCGAGCCGCATTTCGGTCTGGCATCGGTAGCGTACACGCATTTCACAAGCCCCATCAGGCGGTATCCCGATCTGGTGGTCCATCGCATGCTGAAGGCGCGGCTGACGAAGCGCGGCGGGGATTTCGACCAGCAGAAAAGCGCGCTGTCCTGGATTGCGGAGCACGCTTCCACCATGGAGCGAACCGCGGAGGCGGCGGCGCGGGAATCGCAGGAAATGAAAATGTGCGAACTGCTGTCAAGCGAAGTCGGCAGTTCGTTCGATGGCGTCATCTCGGGCGTGGCGACCTACGGCGCATTCGTGCGGCTTCCCTGCACGGTCGAAGGGCTTGTGCCGGTACGTTCTCTCGGGGACGAATACTTCGCGCTCGACCCGGTGCGGCGCAGCCTGACCGGCACGGACAGCGGCCGTGTGTTCCGCCTTGGGCAGAAGGTGCGCGTTGTGCTGGTCGCAGTCGACGCGCGCAGAAGGCGCCTTGATTTCCGGCTCGACCGGAGCGAAGAGCGCTCGGAAAGGCGCAAGCGCCGATAGCTCGGACACCGCAAGGGCAGGGGTGCGAACCTTGTCCAAACTGGCGCCGAAAGAGATGCGACGAGCAGAAAGGAGGGAGATACCATGCAGGAAGAACGGGAGGACGATCTTCGCACGGACGCAGCGCGCAAGCGAAGGAAAGACCTGGACGAGCTTTTGACCAGCACGTTCACGACCATTTTGCGCGTTGAGGAGCGCGCGTTGCAAAACAAGCTGACGCGCGGTCTGACCATTTCCGAAATGCACACGATTGCTGCCGTGGGGCTTTACGAGTCCAATCCGATGAACGTCGTGGCGGCACGCTTGGACGTCACGCTCGCGACGCTTACGACCGCTGTTGCGAAACTGGAGCGGAAAGGATTCGTCCAACGTTCGCGCAGCAAGGAGGACAGGCGAAAAGTGCTCGTCTCCCTCACGAAGGCGGGGAGGGGCGCTTTCCGCGCGCACCGGCTTTTCCACCGAGACATGGTCGAGTCCGCTTTGCAGGGTTTGACCGAAGAGGAAGAGCGCGTGTTCGCCGACGCGCTGGGAAAGGTCAAGCGCTTCTTCGAGGAAGAAGCGCGAAAGCAGGCGGGCGCATAGAAAGCAGGCGGGCGCATAGAAAGCAGGTTCTTCGTGCGCAATCCGTGGAAACGGACGAGACGCCTTGACGGGTCCAAGGGGCCGTCATGATAATAGTTAGACAATCAAAGTAATAAGGCGGCAGGGCAGTAATCTGCCGCAGACGAAGACGAACAGGAGAAAACCCATGGCAACCATCGATACCATCAAGGAAGTTCTGCAGGAGAACCTGGACATCGACCCGGAGACGGTCGCGGAGGATTCCACGCTGGAATCCCTGGGCATTGATTCCCTGGACATGGTCGAGCTTATCTGCGAGCTCGAAGAGCGCTGCGACATCGAGTTCGGCGAGCCGGAAGGCATCGACACCATCGGCGCAATGGTCGCCTACATCGACAGCCTGTAACAACGAGCGAGGCAAGTGCGCCTCCCTTGCTTTGAGGATGCAGGACTGCCTGCGGTACGCCCCGGTCACGGGGTGAGAACGGTGAAAGGAGAACAACGTGTCCGCGACTTTGAACACGCGCGTCACTGAACTGCTCGGTATCGAAGTGCCGATCATCCAAGGCGCCATGGCGCGCATTGCCGACGCCAGCCTCGCTTCTGCGGTGAGCGAAGCGGGAGGCCTGGGCATCATTGCGTGCGGAGGCGCTCCGCTGGATTGGGTCGAGCAACAGGTCGCCGAAGCGCGCTCGCGCACGAGCAAGCCTATCGGCGCGAACGTCATGCTGATGGACCCGCTTGCAGGCGATTTGGCAAAGCTGCTGGTCGACCTGAAGGTCGACGTCATCACGACGGGCGCTGGCAGCCCGGCGAACTACATGGAAATGTGGAAGGAAGCCGGCATCAAGGTTATCCCGGTCGTAGCGTCCACGGCGCTTGCGGTGCGCATGGAGCGCCTCGGCGCCGACGCGGTCGTTGCGGAGGGCACGGAATCCGGCGGGCATATTGGCGAGCTGACCACTATGGCGCTCGTGCCGTCTGTGGTCGACGCGGTGAAGATTCCCGTCATCGCCGCGGGCGGTGTCGCGGACGGGCGTGGCCTTGCGGCAGTTTTTGCCCTGGGCGCCGAAGGCGTGCAGATGGGCACCAGGTTTTTGACGGTGGAGGAGTGCACGGTCGCCGACGCGTACAAAGAGCGCGTGCTGGCGGCGAAGGACGCTGACACCATCGTGACCGGCCGCGGCAGCGGCCATCCGGCGCGCTGCCTGAAGAACAAGTTCTCGCGCACGGTTCGCAAGCTGGAAGGCGACATGGCAAAGAACGGCGATGCGCTGGAAGAGATGTACCTGGGTTCTCTTCGCCGTGCGGTAGAGGGCGACGTGGAGAACGGTTCCCTCATGTCCGGCCAGATCGCGGCCCTTGTCCGCGAGCGCAAAACGGCGGCGGAAGTCATCGACGAGCTGGTGCGCGAGGCAAGCGCGCTCGGTGCGCGCGACCTGGCGGCCATGGCAGCGGCCAACGCCCGTCGTGAGCGCGCGTAAGGAGGGGCGACTATGGACGCTGTCTGGATGTTCTCGGGCCAAGGCGCCCAAAAGCCCGGCATGGGCGCAGGCGTGGCAGACGATCCTGCCGCGCGCGAGGTCTACGAGTGCGCTTCGGACCATTTCGGGTTCGATGTTGCGCGCACGTCGCTCGAGGCGAGCCAGGAAGAGCTCAACGAGACCAAACGGGCACAGGCCTGCATGGTCGCGCTGTCCGTCGGCCTGGCGCGCGCGCTCGAGGCGCGCGGCCATGAGCCGTCTGCGGTGCTGGGATTTTCTCTCGGACAGGTAAGCGCGCTTGCGGTCTCCGGCATGCTGAGCCTCGAGGAGTCGATGCGCTTTGCGGCATTCCGTGCGGAGGCAATGTCGCGTGCTGCCGCGAACGGCGCGGGCGCCATGTGCGCTTTGCTGGGCGCTGACGAAGAGGCGGCCGCAAAGCTGTGCGACGCCTGCGCCGACGGCGATGTGCTCGTTCCGGCGAACTATAACTGCCCGGGCCAGATCGTCATTTCGGGGTCCGAAGCCGCCATCGCGCGTGCTGAGGAAGCCTGGAAAGCGGAAAAGAAGCGCTGCTCCCGCCTTGCGACGTCGGGCGCGTTCCATAGCCCGCTCATGCAGTCGGCTGCCGACGAGCTGGCGGCGTACTTGGCGCAGGTGGAGTTCTCGGAAGCGCGCATTCCGCTCGTGTGCAATGTCGACGCCCAGCCGCTTGCTGCCGCTGCCGCGCGCCAGCACCTTGCGGACCATTTGACGCATCCGGTCCGTTTCGCGCAGAGCGTGGCGTGGCTGGCAGAGCAGGGAGCGCACACGTTCGCGGAAGTGGGCTTCGGCGGCGTGCTCTCAGGCTTGGTCCGCCGTATTGACAAGAATCTGGGCCGTCCGGTCGTGGCGTCCCTTGAAGACGTGGAATCCTACGGAGAGTAGAGGCATGGAAGAAACAACGAAACGGGCAGCGCTCGTGACCGGGTCGAACCGTGGTATCGGCCGCGCGGTTGCCGAACGGCTGGCGCGCGATGGGTTCGATGTGTGCGTGAACTGCTCGAGCGAAGCAAGCTTGCCGTCTGCGCAAGAGCTGGCAGACCAGCTGGAGCGCGAATACGGCGTGCGTGCGGTCGCGGTCGCGGCGAACGTTGCCGACCCGGCGGCTGCGTCGGCTCTCGTCGACGCCGCGATGGAGGCGTTCGGGCGTCTTGACGTGCTCGTGAACAACGCGGGCATCACGCGCGATGGGCTGCTTGCCCGCATGAAGGACGAAGACTTCGACGCCGTGCTGGACGTCAACCTCAAGGGCACGTTCAACTGTTGCCGCGCGGCTGCTCAGCGTATGATGAAGCAGCGCTACGGGCGAATCGTGAACATGAGCAGCGTCGTGGGCGTTGCGGGCAATGCCGGCCAGGCGAACTACGCCGCTTCGAAGGCGGGCGTCATCGGCCTGACGAAGGCTGTTGCGAAAGAGCTGGCCGGACGCAACATCACGGCGAACGCCGTGGCGCCTGGTTTCATCGAGACGGACATGACCGACGCGCTTTCCGACAAGCAGCGGGCGGCCATCACGGAGCGCATCGCTTCCAAGCGCCTGGGCGCTCCCGAGGACGTCGCGGCGCTCGTCTCGTTCCTGGCGAGCGAAGAGGCAGGATACGTGACCGGGCAGGTCGTGTGCGTGGACGGAGGTATGTCGCTGTGAGCATTAACGTGAAAAGGCCGGACGGGACCAACCGCGTCGTCATCACTGGCATGGGCGCCATTTCGCCTGCGGGCGTCGGCGTCAAGGCGCTGTGGGATGCGGTCATGGGGAAGCAGTGCTGCATCGCCCCGATTGAGCGTTTCGACACGACCGACCAGGACGTGCATCTGGCAGGCGAAGTCCGCGGCTTCGATGCGACCGAGCACGGCATGACGAAAAAGGAAGCGCGCCGCTTCGAGCGTTTCGTGCAGTATGCGGTGGTTGCTTCCGACGAGGCTATGGCGCAGTCCGGGCTGGACATGGAGGCGGAAGACCCGACGCGCGTTGCGGTGCTGTTCGGTTCGGGCATCGGCGGTATCGAAGAGCTCCAGAAGAGCTTCAAGACCCTGTTCGAAAAGGGTCCGAAGCGCGTGAACCCGCTGTTCATCCCGACGATGATCGGCAATATGGCTCCGGGCCTTCTTGCCATTCGCTATGGCATGAAGGGCGAGTGCATGGACATCGTGACCGCGTGCTCGACGGGCGCCCACTGCATTGGAACCGCTGTTCGCGACATTCGCCACGGCTATGCCGACGTCGTGCTGGCGGGCGGTACCGAAGAAAGCGTGTCGCCCATCTGCCTGGCAGGCTTTTCGAACCTTGGCGCGCTTACGAAGGCGGAAGACCCGCTGTGCGCATCGCTTCCGTTCGACGTGCGCCGTGCAGGCTTCGTTGCCGGAGAGGGCGCGGGCGCGGTCGTCCTGGAGTCGCTCGAGCATGCCCTTGCACGCGGCGCGAAGCCGATCGCGGAGATCGTGGGCTTCGGGTCCACGGGCGACGCCTACCACATGACCGCTCCTTCGCCCGATGGCGAAGGCATTGCGCGCGCGATGGCGCAGGCGCTGGCAGAGGGCGGCTTCACGCCTGCTGACCTGGGGCATGTGAACGCGCACGGAACCGGTACGCCCGCGAACGACCCGACCGAGTCCAAGGCGCTTCTTTCCCTGTGCGGCGAGGAGGCCGGCCGAGAGATTCCGGTGGTCTCCATCAAGGGCACGACCGGCCACACGCTTGGTGCGGCGGGCGCTATCGAAGCTATCGTGACGGCGCTTTCCGTGGCGAACGACTGCGTGCCGCCGACCACCGGATTCGCCGAGGCGGACCCGGAATGCCCCGTGAACGTGCTGACCGAGCCCCTTACGGGCTATCCCCAGAAGGTGGCGCTTTCCAACTCTCTGGGCTTTGGCGGTCACAACGCTTCCTTGGCTATTGCGCCGTTCTGCCGAACGGCGCAATAAGTCGACGCTGCGGGCTTCCCTGGCACTGGATCTTGCCCTTCAGCGGGGGCACGGCGGCGCGAAGGCCAGCCGCGCGCCCGCTTCACGGCAATCTCCGGCACCAGGGAAGCCCTCGCTGACGTTTCGGCGACCTGCGAGCGCGACTTTCTTGGGTTTAAAGAATGAAGGTTTTCCGTTTCGGGCGTCGGAGCGCTCTTGCTGGCGCTGTGGCGGGCTTCGAGCCGTAAAGCAGCTGTCTTGCGTGCGATCGGGTTTGCGTTGCGGCAATTCGGGGCACCGGAGCGCTTCTCGCTGGCGTTTCGGCGACCTGCGAGCGCGACTTGCGTGGGCTTTAGGAATGAAGGACAGGGTATGGCGGCGCGAAGGCCAGCCGCGCCCCCGCTTCACAGCAATCTCCGGCACCAGGGAAGCCCTCGCTGACGTTTCGGCGACCTGCGAGCGCGACTTTCTTGGGTTTAAAGAATGAAGGTTTTCCGTTTCGGGCGTCGGAGCGCTCTTGCTGGCGCTGTGGCGGGCTTCGAGCCGTAAAGCAGCTGTCTTGCGTGCGATCGGGTTTGCGTTGCGGCAATTCGGGGCACCGGAGCGCTTCTCGCTGGCGTTTCGGCGACCTGCGAGCGCGACTTGCGTGGGTTTAAGGAATGTGGGGTCGTCATTTCGGACGTCGGAGCGCTTCTTGCTGGCGATTGTGAGGCTTGCGAGCGCGAAGCGTTTGCTTGCGCGTTCGGGCTTGCGCTACGGCAATTCGGGGCGCGGTTTGTTTGTAAGAAAGGACATTCATCATGGACATCACGTATCCGTGCGGGCGCGAGGTCGTGGAGGCGGTTTTGCCGCACCGCGACCCTTTCGTGTGGGTAACGCGCGTTGTTTCCTGCGAGCCGGGCGAGCGCGTGGTCGCGGAGCTTGACGTCGACCCTGAGCTTCCGCTGTTCAAGGGCCATTTCCCGAGCCATCCGGTATTTCCGGGCGTGCTGCTCATGGAGGCGCTTGCTCAGGCGGCGTGCTTCTGCATCCTGGTCGGGCGCGAAGCGGAAGGCTCCATCGGCTTTTTCACGGGCATTGACGGGGCGAAATTCCGCCATCAGGTGCTTCCGGGCGACACGGTGCGCTTGGAAGCGACCATCGTGAAGTCCTCTTCGCGAATGTGCGTCGCAGAGGTGCGTGCGTGCGTGGGCGATGACGTCTGCGCTACGGCGACCCAGAAGTACGTGCTGGCGAAAGCCGAGGCGTAACGGTTATAGTAAGGGACGGCGCGTCCGCAGCGGTTTGCTGTCGGCGCGCCGTGGCTCTCTTATTCACGAAGGATCGAAGGCATGAAGAACAAGAAGCTGCAGAATTACGTGACGCTCTCTTCTACGGGGCGCATCGTTTCGGACGGTGCTCCGGCAGAAGAGGTGGAGGCGCTCGACGTCGCCTACCGTCCTCCGCGCGTTGCCGAAGAGGCCGTGGCATCCGAGGACACGGCGCCGAACGCCATTGACGCGGCGGACGGGTCCGAATACGCGCCTGGTCGTGCTCCTGCCACGGCGGAGCCCATCGAGGCGAAGAAGCCGCGCATTCTTGTCATGGCGCGCGGCAAGAACGCCCGCCGCCTTCTGCAGGACTGCTCCGAGGCCGGTTTCGAAGTCTGGGCGGCGACCACGCAGGACCGCCGCTTCGACACGTTCCTGCGCGCGGCGGACGGCATTGTGAGCCTGGGCGACAAATATTCCGACGCCCTGTTCTCGAACGCGTACGTGGTGCTGCAGGCGGCGCAGGATTGCCACGCGACCACCATCCTGCTTTCCGACGAGGCGCTTCCTTTGGCGAATGTCGACGGCTTCCTGGCGCATGCGAAGTACCGCGGCATGCGTGTGTTCCGCCCGGCGAGCGCCGAGGTTCCGGGCATCGGCTGGGTGCTGTGCACGACCGAGCGCACGGTCACGGGCGACGAAGTCTGGCGCGAATGCCCGAGCTGCGGCCTGAAGTTCGACGAGACGAGCTTGGGGGCGGGCCATTTCATCTGCCCTTCGTGCGGAAAGTACTTCCGCATGACCTCTACCGAGCGCATCAACGACACGCTCGACGCAGGGAGCTTCGAGGAATGGGATGCGAAGGTAGACGACAAAGACCCGCTCGGCTTCCCGGGCTATCCGGAGAAGATTGCCGCTCAGCGGGAGAAGACCGGCTTTGACGAGGGCGTGCGCACGGGCGTGGGCCGCATCGCCGGCCTGCGCGTGGCCATCGGCGTGATGGAGTCGCGGTTCTTCATGGGGTCCATGGGCTCTGCGGTGGGCGAAAAGGTGACGCGCTTGGTCGAACGTGCGACCGAAGAGCGCCTGCCGGTCGTGATCTTCACGGCGTCCGGCGGCGCGCGCATGCAGGAAGGCATCATTTCGCTCATGCAGATGGCGAAAGTCTCCTGCGCGCTCGAGCGTCATGCCGAAGCAGGGCTGTTCTACTGTGCGGTCATCACCGATCCGACGACCGGCGGCGTCACGGCATCGTTCGCCACGCAGGGCGATGTCATCCTGGCAGAACCGAAGGCGCTTATCGGCTTTGCGGGACAGCGCGTTATCCGAGACACCATCCGTCAGGAGCTGCCGGAAGGATTCCAGACGGCCGAGTTCGCACTGGAGCACGGCCTGATTGATGCGATCGTAGAGCGCGGCAAGCTGCGCGAGACGCTGGCGCACCTGCTTGCAATCCATGTGGCGTCCGCCCAGGCGGCCCCGGCGCCGGGCGAAAGCTCGCTGCTGGTGGACTACGAGTCGGTATGCGAGAACCTGCGCGAGGGCACGGGCACGTACAACGTGGTGACCTATGGCCTGCTGCCGGTCGACGATTCGCTGGTCGAAGAGGAAGCCGAAGACCTGGACCGTCGTCCGCTGTTCGACATCGGGCGTTTGGCAGACCGTATCGGCAACCGCGGTACGGCTGCGGGCAAGCGCCTGGAGAAGGCCATTGCGCGCGGCGAGTTCAACGCCGAAGAGGGCGTTTCGCTCGCTGGTACGGACGTCGATGCGGCAGACGTCGCTTCCAGCAAGGCGTGGGAGAGCGTGCAGCTGGCGCGCAACACGCGCCGCCCGACCGCGCAATGCTATATCAAGGCGGTGGTCGACGGGTTCATCGAACTGCACGGCGATCGCGGCTTTGCCGACGACGCGGCCATCATGGCGGGTGTCGGCTGGATTGACGGCCGACCGGTCACGGTCATCGCGCAGGAAAAGGGCGCTGACCTGCACGAGCGCATTCGCCGCAACTTTGGCTGCCCGCAGCCGGAGGGCTACCGCAAGAGCCTGCGCCTCATGAGGCAGGCGGAGAAGTTCGGTCGTCCGATCGTGTGCTTCGTGGACACGCAGGGCGCATTCTGCGGCACGGAAGCGGAAGAGCGCGGCCAGGGCAATGCCATCGCGGACAACCTGATTGCCATGGCGGGGCTTCGCGTGCCGACGGTGAGCGTGCTCCTGGGCGAAGGCGGCAGCGGCGGCGCGCTGGCGCTTGCCGTGTCCGACCGCGTTGCCATGCAGGAGCATGCAGTGTACTCCGTCCTTTCGCCGGAGGGCTTCGCGTCCATCTTGTGGAAGGACCGTACGCGCGCGGCAGAGGCGGCCGCCGTCATGAAGATGAGCGCGGCAGAAGCGTGCGAGATGGGCGTGGTCGAAGAGGTTATTTCCGAAGGCGACGGCCCGGCGCACGAAAATCCCGAGCAGGCAGAAGAGAACGTGCGCGAATTCGTCGTGCGCACGCTGGCCGAGCTCGGCGAGGTGCCGCTTGAGGAGCTTATGGACGAGCGTTACGCGCGCTTCAGGAAGTTCTAACGTCACTGCTGGCGACGTAGCGAGCGTACGGAAGGGGCTGTGGCGAAAGTCCCTCACGTGCAGTATCTAAGGAAAACGGTCCCGAAGGGCGAACTTCGGGACCGTTTTGTGTTCAGTGCGCAGTGTCATGCAGTCTGCAGGGCTTTTGTCGCAGCTCGCGCACGCCGATTTGCGTCCTTTCGAGGAATCGAAATCCTGGTCTCATCGCACGTTTGGGAGGTTATTGGTCCAATTCGAGGGTTGGGAGGACCAAGAAGTTCTTAAACTTGCTGAAAACGCCCTGGACAGAACCAAAAAGCTCCCAAACTTGCTGCGAAAGTGCGATTTTGGTTACGAAGGAGTTAGGGTGTTTTTCGCGGCACCGTGCGCTGCCGGCATCGTGCGCCGTCGGGCATCAGCTTTCGAGCACATCGCGGATGGGGCGGTAAGCCTGCACCAGGTCAGGAAGGCGCATGCGGGCGTTCGCGGGGCTGGTCGACGGGAGTGGCGTTGCGGGCATGTCGCAGTCTTTTTCGCAAAAACGGTGGTAGAGCTGGGTTGCCTTCGTGCCGGTGGTGAAGACAGCCTCGATAGGAGCCGCATCCAGAATGCGACGCAGGTCGTTCGGGCGGGCATGGTGAATGCTTGCGTCCGAAGCCCCTTCGATGGTGCAGGATGCCAGCACATCCCAGAGTGCGATCTGGTGCTCCAGCAAAAATGCGCGCCGCGCATCGTTATCTGCGAGCGCATGGTCTGGCAGCCCAAAGAGCGCTTCCATCACGCGCCAGAAACGGTTTTGGGGATGGCCGTAGAAGAACCCCTCAGCCCGCGAGACGGGAGAGGGCATGGTGCCGAGCACGAGCACGCGGGAGCGTTCGTCGAAGACGGGCTCTATCTCGTGGACGACCAAGGTGCTTTCGCGTGCGGCGGGCATGGCTTCCTTTCAAGAGACGCCGCCCGCAGGTGCCGTAATCGTTCGGTTCTTGCGGGCGGCGGCGTGTTTTGTACTCTGGGATGCGGGGCGGGCGCTGCGGGCGGGGTGCTCAGCCCTTACGTGCGTGTCAGGGTAGAGCGGCCGAGGCTGGCGTCGGGCGGGCTATCGGTTGCGCGCTCGCGAAGCGACGGCGGCGCGGTGCGCGCGACCCGGGCGGAAATCTCCCTTCTTTGCCGGAGCAATGCGCGCCTGCGCAGCTTCGCGGGCAGCTTTCACGCTTTTGGCCGAGCGCTTTTTCGAAGCGCCGTTTGCGCCGCTCTTCGGCTTGGCGGCATGCTGCCATGCGCTGCGCCCGAACTCCTGTGCCTCGGCGCGCTCAAGGCGCGAGGTCTTCGCCGTTTTTGCCGCTTTCGTGCTATGGGAGCCCTTCGAGGAGCGTCCCGAGCGAACGGAGCTGGCGTTGCCGGTCACTTTCGCCAAGGCGGCGGCATTGCGCTGTTTGCGCTGCTTGTTCTTGCCCGGGCGCTTTCCGGCTTCCGCCGATGCTTCGGCGCGGGCGGCAGCACGCTGCTTTTTGCGCTGCTGTTCGCTGCGGTACTCTGCTGCTGCCTGGGCAAGTTCCGGGTCGTTCTGCGCTTCCCGGCGCGCTTCGGCGCGCGCTTTGCCGCGCTCTGCGCGTTCGGCAGCTTCGCGCGCGGCCTCTTCCTTGTCGTAGTTTTCCAGCGTAAGCTCAGGAATCTGCTGGCCGGTGAGCTTTTGGATGTCCTTCAGGAGGCCTTCGGTTTCGGGCGTGACGAACGAAATGGCGAAGCCCTTGTGGCCCGCGCGTCCCGTACGCCCAATGCGGTGCACGTAGTCCTCGGCCTGTTCGGGCAGGTCGAAGTTCACGACGTAGTCCACTTCGCTCACGTCAATGCCACGGGCGAGCACGTCCGTGGCAACAAGGATGCCGGTCTTGCCTTCGGCGAAGTTCTCAAGGGCGCGGCGGCGCTGCGCTTGGGAGCGGTCGGAATGGATGGCCTCGGCGGGGTAGCCTGCGCGCTTCAGGCGACGGCAGCAAGTGTCCGCGCGTCCGCGCGTGCGGGCGAACACGATGACGCGGAAGCTCCCTTTCTCCTCCAAGACAGCGCGGAGGAGTTCGGGCTTGTGAAGGTGTTCCGTGCGGATGATGTACTGGTCCACGGTGTCCGCCGTCTCTCCGCGGTGGGCAATCTCCACGAACACGGGGTCTTTGAGCAGGTAGCCCACGTTCTTCATGATATTGCGGTCGATGGTCGCGGAGAACAGCAGCGTCTGGCGAGAGGCGGGCGTTGCGGCGATGATCTTCTTCATGGGGGGCAAAAAGCCCATGTCGAGCATGCGGTCCGCTTCGTCCAGGACCAGAACTTCCACGTTGCCGAGATTCACGGCATTGCGGTCCATGAGGTCGATCAGGCGTCCGGGCGTGGCGATGAGCACGTCGACTCCGGCTTTGATCTGTTTGATCTGCGGATCGTAGGAAAGCCCGCCCACGACGGTCACGACGCGATGGTGCGTTTCTTGGGAGATGACACCGCACACGTCGGCAATCTGCGCGGCAAGCTCGCGCGTGGGAGTGACCACCAGCATGAGGGGGCCCTGCGAACGCTGCGCATGGCCAATGCGCTGCAAGCTTGGAAGGGAAAAGGCGGCGGTCTTTCCCGTTCCGGTCTTTGCGGCCGCAATCACGTCGCGCCCTTCGAGGACGGCCGGGATGGACTGCTCTTGGACAGGAGTGGGGTTTTCGTAGCCGAGGCGCTCGACGGCGCAGAGCGTTTTTTCGGACAGGCCGAGCTCGGAAAAACGTTTCGTCATAGGTGCTTCTTTCGTCGGGCGCGCAAGGGCATCCCGCAAAGGCAGGAAGGCATGCCGGGACAAAACGTGGAGAAAGAACGCCGGGGACTTCCGGCGCAAATCGCCTGTGCCGCGGAAATGCGTGCGCGCGTTGGGTTTGGCAGGGTGCACCCGCCTCTTCCGGCAGATGCGCGCTCGCGCCGTGCGGCGGGAGCGGGTTCCTATTATGGCATGCGACGCCGCACGGGCCGTTCGCCCCGCAAAACGCCCACAACTGCGTCGGGGAGGCAGGGACGGGCGGGGAAGTTTGCAGCGTTCGTGCCGACTTCGTCACGATACGTTGACAAGGCATGGAGGGCCAGGTGGCATGCAGAGCGTTTCGACTAGACTGATGCCTTGTCGTACGGAAAGAGGTTTCCATGTTCCAAAAGTTCGCGCAGAAGCTGCAGACGTTCATGATCGGGCGCAACGGCGTCGACAACCTGGGGCGGTTTGTGCTCGTGGTTGCTGTCGTCCTGCTGTTGCTGGGCGCGTTCGTGCCGGATGGTACGGCGGGCGCTGTGCTTTCGTACCTGGCGCTTGCGGCTATCGTGTACGGGTATTTCCGCATGTTCTCGCGCAATGTCGGAAGGCGCTACCGGGAGAATTGTGCGTACCTGCGCCTGTCCCGCAAGATTTTGGCGCCGTTCAAGCGTGCAGGCAAGCAGGCCGAAGAGCGCAAGAAGTACGGCAAAACGCACCATATCTACCGCTGCAAGAACTGCGGCCAGAGCCTGCGCGTTCCAAAGGGCAAGGGAACCATCAAAGTGACCTGCCCGAAATGCGGTGCTTCGTTCACGACGAAGTCGTAAGGCTTGCGGGCAAAGGAGCCGCCGAAGGCCTAGCGAACGGGCTCGTAGTCGATCATGGCGGGGGATGTCCGTTGCCTCGAGCTTGAAAATGACCGGGCGGATGCCGTCGTTGCACGACGCGATGGCAACGCCTGGCTCCTTGATCCAGTCGTTGTGGTAGAAGCAGTCGCTCATGCCGTGCGCGAGAGCGAACGCGAACTGGTAGATTGCCTTCCAGGCTTCGTCGCAGAGGCCTTCGGGTTTCGCGTAGTCTGCGTAGAAGACCTGGCCTTCCTGCAGCATCGGGCATGCCTTGAGGCCTGGTACGCCGTAAGTGCGCGCAAGCTCTTCGTCGAACGTCGTTTTCAGAACGGTGATTTTCACCTTGTTCATGCTCATGAGGGCTCCTTTCTCGTCTTTCCGACACGCCTGTTATACTCGAGCGGCATGGTCGAGGTAAGTACTGACCTGCAGGACAGGTACTTTCCTTTCGGAAATTATCAGGGGGGTCGCACGGTGAGCATGAAGCCTTATGAGGGCCTCGTGTCCTCGCTCGAGGACACGCCGTTCGGATACACGCTGGCGATGATCGGCGGCAAATGGCGGCTCGTCATCCTGTACTGGCTTGCCGAGCAGGAGGCGACGCGCTTTAACGAGCTGCGGCGTCGTATTGGGCACATCACGGAGAAGACGCTGTCTGCCCAGCTGAAAGAGATGGAGCGCGATGGGCTTGTCGTGCGCACTGAGTACCCGCAAATTCCGCCGAAAGTAGAGTATCGTCTGTCCGAAAAGGGGAGGTCACTGTATCCGCTTATGGAGCAGATGTGCGCGTGGGGCGAAGCGCATCGAGATGCATGAGGAAGGTCGGATGGAGGGGCGCGGTCTTGCCCTAGGCGGCCAAGGCATGAAGGCTTCGGACGCCAGCGCGCGGAAAGCGTGAGGTTGCGTCAAGGATATGTTCTTGAGCTAAAGGGCACGACCGCACGTTAAAGGGCAAGGTCATGTACTAAGGGGCACGACCGCGCTAAAGGACATGACCTTGCACTAGAGAGCACGACCGCGCAAAGGGCCGACCCTCGCTAAAGGATATGACCTTGTGCTGAAGGGTCGACCTGCACTGAAGGATATGACCTTGTGCTGAAGGGTCGACCTGCACTGAAGGATATGACCTTGTGCAAAAGGGCATATCTGCGCGTTAAAGGACATGTTCTTGCGTCCCTGCTCCTGCCTTTGCCTCTGTTTCTTCAGCCTGCCCCTTTGCGTCTCTTGCGGCATCTTCTCGCAGTTTGCGGAGCTGCTCCTCTTCGATTTCGCGGGCAAAGCGTTCCATTTTTTGTTCCGCTTCGCTTTTGATGCCAAAAAGCGTGCGTCCGCTTGAGAACGGGCGTGGTTCGGTGCCTGTCGCCTCGGCGAACAGGTAATCGCGCATCATCTTCCATTTTCGCTCGAAGTCGTCCCTATCCGCATGGTAGCGCAAGCAGGTGGCATGCCGGGAGCGAGTTTCGCTGCGGGGCATATCGTTTGGGCGCCAGCGAAGCGAAGGATTGGTCAAAAAAGACGATAAAGACGCTCGGTGGGGCATTTATGTTCGATAAAGACGCTCGATTTCGCGCGCGACGATTGTGCGAATCCATTCGTGAGGCGCTCACCTGGGGAAATAGAACAGGTCTTGTTTCCCGCTTGGAAAGGCAGCGTCTCTATCGAAAATAATGACCACAATTCGGTGCTTCTCGAGCGCAAAACGCCCTGCGTTCGATGTCCTGCGCAGGAAGTGCACAAGGAGAGCGCGCGGGGGCAAGGCAGGCGCAAGGCGATTGCGGGAAGAACGCGGAGGCAAGGCAAATGCAAACGATTAAAAGGAGAGCGCGGGGGCAAGGCGGGCGCAGGCGATTGCAGGGCGAGCGCGGGAAGAACGTGGGGAGAGGAAAATGCAAGGGGAAGGAAGGGAGGGCGCGGGAAGAACGCAGGAGGAAGGCAAGGGGAGGGCAGGAAGAACGCAGGGAGAAGAGGGCAAAGCAAAGGCAAAGGGCGGGCAGGGGGAACGTGGAAGAACGCGGGAGAAGGCAGAGAGAACGCGAAGCGAACGCAAAGCGCCCCGCGTCCGGCGCCCTAAGGGGCGGGGAGCGGGGCGCTTGTGTGCACGGTGGTAGGAGGAATCAGGCAGCCGCCGTGCAGGAAAGAATGCGGGAAGGCGCTGCGACCATGCGCTGAGCTACTCCTCGCAGGGGAAGTTCTGGGCAACGCCGACGGTGCCGAACGCACCTTGCGGCTTCGGCGACTTCCAGTCCTCGGTGTCGTCGGGGCGCGGCGCCATCTTCTCTTCGTCGCCGTTCGCGGCATCGAGGCGCTTGAAGTAGTTGCGCAGCTCTTTGGCGGTGACGCCGGAGAGCGCAAACAGCGCGATCATGTTCGGGACGGCCATGCAGGCGTTGAAAATGTCTGCAATAGTCCACACGGCAGAGACCGTCATGTAGGGGCCGATGAACAGGCAGAAGATGTACAGCCAACGGTAGGTCATGACAGCACGCTTGCTACGGCCGCTGAAGTACTCGAGGCAGCGCTCGCCGTAGTAGTCCCAACCAAGGATGGTGGTGAAGCCGAACAGCGCCAGGCTGATCATGAGCACGAAGGACACAACCGCGGGCGGCAGGAAGGGCAGGCCCGCCTGGAATGCGTGCGTGGTGACCGCCGCGCCCTCAAGGCCGATGTTGTACGTGCCCGTGAGCACAAGCGCGAGGCCCGTCATGGAGCAGATGATCATGGAGTCGATGAAGGTCTGCGTCATGGACACGAGGCCCTGGCGCGCCGGCTCCTTCGTCTGAGCGGCGGCAGCGGCGATAGGGGCAGAACCCAGGCCTGCCTCGTTCGCGAAGATGCCGCGCGCAAGGCCCATCTGCATGGCGATGAGGATGGCGCCGAACATGCCGCCGCCGAAGGCCTGCAGGCCGAACGCGGAAGAAACGATGGTCACGAGAGCTGCCGGAATCTTCGTGATGTTGAAGATGATGAGCAGGCAGGAGAATACCAGGAACAGCACGACCATGGCGGGCACGACGCGCTCGGCCACAGAGGCGATGCGCTTGATGCCGCCGATGATGACGAGGCCGGCCAGCACGGCGGTCACCAGGCCGCCGATGACGACAGCGATGGAATACTCGCCGCCGAACAGGCTCACCGTATGCTCCAGGTTCGGGTCAAAGAAGCCGGAGACGGCGCTCGAGATGGAGTTGACCTGCGTGAACGTGCCAATGCCGAACAGGCCGACGCACATGCCGAAGAACGCGAAAAGCTTCGCAAGCCACTTCCACTTCGGGCCCATGCCGTTCTCGATGTAGTAGAACGGGCCGCCGAGCACGTGGCCGTTCTTGTCCATCGTGCGGTACTTTACGGCAAGCAGGCCCTCGGAGAACTTCGTCGCCATGCCGAACAGCGCTGCCAGCCACATCCAGAACAGTGCGCCCGGGCCGCCCGTGACGACTGCCGTGGCAATACCGACGATGTTGCCCGTGCCGACTGTGGCAGACATGGCCGTGCACAGCGCCGCGAAGCTGGAGAGCTCGCCTTCGCCGTCCTCTTCATTGCTGAAGGCGTAGCGCATGGCAATAGGCAGACGGCGGAACTGCATACCGTGCAAACGGATAGTCAGGAAGATACCGCCAATGAGGATGAGAGCGATAAGGGGCGGACCCCAGATAACGCCGTCGATAGCGAGAATGACGTCGTTGATGATGGCGAAAATGTCCAACAGATACCTCTTCCTTCCGGTGCCTTCCAAGTCGACCCTGCAAACGGATAGGGTCCTGAAAGTCCCGCCGGGCGGGAAGAGAAAGAGTGCGGTCTGTGGTTCGGCCGTTACGCTCTGTCCTTTTGCCTGAGAGTTTCGGTCGCCCTTCTGCCGCTTCGTGCGGCAGGGGAGCCTTGCCCCTTCGGCACCCGGTCTGTCCGGGATTCTCCAGAGACCCCATCGACGCCCAGTCTCTTTCGATCCAAGGCGTGTCAGCAGGGATGCGCAATACAACGCTGACTGAATTGTATACGGCAAGTTTCGGTTGTAAACCCTATTTTCGAGCGCGTTTCGGGAAATAATTGCGAGCGACAAGATTTTCCGGCTGTCGTTGTTCGAAGTGAGCAAAGGGAATAAATTGCATAAGTATTCAAAATAGTGAATATCATGAATGCGTAAAGAAGCTGATATTCAACAATTTGAAAAAATATGCAGTCAAAACCCCTTGACACAACCAAATCTGCACAACCTTCGCCCTGTTCGACCTTTCGGCGGCCGAAACAGCTCGTTCGGGGTCTGCTGGTCGTCGCAAATGCGGTGCCGCGTTGACAGAAAGTCTCCTGCCCTGTTTAATGCGCCGCATCGCAAGGCGGAGTGCAGTCGCTTGGCGATGCTGAGATAAGACTTAGAACACACTTTACACACAAAGAAAGGGGTGCTGTATGAGCGGTAACAACGAGGTTTTGGCGCGCAATACGGAAAATGCACCGAAATGCCCGATGAGCTCCCAGACCGTCGCTTTCTCTCATTACAACAACCTTTCGGCCCAGCTGCCCGTTGACCCGGCCACCGGCGAGATCGTCGCTGGCGGCATCAAGGAGCAGGCCGAGCAGTGCTACCGCAACATCAAGGCCATCGTCGAGAGCATCGACCATCACCTGAACGACGTCATCCGCATCACCATCTTCGTCCGTGACATCCAGGACATGGACGTTGTCGACGCCGTGCACCGTGCGTTCTTCCCGACCTACGTTCCGGCCCGCACCGTCGTGGCCGTCGACGCGCTGCCGATGGACGCGCGCATCCAGGTCGAGGCGCTCGTCTCCAACGGCGAGGGCACCATTCCGAACGCCCCGCAGGCTGGCGACCTGATCAAGTACGTCAACAACACCGCGAACGCTCCGCTGGACGTCCTGTCCTCCCAGACCGTGGCGTTCTCCCACTACAACAACATCACCGCGCAGCTCCCGATCGACCCGGTTTCCGGCCAGCTGGTCGTTGGCGGCGTCGCTGAGCAGGCTGCCCAGTGCCTGAAGAACATCAAGGCTGTCCTCACCAGCATCGACGTGCCGTTCGACGACATCGTCAAGGTTAACGTCTTCCTGACCGACCTGGCCGACGTCGACGCCGTGAACGAAGTCTACAAGCGCTTCTTCCCGGATTCGGGCATCGCCCGCGCTGTCGCCTACATGCCGGCCCGCACGGTCGTTCCGGTCGCTGCGCTGCCGATGCATGCGAAGGTCCAGATCGAGGCTGTGTGCTCTCACGGCGACGGCACCCCGCCGCAGGCTGTCGAGGATCGTCATGGCCTGATCATCGAGGCGAACAACACGGACGCTGCTCCGCGTTGCCCGCTGTCCACCCAGACCGTGGCCTTCTCCCACTACAACAACATCACCGGGCAGCTCCCGATCGACCCGGCCACCGGCAAGATGGTCGAGGGCGGCGTCGCTGAGCAGGCTCGCCAGATCCTCTCCAACATCAAGGCCATCATCGAGTGCGTCGACCACAGCCTGGCCGACACCGTCAAGGTGAATATCTTCGCCCGCGACCTGGCCGACATGGAGGCCATCGACGAGGTCTACGCCGAGTTCTTCCCGGGCTGCGTGCCCGCCCGCCGCGTCGTCGGCGTCTCCGAGCTGCCGATGGATGCCCGCGTCATGATGGACGCCATCTTCGGCAACTTCGAGGGCACCCCGCCGATTGCGTAAAGAGGCGATACGCTCTGAAACGAACGAAGGCTCCCTGCGGGGAGCCTTCTTGTTTGTTCGGGTGAGAAAAGGGTGGGAAAAGGGGTCAGTCGCCTTTTCCCATCTGTACGGTGTTCTTGCGAAAAGCGTTAGATGTTCGCGGGAATCCGCCGCTTCCTGCTACAGCAATGAAAAAAGTGACCGACCCCTTTTCTCGTGCCGGGAGCGTTGTTACTGGCCGAAGAGCGTGCCTGCCTGATAGCGTTCCATGAAGGCCTGGTAGTCCAGTTCGTTCTGGTCGGCGTACGCGCGGGAGAATTCCCACAGCGCATCTTCAAACGCGTGCTTTTCGTCCAGGTATGCGGCGATGGCGACCTCGTCGCCGGTGCGCGCATGCGCGTGGGCGAGCGCCCAGGCGCACAGCCGTGCGGTGTTCTCCAGGCTCTCAGGGCCGATCTCTTCCAGGTCGATGGAGCCTTTGCCGTTCCACAGTTGGCGCACATAGTAGTCGCGCTGCGTGCCGTCGGGCGCGGTGATGTCCGTCCAGCCGAGTAGGATGTCGCTCGTGGACTGGATTAGGCGTTGTCCTTGCACGACGCGTTCGCCGTGGTGGGCGAAGCTGCCAGGGCGGTAGAACCGCTCGACTACCGATTGATTCGCTTCCTTGATCTGCAGCACGAGCGGGTCGTGCTCGTCTTTGCCCGTCAGCAGGGCGACCCAGGCGCGCGTGCCGACGCTGCCGACGCCGACGACCTTGCGCGCGGCGTCCTGCACGGTATAGGTGCCCAGGAGGAAGCGGCGATCTGCGGGAAGGCTTTCGAAGTACGTCCCGACCAGGGTTCCCAGGGCGCGCGAAAGCTCTACGGGGCTTGCGTAGCCTTCCGTCGCGGCGATCTCGGCGAACGGGACGAGCTCGGGCGGCTGGGAGTTGAAGCGCATCCCGCCGTCCTCTTCATGGGCAAGCTTGTCGGCTGCGCGGGCGCTGTCCTTCGTGCGCGCTTTCTCCACCGCGCGGCGGATGCTGCGCCCTTTCTTTCCGTCAAGCTCGCGTTCGAACTCGTCGAGGGATTCGTCCACGTCGAGATGTGCATGCCACACGTCCAGGTCGCCCAGTTCGGCAAAATGCGCCATGGCATGGCGGTACTGCTTCGCGCAGGCGCGCACGGCATCACGCCGCTCGTCTTTGGAGAAGCCGCGGTCGCGTCCGCAGATTTCGACGCTTGCTGCCAGGCGCTTGATGTCCCATTCCCACGGTCCGGGGGCGGTCTCGTCGAAGTCGTTGATGTCGAAGACAAGGTGACGCGTTGGGCTCAGGAAGATGCCGAAGTTCGCAATGTGGGCGTCGCCTACGCATTGGACCTCAAGGCCGGTCGTCGGTTGCGCAGCAAGGTCGTGCGCCATGATGATGGCGGACCCGCGATAGAAGGTGAACGCCGAAACGCTCATGCGCTCGTAGCGCAGCGGAATGAGCTCGGGCACGCGGGAGGCTGACTGCTCTTCGAGCAGCGCGATGACGTCCTGGCGATTCGGCGTGGGGTTCCAGTCCGCCAGGGATGCGAGGGGGCATGCCGTGCGCGCTTCGATACCGCGCTCTTGGCGCTCGGCGATGGTTCCCTCGCGGCGGCTTCCGAGCTCGTTGCTGCATGCTTCGTAGAATCCGCGCTTGACGTGCGCGTGCACGTCGGCTGGCGTGGCGCCCTCGGCGTTTCCTGTCGTGTTGACAGGGGTCGACGACGGGCTTTGCAGGGTTGTCTCCTTCATGTCCACGGGTACCCTCCGATTCAATGCGAAAGTTGAATGACCGGATTGTACCGCGCCGCAGCGCTCGCGAAAGCTGGCGGCCATCCAGCCATCCAGCCATGCGAGCTGTTTCATGGCGGGGGAGCACGGCGTTCCCGAAGCGGTCGCTCCTGCCCGCGTGAACCGAAATCGTTCTTTCGCAGCAAGTTTGGGAGCTTATTGGTCCTGTTCGGGGCGTTTTCAGCAAGTTTGGGAACTTGTTGGTCCTACGAACCCTCGAATCGGACCAATATCCTCCCAAACTTGCTGCGAAATCGGATTTTCATTTTCGCCTTGAGATTGCGCAGGGGATTCGCATTCGAGTGGAGGGCTCGAACTTTTCCACGGGGCCTTCGTCTTCGTTTTCACCTTCGCCTTCGCCTTCGCCTTCGCCTCTGCCCGCGTGTTAGCACGGAGTTGCGAAAGGGACGCCGCTGTCCGGGCTCGAGCAGTCTTGCGCGTCCGTAGCCCGGCTTACATGGCTACGTGAGAACATGCGGCTTGTCCTTTCCGCAGGTGCGCCCTTGCCTGGCGAAGCGTGCAGTGCAGCCTTGAATCGCGTCCCCAGAAGTGGCGCCCAGGCAAGAAAAAAGCGACAGACCTTTGCTCAGCTGCGCGAAATCGGGCGGCTCGAGGGGCCGGGGTTCAGTTCGGTGGCGGTGACGAGCGGCTCCGCAGGGTTTGCCTGCCTTTGCGCGACGAGCTCGGCAAGCTCTTGCACGCTTTCGGGAAAGTGGAAGCGCTCCAGGTCTGCCGGGGCGATGAACCCTTCTGTCAGGAAATTGTCCAGAAGCGCCTTGAGCGGGGCGAAGAAACCGTCGATATCAAGCAGATAGCATTCGTGCGGCCCCAGTCCCAGGCGGATGCGGGACATGATTTCGGAGAGCTCTTCGAGCGTACCGACCCCGCCTGGCAGGGCAACGAATACCTCGCCCAGTTCGATCATCAGGGCTTTGCGCTCGCTCATAGTCTCCACAGCGTAGAGCTTCGTGAGGTCGTGCTGCGCGACGCCCGCGTCGATGAAAAACTGAGGCTCCACGCCGATGACGGGATTGCCCGCGTCAAGGACGGTGCGCGATACGATGCCCATGAGCCCGACGGAGCTTCCGCCGTAGATCAGCGTATGCCCTTCGGCGGCAAGCCACTTCCCAAGCTCGTGCGCGGTTTCGGCAAACCGGGGGTTCTTTCCTGGGTTGGAACCGCAGTAGACCGTAATGTTCATGCAAATCCTCTCAGAAGCTTTTTCATGCAGACGTGCAGGGCGTTCGCTTCGGCAGCGATACGAGCACCACCATGGCAACCATCAGGGCGAAACCTGTCCAGTCGGCGGGGGCAATGGGGTTTCCCATCCACCAGCTGCCGACAAGCAGCGCAGACAGCGGCTCGAGCGCGCCCAGGATGCTGCCTGTCACCGGTCCTGCATGGCGGATGCCGTTCACGTACAGCCAGAATGCCACAAAGGTTCCCAGCACGGCAACGCCGCCGATGAGCACCAGCGCGCCGAAGGCGTCAAGGGCGGGCAACGGGGAAGCGGTGTGCATGCCTGCAGGGGAGAGCGCCTGCGATCCTGCCCAGAGCAGGGAGGAGAGCACGGCGTTGAACGCCATAGCAATGCCGGTCGAAGTAAAGCTGCCGAACGTGGCGAGCAGGCGTTTGGGGTAGGCGACATAGACGGCGGTCGAAATGCCGTTGAGCAGGCCTATCGCCAGACCGGCTGCAGGCAGGACGAGCGCGGTGGGGTTGCCGTGGGTCACGATGAGCCAGACGCCGCCGAGCGCGCAGAGGAGCCCCGCAAGCTCCCGTGCGGAAGGGAAGGCGCGTGCGGCGAAGGCAGTATAGACGAGCACGAACACCGTCGAGGACATTTGGAGGATGGTCGCGGTGCCAGCGTTGGTGAGCGCGATGGAGAGCGCGTAGAAGAACTGGCTGCCGAACAGCCCGAGGCCGAACACGGCGTGCTGGGCAAGCAGTCGGCGGTCTGACAGGATGAGCAGCAACGTACGGCGGTCGTGCGCCGCGATCGCGGCAAGGAAGAGCACGGCGGCTACCAGGGAGCGAACCATGGTAGCGAACAGGGAAGAGACGCCGTATTCCGCAGCAAGGAACTGCAGGCAGACGCCCGAAAAGCCCCAGAGCAGCGCGCCTGCTGCCGCGCTTGCTATGCCAAGCTTTGCGCTGGGGGCCGAACTCTGCATGCGCACCCTCCTTTCGTGCGTTTCGAAATATGGTCGCTGCGCTCGGGACATGCTGCCGAACGCTCGTATTCGCAAGGAGGGATTATACCCAAGGCGCTTTGCCGAAACATTTTCAGCGCGGCTGGCGAACGCGGATGCACCGCGCGGTGATTTTGGCGCAGGTGCAGACAGCGTGCGGGCGGCACTATAGAATGCGTGCCATGAGTGGAAGCGTTTTCAAATATTCGGGGCTCGTGTTCTTGGGTGGTGTCGGCTATGGCATCATGGCGACCATCACCAAGACGGGCCTTGCAGCGGGTTTCGACTGGACGGAGCTCGTCGCCAGCCAGGCGTTTTGCGGTGCGGCTCTGTTCTTGGCGGTCTTTGCCGTTTCGCTCGTGCGCGGGAAAAGGCCGTTCAAGCCGACGAAGCGCGAACTGGCGAGCATGCTGCTGCTCGGTGCCTGCAGCTTTTCGGTCAGCGTGCTTTACAACGCTGCGCTTCCTGGCATGCCGGCGGCGGTGGCGACGACGTTCCTTTTCCAGTACACCTGGATGGGCATCGTCGTGCAGGTAATCGCAACGCGGCGTCCGCCGAACCGCTTCGAGGTCGCGTCTGCGGTGACTATCGTGATCGGGATGTTGCTTGTCTCCGGCGTGGTGGGAGAGGTGCCGGAAGGGGTCGAGCCGTGGTCGGTCACCCTGTGCCTGCTTGCGGCGCTCGTGATGGCCGTTTACATGTACCTTTCGGCGCGCGTGGCCGTCGGCCGCGAGCCGGTGGAGCGCGGGATGTTCGTCTGCTTCGGGGCGTGCGTGCTTGCGTTCGCGGTGTGCCCGACGTTTTTCACGGGCGGTGCGCTCCAAGAGGGCGTGTGGCATTACGGTCTGTTCTTGGGCGCTGCGGGCTTGGTGATTCCCGTCATTTTGTTCGGTATCGGGACGCCGCATATTTCGACGGGGCTTGCGACCATCATGGCGTCCTCTGAGCTGCCTACGGGCGTTATCGTCTCGATGCTCGTGCTCGGAGAGGACATCACGCTTTTGCAGGCGGCGGGCGTGGTCATCATCCTGTGCGGAGTGGTCATCTCCCAAGTGCCGAACTTTTTGATCTCGCGCGGGCTGAAAGCGCCGCGCTGAGGACGTCCTTGCCGCGGCTGCCGACAGGTAGGCGAGCGCTGTGCGCGTCCACATGCAGGCTTGACGGTATGATGGGGAAGCGGTGCGATTCCGGTCCTGCGGGGCCCTGTTGGCGAAGCGGCCTACGCGTCCTGCGCTGAAGAGCAGTAGTGCGAAAGGCACATGCCGATGAAGTCCCGCATTTCCTCTTTGAAGTCGGGCGCGTGCTGCTCAAGCCCTGCTATCTCGAGGGCTTCGGCAACGAGCGGGTTTTCCGAGCACCAGCCGTTGATGCTGACGGCGTGGAAGGTCACGGAGTTGAAGAGGCGGTAGAGGCTGTTCGTGTCCGCGCCCAGGTTTTTCGAGAACCGTTCGGCGAGCCGGTCCATGCCGTCGAAATACCCGCGCTTGAACACGGCCAGGCGTTCGGCGCTTACGTTCGTTTCGATGATAGTGAACAGCAGATCGCTGTACGCCAGGTAGTCACGGTGGCTGTTCAGCTGCTCCGTCCAGACTTCGGCAAGAACGTCGAGCGAATAAGAGCATCCTTCGGGGTATGCGGAAAGCAGCGAAGCGCAGTAGTCTTCCCGCGCGTCCGCGCAGAGTTCCAGGAATATCTCCTCTTTCGTCGTGACATATTTGTACAAGGCGGCATGCGACCAGCCGAGTTTTTCCGAAATGGCCTTGAGCGTGATCTCGTGGTAGCTGCGCTCGTGGAACAGCTGGTCCGCGGCGCGCTTGATCTCTTGCAGACGTAGCTCTTTCTGCGCTCCACTCCGCGCTCTGATGAACTCTGCCACGATAACGCACCTTTCTATTATGCTGCTTCAAGGTCTGTATTGCTGTCGATACAGTATAACGCATGCGTTTACCGCATTAATTGTTTTATGCCATTAATGGATTAACTTTACAAGTGACATCATGTAACGTAAATTTGGAGCACAGAGAGGACGCGTGCGTGCATGCAGGCGTTTGGCAAAAGCGTCGCGCACGGGATTGCGTTCGTACAGGCAGGCATTGCAAGGGAATGGAGCCAGGCATGATCGACAAGAACGAGCACGAACAGGGTTTGCTGAGCCGTCGTTCGTTTATGAAAGGGGCGCTTGCGGTGGCCGCGCTCGTGCCGACCGGTGCGCTTTTGAGCGCCTGCGCGTCGCCGCAGGACGGGGCGGCGTCTTCGTCCGCGTCGAGCATGGCGGAGGAGAGCTCGTCGTCGAGTGTCGCCGAGCCGAGCAGCAGCTCGACCGCAGAAGAAGCCGAAGGCACGGCCACAGCGGCGGGCCCGGTGCTCGTGGCGTACTATTCCGCCACCGGCAACACGCGTGCCGTCGCGGAGGCCATCGCGGCGCACCTGGACGCCGACGTCTTCGAAATCACGCCGGTCGACCCGTACACGGAAGAGGACCTGGGCTACACCAGCGATGACAGCCGTGCGAGCCGCGAGCGCGACGATCCGAACCGTTCGGTCGAGCTTGTGCAGACGTCGCCTGAAGGCTTTGATTCCTACCGCACGGTGTTCGTCGGCTATCCCATCTGGTGGGACGAAGCCGCCTGGGTCGTGGACGGGTTCGTGACCGGCAACGACTTCACGGGCAAGACCGTCATCCCATTCTGCACGTCGGGTTCGTCCCCCATCGGCACAAGCGGGCAGGACCTTGAGGCGCTGGCGGGCACGGGCGAATGGCTGGAAGGCGCACGCTTCCCCGAAAGCGCTGCGGCCAGCGAGGTCGAAGCCTGGGTCGACAGCCTAGGACTGTAGCGAGCAGGAGAAGGCGGGCTACCGGTCGATGCGCACTTGGCAGCTTTCCATGGTGCGCAGGGCGGCTTCGTGCGCTTCGGGGGTGACTCCCGCACAGCAGCGTGCGTCCACGGACAGGGGCACTTCGGGCATGAAGCCTTTCAGCGTAAGGGCGTTGGAGACTACGCAGATGTCCGTGCACAGTCCGATAAGCTCGATGCGCTCCAAGGGGTCTTCTTCGTTCGCGCGGGCGAGGTCGCGTGCCAGTTCGACGGATGCGAACGTTTCTTTCCGGTAAGCAGGAAGGCTGCGTGCGGTGCGGATTCCCTCGAGCGCGTCGACGAGCTGCCAGCCGTGCGTGCCCTCGATGCAATGCTCGACGGGCAGAAGCGTGCCTTCCTGCGTGGAGAGGTAGTCTGCATGGTGCGTGTCCAGCGTGAACACGACGTTGCCCGGGAACGAGCGCACTTTGCGCACGACGTTCTCCACGATGGCTTGCGCCTCGGGCGTGCCGAGGGATCCGTCGACGAAGTCGTTCTGCATGTCCACGACGATAAGGTAGCTTGCTCCCATGCGTGCCTCGCTTCCGCGTAGCAGCCGCTTGCGTTCCAGGCGGCCTTTTCGCACGAATCTAGCGCTTTGCCCGCGCGGGTGCAATCGGTTTGCGGCGGCGTGCGGTAAGACGGCGGCTTGGCGTCAGGGAACGGCGGAATGGAGCGTGGCGGTCGTTTTGTCGCGCGAGAGGGCAAGGCGGTTGCAATTAGGCGGCACGGCCGGGTCTTTCACGCAGGGTGTGCTGCGATGAGACAAGATGGCCGGGTTTTCGCGCGGGGTGTGGTGCGATGAGGTAAGACGGTTAGGCCCTTCGTGCGGGGGTGCGGTGCAGCTAGGCAGCGTGGTCGCAATTGTTGTGCGGGGCATGCTGCAGAGAGCGCGCTCCTGCGGCATGCCCCGCGACGCTATTCGACGAGAATCGGCTATTCGACAAGCTTCGACGCTTCCGCATGATGGACGAACCAGTCCATAAAGCGCGAAAGCGGCTTGCGCAGTACCAGCCCGATGACCGCGGCAGGAATCAGGAACAGCAACAGCGTGCCGAGGGAAGTCCAGTAGTCGTTGCCGTAGGTTCCCATCATGGCGGCGCGCATTGCGTTCACGGCGTGCGTGGCAGGAAGGTAGGGGCTGACCGCCTGCACGAACCAGGGCATGATCTGCAGGGGATAGGACCCGCCGCAGCCGGTGACCTGGACGACCAAAAGCAAGACCGCGATCGCTTTGCCCAGGTTGGCGAACGCGGCGACAAGCGAATACACCAAGAAGGCGAACACAAGCCCGGTAACCTGCAGGCAGAGCAGGTACAGCAGGGGATGGACCGCCTGCACGTGCAGGAACAGCAGGCTTCCTGCGCCCATGACGGTCGACTGACACAGCGACAGAACCGCCACGAGCCCGAAATGCCCGAGGAACAGCTGAGCAGGCTTGGGGTCAGAGAGCTTCGCGACCGCTTCGGAGGACGGCTTCGGGCGAACGGCCACGAGTATGAGCAGCGAGCCGATGAAGAGCGCGAGCGTCGTGTAGAGCGGCGCCATGGCGGAACCGAAGTTCTGCACGGGGTAGAGCGCCGTCCGCTCGATGCCCACGGGTGCTGCGAGCGCGTTCGAAAGCGTCTGCACGTCGGATTCCAGGATGCCGCGCAACTGTTCGGTATCTCCCGACGCCAATGCTTCGTCCACGCGCTGCGAGAGCCCTTGCAGGTTTTGCGCAGCGCTGCGCAGGGTGGAGGCGGCGGAGCTCACGCGGTCGTGCGTTTCTCCCAGCACGGTACCGACCGACCCGACCGATCCCGCCAGGCTTTCGCTTGCGCTGTCCAACGTTTGCGCGCTCTGTTCGATGCTGGCGTAGAGTGCGGCGGCGTCTTGGGCAGTCTTTTCGAGCGTCGGCTTCGTGCCCTGTTCGAACTGGGTCTTCAGGCTGTCCAGCGCTTGCTGGGCGGCCTGCGCGTCTGCCTTTGCGTCCGCTCGCGCGCTGTTCGCGTCCGCCACGCGGCCATCCAGGCTGTCGGCAGACGCGTTCAGGTCGCTTTGCACGTTCTCTAGCAGTGTGGCGGCGGCATTCCCGGCGGAAAGGGCGCCGTCCAGCACGGGCAGCTGGTCTGCGGGCAGCGAATCCCGCAGCTGTTGGAGGCTGTCCAGGACGGCGCGCAGCTGCGCCGCCTGCCCGCCGATGTCCTCGGCGTTCGCGCGCAGTTGCGCGGCTATCTCTTCGGCGGTCGCGCCGGTGGCGTCGAAAGCGGCATCCACGCTCTGGGAGACCTCGGCGAACGCCTGGGTGCTGGCATCGAGCGCCGACGAAAGATTTTGCACGGATTGGGAGAGCTCGCCTGCCAGCGAGGTCGCCGGCGCTGCCCCCTGCTTCGCGGTGCCGACGGTTTTTTTGGCCTGGTCGCGCGCCTGGGCCATGAGGTCCGCCGAGCCTTCTGCCAGGTTTCGCGAAGAGTCCGTGAGCGCGGCGAACGAGTCGAGCACGTTCGCAGCCTGGGACATCTGGCCTGCGGTGCTGCCCAGGTGGCGTGAGAGCGCTGCGACGGCGCCCGAAGCGTCGGCGTCGTCCAGCGCGCGGGAAAGCGCGTCTGCCAAACTGAGCGAGACTTCCGAAAGCGTTTTCGCGAACGCTTCGTTCACCTGGTAGGAAATAGTGTCGGCTCCTTGGTCGGTGATTTTGGGCGCAATGGCGTTCTTTTTGCCGTTCGAATAGTAGACGATCTGGGCCTTTTCGGCACCGTCGGCGTAGAACGTCAGCATGTCCTGGCTAAACGACGTCGGGATGACCACCGCAGCGTAGTAGCGGCCTGAGCGCGCACCGTCCACGGCGTCCTCTTCGTCAGTGAAGACCCAGCCGATCTGGTCGTTCGCGCGCAGGGCGGAGACTACCTGGTCGCCCACGTTCACGCGCAGGGGCACCAGGTCGCTTTCGTAGCCGGCGTCCGCGTTGGCTACCGCCACCTTCAGGTTCCCGGTGTTTCCGAACACGTCCCAGCAGGCCAGCACGTTGTACCACGAGAACAGGGAGGGAAGGATCACGAGCCCGATGGTGATGACGATGCTCAGGGCGTTCGCGAACAGCCGAGGCAGTTCGGTGCGGAAGAGGGTCCAGAGGTTACGCATCTTTCTCGCCTCCCTTCGCATCCTGGGAGGCGGGGGCGGCCGTGCGCGCGGTAGACCACGCGCTGCGTTCGCCCGCGCGGACCAGGCTGTTTCGCTGGGTGTACAGGTCCACGAGGTCTTCGGGCGGCATGTCTTCGAACGCGGTCTGGCGCTCCAGGCCATACCGCATGCTTTCCACGACGACGAGGAATACCGCGATGGCGACAAACCAGGCGAGCGCCACCGTCAGCAACGTCACCTTTTCTGCCGGGGTGAGGGCGAATAGGAGCACGAGCACGGCCGGGACGGCTATGCCCGCGATAATGGCGCCGCGCAGCAGGCGCGGGTAGTACCGCTCGAACTTTTCGGTGCGCTCTTCGAGGCGCGCCCGGTACTGCTCTTTTTCGGCGAGGGCTCCCAGAATTTGCGAAATGCGGAAGGGTCGGGCGGGGATTTCGACCGCTTCGCCGTTGTAGATGCCGCCTTCGCGCACTTGGCGGGCGGCCATACGGTTCACGTTGGCCAGAAGCGGACGCAGGAGCAATCCCGCTGTGCAGGCACCGCAGAAGAACAGGGCGAGCATGGCGATGTCTCCTGCGTAGTGCAGTCCGTAGAACCCGCAGATGGCCTCGCGCAGGGCGCCGATGCCGTAGGTGAACGGAAAGAGCGGATAGACCGCCTGGAAAAATCCCGAGGTCATCTCTACCGGGTACAGGCCGGTCGCGCCCGGGATTTGGGCGAACACCAGCACGATGCACAGGCCTTTGCCCACATGCTGCAGCGTGACGGACAGCGCGTAGATGATGCCGAGGTACGAAAGCGAAGCGACCGCCGCGGCGAGGAAGAGCGCGGGCGCGTTCGCGGGCGATACGCCGATGACGAGGATTCCCGCACAGCAGACGATTGCTTGCAGGACGGCGAGCACCGCGAAGAACGCCAGCCGCGCCAGATAGCGCTGCGCGAGCGTGATGCCGGGGACGCCTTCGTCGTCCACTTCTTGCTTCAAGACGACGAGCAGCATGAACGCGCCGATCCAGAAGGTCAGGTTCATGAACAGGGGAGCCATGGCCGCACCGTACGAGCTGACGGGATAAAGCTGCTCGGTCACCACGCTCGTGGGCGCGCCGATGAACGATGCGATCTGCTGGGCGTCCAGGCTGCTGTCGCCGAAGAGCTCGTCCAAGGCGGAAGAGCCTTGCAGCGCCTGCAGGTCGGTGCGGACGGTGTCGAAGTCGTTTTCGAGATCTTGGAGCAGGGTATCTGCCCGGCTCAAGGTGTCGACGGCCGTGCCGAGGGCGCCGGAAAGTTCGTCCAGCAAGAGCGACGCTTGGTCGGCGAGCGTCTGCTGGCTTGCGATGGCGCTTGAGAGCGCGGCGGCCGTGGAGGAGAGGTCCGCCAGGTTTTGCGAAACGGCGGGGACGGTCGTCCCGAACAGTCCGGAGGTGTACGTTGAGAGGCTTCCGGACGCCTGCTGGACGGCGTCGTTGAGCGGACCGAGGGCGTCCGCTGCCGCCTGGTTTGCTTGCTCTGCCTGGTCGTGCACGGCGGTCAGCCCGTCGAGCTTCTGCTGTAGGGCGCCGTTTGCTTCCATGAGGTCGGTGGCCGCGGACGTGAGGGCGTCTTTGGCCAGGCTGTCTTCGGGGAGCGCGTCGCCGACCGACTGGAGCATGTCCGCGAACGCCGCGCCTTCGTCCAACGCCGCCTGGGCGCGGGAGAGGGAGGCGGAGATGTCGCCCTGGACGGCGCCGAGCTTCTCCGCGACGGGCTGAAGCGCCTGTTCGGTGGCGTCGGAAGCCTGCGCGATGTCCTGCAGGCCGTTGCCTATGAGGGGAGCAGCGGCGGCGGAGAACGTGGCGAGGTCGCGTTGCGCCCGCAAGGTGCCTGCGGACAGGTCTTGCAGTAGGCGTGCTGCGGTGTCGATCTGCCCCGCAGCTTGGGAGAGCGATTCGTGCGCCGTGGAGATGGAGCCCTGTGCGCTCTGGGCTTTGCCGGAAACCTCAGCAAGCGCAGTCCGTGCGTCGGCAAGCGCCTGGGCTCCTTGCGCAGCGCCTTCGAGCGCGCGCGATTCGGCCTGCTTTCCTGCGTCGACTGCCTTTCCGACCGCCTGTTCGGCGGCGTTCACCACTGCGTCGCTTACGGCGGAGACGAAGGCGGAATTGACGGTCTCGTCGAGCGTGGTGGCGCCGGTGTCGGTGATTTTGGGCGAGACGGGGCCGATCTTTTCGTTCACGTAGTATTCGATGTCGGGCTGCACGGTGTTCGCGTCCACGCCGTGCGCGAGCGAGAGCAGCCGTTCGGTGAAGTCGGTGGGGATGACGAAGGCGGCATAACACGTGCCGGATTCGAGCTCGCTCATGGCGGTATCGCGGTCGACGAACGCCCAGGCAAGCTGCGTGTTCTGGTTGAGCTGTTCCACGATCATGTCGCCCACGTCCATGCGCCCGGTGAGGGCGCTTTCGCCGCCAGCGTCCTCGTTCACCACGCAGACGCGCAGGTTCCCCGTGTTTTCGTAGGGATTCCAGAAGCCGACGACGTTGTACCACGTGTACGCGGAGGGCAGCAGTACGAGCGCGCAGACGACCATGAGGGCAATGGGCGCCTTGAGCAGACGAAGGAAGTCGCGCTTGAGCACGCGCAGCACGTTTTTCATGGCTTTTGGGGTTCCTTTCTGCCTTCGGCGTCGCGCGTTCGGCGCGTCGTGCGTCGTCGCGACTATAGGCCGATTTCCGGCGAAAGGGGAGCGTTCGGCCTCTTCGTTACGGTGCCGTTGATGGTTAGGTCGGCGAAAGGTTTGAGGGGGCGGAAGGCCGAAGGGGCATTCAGGCTGTGGTCAGTGACGTTCTGTCTGCTGCAACGATTTAAATTTCATTTTAAAAGGCCAGGTCAGGTTTCAGAAATAACTGAAAGGAGATGCCGAGAAAAGCGTTTTGCCTAAAAGATATTTTGCGAAAAAACAAGCATCCGCAGAGGTAGAAAGGCTGACGATGGGTCGGAGAGAAACGTTCGGACAGACGACGGAAGGTGTCCAGAAGAAGGCTTGTCAGGATGGCGGCGCGGTTGCCGCCATCGGCTCGGTGTTGAAGACGAAGAGCACCAAACAAGCTCCATGGAATTTGAGTCTGTCGTTGACGAAGAAACCGGCATCATCAAGAACGTCTATCGTGGGACGACGTATCAAAACGTCAAGAAGATATGGAAAGCGCCTGGTGCCGATGACAATCTTGTCGAAGTTGATCCTGGCGATAATGCGACAGTCACGGTCGATCTGCATCGCGACTCGGCGCATGTCGGAACAATCACCTTTGGAAAAGATAGGGTCATCACGAAAGAATTTGATGACGAATTGGGCACTGAAGTCGAGGCTGAGGTCAGTAAAGACCATCCGTGGTATCTCGAAATCACGGGACTTCCTGAGTACTCCGAAGCTGATGGCGCGCGCTATTCGTACGTTGTCATCGAGCGGCCGGTAAGTGGCTGGCATACCGAGCGGGAGTACGATGCCGACAATCACCTGACAACCATTACGAATACGCTAGGTGTCGGCGGCCCTGAAACCGATATTCCTGTCGCGAAGATTTGGCTCGACGGTGCGGACGACGTTCATCGTTTGCCGTCTGTTGTCGGTGTGTTTGCGAAGCGCGATGTAACTGATACCAAATCCGGCATCGGCATTGTTGAGAACCAGTTCATGGGCTACGTAGTTCTGACTGCCGACCACGGTTGGTATGGCGAGCTCACGGTGCCGGGCAAATGGAACTGGGAAAACGATTTCAGGATCGAAGAGCTTGGTCTTGCTGACGATACTCAAGGATTTGCCTCTGTTCCCGTTTCGGAAGGTCAGGACGATAATGCTGCGCTCCAAAACGTTAAAACAACAGTGGTGAAGTATCGTACCTACGAAGCGAGCGAAGCTTCCACCAATCTGGATCTTGCTAACGAAGAATGGGCCCAAATGGGATGGAGTGAAGCATTCCCGGGCAACGATAAACCGCGCATTCCCACCGGCAATGCAGAGGACGGAACTGTCGAGGACGGCCATGTCTATGAAGTCGCGTACCCAGAGGACGAAGACGACGGAATGTTGCCCGCGCTTGATGTGAGCAACCGCCGTATTGGCATCGTCGACTTGACTATTTCTAAAGAATGGCTTGACGACGGTAAGCATGAACGTCCTGAAGCATGGTTCTCTCTGACCGCAACAGGAGAGAATGCAGATTTCTCCGTGGACGTGGATGGCAAGATTTACATTACGCTCGACGGCGGAAACAAACTGCCGCTGTATAGCGGGGATAATGAGAATACGCCTCTCGAGGGCATCGTCCTAAAAGATGGCAAGCAATTAAGCGCAGGCGAAGATGGTGGCGATGAGCTGCGGATTAAAGTTGACGCCATGGAAGCTGCGGACGAAGGTTATGCGGACGAAGGTTACCGCATCAACGGCCTGCCGAAGTACAACGCCCAAGGTGTTGTCGCTAACTACGAGCTGAAAGAGGTCATGGCGGACAATGGCGCTTCGGGCGCAGACCGCTATGTGAGCACAGTCGAGGAAGGCGCATACACTCCGGGCGCAGACCGCCATTTCCACGACAAGCAGGAATATGCGTTTACGAACACGCTTACGGGCGTGAAGGATGTTGTATTCCACAAGATTTGGAAAGACGCGTATGTAAACAATGTGCTCCATCAGCGTCCCGATATTTACCTCACGCTCTATACGCTTGGCGAGAATGGCAAACCCCAGGCCGTCGAAAGCTATGTCCAATACCAGCGGGAGGTCGACGATACCTCAAATCCCTATGATCAGAACTGCGTGATTTCCAACCTGCCGAAGTTCGATTCTCAGGGCAAGGAAATTATCTACTATGCCACTGAAAGCACGTCGGCCGACGCAAAAGCGCTTGACTATACGCCCGTCACGCTTACGGCGCCAGCCTCGTCGCCTACCGGCTATTCTCCCATCCTCTCTACCGAAGGCAAAACGCCTGACCAGATGGATAGTGGCGAAAAAGTCGAAGGTTCCAACTGGATGGTCGTGGAAGATGGTACCTTTACGAATGCGATTAGCGCGCCTGCCATAATTGAGGGCTTCAAGCTTTGGCAAAACATCCCTTACGGCTTCGACCTGGCGGATTTGCCGCAGATTTCCATTTATCTGCAGCAACGTCTCGACCCGTCGTGCGGAGAAACTCACGACTGGCCGAACCTGGAAGCGGTGCAACCTGGCTCCGAGCCTACTGACGGTTACGCCGAGGTTCCTGGTCAAGAAGGCTGGTACGTGAAAGGCGCCATTGCTTGGGCAAACCTTACACAGGATTCGACCAACCCAACAACGCAGTGGAGCTTCGAAATGAAGCACGAAGGCTTGAATGACCCAGACGATAGCGAGGCGTCCAACCTTCCAGAGCTGCCGAAATACGATGAGAATGGCAATCTGTACGAATATCGCACGCGTGAAGGCATCTGGGGTCTTGTCGACACGGACGGCGGCTTTGTCATGGGCCAGCTCTCGCCTGATGACGAAGGCCCTGGTACGACGGACGACCTTACCGCAGGCATCTATAAGGTCGACCACGGTGCGTCAGGATCGTACTTGCTCGGCAACTCGTACGATCCCGAGGAGAGCGCCCTGGGCAAGCTGACCGTAAAGAAGATTTTTGCTGACGATAATCGTGAGTCTGGCGATTCGTATCCCGATGTCACGTTTACGGTGTATCGCCAGTATGCAAAGAACGACGGTTCGATGAGCACACCCGTGATGGTTGCCACTCATACTATTGCGGGTAAAGAGTTCGAGGGGGGCAAGGGCGCTGAAGGCGTTTCGTCGACTCTTATGTACACTTTCGAAAACCTCGAGAAATTCGCACCGAACGGCAAGGCGTGGCAGTACATTGTTGCCGAAGAGAGCATTAACGGCTACACGACGACAGTAAACGTTGGCAATTTGGAACTAGGGCAAGTGACTGGAAGCTCAAACTCAAGTCTCGGTGTTGACGGCGTCGTGTCGGACCGTATGGATTATGTGCCAATTGAAACCGACGATGGGAAGAAAACCGACGTAAACGAACAGTTTGTCACGTTTGCCAACACCTATGCACCTGGTACTGCAAGCTTTATTGGCACGAAAGCGTGGAATGACTACGGTGGTCTCTTCGCACAGGGTCAAACGCGTCCTGACATTACGCTTACGGTGACGCGAGTGTCAGAGGCTGGAGCTAAGGATGAGGCATGGAGCATATCGTTTGGTTATCCCCCTCCGGCATCGTGCCGACGGATGGCGGGCCACTTGTCTTATGGGAGGGCGAAGGATTCGATAGCTCGTGGACCTACACTATGGCTGGTCTTGAAAAATGGGCTCCTGACGGAACGCGATGGGTTTATCACGTCAAGAAGGATATGGCAAAAAGTGATTCGTATCGCGTCGTGAAGGGTGATGCCCAGTCCTCGAATTATGAGATTGACGATGATACGTACATGATTTCCGATTTGCGC